>Ga0315277_10001087_pt1 | contig 40319 bp, 42 predicted proteins | sample YL17G05_15_MG_FD_203695 | JGI IMG/M metagenome (GOLD analysis project Ga0315277, IMG submission 203695) | Sediment microbial communities from Yellowstone Lake, YNP, Wyoming, USA - YL17G05_15 | ecosystem: Environmental > Aquatic > Freshwater > Lake > Sediment | place: USA: Wyoming | collected...
ATCTGCCTCAGAAGAGCCAGAAGAACTTGAAGAGACCTTAGGAGAAGCAGAGCCCGAAGAAGTGCCTGAAGAAGAGCAGACGAAGGAAGCTGTAGAGGAAAAACCTGAAGCTGAAGAAACACATGCGCCAGTCGAAGAAGAAGTGCCTGCGACCGCAGAAGAAGAGAAGAAGCCTTCCAAGAAAGGGAAGGAAGAGGAAGAAGAAGAGATAGTTGAGGAAAGAATCTACACCGTTCCGCTTGGCAAGGCATGGATCATGCCTGCGAACAAAAGGGCACCGCGGGCGATGCGTATGCTCAGGGCTTTTATGACCAAGCACATGAAGCTGGAGGCCCGCAAGGAAACTGAGGCGGAAGAGGAAGAAGAGCCGAGTAGGCTCATTATCAGTAATGCGGTGAACATTAAAGTTTGGAGCAGAGGCATAGAAAAGCCTCCTCGAAAAATCCGTGTAAGGGCTGCGAAGGATAAAGAAGGTAACGTGACCGTTTATCTGGCTGAAGGAGATTAGTCCTTGGCCATTTACCTTTCCAGCCTTGGTGGAAGCGTGAGCATAGGTGTTTATTCTCTTGCTACAGACAATATGGTCATAGTTCCAAAGTGGATTCCGCTTAACAAAGCTGAAAGCTTCGCTCAATGGTTGAAAGTCAAACTTGTACACGCAACGATCGGCGGCTCAGTCTTGGTCGGGGCTTTGGCATGCGCGAACTCGAACGGGATTCTTCTTCCCAGTTTTGTGCGGCAAGAAGAGCTTGAGGCCCTAAAATCGGTTTTCAAAGGTAACACCACGATAATGGAAACAAAGAAGACGGCGTTTGGCAACCTAGTCTTGGCGAACGATCACGGTGCAATCGTTGACCCGCGATTGAAGGAGTCAGAGGTTGGAAAAATCTGCGACACCCTCGGCGTTGAAGCCGTGGCCGCGGAAATTGCTGGAATGCCCTACGTCGGAAAACTTGCAGTTGCGACGAACAAGGGGGTTCTGGCACATCCTCTGCTGAAGGATTCTGAGCGGAAACTGTTGGAGGACATGCTGAAAGCTCCTGTCGACGTAGGTACAATCAACTGTGGAATACCCTATGTTGGAACGGGTTTGATCTGCAACAGTCATTCAGCCATAACTGGAGCGATGACAACTGGACCCGAGATGTTTATAATCGGGAATGCTCTGGATGTTGTAAAGGAGGACGAGGAAATTGAAAGTATTCAGAGTGACAGGTGAAATTCACAAGCCAAACCTGAAAACTTCTTTCAAACAGGAAATAGTGGCGGCTAAGCCTGAACACGCGGTGGAAAAGGTTTACGCCGAACTGGGAAGTAGACATCGCGTGAAGCGTTTTCACATAAAAATAATCAGCGTTGAGGAGATTCCCCCTGAAGAGATCGCGGATCCGCTGCTGAAAAAACTAGTTGTTGGAGAAGAAAACGTTGGCGAGCAAGGATGAAGAAGAACTGCGGCAGCTGAGCGTTGAACTGCGTTTCTATGAGCAGACTGCCGAGGCTTTGCAGTCTAGGATAAACATGGTAAACGCTGTCATCACGGACTTGACATATGCTAGCATGACGCTTGACGTCTTGGAGAAAGAGAAAGAAAACTCAGAACTGTTGGTTCCAATTGGTGGAAGTTCTTACATCAGAGCAAAGTTTGAGAATCCTGACAAGCTTATCGTTGGAATGGGCGCCGGAGTCTCCGTTGAGAAAACACTGCCGGAGTCTAAGGAGATCATCAAGAAGCGACAGGAGGATTTGGACAAAACAAGAACGTCGCTTCAGCAGCAGTTCGTCCAGGTAGTAGATGGAATAAGGGAACACAGAGAGAAAATAGAGTCGCTCGTTGCCAAGATGAGAGAAGGGACAACCTCCAAAGATGTTTGAGAAGCTCAAATCCGGACTGAAAAAGCTTGTAACCAAAGTCACAACAACCGAGCTTAAGAGTGAGAACCTACGCCCAGTGCTTTCAGAGTTCAAGATAAACCTAGCAGAAAATGATGTTGCCTTTCCAGTGGCTGAAAGAATATGCGATGAGATGGAAAAACGCTTAGACGGAGTCCAAGTCAGCCGACTTGACGACCGGAAAAAGCTCGTAGAGGAGAACCTTCGAGAAGTTCTTCTGGGAGTCATGCTTGCCAAGGACAAGATTGGCCTGCTAGAGTGCGTTGAAGAAAAACGCAAGAAAGGTGAACCATACCTCATAGTTTTTGTCGGCATAAATGGAACTGGGAAGACCACCACCATAGCGAAGGTGGCCCACTATCTGAACAAGCACGGTTATTCGGTTGTTCTCGCATGCAGCGACACGTACCGAGCTGGCTCAATTGAGCAGCTAGAGGAACATGCTAAGAGACTAGGAATAAAGATGATAAAACACGAGTACGGTGCGGATCCGGCTGCCGTGGCCTATGACACGATAAGCCACGCCAAGGCGCATGGAATAAACGTCGTTCTGATAGACACTGCTGGGAGAATGCAGACAAACCGAAACCTGATGAATGAACTCGAAAAGATAAAACGTATCGTCCACCCGGACTTGACAGTCTTGACTGTAGATTCACTGACGGGTAATGACGCGGTCATGCAGGCTGAAGAGTTTAATAAGTCCGTAGGCATAGACGCGACAATACTGACCAAGGTGGACGCTGACGTCAAAGGCGGCTCCGCTCTCAGCGTAACGTATGTCACGAAAAAACCTATTCTGTTCATCGGAACCGGGCAGAAATATGATGACCTAGAAGAATTCAAGCCGGAGAAATTCGTGCAGATGATCATGAGATGACTATCCACTCAAAGCCTCACTTCACTTTCTTACTTGTCAAAGGGAACCTATCTTCTACTACTGACACATAAAAGAAAAGGGGAGGCCCGCGCTCGGCTGATTCGCCTAGTTGTTTCCCGCGGGGCTGATGGTGGCGGTGGTATTGCGGCTTGTGATGTCGCTATACGAGGTTTCAATGAATAGGCTATCATGAGAATGATTGATCCTGTGATTCCCACGAAAATGCCAAGTCCAGCCTATTGAAGGGCTTGAAGTGAGATGAGAGTCGCTATGGAGCCTACCACGCATATTATTTCGAGTATTCCTGCAGCGAGCGAAATCGAGCGTCTCATGATGGACACAAACCCCAAGATCACTACTATCGGATACAATATAACTGTCAAGAGAATCCAACATGTCCCGCTTGGCACAGTCACTGATCCTGCTGACGAACTCTGCCCGAACGAGCCATAAACGTTCATGAGGCTGATTGAGAACGTCGCGTCAAACATGCTGGCTGAAATCAACGGTAAGACCGCCGAGATTAAGAAAATGATAGTCCCGATCAACGCACCAAGGTCGAAGCAGACACCAAAGGATGCCCGGCACTGAGCGTCACATACGTCACAAAGAAACCTATGTTGTTCCTCGGGACGGGACAACGGTATGATGATCTAGAGGAATTTAACCCTGAGAGTTTGTTCAGTTCGTCCTGAGATAGCAGACGCTACTGAGCTTTGGATTTTCAAGGAATATCCGTCTCTATTCAACCCTCTTGACGAAAGAAAAGAGAAAGCTCAAAACCTGATTGGGTGGTCGGTATGTCAAGTAGGTGGCGGTGGCGGGGTCGTAGTCGGAGTTGCTGGCAAGGTTCCACCTTTGATGTAGTTTGCGGCGAGCATAATAATCGCTCCAGCGAAACCCACAAAAATGCCGTAGCCATACTCTATTGCTCCTCCAAAGTAAGATTGTACGCCGCTGATCATCATGATTTCTCCGATCCCGCATATGATGCCTAGAATTCCCGCGAGAAGGGCGAGTTTACGTCTGAGGAAAGACGCCAAACCCAGAACCACTGTAACAGGATACAATATCATTGCCAGCAGCCATCCAATACCATACATTGGTAACGTACTGAAAACAGTTCCCCAGTCCATTCCGAATCCAAGCCCATTATAGATGTCAGTCAGCGGGGACGAAGCCACTCCTCCGCCCGCTGAAATAAACGGTAGAAAACCAGATGCTAAGAAGATTATTGCGCCTATCAATGCAGAGATTTTCCAATACTCCAATTTTTTCACCTGTTTAAAATCAATGTTTACGCATGTTTATTATTAAATTTTGCCATTCATTAGCGAGCTTGGCCGTCTTCTCTAAGGGTATTCGCATAGATAGTGCTCACATGCCAAGTCCGCAAGCTTTCGACTGATCAGAAAATGTCAGCCAAAATGCTCTTTTCAGATCAGTATTCTTCCAGTAGCTTCAGAAGTATTGATTTGGCTGAGTACAGTCTATTTTCGCTTTGTTCGTATATTGCCGACTTGGGGCTCTGAATGACATCCGCGCTGATCTCGTATCCTCGGTGAATCGGCATGTCATGCATTACGTGCGCATTGGTCCCCTTCAATAGTTCTCTATTTACTTGGTAAGGCATCATGAGTTTGACGCGTTTCTCCCTTTCCGAAACGAACTTTGGGTCTGTGAAGAATTCCATGTCAACCCACGTGTCCGTGTAAACGAAATCCGCATCCTTGACTGCTTTTCTCACGTCCAACGTGGTCTCCCACAGTCCAGTCTTCCTTGCCTCTTTCAGAAGCTCTTCGTCCCTTGTGGGTTCATTGAATATTGGTGTCACCGTCGTTATCTTGGCACCTGTTTTTGTGCACCCTTCAATCAGCGAGTTGCAAACGTTGTTGTGAATGCCTATGTAAACCAGTTTCGCCCCTTTTAGCGAACCTTTTTTCTCCTTGACTGTTATCAGGTCAGCTATGGCTTGACTAGGATGATATTTCTCGTCACATCCGTTGATTACAGGGACGAGTGAAGCTTCAGCCATTTTTTGCAGATCAGTGTTCTTCAAAAGCCTCGCCATTATACAGTCAACATTGCGGGACAAATACTGCGTTTCGTCAGAAATGTCCGCCAATGCGAAGTTTGTTGTCCTCCAATCAATGAACAATGCATGTCCTCCAAGCTGGGTCATGGCAACCTCAAAAGAAACTCTGGTACGCGTGGAAGTCTTCTGGAAAATTAGGGCTGAGGATTTGCCTTCCAATGCAGTTCGATATTTCTGTGAGTTACGCTTAATCTCAATGCCCTTGTCCACCAATTCCGTAAGCTGCCGGCCTGTTAGATCTTTGAAGCTGATCAGATGCAAACTTTCACCGTTTTCAGACAGACCTAGCCTAAATTAAAGCTTTTTCGGCATTCGTGCGGTTTTGTAATGATTCTCTTTCGGTTCTATTTGGCAGTCGCTATAAACCACATTTCAGGATGCTTCTCCTCGTGGAATTTCTCTCTTGATGGCCCAGCGTACACTGCGTTGATTCTGAAACCTTCTTCTATCAACAACTTCCTCAACTTTGGAAATTCAAACCATCTTAGTCTGTGTTCTTTTGCCTGCAAGTCAACCTTGCCCTTCTCCTTGACTAAGTAGATTGGTCTCCAAACTATGGTATTTGGATCTTGAAGGTCTCGGCTGTTCTGGGCCAAAATTGCTAGCTGCATTTTCTCTTCGCTTATCATGTGATCTAGACGAAGCTTGTTCAGATGTTCATCATCGATTTTCGCTGCGTTTCTGGCGCTGAGTACGAACAGGCCATTTTTCTTAAGTATTTTGAGCAAGCTGTTGAGAAAAGCTCGCACTTCGCGATCGGTGTACAGATGGGAAGAAACCAGTCCGAGTGAGATCGCAGCATCAAACCTTTCACGCTTGGGGGTAATGATGTCTAGCGCCTTCATATCGCCCTGCGCAAATCGTATTTTTCCGCCTTTATCTTTGTTTCTCGCTATCCTAAGCATGGTTGAACTGAGGTCCACTCCTGTGACTTCGTATCCCATCCTGCTTAGTCTCAATGCATGGTTTCCAGTTCCGCATCCAACGTCGATGACACTCCTGCAATCATGTTCCCTAAACAGCTTTCCGAGAAACTCCACGTCGGCATTATAATCGTATCTTCCCCAGATCTTGTCGTAGAACTTGGCCTCCAAACCGTATTCATCTTTCATTTTGACTTCCTGAAGTCTTACTCTGGAGTTAACGGCAGCTTCATTACTATCATGACCATATTTGTCCTTTGTCGCAACTTTGCCCAAGGAAGAAGAAAACATGATTCTGCTTGTCTCTTCAAAGAAGGACATTGCAAGCCTAAACATTGCAAAACAAATCTTGGACCATTACCACTTTGAAGAAGCAGGGAACTTTCAGGGAAGTCCGGCATACGAAGCAATCATAGACAGCAGGAAGGTCAGACTTGTGACTTTGATGGAAGAATCTGTCAACGCGCAGAATCTAACAAGCTTCTTCAGCGGTCTAGAACTCGCAGTTTTCGTCTCCAGACACAGCAGTGAGAGTGGTACGCCAACGCTCTCGGTGCATGTGCCAGGAAACCTTGGTGAAGCCGAGATGGGTGGCATTCCACGGCGGGTTTCGATTTCTCCTGCAAACGCTATGAGAAATGCTCTGCATGTAATGGCCAGTCTCAGAGACGAAATGCGGCTTAGCTACGATGTTTCATATGAGTGTACTCATCACGGGCCATCCTTAGATGCTCCAGCGATGTTTGTCGAGTTGGGAAGCTCTGCTAAGCAATGGAACGATTTGAGTGCGGCTGGGGTTGTTGCTCGAGCTGCAATTGAAGCAATTTCAAAATTCGACAGTCGGCAAGCCAAGGCAGTTTTGGGCATAGGCGGACCTCATTACAATGCTAAGTTCACTCAGATGGCTTTGGAGGACAATGTTGCTTTTGGTCACATCATCCCGAAATATGCTGTTGACATCATTGACGTAGAAATCATAAGACAATGCATGAAGAAAACTCTGGAAGACGTCAACGATGTGATCCTAGATTGGAAGGGAATCAAGGGCGAGAACAAGTTGTCGCTCGTCAGTATGCTTGGTGAGATTGGGCTGCCGTTTGAAAAGGTCTGATCGTTCAAGGAGTGAGAGTCAAGAGAACGGAGCTTATCTTTCAGAGTGTCGTATACAGTAACGTTTATATTCGATCTGAAATGTTGAGTGTGCGATGAATAATGGGACTAAGATCGTTCCTAGCACAATGTGCAAGAACTCTGAAGCTTTCGGTGAAACCCGGAAGAAGCGAGCTTTGGTTATCAATAAAAATCTGCCTCTTAGGCATAGGTGCAATCGGCCTGATCGGCTTTGTCATCAAGTTATTGTCTTCAGCTTTGCAGCCTGGTGCAGGTAGCGGGACGGCTTAGAAGGAAAAACCATGGAGAGGCACGAAGAACCTGCAACGAAAATTTTTGCCGTGAAAACAACGACTGGACAAGAGAAGAACGTGGCCAGACTGGTTGCCGCGAAAGTTGAGATGACCAAAATACCTATAATAACTATTCTTGTGCCTGAAGTCTTAAGGGGATACATCTTCATGGAGGCTGAAGGACCACATTTCGTGGAAGAGGCAATCGCGGGCATAAAGCACGTGCGGTCGAGGATTCCGGGTCCCATAGGGTTTTCGGAAATTGAAAGATACATTATAAGAAAACCGGTAATTGAAGAACTGAATGAAAACGACATAGTGGAAATAACAGGCGGCCCATTCAAGGGTATGCGTGCAAAGATAACCCGCATTGACAAGTCCAAGGCCGAAGTCACGTTGGAGTTGTTGGAGGCAACGTTTACGTTGCCGATAACCGTCAACTCGGACTACGTCAAGCTGGTAGAAAAAGCAAGGGCTGAAAGTGGTGGAACCTAGATGGCTGACAAGAAAACTGTTGAACTGCTCGTGAACGGAGGACAGGCAAACGCTGGGCCTCCTCTGGGCCCCGCATTGGGTCCGCTGGGCGTAAATGTAATGATGATAGTGAACAAGATAAACGAGCTTACTAAGGACTACTCTGGAATGAAGGTTCCAGTGAAAGTCATCGTGGACCCTGACACGAAGGCCTTTGAGGTTACCGTGGGAACGCCCACCACGTCAGCGTTGATCGTCAGCGAGCTTAAGATTCAGAAAGGCTCAGGTGTGCCTAGCACTCAAAAGGTTGGGAACCTTACCATTGAGCAGGTCGTACGAATAGCTAAGATGAAGCGTCCGGAGCTTCTGGCAAAGGACTTGAAAACGGCTGCAAAGGAAATCCTAGGAACATGCGTGAGCATGGGAGTTACAGCCGAAGGCAAGGATCCCCGTGAAGTGCAAAGGGAAATAGACCAAGGCAAACACGACGAAATATTCAGTAAGAATTGAATTCTTCAGATAAGCATGTTCTTCGCTTCCACCTTCGTCTCCAAAGGAGTCACCTTCACTCTAAATCTGTAATGTATCTGAAACGCGCGTTTCAAGATGAGCACTTGCAGTCCTGCTGTTTCTGGGGACTTGGTGCGTTCTGCGCAAGTCATACGCAAGGATCATTATAACGTGATGTTATATGATGCATGTCGCGTATCGTGTCCGCTTGCAGAAGAGAACTTTTCTCTAGAGTAATGTTTCACACGTGTTTTTATGTGTCTGTTCAACTGTACATTTGTTGGACAAAGATGCGGAGAAAGATTATCTGGACGCTGATTTCGATATTCATGTTAGTGTCGGCCTTCGATGTTACGTGCGCGCGGGCATTTGCAGGTAGTGCCAACACGTACGTTGCAGCGTCTGGTGACACCAGCACCAACAGCAACATAATCTTGCATCAAGATTTTGATAGTGAACCTACTGGAGCGGTTCCTCAAAGCTGGGATGTTCTGGGCCCTCAACTTGGAAATTTCACCGTTGATGACGAAGTTCACTACAGCCAAAGTGGTAAATCTGCGAAACTGGTGGGTAACTCAACTGAGGGTGCTCCAAGTCCTCGTAGAAACTTTACGGCACAAACAGGCACGATTGTCATAATGTTTGCTATAAGGCTAGCTAACGAAACCGGGAACAACACAGGCTTGAAAGTCTATGTTGATAATGGCAATCTTGCAGGTGCGAACATTATCTTCAAGCAGGACGGTACTATCCGATACCGCGAGAGAGATGATCAACTCATTCTGCTACGTGATTCGTGTGTTCCAGATAGGTGGTATAGAATCAAGATGATTATGAACATTCCTAGCGGTGTTTACAACATCTACGTCGATGATCATATAGAAGCCGTAAATGCAAGGCTCACTGGTGCAGCTGATAACATCAGCAGGATAATCATCAACGAGACTGATGCTGGCATTAAGCGGACTGGACAGCTTATAGGCTTCATTGACGACATCGAGATAAGAAGATGCATTGAGATCCCGGAAGATTTTCCGACGATTCAAGAGGGAATAGATGCAGCAAGCCCAGGAGACATAGTATATGTTGGCAAAAACAGGGTATATTTCGAAAATCTGGTTATAAAGAAAACTTTATGGCTTATCGGAGAAGACATGAATACAACCGTGATTGACGGGCGCTTCGTAGAGTCAGAAGGCCGAGAACTAAACGGCATTTCGATAGTGCAAAGCAACAACGTTACAATAAGCGGATTTACCATCAACTGCTCAGCAGCAGGTGGCGCAAGAGTTTACGTTGATGGTTCAAGCAACACCATCAGCAACAACATCATAATGTTCAGCCTTGGCGACGGCGTCCACATGGTTGGTGCAGACAACACAGTGGCTAACAACATTGTGGAGTCAAATCTTAACTGGGGCATTCGCGTCTACGGTTCAAACACAACTATACAAAACAACATTGTCAATTCAAATGATGGCGGTGGCATTTACGTTGATGGTCCGAACTGCAACATAACGGACAACGTTATCGATTCGAATCCTGAATGTGGCATTCGCCTAATTGCAGGCACCGAATACAATGCTGTGAGGAACAACACGCTCAGGAACAACGCGGTCGGCGTCAGATGTGATGCTTACACTAGAGACAACATCATCTATCAAAACAGATTTGTCAACAACAACATCCAAGCTATGGACTTCGGGCCCAACAAATGGGACGATGGCTACCCTAATAAACCAAAAGAGCAGATGGGAGGAGGAAACTACTGGAGCGACTTCATTAGCATCGACATGTACGCAGGTGTGAACCAAGATAACCCTGGGCCCTCCTATTGGCCCAACCCTGACGGCATCTGTGATACTCCTTACAACATATCCCCAAACATCCAAGATCATTATCCATTATTTTTGATAACAAGCGTTACGCAAAACCCTGTTCCAGAACACGTGAACTACAATGACACTGCCAAGGTGACGGTAGCCACGTTGAAAGGCGTCAAGATCATGAAAGCGAAGCTCTACGTATCCTATGATAGCGGTGCTCCAGTTAGCTTTGCTCTGGGCATATCTGAGAACAAGGTTATTGGGGCCATCCCTTCAGCGCGGTATGGCACTGTAGTTCGATACAATGTCAGCATCCTTGCGGAAGGTGCAGACTGGCTCAACTCAACTAACTATCCACTGCCCCGCGTGTACAATGTGACAGACGAGTTCAAACCAACCATCTATAAAGTCTGGTGGCTCCCTCCCCCGCCGAATGAGAATCGAACAATTACAGTGGTCGCGAACGTCAACGACCTCGACACGAACGCAAGCGGAGTAGCAAAGGTTTTCCTGTCGTATGAGGTGGACGGCACCATTTGGACAGCGGAAATGCAAAAGGCTGAAGACGACAACTATACGGCAATGATACCTAAGCAACCTGGCAACAAAAACCTGAGCTTTAACGTTACAGCGTATGACAGGGCGGGAAACTGGGCCGACCCGAAAGTCAATGGCACTTTTGTCAAACTTCTTGCCATTCTGTCTGTTGGATACGGCAGTAACCAACCTATAGATCCATGCGAGGTAGACTTGGGGGTCTTAGATTTTTCATACACAGGCTTATTCGTCAAAAGAGATAGTAGTCTACGAATCTACAACCTGGGAAATGAAACTCTTCTTTGGAACATCAATGTTATTGAGGACAACCTGGGAAATGCCCGTCCCCCTTGGCTCACCATAGATGGCATAACCCCAGTCACAACACTTCCTGGCCGATCCACTCCTGTCAACATAACCGTTGATACAAGCGGCTTTAAAGAGGCGGGGAACTATGTCGCATTCCTATCGGTAAGCGCAAATGGAACTATCCGCCAGTGGGGAATAGACATACGAGTTATCGTAAGGCACATAATCATTGATGAGTCTTGGTCTTCTCTAGACATTACACAACGTGCTGACGTAAATAGCATTCAAACTTGTTCTTTCCACGCAGAGTGGGCACACAACTGCTTGAGTGCTACTGGCGGCACCATAACAGTCAATGGACAACCACAGCAAGTAAATGATACAGGTTGGGCAACTTTCAGTTTCAACTACTCTGGTCCAACAAAAAAGACATTCTCAGTCGAGCAGGTTAGTTTTGGTTATGTTTACAAAGGCACGGCTTATGCCATAAAGGCCTTCACTCAAAGGGCCCCTAGTTCGAACATGACTTGGGACCGCGTCAAGACTATTCTTTACGTCGTCGACGGTTTCGGTCACCTCAAGAGCGGAGACGATGCTGCAAGGATAGACGTAGGTAGCGATGCCACTATATTGTGGAATGCCAGCGTGTACGAAAGTGACAACTCCACATTCAAGGGATATGTAGCATTTAACGATACCCTTCATCATGATACTGTTGGTTACTATTGCATTAACACAAGCGGTGTTGTTGATACTAAGTACCATCTCAAAGCTTTCACGAGCAACTATGTCTGCTGTGTCTGGGACAGAATAAAGATCATTGGAAAAGCTGTTTCAACTCAGGAGACAAACGCAGGGAAAAACGAGAGAGTTTGGGCAATAGCCGTCTATGATTATGAAAATCAATTGCTCAAAGGGGAAAGAGGGAGCGCGCCTGCCATGGGAACGTTGTACTTGTCTGTTTATGAGTATGATCCGTGGGCACGCGAGCAGTGGCGCTTGACTGTATCCTTTGATCCAATGATTTGGTCAGTCGAGAAGGATCGATGGGAATGGAATCACACGTTCTCCACGACATGCACTAGAGTGTATAAGATCTCAAAAGTGGATGATTATCTGTATAACCTCACCAAGATGCAAGATTCGGATGACTTGGCGACCTCACAGGATCCGCCGGGACAATCGGATGCAACTTCCAGCAGGCCGTTCGGGACTATCTGGGAAGCTCCAACTGAGAACCAGACTGTCAACAGTCAGTCCCTCGACAGCCAGCCCGCGCAAACACAGCCCCTGCTTGAGTTGTGGCCTTGGGCAATAATAGTCATAATGATTCCAGCTGTGGTTGGCTCTGCTGCCACTCTAGCTTTACTAATCAGATCGGGGAAGAAGCATTCGTCCAAGAGCCCGCGCCATTGACTGCGGCCTACAAGGCCGGTTGAAAACTGCAGGGCATTCACAAATCTTGAATCTGCACGTTGGCCTCCCTGAACTAGAATTCTTAACTTTAAAGAAAACGCGCTTGCTCAAGAAGATTGTTAGATGATATGGAAAGTGGTTGTTCAGGAGAAGTCTCCATTCTTTCGAACAGTAGGAATTAACCATAAGAGAACATTTTTATAACTGCATTCCATTCCCTCATTGACACGAGGAATTTGGGATGCCCTTAGACCAAAAAACGATACTTGCAGCTGTCAGAGAGGCGAAAGAGAAATCTGAGAAGAGGAAGTTCAACCAGTCAGTAGAGCTTGTACTGGGTCTTAGGGAAGTTGATATGAAATCGTCTGAGGGCAAGATTCAGGAAATCGTCGAGCTGCCATTTTCGCCGGCAAAAACAAACAGAATATGTGTTATCGGCGGGGGAGAAATGGCCATGAAAGCGAGAAAGGCGAATGCCGACCTTGTCATTGAACGAGCTGAGCTCGACGGATTGGCCGGCAGGAAAAAGGAGTTGAGAAAGATAGCTGCTGATAATGACTTCTTCATAGCTGAAGCTCATCTGATGCCTCTAGTGGGCAAAGTCTTGGGCCCAGTCTTGGGTCCCAGGGGGAAAATGCCTGTTCCTGTTCCTCCAACAGCGGACATAGCCAGTCTATTGGCTAAACATCGCAAAACGGTCATCGTTAAGGTTCGCAACCAGCCATTGATGCAGTGTCGCATCGGAACCGAGGACATGAAAGAAGAAGAGCTAACCGAGAACATTCAAGCTGTCCTGAGGGTCCTTGAAGGAAAACTCAAAAGAGGAATGAAAAACATAAAGTTTGCCAGCATAAAAACGTCAATGGGCACGCCTGTAAGGATCAAACCATAGGAAGAGAGGAAAAACAGTGCCGTCCGAGCAAGTGTTGAAGGAAAAGATCAACGAAGTTGAAGAGATAACCCAGCTAGTAGACGAGCACACCATGGTCGGCATTGCTAGTCTGCAAAAGGTCAGAGCTGCCCAACTTCAAGCCTTTAAGAAGAACCTTGCAGGGCAAGTATACATGAGGGTTTTGAAAAACACTCTGATGAAGCGCGCAATTGAGAATTGCAAAGGCAAACCGAACCTCAGCAAACTTGAAGACTACTTGAAGGGGCCGAACGTCTATCTGTTCACAAACTTGAACCCGTTCAAACTTGCGCTGATTTTGGAAAGAGGGAAAGTGAAGACGACAGCTAAGTCGGGCGACATAGCTGCTTTCGATGTCGTCGTTCCGGCTGGAAACACTGGCCAGTCGCCTGGTCCGATAATAAGCCAATTAAACTCTGTGGGCCTGCCTACGAGGATTGAGTCTGGAAGCGTGTGGGTAAACAAGGACACGTTGGTCGTGAAGAAGGGCGAAGTCATAGATGAAAGACTTGCAAGCGTCCTTTCAAAGCTCGGGATAAAGCCTGTTGAAAGTGGGCTTGCAATGAATGCTGCGTATGATGAGGGCTTAGTAATAACCCAAGACCAGCTTAGAATAGACGTGGATGGAACCAAGCAAAGCATCGAAACTGCACACGCAGACGCCTTTGCACTATCATTAACTATAGCTTACCCAACGTCGGAAAACACCACTGCACTTTTGCAAGTCGCTCATCAACAAGCGTATGCATTGTCCATAAACGCGGCGGTGCCTACGAAGGAGACGATCGTCGACTTGATCAGGAAGGCACATATGGAAATGCTAAGTTTAAGTAGTAGATTGCCCACGTTAGAGGAAAAGGCTACATCAACCGAGAAGCCTAAACAAAGTTAAAATAGTCGAATGAAGAGGTGAAAAGGTATGGAATACGTTTACGCCGCAATGCTCCTTCACAAAGCAGGAAAAGAAATCAACGAGCAGAACCTAGCACAGGTCTTGACATCCGCGGGCATAAACGCCGACGCAGTACGAGTCAAAGCTTTAGTAGCATCCTTAGCCGAGGTCAAAATTGACGAAGCAATCAAATCTGCACCAACGATGATGACCGCAGCAGCAGCACCAGCGACAGCAGCTCCAACAGCAGAAGCTAAGCCGAAAGAAGAGGACAAGAAGAAGAAAGAGACTGAAGAGAAACAAAAGGAAGAAGCAGCGCTAGAAGGTCTAGGAGCACTTTTCGGATAAAAGCCTCTATCCAACTTTTTGAATGATTCTCGTGCCCTCAGAGTGCTAGGCCTTGTTCCAATTACTTGTTTCATTTACTGTCCAATAACGCGTTAAGGTTAACTATCGAGTATGCACGGTCTCGTCGGATCGTACGTGGCCCACATCCTATAATTGGTGTTAGTCTTTTTGTCATCAACGCGTCGGGTGCTAACTCTTCTGCGTAGCATGCGTGTAAAGCCTTTTCTTGACGATATGATGCCGCATGCGATGGCTATTGCGATGAGTGCCCATAACCACCAGCCGAATGCTCCGGCCCACATGTTCGTTGCGGTAACTAATAGCGTTCTATACATAGCACCGGAAAACATTGTTCCTTCCACTAAGACTCCAGTCTGCTTATCCCAATAGAGGGCGTACTGATTTCCATTCAGTGAGAAATTCGAATAGATGATTCTTCTATCTGCGCCAGCATAGGCTTCTGTTGTCTCGCTCGAAATCGTTCTATTTCCGATCTCATTGCCTAAGTAAACGGAATCACCCATGCCCAAGTCAGAGGGGATAATATGAACGCGTGCGCTAAGAAAGCTTGTCGAGAAATCGTCGTCAGACGCAAGATCAATCGTTTCGGTTTGGTTAATCTCTAGGGCTCCAGACGTCTGAACTGTCACCTGTATGCTGACCGTTGTGCCTGCAACGCTTAGAAATTCCATCCTTTGCTTGCGGTCTGGACTGGAAATCTCTTGAAGGGTATATTCTATCCAATCCCCACTCTTAACTCCAAGACTAGAACATGACCCAGCTGGAGTTATAGCAAGCAAGATGAGGCTAGACAATATCACAGCTGGTATTTTTGCTTCAAGTTTATACATTTCGTCTTTCCTGATTAGCCTTCGAATATCGATCCTTCAGCACTTTCCCCATGGCGATGGGTAGCCATCCGCAGATTATCATCACTGTGCCTGGGAAGGGTATCTTCCAGTAGGTCAAAAGGATGGTTTCGAAGATGAAAAATGATGCGGCCATTGCAAGGATAGATAAGACGGCGATTTTCCTGCCGTACTTCTTTGAGGTCTGTATGCCAAGTAGGCCGGCAAAGAAAAAGTCGCCTAGGCCAAGAGCCATTTGCATCCAGCCTCTCGTGGTCACGAGTGGAGGAACAATTGGCACCGCAACCATTTCTGGAAGGCTTAGGCTTCTGAAAGCAGTGTCGGCAGCTTGAATCATTGTTCCAGTTACCAAAACGAGGATTATGTCAACGATCGTTAACAGCATGGCAAAGATCAGCATCGGTTTCCAGGCGAATAGACTTGAAACGTACAAGGTTATCAAGATGGCAAAAACAACAGCGTAAATGGGAACCAAATAGTTGGACCATACAAGTGTGTCCTTGAGAAACGCGTAGAGCAACACGAACACGGCAGGCGGTACCACTGCTACGTACCAATGTCTATTCGAAAACAAATAGGTGAATATGAAAAGAAGCGTCGAATAGGAAAACAAGAACAATATCATCAGAGGAGCCACCATCTGCCTAAGAAGAACTACAGAAGAAATCATGACCACCATTAAGGCGACAAGCATCACGGCATCTCTAGTTTTGAATTCCTTGTCTTCTAGCGTGACCTTCAACTTACTTTCGGTCTTTTGGTTTAGAAGCAAGGAGGCAAGAGTTACAGAAAAAAGTGTCAATGGCATTGCTACGTCGAAGAGGAGTTTATTGTTGAAATACCCATCATAAGTCACATATGGCAATGATGCTCCACTGGAGTTGTAAAGGTTCACATCATTAAACTTGATGGCAGTTTCGCCTCTGCTCATCACTTGAAACTTCAATTTGGCCAAAGTGCCGTTGCCGTTTGCTATTGCTTCTGAAGACGTGAGGTTTGACGATATGTATACGTTACCCAGAGTGTTGTTTACGGTGTAGAGCGTGCGTGTGTTTCCGAAAACATTCAGCAAATCGCCCTCTTGAATAGTCCCGCATTCAACCAAAGCTGGATCGTACGTTAGTCTCATCTGAAATCCATGAAGGTATGCCGCATTGAGCGCGGAAATATTCACATCAAACTCTTCGCTTGGACCCAGCGAATAGTCTATTATGGTCAGCGGCCTCAACAAAAGTGCTATCTCTTGCTCTTTTTCGTCGATTTGATTCGCAGAATGCACCGGCCTGACTGCTGAAAGGGCCAACAGCATAATCGAAAGCAGCACAATTATCCCGAGCATCCCGGCTTTCCTAGACTTCGCTGTCTTTTTCATCCCGTGGATCCAGACGGCGAAGCCATCGTTGCGCAATACTCCATCAAATATCATATGCATAGGGGGCACATAAGAGAAACAGACATTTAATCCTTTACGCTTGCAAACCCAAACGCAAGCCTGGACTGTTCGAAGCTGCTTCAGAGAAGTACAGTACTTGCGTAGCGATCCCTTCCAGTATACGTGAGAATCAATGATGGAGCTGCGCGTTTAAGACTGCCAAAGAAGCGATGAGGGCCTCTTCTGTTCTGATCGTTTCAGTTCCCTGTGATGGAATGGTGTTGACCACAAAGTCCACGATGCTCTTCAGATCCAAGCCTTCACGTCTGACCATTTCATGCAGCCCTTGGTTTGGAGCCCCAAAAGCCACGAGTACAGTTTTCGCTTTTCTCCATCTTGCAGATATTTCTTCAGCGACATCCGAAAATAGAGAGCCATATCTGGAAGTGGCAATCGTCAGATCAAAATTCCTTCTTTTCAGGATCTTTCCAAAGGATTGCTCATCCTTGGTGACGGAGTACCCCCAGAATTCCAGTATCTCTTCTCGGTTGACTGTTTCAACTTCGACCTGGTGGTCAACTCTTGTGATCTTCACGGTAATGCGCTTGTCGATTGGTAACTGTTTGTTCAGTACCATGGCTGTTTGCTCAACGCCGATGTCTACAAGCGTGCCATCGAGCTTCTTTGATAGAGTTACGCCTTCTCGATATTCACCAAGTTTGAGCTTTTTCATCATACGTTCAAGCGGATGATGTGCCGTTCGCAATGGTGGGAGGATGCCGGCATACTGCAACTCGGGTTCGAGTTTGAAAAGTCTTTTGCGTAGATATTGCGGCGTCTCCATGTAGGAGAGTAGCAGCGCAATCAGATCAACTTCCTGATTTTGATTAGTCTTCGGATTGTCCGGATAGATTATGATCTCGTCGATCTTGAAGATCGCTGCGGCTCTTCCGATTAGTCCTATCTTCGACGTTTTTTCACGCAGATGGGGAGTATCAGAAACAACCGAAGCTGGTAGGGCTATGGAGAGTATCCTGTCATGCAAATCCTATTTTCCGCCCATCGGTCCTAAAGCAGTTCTCACGATCTTCTGCTTAAAAGCCAAAGGCACAATATAAGACTTACAACGGAACTGAAGAAGTGCGAAAATTGCCAAACCCTGCCATCTTGGACAATCTGGTGGAAATCAGGAAAGTTGACAAAAGTGACATGCTATCCTTTTGCCTTGATGCATACAAGCATTATGAGAAAGCCGCAAAACTAGCCGAGGCAGTCTCCGTCAATTATAGTAGACCACAGACAATCATCGTCGCAGGCATGGGCGGATCGGCGATAGGGGGCGAGCTTCTGAAAGACTGGGCAAACGCTAGAATAGCCATTCCAATCGAGGTTTGCAGAGAATATTCGCTGCCGGCGTATGCAAACAAGAACACACTCGTTTTTGTTGCAAGTTATTCCGGGGAAACGGAGGAGTCTTTGAGCGTTTTTCTTGACGCGTTGAGGCGCAAATGTATGATCGTGTGCGTAAGCTCCGGGGGAAAACTGAGCGAGTTTGCCGAGAGACTGAATATTCCGCACTTGCGCGTCCCTTCAGGTATGGCTCCGCGTGCAACACTTCCCTACCTGTTTGTGCCTCTACTCGTATTCTCGGAGAAGCTGAGCTTAGCTTCGAATGTTGATTTAGAGATTTCCGAAGCCATAAGGGTCCTGAAACGAATTTGCGGTGAGAATTCGCCTAAGAGATCATTGGCAAGCAATTTCTGCAAGACCTTGGCTTCAAACATCAATGGAACAGTTCCTGTTGTCTATGGTTTTGGCGTCTATCGCGGCGTGGCTCAGCGTTTCAAGACGCAGTTCAATGAAAACAGCAAGGTTCCAGCTAAATGGGAGTTTTTTCCAGAGCTTAATCACAATGAAATCGTCGGGTGGGAAGAGGTTCGCAATCTTGCAAACTGCTTTTCAATTATTTTTCTCCGAGACAAAACCGAAGCAAGCGGGATGAAGGAGAGGATCGAAGCCACTAGGGAGTTGATGCGAGAAGCATCGTTGAAGCTCTTTGAAGTGTGGAGCAACGGAGACAGCGTACTTGCCAAGATGTCCTCTGTCATCAGCATTGGAGATTTTACAAGCGTGTACTTGGCAGTGTTGCGAGGGGTAGATCCGACACCGGTGAAAACGATAGACGTATTGAAAGAGAAAATTAGCCAGAGCGGGCTAAAAAAGAAGATTATAGGCGAATTGGAGAAACTAACTAAGCAATGAAGTCTGCGAACATCTTCTCAGCCGTTTCAAGAGGCACCATTTCGGGCGGGTGCTTGAAGGCATAAGCGCAGATCGGCATGATGGCTCCTTTCAAACGTCTGTTCAAGGCGATCTTGGTTGCCCTTATCACGTCTAGCAGGACTGATCCGGCGTTTGGTGCGTCGACCGTTGAAAGTTTCAAGTCTATCTGCATAGGTGAATTGCAGAAATACATTCCTTTGATCCAGAAGTAGCTGTCGCGTTTGTTCTGCAGGAAATCCACGTAGTCAGTCGAGCCGGCCACAACTTCAGCCTTGTACGGCAGGGCGGACTCAACGGACTTTGTTTTGACCGTTCTTTTTGTGTCGCGTGTTCTTTCCAACGTGTCCAGCGACTCCGTGCCTCCGCCGACGTCAAGCTGATATGTTTGAGTTATGTGAACACCGTTCATTGAAAGCAGTTTGAGCAAAGTCTTGTGTAATGTTGTTGCGCCCACCTGATCGATCAAATCATCGCCTGCGAGTGGCAGCTTGGCCTTTTCGAAACGTCTAGCCCATGAAGAGTCGCTGGCAACGAAGGTGGGAGTAACGTTTACGAAGGCGCAGCCAGCGGCTAACGCTTGCTCAGCGTACCATTCAGATGCCTTCACGGCCCCGCTTGGAAGAAGGTTGACGACGATCTCGGTGTCGCTTTCTCTTAGTATCTTCGCGGCTTTGTCCTCAGGTTGCTTGCTGACGTGCACTATGTGTTTTGTGTATTCGCCTAAGCCGTCCAAGACTGGGCCCTTACTTACGGTGACTTTGGTCGTAGGGACTTCAGTAATCTTTGGAGTGTTGTTAGGCGGGGCGAAAATGGCTTCAGCTAAGTCCTTTCCGGCTTTTCGGTCATCAATGTCGAAGGCTGCGACTATCTCAATGTCCTTGGGGTGAAAGCCGCCCAGAACTATGTTGCGTAGCCCGGCACATTCTTTGTCTTGCTTGCAGTTTCCATAATATTTCAAGCCTTGAATGAGGGCCGATGCACAATTCCCAGCACCAATGAGAGCTACTTTTATTTTCGGCAAGTTTGCCACCTTATTGGCTTTCTGTTATTTGTGATTTACTTATAAAACGCTACGCTTCGCGCATGTCGGAATTGGCAGGTGATCCAGAACATGGCTTTTGCGGCCAATCTAGTTTGGAGATTTGCTGATTTGAAGATTTATTATTAGGTAAGTCTTAACCTCTTTGATCATTCGATTTGAGGGAGGCTGAACAGCGTTGCCAGACGAAGCTAAAGCCGCAGACAAGTACACCATAATCAACGAGCTAGCCCGCCGAAGAGGGTTCTTCTGGCAATCGTATGAAATATACGGCGGCGCCAGTGGGTTTGCAACATATGGGTCATTAGGTGCAAGGCTGAAACAAAATATTGAAAGAAAACTTCGTGACCTCTTCATAAACAAGCTTGGAATCCTTGAAATAGAGTCACCTATAATCACTCCGGGCAAGGTTTTTGAAGCTTCAGGCCACGTTCAACACTTCAAGGAGTCTATGGTCGAATGCCTCAAATGCAGGAACAGATTCCGCGCAGATCATCTGCTTCGAGAATTTGCCAACGTAAGCGAGGGTGAGGCTGAAAAACTAACCCTAGAAGAGCTGAAAGCAGCCATTGAAAAGTTCAAGATTTCCTGCCCAGACTGCGGCGGCCAGCTTGGTGAACCCAAGCACTTTTTGACCATGTTCAAAACGACCATTGGTCCATACTCAGAAGCGGTTGGCTACGGAAGACCTGAAGCTGCGCAGGGTATATTTGTCGAGTTCAAGCGCCTATACGAGATGGCACGCGAGAAACTCCCTTTCGGCGCTTTGCAGATAGGTCACGTCTTAAGGAACGAGATTTCGCCGAGACAGGGTCTGATAAGACTACGAGAGTTCACTATAGCGGATTTAGAATTCTTTTTTGACCCGGAAGAACCAGACTGCTACTTGCTGAAAGAGGTGGAAGACGAGACGTTGAGACTACTGCTAGCTGAAGACAGATTGAAGGGATCGGAGAAAATCGCCGAAGTCACCGTGAAAGAGGCTTTGAAGAAAGGCCACATCAAGGCTGAATGGCAAGCGGTGTTCATGGCGTTAGCCAAGAAGCTATTAAATGATCTAGGCGTTCCAGCTGAAAAACAACGTTTCATTGAAAAACTCCCTTGGGAGAGAGCTCACTATTCTCTTCAAAGTTTCGACCAGGAAGTCTGTGTTGAGCGTTGGGGTTGGGTTGAAGTCTCGGGGCACGCCTACAGGACTGATTATGATTTGAAATGCCACGGAGAGTGCGGCTGTGTAGACATGTTTGTCTTTAAGGAATATGAAAAACCCGTGGAAAAAGAGCAAGTTGTTGTAAAGCCGGTGATGGCCAAGCTTGGGCCGATTTTCAAAACCGAAGCTGGAAAGGTGGGTGAACTGCTTTCTAAGGCTGACCCGAGCGAGGTTGAGGCTGGTTTGAAGAAGAAAGGCCATTTTGCTCTTGGAAAATACAAGATTCTTCCAGACCACGTGTATATTTCTCGTGAAAAGACTGTTGATCAAGGGAGACGCTTCATTCCACATGTTGTCGAGCCAAGCTTTGGCTCAGATAGGCTTCTCTACGTCGCGCTCGAATATGCCTACCACGTCAAAGATGATAGGGCAGTGTTGAGCTTTCCTCGGGACATCGCTCCCACCCAAGTTGGCATTTATCCACTCGTGAGCAAAGATGGACTGCCAGACAGAGCTGCCACACTGCATAAAGCATTGTTGGATGAGGGTTTCATAGCTGAGTATGACGAGGCAGGCTCGATTGGCAGGCGATATGCCCGCGCGGACGAGGTCGGCATACCCCTTGGCATAACAGTGGACTATGATACGCTCGAAAACAATACGGTCACCATTCGCGACCGCGACTCATGGGCGCAGGTGAGATGTGGAATTGAAGACTTGCCCGAGCTGTTGCGTAGATATTTCAAGGCAAAAATCGATTTCAAAGATCTAGGCAGGCCAGTCGAAAGCTGAGTCTTAGTTAACTTTTTTAATGCTCTTGCATATCATAGGGTAGAAAAAGTTGCCCTTTTTTGTGGGCGGGAAAAATATTGGTGCTTCCAGCAGAGACTGAAGAGCGGGTTAAGCGAAGAGCCCTTGAAGTTTGCCAGGATCATCTACGCAAGGTGTTAGATGCCACTCGGAAGGTTCCTCAAATAATAGACTGCTTCATCAAGAACGACAAGGATACGGCCAGGAGACTTTTCAACGAAATTAGAGCTGGCGAGGAAGAAGTCGACAAGGCTCGTCGGCTGGTATCGCAGGAATTGGCGGAAATAGGAGCCATACTGATCAGCAGAGAAGACTTTCTCAGATTTACAAACCTGACGAGTGAGATAGCTGATTTTTCCGAAGGTATAGCTTTCCGCTTGGTCGAGCTGATGGATCACAACTGGAATGTTCCAGGAGAAATAAAGAAGGAGTTGTTGAAGCTTTCTGAAGCTGTTCTGGACACTGTGCTTAGACTTAGAGAGACAATGATGGTTCTCAGCTACGGCTCAGCTAAAACTATGGAAAAGGCCAAAGATGTGGAGACTGCTGAAAGGGTTGTTGACGATATTTACCGCGAGCTTGAAATAAAATTGCTGAGCAGCAAACTTGATTTTCCACCCATGATCTTGTTGAGAGATGTTCTCCAACTACTCGAAGATTCAGCAGACAAGGCTGAAGATGCCGCTGACGCAGTTCGCATCCTGTCCTTCATCATGTAAAGGGCGAAGGAAACCGATGCCTGAGAAAATTCCCGTGGAATTCATTGAGAACTTTCTAGTCGTGTGGAACACGCAGAACGGTTCAGAACTTTACAAGAAAGGATACTATGGAAAACCTCTTGGAATTGCTAAGCCAAAAATCCCAGAATTCAACGTTCCACTAATTTTGGATTTGATGGAAGGCTTGTACCTAGCTGAAAAGGGAACCATCAGAGTTTACGAAGGTTCAGGAAAAGAGAAGGTCGATCTCAAAAAGCTTAGGCGTATGGCCAAGCAGTTGTATGAGGAATTTGACGAAAAATATGCTGTTTACCATGACCTGCGTGATAAAGGCTTGGTGGTCACGCCTGGGATAAAATTCGGATGCGATTTTGCCGTCTACAAGCATGGACCGGGCGTTGAGCATGCTCCATACATGGTCTCAGTGAAGAAGGCTAAGTCTTCGATGACGGCCACTGAAATTGTTAAGGCTGGAAGACTAGCGACAACTGTGAGAAAAAGGTTCATCATTGCCGTGCCTGACTTGGAGAAAGGTAGGATAAGATATCTCATCTTCAAGTGGTTCAAAGCATAGAAGCTCAGCTTTTATGCAGCTGCGAGGATTTTGAATGTTTCCGTTGTAGACGATTCCGATTCAGCCGACATGCAGCATCTCAGCTTCCAACGCGAGTGGGATTTCTAGCCTGACATGATTGTTTGGTTCTCGAATTGTCCCCTCACGTACTGATGGGGATAAATTTTTGTCGCAGTGAGTTTGCAGCCTTCTGCTATAATCACGTCGTCTGCGATGACTGAGATCGAATCCATGACAGTTCGTTTTTTCGGGTTTGAATTAACTGTGACGTGTCTGCCAACGATGCTTTCTTGTATCTGTGCTTTTTCTCCTATTATGACTCTGTCCATGATGGCTGAGTTCTCTATCAGGGCATCTTTGCCGACTTGCGTGTAGTTGTCAATGCATGAGTTCACAATTTTGACGCCGTCGGCTATTTTGCAGTGTCTCCCTATAAGAACTGCCCCTCCCATCTCGATTTTTCCCTGCCTTATTTTTCCGATGATTTCTCTTCGGCTTTTCATCGATTCGATGCTTTCGCCTTGGATCCAGATCCTTTCTTTTTCGCTTATTCTTCCGCCGAAATCCGTTAACGATGAGAAACGGCCCATAAGCATGTCGTGCATGGCCTCCAAATAGTGCTTAGGAGTGCCCACATCATACCAGCTGCCCTTCAAAGTGTAGCCGTAAACTGGTCTTCCGGTTCTTATCAAGTAGGGAATGAAGTCAAAGCCGAAATCTAGGCGGTGTTCTTCTCTGATTATCTGTTTGACTCCTTTTTCTTTGAATATTTTTCTGATTTCCGGCGAAACCATGTACAGGCCTGTGTTGGCAAGGTTTGAGGGGGCCTCTTTAGGTGATGGTTTTTCAACGAATCTGGCGATTCTTCTTTCCTTGTTTATGTCAGCGATTCCGAAGCCTTCAACGTTGTCAACTTCCCTCAATGCTATGGTCATCACGGCTCCTTTCTTTTCGTGGAATTCCACAAGCTCTTTCACGTTGATATCAAAGATGTTGTCGCCTTGAACAGCGAAAACAGGGTCTTTCACATTATAATAGTCCATGCTTATTCTTGCAGAGTCTGCGCTTCCAAGGTCATCCACGTTGGGCTGATATTTCATGTGAACCCTTGGGCTTATACCATATCTTGAGGAGAACCCATATCCTGACTCAAAATAGTCGTGCAGATCTCTGTAGTTCGTGTAGCCTTTCACTCCGAAAATGAAGTTCCGAATACCTTGGCGTGCGAGCGACAACAGTGAAAATTCTATCATCGGCCTGTTAACAAGTCGGATGCACGCCTTGCTCGTCTCGGCCGTCAAAGGGAGGAGCCGCTTCGCCTTTCCTCCGACTGGAATTATCACTCTCAGCCTTCCTGGTGCGTAGTTGTCGTTCAAAAGCTTACCACCAATGAGCTTTTTGATAAATTACTTGGATGAGCGTATTAAACTTTCTAGTTTAAACGTGAATTTTATAACCTTCTTTAATGAGATCGTTATGCAACTTGTATAGGGCTCGAATGTTTATGGAAAAGGTCAGCACATGTATCCGCCTGATTCGTCCCGTAAACTGTGCAATGATGGGGTTTGCAGTCATAATCGGCGCATTGTTGACGGGCTTGCGTGATCTGAATGCTTATTGGCTGAGCCTTGTTTTCGGTTTTGTAACAGGTTTCACGTTGACTGCTGCTGCTATGGCTATAAATGACTATTATGATCGGGAAATCGACGCAGTTAATGAACCGAAACGTCCAATTCCAAGTGGCTTGGTGAAGCCTAAAGAGGCTCTGGCCGTTGCACTCTTTCTCACGGTCGTAGGCTTTCTAGCCGCCGTTTTCACAAACATGCTGTGCTCCTTAACAGCCGTGATTGCCTGGTTGGTCTTCGTGGCTTACACAACAATCGGGAAGCGAAGCGGACTACCTGGCAATTTTCTGGTAAGCACTTGTGTGGCGATCCCGTTTGTGTATGGGAGTATAGCTGTTTCAGGCTCTGTTAGGCTCAACGTTCTGGTTTTCGCATCAATTGCCTTCCTTTCGAACACCGGCAGAGAGATAACCAAAGGAATCGTGGACGTTCATGGTGACAGAGCACAAAATGTGAAGACCCTAGCGGTGCGCTATGGCGAGAAGTACGCTGCACTTGCGGCCGTATTCTTTTATCTCTTTGCCGTTATTCTCAGCCCGATACCTTGGCTGGCCAAACTTGTTTCTGTTTGGTTCATTCCTCTAGTTGCCGCAACCGATCTTGGACTGGTGGCAAGTTCATTCATGCTTCTTAGAGATTCGTCAAGGGAAAACGCGAGAAACGTGAAAAAGACGGTGCTTCTGTGGTTTGTTTTCGGCTTGTTGGCCTTCATTGCAGGTGCCTACGGGTGAACCGATGTTCAATGAGTTTTTCGACAGTGTCATTTTGATGACGCTGTACTACACTTACATTTTGCCAGTCATTCTTGTCTCGACAAAAATGGAGCGCGCGCGCCGTTGAATAGAAAGAAGGCATGGGCGAAGCCGCGCTTGTCTTAGAATCATCGTATCTTCTGCCCTCTATAGGTGTGCGATGACGTGTTCACAATCGTTCTAAAAATTGGAATTATAAGGGACGTGCTGCAACACTACAAGTGGAAGAGTGGAGAATTCTTTGAAGACAGAGAATGAAACTGAGGTTGATTATGCTCTTCGTGGAAAAGACTGGAACGTCTATTGGCTTCTGTTGAAAACTGGTCGCCCAATGAGTGTTCGTGAAGTTCAAAGAAGTCTACACTTCAGCAGTCCAAGTGTGGCCCAGCATCATCTTGAACAATTGCGCAACTTAGGTTTGGTACAGAAACAGGATGTAGGCGGTGACTACTCCTTGGTCAGTGAGGTCAAAATCGGTGTTCTTCGACACTTCGTCAAGTTCGGGAAGGTTCTCTTTCCGAGATATTTCTTTTATGCGGTCTTCTCAACCACATCTTATCTTACTTACATCTTAACGCTAATGCATGGCTTCACACGCGAGAACCTATTCATTCTTGCGTTCGGGGCGATGGTTTCCACTATATTCTGGTATGAAGCGGTTCGGATGTGGTCTTTACGTCCGTTCTAGTCTCTGGATGGGATCGTACTAGAGATTAGGATAAAGTAGGGCAGGAGCTCAGTATATGATAAGGTGGTTAAGAAATGCAGAAGGAAATCGCAAAACGCGCAAAGCTCTATGGAGTCGCAGCAGTTATCATGGCCTTGGTCTTAGGCACATTGTGCTATAATCTTGGAATCTATCCACAAATTGCCCTGCCGACAGCATTATCCACAGCTAAGTCACTTAAAACGTTCTCGTCATATGAAGATCTCAGAAGCTTCTTGCTTGCAAACTCCAAAACTCAGCAGGTTTACCAGCTCTACGGACCATGGGACACGCAAATGCTGCAGGAGGGATTATCAATATATGGTCAAGCGATGGGAACACCGAAGTCCTCCAGTCTCGGTCGGTCAGCAACAGACACGAACACCTACTCGACTACAAACATTCAGGTCGCTGGAGTAGATGAAGCAGACAAAGTGAAGAACGATGGGCAATACATCTACGTGGTATCCAGTGGAAATGTCTCGATACTGATGGCTTACCCAACGGAAAAGGCCAAAGTGCTTTCGACAATACGTTTTGATGACATGTATCCTGCTGGGATCTTCGTAAGTGGTGACAGGCTAGCCGTGTTAGGCAGCAAATACATCTATCCTCCAATCATGCCCTTTGGATTAGGCTATAGATATCCAGCAATCGTGGACACTAGAACTTTCATCAATGTCTATGACGTATCTGACAGAGCAAATCCCGTACTTCTAACACATTTCACGGTCACAGGTAGCTATTTCAACTCAAGAATGATTGGCGATTACATCTATTTTGTTGCGAGTCAAGCGGCCATTGTGATCGATGACAAGGTTTTCCTTCCGATGATTGAATCAAATGATGGGCAAAAAGAGATCAGTCCCCCAGAGATTCATTACAACAATGTCTCCGACGATTACTTCCAGTTCACAACATTCGTTGCAGTGAACATGCAAGACACAACTCAGACGCCAACCTACACAACGATCATGCTTGGTGGAACAAGCGACATGTATGTTTCGCCGAACAACATCTACGTAACCTATTCAGATTGGCAAGGAAACACCTCGATCTATCGCATGCACATCGCGAATGACGACATTACATGGGAAGCCAATGGTACGGTACCGGGGCATGAGCTGAATCAGTTTTCGATGGACGAGTACAATAACGACTTTAGAATAGCGACGGCGACATGGGTGAATGGAACTGCTCGAAGCAACTTGTATGTCTTGGACATGAACCTCAGCATCATCGGAAGACTTGAAGATATTGAGCCTGGTGAAACATTAGATTCGACGAGATTCATCGGAAATCGCTGCTACCTTTCGACGTCTGTTGTGCGTAGGGACCCGTTCTTTGTCATAGATGTGGGAAACCCCAATGATCTGAAAATCTTGGGAGGCCTGAAGATTCCAGGGTTTACTAGATACCTGCACCCGTACGATGAAGAGCATGTAATAGGCGTGGGAAAGGATGGAAACAAAGTGAAAATCTCGCTTTTTGACGTCACCAACGTAAGTGCCCCCATAGAGATTGGCAACTACACAGTGCCAGACGATTGGTCTGACACACCTGTGTTGTCAGATCATAAAGCGTTTCTGTTTGATGGGTCAAAGGATTTGCTAGTAATTCCTGTGTCAACAAGCGCTTGGGGTCCAAACTACTCATCGTGGCAAGGAGCACTCGTCTTCAACATAACCTTAAGCAATGGAATTGTGCTGAGAGGTAATGTTGCTCATCAGGAAACCAACGCGAACTATTGGGACAGCGGCTACTGGATAGATAGGTCACTATACATAGAAAACGTGCTTTACACAGTATCTGACAAGAAGATTAAGATGAACAGCATGGTCGATTTGGCTCCATTGAACGTTGTTGAACTCCCCTAAACCCCTCTTCTTTTTCTGTCGAGTTCCTTTCGGTGACTTCTTTGATCGCGATCGTCATCTATCTCAGAAACACGATGATGCTTCAGGGACAAATCTGATTCCGTGTGGACGGTTACGATGGTTTCTGCAAAACGTGTTTTCACTTTCTCCTCAATCTCAGAAGCAATTCTGTGTGCGTCTTCTACTGAAGTCTGTCTAGTGAAAGAACAGTCTATGTTTATGTAGCGTTTGTCGCCCGCAACGTAGGTCACGATTCCTTTGATTCGGCAAGCTTCATGTCCTGATCGAGTTACCTCGTGAACTACCCTGCTTATTTCGTCTTCGTCCACTAATAGGCCTCTTCGCTCTCTGAGCGTGGAAGGTTCTACGTGAACGGTGACATTCTCCACGCCAGCTATTCTTTTCCCTACCTTATCTTCGATTTCTTCGGCTATGCCATCAGCTTCTTCCACCGACAGTTTCGAATCTACAAAGATATGCAAAGTAATGTACAATTTGCCCTCAGCATAGGCTGTGTCAATTTCATGAACTCCCTTCACGCCTCCAGTTTCCAGTGCCAACCTTTCCACCAGTTCTTCCGTGGGCGCTTCGGCTGACAATGGTTCTGTGTGAATTGCGACTTCAGCATTTCCTAGGACGTTCTTAATGTTTGCTTCAATCTTTGAGGTCAAGTCATGTGCTTCTTCAAAATTCAAATAGTCCGGAACCTGCACATTGGCTCGCACAAATGTTTTGTCGCCAGCCTTTCTAATTTTCAGATGCTCAAACTTGCAGACTCCTTCCGTGCCAAGTATCGCCTTTTTGACATTGTCCGCCACATCTTTTGATATCGCGTCGCTCAGCTCCATCCCGCTACCCCAAACGAGTCTAACGCTTAGGTAGGACAACAAGATGCTCAAAACCATTGAAGCCAGAGCATCTCCGTACATAAAGCCCAGTGCAGCCAGTCCGAACCCTAGAAGCGCTATAATCGTCGAGCTCAGATCTGCAATGGCATGATAGAATCCGGCTTTCATCGTGGAACTCTCACTTTTACGCGCCTTCAAGAACGTTCCTACTCTGAAGAAATCTATGCAAAACGTGTAGCCGATGGCAATCCAGCCTACATATTCTAACCCGAAGATTATTGTCTCGTTTCGCAGCATCTTCATGATTGCTTCATACACGATTAGCAATGCTAGGCCTGTAAGCGCGATTCCGCCGACTAGCCCGCCGATTGATTCGAATTTTTCGTGTCCGTACATGTGCTCCTCATCTGGCGGTTTGAGGGAAGCGCGGGTGGCAAGGAAAAGCGCGTACGTTGTCACCGCGTCAAAAGTCGCATGCACGCCATCGCTCACGATGGCTAGGCTGCCCACTGCCAATCCTAGGATTATTTCGACAAAAACCACGGTTGATATTGCAAGGGTTGAAAGCTTAAGCGACCTTAGCTTGTAGCTGCCTTCAGCGGAGCTCTGCATTAACATTCAACGTTATATTCCCAAGGAGAGGGAGATTTAAGAATTATGGGCTATTCGTTCTTGCCTTTGCGTCAACGGACGAGTTACAACTTATATCTACGTATTGCATGGCAACTTGTCGATGAATCTATTTTCGCGTTTCCGCAGTCGCTACGCGTTTGTCCAGGGCAATTTCCTACTGCTCACGATAACATGGGTTCTGATGTTTTTTGCCTCTCCGATTCCCAACACGTATGCTAGCAAATACTACAAGGACGTGCTTGGGGCAAATGATTTTCTCCTAAGCGTGATAGGATTTGCCGGATCGATTGCCATTGCTCTTGTGCAATTCCCGGGCGGCTACCTTGCCGACAAGCATGGGAGACGATGGCTTGTTTACACGATGACTTTTGGAGTTGCTTTGTCGTACATTTTCTTTGTTTTTGCGCCATCTTGGCACTTTATAGTCATAGGCATAATGATACAGAATTTTTGTCTCCTGTATCAGCCAGCATTGTTTGCCATCATGCTCGATTCTGTGTCCCCTGAGAATCGCGGTGCTGGATTTACGTTTCAGCAGGTAATAACGAATCTTGTCGGATTGCCTGCCGCAATCATAGCAGGCTACTTGATCTTGGTTTTTGACCTCAACGTTGGGATGCGAGTAGCTTATGCAATAGTAACTATCGCCTACTTTGCTGCTGCATTATTGAGGGCCAAGATCAAAGAAACATTGCCCTCGATCAACGGAGATGCCCATCCAAACTTTCTTGGCGCCTTGAGAGAGTATCGTCGATCTGTGAAGGAAAGTCTTAATGTTTGGAGCCTAGTTCCGCGGGCCGTTTTCTATATGTTCATATCGTATGCTGCTATCAGCAGTCTAATTGCCGGCTGTAGCACCTATTTTGTCATTTACGCCACGGAGGTTCTCAATGTTGGAAAGTTTCAATGGGCAATCGTTATGGCTTTCATGTCGCTGAGCGTTGCCATTCCTAGCATTGTTGCTGGCCTAAGAATGGATAGGGTTGGACGAAAGCGTTTTCTAATTGCCGCTTATCTTTGCTATGTTCCAGCTATGCTCATTTTCGTTTTTGCAAATTTCTACATGCTACTGCTTGCCTTCTTCTTTTTTGGTCTCGGTCAGATGCTGCAGTCAAGTAGTTATCAGTCTCTTCTGGGTGATTTGACACCCAGAAAGCTAAGGGGAAAAGTTGTCGGGTGCAGTCAATTCTTCATCTACCTGAGCCAAGCCTTCACTCAGCTTCTGATAGGCCTGCTTTACTCTTACCTCTGGAAGCCGTTGCCGTTTCTGATGTTAGCTGTTGGCGCCGTGCCCCTTGCCCTGTTTGTGTTTCGCAAAGTGTTTGAAACTGGAACTAAACAGGTTTAAAGCTTAAGAAGCCGAATCGCATTTAGGTCTGAAGTCGGGATGAAAAGAGAGGTCAAAACTTGGTACCGTTTGTCGCCATCGATAAAGTGTTGGAAGGAAAACATGAAGGTAAGAGAGTTGCGATTCGAGGATGGGTCTATCGCAAAAGAGAAAGTAAGCAAACCATTTTTCTCTTGATACGCGATTCGACAGGAGTCGTTCAATGCACTGTTAAGGCTGACGGCAAAGAGTGGGCCGATGCTGAGAAGCTGACAATTGAGTCTTCCCTGTCGCTTGAAGGCACTGTCAGGCTAGACGAGCGTGCTCAAGGTGGATACGAGATTGCAGTTGACGAAATTTCAGTCATCGGCTTGGCTGAGGTTTTCCCAATCAGCAAGGACAAGAGCGAAGAGTTCCTCCGCGACATGCGCCACCTGTGGCTTCGCAGTCGCAAGATGAATCTCGTTATGAAAGTACGTGATGAAGTGCTTCAGGCAACGCGCGAGTTTTTCAGGGGTCAGGAATTCGTAGAGGTTTCTCCGCCCATGTTCATCTCAGCTGCTGTTGAGGGCGGTTCGACGCTTTTCGGTTTGAAGTATTTCGATCAGGACTTGTACTTGACCCAGAGCTCTCAGCTTTATCTGGAAATACTCATTTACTCACTCGAAAAAGTATACTGCATTGCACCATCCTTCCGAGCTGAAAAGAGTCGGACGATCCGGCATCTGACGGAATATTGGCATATCGAGGCTGAGTGGCCGTATGCGGACATGCCTGATCTGATGTGTTTCGAAGAGGAGCTTCTGACCGGCGTTTGCCAGAGAATTGCCAAGAAATGCAAGAAAGAATTTGCCGAACTCGGTGCCGACATTTCCAAAGTGGAATCCGTCAAGACGCCGTTTCCGAAGATGACTTACACTGAAGCAGTTGAGAGGCTTAAGGGCAAGGGTTCCAAGATTAGGTGGGGAGACGATTTGGGTTATGATGATGAGAAGTCTCTGGCTGACGAGTTTGGCAAGCCATTCTTCGTATATGATTATCCAACGGCGATCAAGGCATTCTACTGTAAGACCTATCGGGATCATCCTGAATTGGCCATGTCCACCGACATGCTTGTGCCCAGAATAGGAGAGATCTCGACGGGCGGCGCTAGAGAAGATGACAAGGAGACATTGATCAGGCGAATCAGGGAGATGGGCATGAAAGAACAGGATTATGACTGGTACTTGGACCTGCGTAGATACGGTACCGTTCCGCACGTTGGTTTTGGCATGGGCTTGGAAAGAGTGTTAACATGGATGCTCGACTTAGAAAACATAATAGACTCTATCCCGTTTCCAAGAACAATAAGGAGATTTTACCCATAGAAAACACGCGTTACCTTTCAAGCGATTTTTCGTTTCGTGAAAATCGTCGTATCTTCGAAGCCTCTCTTTCTCCAAACAGTTCTTCCGAGGTTGTTTTTGGCTGCAATGGGATGCTCAACGTATTCCACTCCTTTAGCTTTCATCCATGACAGAATCTGCTCTAGTATCTTTGAGAAAACGCCTTTTCTTCGATATTGTGGAAGAACAAAATTGTCGCCAATTAGACCTGCCCTTTTTATTTTGTAGATTGGCGGCCTTGCATATATTGAAGCTGTCATGTAACCCATGATCGTATTCTTTTCCATCGCGACCAATACGAGGTTGTTCTGTTGTCCGATGAACTCCTTCATATAGTTAATCCATCGAGTGCTGACATCCTCTTCAAACATGAAATACCCATCCAGTTTTGCATGACGTTGCATGTACATTTTCTGCAGGGCGGCGAGTTCTGGAAGCTGTCTCTTTGAGGCTTGAGTAATTTTCATGTCGTTCTCGTCAAGAGGATAGTGGGTTTCGTGGTAATAACATTTCAGACAGAAAAAGCTTCTCGTGAAAGGAATCGTCATTTAGGCTTCTTGAATTCCACGTAGCTTTCATAATCCTCTTCAGAGGTGAATATCTTCCATTTCTTTACACCAGTAGGAACATTTGCTTTTCGTACAAACCATTTCATTCCAATACACACTTCGGCTGCTTTGAGCAAGTGGTGTGGCTTCATCTTCACTTTGCATTGGATATTCAGTGTAGGAGACATTGCGGGTGTCCACAGATCCAGCAAGTGTATTTCTTGTGATCGCATGAGGAATATGAAAGCCGCCAGCCATAGCATTCCGGGCAAGGGTTGCTCTTGCCGAGTTTTGCGTTGTGTTTTGCCATCTGTCTTCACTAGCTGGAATCCTGTATTCTTGTTTTTGTCATTTCTTAAGTGCCTGGCTGGCGCTATTCGCTTTTTCTGTTCTTCAATGAGTAAGCAATCAGAATGACTTCAACAATGATGTTTCCTGCTGCGAATAGATAGAGAGAGCCTATATTGATCGATACTATATAGAAAATCAAGAGACTCAGTAGAACCCAGACGAAAAAGAAGTCGTTCGCAAGGGCGACGATCCTTCTGTTTCTTCTGATGCTCGTCTTCCGTTTTGGTCTACTGTCGACATAAAGATATATGCTCACCAGCGTGAGGAATATGCATCCGCCACTAATGGTGATGGCCCACCAGTCGAATAGTCCAAGATCTGCCGTGTTCATTCACCTTCCTTTAGAGTTTGCATACCCTATAGAAGAACGCTTTGCCTGCATCAACTAGGAACAGGTAAGTAGTAACCATAAGTGCCAAGAGTGCCCAGTATCCTGTCGGAAGTGCGGTGAATCCGAGGAGTTCTCCAATTGTGAATGGGACGATTGTTCCAAACGCTATGCATGAAAGCGTAAGCGCAACCACCCATTTTCCAGGGCGGCTCGTCAAGAATGGAATGCGCCTAGTCCTAATGACGAATATCACCAAAACTTCCGTCCAGAATGATTCCACGAACCATCCGCTTTGAAAGAGTTGTGCGTTACTGACGGCGCCGAAAACGAATAACATTATGCCGAAGGTGAGAAAGTCATAAAGTGAACTGAACGGACCGAAAAAGAGAGTGTACTTTCTCACCCAGCCTATGTCCCATCGTTTTGGCTTCTTAATATATTCTTCATCGACGTTATCAGTTGGCAGGGTCATGTTGGAAACATCATACAGCAGGTTCATGAATAGTATCTGCATGGCTGTCATGGGCAGAAAATCCAATAAGACTGATGCTACGGCAGCACTGAACATGTTTCCAAAGTTGGAGCTTGTTCCCATGAGGATGTATTTCATAGTGTTGCCGAAGATCCTGCGGCCCTCATTTATGCCGTCTGCTAGCACAAGTAGATCTTTTTCCAAAAGGATGATGTCCGCTGCCTCCTTTGAGACGTCAACAGCCGTATCCACTGACAAGCCTACGTCTGCTTCATATAGTGCTGGGGCATCATTCACGCCGTCTCCCATGAAACCCACTACATGACCGTTTGCTTTCAATGCCTTGATGATGTCGAGTTTCTGTTCAGGCGTGATCCGTGCGAAGACGGTGGTTTCTTCCACCACTGTTCTCATTTCATTCCAACTCATCTGTGTCAAGTTTGGGCCGCAGACAATTCTCTTGATTGTGACTTTGAGTTCGTCGCAGATCGTTTTTGCTACAAGCTCGTTGTCACCGGTCAGTATTTTTACATCCACGCCCATTTCTTTTAGTCTCGTCAGGGCTTGATGAGCGTCATTCTTTGGTGGGTCAGTGAAGATGAGAAAGCCTAGAAGCGTTAGATCTCTTTCATCCTCGACGGAGTATGATGTCTTGCGTTCGGCATGACGGTAGGCAACTGCGAGAATTCTATATCCAAGCTGCGAGAGATTGTAGAATTTGGCGTTGATTGCTTTCTGAACATCACTGAATGGTTCTGTTCTTTCGCTGATCTCGGCTTGTGCGCATCTTGCGAAGATCGATTCGGGCGCCCCCTTGCTGATTAAAGTGCACTTGTCATCTCTTCTGACGACTACTGACATTAGTCGTCGTTGATAATCGAAGGGGATCTCGTCAATCTTGGCGTATGATTTTGCGCTCTCTTGAGCGTCGTTCTTGATGGCGTACTCCCAGATTGCTGAATCCATCGGATTGCCAACGATTGTTTCTCCTACGACAGCGGAGTTGCATAGCAATGAAAGAGTCAAGATTCTATGATCTTTCTCTTCGCCAAGGGAATAGCAGTCTTGTAGAGCAATTTTCCCCTCCGTGAGTGTTCCGGTCTTGTCTGTGCAGAGAATATCCATGTTGCCGAAGTCTTCTATTGAAACTAGACGTTTCACGATTACCTTTGCCTTCGCCATTCTGCCTGCGCCTTGAGCGAGGCTGATTGTTACGATGGCAGGCATGAGTTCAGGTACAAGCCCAACGGCCACTGAGAGAGAGAAAAGTAGAGAGTCAGCCCATGCATTTGGGAATCTGACAAGGCGCAATGAGAATATGCTAATCGCAAGAGCTGCGGTAAGGGTAAGAATCATGTTGCCGTACTTTCTGATTCCCTTTTGAAATTCTGTTTCAGGATGTGATCGAGTCAGGCTTTTTGAAATAGACCCGAACTCGGTGTGCTGGCCAGTCGAGACGACAACACCTTGACCAGTGCCATGCACCACCACGGTGCCCATGAACAGATGATTCACCAGTTGCTGAGGCACCGGACGCTGAAGATCAAGCTGATCTGAAGATTTCTCAACGGGTAATGATTCGCCAGTAAATGTTGCCTCGTCAGTCTGAAGATCCTTGGACTTCACTATTCTCATATCTGCCGGGACTATATCTCCAACACAGACTGAAACGAGGTCTCCAGGAACCACCATTTGCGAGTCTATCCGTAAGGTCTTACCATCTCTGGTGACCACCGCTTTAATCGACACGTTCTTTCTCAGATTCTGGACGATTTTCTCTGCCTTGTACTCGTTATAGAAGCCTAAGATGACGCTGAGAGCAATCATAGAGAGTATTATTATGGCCTGTATGGGTCCTGAGAAGACGCCAGCTACCACTGCACACGCAATCAGAATGGCGAATATTGGATTTTTGAATTGCCTGAGAAGGACCTGGGAACCGCTGAATGCATGTGTCGGTAACTCGTTTTTCCCATAGACTCTGAGCCGTCGGCTAGCTTCATCATTAGACAAACCGTTTTCGCTAGTCTCAAGGACCTTATAGACGTCCGTGGACGAGATAGACCAGCAGTCCTTGCGTTTGCTGCCATCTTTCTCCTTTGCCGTATTTTTGAATCCGCCTCAAACAAGATTCCCTTAACATTCCCTGAAACCGTTGCTCCCTTTCCTACGGCTAAAGGGGTATTTAGGTCTTATGTCACGGCTATCAGGGCAACTTCAGGATGAATTTTGGGAATCCTAAGCAGGTTCTTCGTGGACATCTATGCGTGCAACATTAGTATATTCACTTCTGATTGCGCTCTCGAGACGGTTGGAGATTTCGTGTGCCTCTTTTATGGTTAGTTTTGGATCGAAGTGGCAATGAAGGACGACATGGATGGTCTCGCCGAATCTACGGACCTGGATTCCGTGAACTTCCTTGATTTCAGGGAAGCGTTCTGCAATGTGTTCAATGTACGATTTCAGTTCAGTTTCGATTCCTGCCAGTTCTTTAGATATGAGATCTGATGCAGATTCAATATGAATGGTGACCTCTGAGATATTCGAGTCGGCGGCTTTTATCTTCTTTTCAATCTGATCGGCGACATCGTGCGCCTGCTTCACAGTCATGTTTGCACTGACCTCCAAGTGCAGATCAACGCACAGTTTTCCATTGATCGTTTGAAGGTGAATGTTGTGAACGCCCCTGGAACCAGGTTCTGCTTCTGCGATCTCTTTCACAAGTTTCCAGATGTTTTCTCGACCATTTCCATATGGTTCAGTGTCGACTGAAATTCTTGCGTTTGGAATAGTCTCCTTTACCTTCTTTTCGATGTCCAGTGAGATCTTGTGAGCGCCTTCAAAACCGAGATTTGCGTCGAGCAACACGCGCATGTCTACATCGAATCTTTTTCCACTCATACGCACGTTTAGTTGACTGCAGCCCTTAACGCCTTTTATCCCCTCAACTTTCCTTCTGATGGCCTGTGCGATCTCTCCCTTTGAACGTTCAACAAGTGGAAGTGGCAAACATGGCTCCTCATTACAATTCTGAGTATCCGAAATATATAGCTGTCCATCATCAAGCCCTATCAGGCAAGCGCTGGAACTCAACTTGTTAGCAAAGTCTAAATTTGGGCATTAACATTTAGGTTGAAATGAGTTCGTCAACTATGGAGAACAGTAATGACCACGCATTGATAGTGTCGAACTTAAGCGTGAAGCTTCAGAACCAAATGATTCTGGACAACATAAGCTTTGAGCTTAAGAAAGGAACAGCTTTGGCGATTGTTGGACCGAACGGTGCTGGTAAAACTGTGTTGTTCAAGGCATTGCTGAATCTGCTACCACATGAGGGGAGGATTGAGTGGCAACCGAAAGTGAAGATAGGCTACGTTCCTCAGAACATCTCTGTGAGTGATATCCCAATTTCTGTAAAGGAGTTTCTATCATTCAGGAATGGCTTAGACGTCGAAGCTCATCTTAGCCCTGTTAAACTGAACGACAAGGACGTCTTGAACAAGAACCTCGGTGTTTTGTCCGGAGGGCAACTTCGAAGGGTATTGATTGCTTGGGCCCTGGTTGATAACCCGAATGTCCTGCTGTTCGATGAGCCCACAACTGGTGTGGACTTGGACAGTGAGGAGCCAATCTATAGAATGTTGAATGAACTGAAAATGAAAGAGAAGATAACAATACTCCTGATAACACATGACATACACATCGTAAGAGAGTATTCAGATTACTTGCTAGCCTTGAACAAGTGCGTAACGTTTTTTGGAGAATCGAAGGAAATAATGAACTCATCAGTGCAGAAGATAATCTACGGCGAAACAGTCTGTGCAGGAACACAACCATAAACGGTGATTCTCACGATAGAAACGCTCGCATTCAGCCTTGTAACAGGGATTTTCGTAGGTATCTCAGCAGGGTACCTCGGCTCGCTAATGGTATTGGAGAAAATGGCGCTTGTTGGAGACGCTTTGTCGCATGTCGCTTTGCCAGGCCTTGCGATTGGATTATCACTCCATTTAAGCTATCCCTTCTTAGGAGCGTTCGTTTTCCTCTTTGCAGCGGCCGTCATCATCTGGCATCTGGGAAGAGTCACCAGATTGTCCTTCGAATCCATAGTGGGTGCAGTATTCACATTGGCTTTAGCAATAGGAATACTAATCATACCTGAGGCCGAGTTACTTGAAGCCTTGTTTGGTGACATAACAAGAGTGACTCTGCTGGACGCAGTCATAGCGGCAGTTATTTCGGTTGTGGCAGTTTCTCTGACGAAGATCATCTACAAGAAACTCGTTCTGGGCATGATTTCAGAGGAGCTTGCAATTTCCAAGGGAATCAACATAGCTAGAACGAATCTCCTGTACCTTTTGCTTGTTTCCGTCATAGTGGCCATAGGCATAAAAATCGTTGGAACATTGCTTGTAGGGTTCCTGGTAATCGTTCCTGCAGCAGCGGCTAAGAATCTAAGCTCGGACTTGTTCAGATATTCCATATTGAGCGCTGTATTTGGTGCGATCAGTTCGTTCTCAGGAGTCTTGTTGTCGAGTTACTTAGGTCTACCGTCAGGGCCCCTAGTAGTCATTTCAGGAATCACAGTCTTTGCAGCAACAGTGCTTGCAAGATGGAAAGCGAAATAAACAACAGCTGAAAGCACCGCTGACGCATTGCAAAAGGCTAATTGTCGCTAGTCCCTGTTGCCGAATCCGCCGAAGATGCCCTTGATTTCATGCCATATTGAAGCGACCAATTCTCTTGCCTCTACATCGATCGCCAACAACAACAAAGCATAGGCTCCCACACCAACTCCTACCTTACTGAGCGTCAAAACTATCGTGGTCGGCTGTGGAAGGAAGTAGAGTACCGCCGCAGTGAGCGTTGATGCAAGCACGTATTTTCCCATGCTTCTCCATGGAACAGAAATTCTCACGGACTTGCGCATGATCGCATACATTCCCAAAAACGCGCTACGTGAACGCGCGTGCTGCTATTCTTCCCCATTAGCCTCATGCCTACTTATCTGCAATCATTCGCGCATGTCCTGCCCCTTTTCTACATAGTCGAGGGACTAAACGCGGTTATGATATACGGCAACTATGGGCAGGCAGTGATAGACCTTGTCGTGGTCACAGCAATCACCATTATTGTCTTTGTAGCTGCAGCGAAGTTATTCAAGTGGAGAGAAGATTAGCCTGCAGCAGTAAGGCCCCAATAATCATTCTCAAAATTGGGTGAACTGACGAGGCTTTGAAAGTGAAGAAAACCATGTTTTCAAAATGTGTTTGTAATACTCAAACCATTTGACCAAACGTTTCCTCAAGAATAAGACTCCCGCCATAAAAAAGATGTTCCGTTGAAGTTGCGAAAAGGGGGCTTTTGGTGGGGCCGGCCGGATTTGAACCGACGACCTACGGGTTTCTTCAGGTGACTGCTCCAGAGCTTCGTCATTAGCCTGTAGCTCAGCGGGCTTCAGTGTTAAGTCATTGGAGATCGTTCTGGAGCCCGTCGTCATTCCTGTCTCTAGGCTTAGTAATTCTGTGGTATTCTGTTCTTTGTCTGTCATTTCGTTGTTTTCCATTTTTTACCATCTTCCATATTTAATTCATGACCCTTCTTCAATCGTCGTTTTTGACGAGGAGACAATATGCCTTTCTCAAGATTAATGTATATTTCTGCCCGAAGGGCGAAAGGCTTATGTCTCCGAGGATTGATTTGCGTGCAAGACTTCATGGCTGAATGTTTGCTGGATGCCTTTAGGCGGTCTGACAAGGTCTTGTTTTATCGTTGGTTTTACGATATATAAATCGTTGGTTTTTGTTGTTAGCGCGCGCGAATTGCCTTTGGCGATTTTGTGAAGTTATCAACGAGGGATGTCGATCTCGGATATTACGGGTGCTTGTTTGGAGAGTATTTTGACTGATCGCGCGCGTTATCACCACTCTTGTTGGGCTTGATCACTATGATTATTCTGGAGACTGCCAATTCACACAATTTCCTGATTCCTCTCTTCCCCCGCTCATAGCTTACTTTGATCAGTTTGGCCTCTTCCAGCATACGTACCTGCTCGCTCATGTAGGCCTCACTCAAGTCCAATTTCCTAGCGATCGTTGAAACATCAAGACGCTTCTGAGAAACCAATTGCAGTATTCTGAGACTAGTCGAGGTTAGGGCGTCTGCGATCTTCAAGGCTACTTCTCCCGTTACCACGATCTCTTCTGAAGACAAACAAGAACCTCTGTTCAATACA
>Ga0315277_10001088_pt1 | contig 40273 bp, 34 predicted proteins | sample YL17G05_15_MG_FD_203695 | JGI IMG/M metagenome (GOLD analysis project Ga0315277, IMG submission 203695) | Sediment microbial communities from Yellowstone Lake, YNP, Wyoming, USA - YL17G05_15 | ecosystem: Environmental > Aquatic > Freshwater > Lake > Sediment | place: USA: Wyoming | collected...
TCCGGCACAGCCGCCTGCGTGCACTGCAATTGTGCCACATACACAGGGGCTTTCAAAAAGACGAAGGCCGGGCTTCAGCCCGGCACCATCGCTCCGCCAGCCTGAAGGCTGGCCTTCTTGATCATGAGAGATGCTGGTTTCTCAGCCCTCGTCCGGCACAGCCGCCTGCGTGCACTGCAATTGTGCCACATACACAGGGGCTTTCAAAAAGACGAAGGCCGGGCTTCAGCCCGGCACCATCGCTCCGCCAGCCTGAAGACTGGCCTTCTTGATCATGAAAGACGCTGACGTACAGGCGCCAGAAGGGGTGCAGCCGAGGTGGAGACATGCCGATGCTTAATCCGGAGAGCATAGGGGGATTGCCAGGGAGGGTGCATGGCTGCTCCCAATAGGAGTACGAAGGCATTTCGGGTTTCATCAGCTAGTGCGGGTGAACAGGTTGCGCATCGGGCCCGAGTGGCCGGAGGAAAGGCGATGATCTGGCTGAAAGGCTGCCCCAAGTGTCGCGGAGACATGCACTATGATCCCCTGGTTGAGGAGTACGTGTGCTTGCAGTGCGGCCTGGCGGTAGAGAGGCTGCCTTCGCAGTCGACAGAGCCTTCGCCGGAGGCGTTGACCGCCAGCGCCGCCCCAGGCAAGCCGCCGCGCCCCGACCAGAAGAGCCTCTAGCACAACCCCGAGGCGGAACGAGAGGGACCCCGTCTCACCAGTCGGGGCCCCTCGTTTTTGTCCAGCGCGCCTGACGCCCCATTACTAGCGCCGTTCGCAGATTTTTCTTTCACAGGTCTCCCCGACGCGGGAACAGGAGTGCTAACATGCCACCAGCGCATGTAGTGTGCGCTGGAGGGCAGCTTGGTGGCTGAGCACGCACCCCACGCCGACCTCAGGGAGCTGGCCCGGCGATACGACGCCCGGCCCCTGGACGACCGTCCCTATGAGCCGCTCCCCCTGGCCGACCAGGCCATCGAGCAGGACGAGGAGGCCATGAAGGCGCGCCTGCGCCAGCTCTCCTACGAGCTGCCGGCCAGCGAGTGGCGGCCCATCTCCTGTGGGGGTCAGCCCGCCGATCCGCCGCGCCGCTTCATCGACGGCAGCGTCTTCTCGCGCAGCGTGGCCGTCCTCTCCGTCGAGGGCCGCCGGCGGCCCGCCGTTCTCGCCTGCCTGGGCGCCCTGGCCCTCCACCTGGAGGCGGGGCGTCTCGTACGGCCCGGCGAGGGCTTCCGGCTGCGCACCGTCCTCTGCCTCCTGAGCAACGGGATGCCCCAGGAGGACCTGCGCCGGATGGCCGACGGGTTGGCTTCGGTCGGCATCGAGCTGGTCATCTCGGAGACGGCGGAACTGGCCGCCGACTTCGAGGTGCTGCGGCGGCGCACCTGGGACCTGGCCAAGGAACGCATGGAGGAGGCGGAGAAAGAGGTCCTCTTCGCGGCGCCGGACATCCCCGCCGTGGTGGACGGCCTGCTGGAGCGGCGGCTGGTCACCGTGGCCTCTCAGGCTATGCCGGCGGTGGGCGTGGTGAAGCGCCAGATGCGGCGCTACCTGCCGGACTCCCACCTGAACCTCCTCTACGACCTGGCCCCGAATCAGCGCACGCCCGCCTTCCTTCTCGAGACGGAGCACGCTACCGTGGTGAGCTGGTACCTGCGCCTCTCGGCCGCCGACGGGCTGTCCCCTGGCTACGGCATCGTCCGGCTGGCCGTCCCCCAGGATTATCTAGAGCGGCGCTTCCCGGCGCCCGAGGAGCGCTGGGCCCAGCTTTCGGCTCTCTCCGACTGGCTGCGGGCGTTGCGCTGTCGAGAGGGGAGCTACCCCCGGGCCGGCGTCTCCCTGGAACCGATCGTCCGCGTCGAGGACGAGCTGCACGCCCTGCTGCCGGACATCCGGCAGGTGGCGGCCCGGCTGCATCGGGCCCTGGGCATCTAGGAGGGTGGAGATGGACGAACCGAAGGCCCCTGGCCGACGAGATGGCTCGACTGAGCCTGTCGAAGCTGGCGAGACCCCCGCTGACCTGCGGCCGGTAGGCCGGGTCGGAGCGCCTCCGGACGCCGAGGCGACGAGCGAGCACTTTCACTTCTGGGTCCCCGAGGACCGGCTGGTCGAGAAGACGCAGCTCGTCCACGTCGAGAGCCCCACCGGCGGCCAGAACGTGCACTTCTATGGGCTGGTCACGGAGGTCTTCCGCCGCTCCCGCCGCAGCGACATGCTGGAGGAGGCCGACCGCTTCGACGGCCGGCCCGAGGAGCAGGTGCCCCTGGAGAGCCGCGGCGTGACCTACGCCTCCGTCCGCGTGCTGGCCACGGAGCCCAACCGCTTCACGCCGCCGCGAGAGGAGAGCCTGGTCTACCCGGCCGGCGAGCCGGAGGCCCGCATCGCCTACGGCGTGGGCGAGATGGAGAAGCCCCTGGTCGTCGGCCTGGTGCGCAACGGCGGCGACGCCGTCGCGGGGCCCGCCTACGTGGACCTGGACTACCTGCTCGGCGCCAAGGGAGGTCACCTGAACGTGGCCGGCATCGCCGGCGTAGGGACCAAGTCCAGCTTCCTCACCACCGTCCTCAGCCAGGTGCTGCGCTACTGCCGCCGCCACGCCGAGGAGCACCCGGAGGACCCGGAGAAGCCTCAGGTGCGGGCCGTCATCCTCAACGTCAAGGGCTTCGACCTCTTCTGGCTGGACCGCTGGTCGAGGGCCTTCAGCGAGGAGGACCGGCTCATGTGGGAGGCGATGGGCTGGAGCGAGCCCGCGCCACTGGACGTGCTGGCCTTCTTCGCCCCCCAGCAGCCGGGCAGCGACGAGCTGGCGGCGCCCGTGGGAAGGAGCGGGGTCCACCCCTATAGCTGGTCGCTGGAGGATGTCATCCGCGACAACCTCTTCACCTACCTCTTCAGCGACAGCGACCGCGAGGACGACAACTTCGCCCTTCTCCTGGCGGACATGGAGCGGCTCCTGGCGCGCGAATGGCGCCAGAACGACGGCACGCCCATGCGCGAGCTACGCCGCGATGCTCCCGCCCGCACCTTCCAGGAGCTTTTCGACTGGTTCGAACACGGCCTGGCCCGCGGCGAGGGCCGCGAGGGCGAGGAGCCCCCGCGAAGATCGGACATGACCTTCGAACGGCTCCAGTCGGTGCACCATCCGGGCACGCTGCGCCGCTTCTACCGCCGCCTGCGCCGCATCGTCTACGAGAGTGCCGGCATCTTCCGCATGGACGGCGGCGGCAGCCATCCCCTGGACATCAGCCAGCTCGAGGCGGGGCGGCCCATCGTGGTGGACATCCAGAGCCTGCCCGACCGCCACCTCCAGCGCTTCGTGGTAGCGGCGCTCTTGAAGCAGGCCGCGGAGCAGCAGACCGGCGCCCAGGGTCTGCCCGGCATGCACTACCTCTTCGTCCTCGACGAGCTGAACCGCTTTGCCCCTAAGAATCACACCGACCCCATCACCCAGCTCATCGAGACGGTGGCGGCGGAGCTGCGCTCGCGGGGCGTGATCCTCCTGGGGGCGCAGCAGCAGGCCTCGCTGGTCTCGCCGCGGGTGGTGGAGAACGCCGCCGTGCGCGTCCTGGGGCGCACCGGCGGCCACGAGCTGCGACAGGACGTCTTCAGCTTCCTGCCGGAGGAGCTGCGGGACTACGTGGAGCAGCTCGGCGCCAGCGACAAGGTGCTGCACCTGCCCAGTTTCCGTCAGCCCATGCACGTGCGCGTTCCCCGGCCTCCCTGGGCCATGCGCAGGCAGGAGGCCTCGACCGACCCACCGGAGTGTCTGGCGGAACGGGGTGCGGCTGCCGTGCCCAGCGCCGTCCGCCGCCTACCGCCACGTCCCTACGACGAGCTGCCCTGAGATGCGCTTCCTCCACACGAGCGACTGGCACCTGGGCGCCCGCCTCGGCAACCAGGACCGCCTTCCCGACCAGTTCGGGCGGCTGGAGGAGATCTGCCGCTACCTGGAAGAAAGGGAGGTGGACGTCCTCCTGGTGGCGGGGGACGTGTTCGACGAGCACCGCTCGGAGGCGCTGGCCCGCATCATCGTCCGCCTCGCCCGCCTGCTCAAGCCGCGCATCGAGGCCGGCATGTGGGCGGTGTTCATCGCCGGCAACCACGACCGCGAGTACGTCTTTCCTCTCATTCGGGGCCTTCAAGAACTGGTAGGCGGAGATGGCCGCCCTCGCGTCATCTTTGCCGAGCGGCCGGCGCTGGTGCCGGTCACAGCCCGCTCCGGCGAGCAGGCCCAGCTCATGCTCCTGCCATACCCGACATCCACCCGCTATGACCTGCCCGACCCCCCTAAGGCGGGCTGGCCCAGCCCCGACGCCAAGCGGCAGCGACTGGCCGAGGCCCTGCGCGAGCGCATCGGGGAGCTAGCCCAACAGGCCCGCCTGACTCCTGGCGTGCCTGTCGTCCTCTGCGGGCACTTCCTGGTGCGCGGCGTGCGCGAGGGGCTCTACCAGCTCAGCGAACAGGAAGACGTGCCCGTCGAGCCGGGCGACCTGCCCGCCTACGCCTACGTCGCCTTGGGCCACATCCACAAGTCGCAGATCGTGGGCGCTCCCTACATCCGCTACTGCGGCAGCCTGGAGCGCATGGACCGGGGCGAAGCGAACGACCGCAAGATGGTTCTTCTGGCCGACGTGGGCCGCTCCGGCCTGCGCGACCTGACGGAGCTGCCGCTGAACGCTACTCCCTTTGCCCATGTGACGGCAGGCAGTGAGGACGACCTGGAGCGGGCGGCGAGGGAGCTGCCGGAGCCGGAAAGGACGCTGGTCTCGCTGAGCCTGGACCTCTCGCCCGACGAGCCCGTGGGCCCCCTCCTGGCGCGCGGCCGTGCCCTCTTCCCGCGCCTCTGGGCGCCGCCCGACATCCGGCTCCTGGAGACGGCGGCTCGCCCGGCGCCGCCGGCCATCGACAGGCGCGACGTGGCCGGCACCGTGCGGTCGTACCTCCAGGAGGCCCTGGCGGAAGACCCCGACCGCGACGAGTTGCTGCGGCTGGCCGAGGAGCTGCTGGCCGGGCCCGTGGGGGCCGTTCGTGAACGGCTCCCGCTCAGCCGAGCCGAGACAGTCCAGGAGACGCCATGATCCCCGTCCGCGTGCAGGTCCGGAACTTCCTCACATATGACGAGGCCGACGGCGGCGGCCCCATCGAGTTCGACTTCGAGGGGTCACGGCTCTGGAGCATCTCCGGCAACAACGGCTCCGGCAAGAGCGCCGTCTTCGACGCTATCACCTACGCCCTCTTCGGCCGCCACCGGGGTGGCGCCACCGGCGACGGCCGCCTTATCCGCAAAGGAGCTCGCCAGTGCGAGGCCACCTTCGAGTTCCGCGCCGACGGCCACCTCTACCGCGTCCGGCGCACGGTGGCCCGGCGCACTGGCCGGCGCCAGCAGGAGGCCAAGGAACGCCAGGCCGCCCGCTTTGACGCCGACAGCGGCGAGTGGGTGCCGGTGCCGGGCACCGACTCCGATGCCGCCCTGGGACGCTGGGTCGAGGAGCGCCTGGGCCTCGGCTACGACACTTTCGTCACCTCCGTCCTCCTGCGCCAGGGCGAGAGCGACCGCTTCATCACCGCCCGCGACGCTGAGCGCTTCGACATCCTCCGGCAACTGCTGGGCCTCCAGGCCTACCAGCAGCTCGAGGAGCGGGCCCGCACCCGCGCCCGCGACGCCCGCTCCACTGCCGACGCCCTGGAGCGCCAGTTGGCCGCCGCCCCGGCCTTCGACCCTGCCGACCTCGAGGCGGCCGGGGCGATGCTGGCGGCCGCTGAGACGGGTCTGGGCGACTCTCAGCGCGCCTACACGCAGGCCCAAGCTCTCCTCAGCGACGCCCGCACCTTCGCCGACCTGTCCGCGCAGATCGAGGAGTGCCAGCGCCGCCTGGTCGAGGTCGAGCGCCTCCTGGCCGACGCCAAGAGCATCCGTGCCTGCTACGAAGAGTGGCAGGCCATCGAGGCGGCCGTCCCTGCCCTGGAGGAGTCGCTTCGGGAGCTGCGGGCGGCGGCCGCCGCCGAGGCGAAAGCGGGGGAGGCGCAACAGGCCGCCCTTGCCGTCGACCTGGGGGCACTGGATGAGGCGGCCCAACAGGCGGCCGCAGCGGCGGGAGAGTCCGAGCGGGCCGCCGGCATCGCTGACGAGAGCCTGAACGCCTGCCGACGGCGCCTCGCGGAGCTCCAGCCCGCCCTGCGTGACATCGACGAGCTGGCGCAGGGCCGCGGCCAGGCCGAGCGGCTGGGAGCCGACGTCGCCAGGCTGTCGCGCGAGCTGGCATCGATGCCCGCCGTGCGCGAGCAGCATGAGCGGCTGTCCGCTATCGCCCGCGGGCTGCCAGCTATGGAGGCCCTTGTCGCCGCCCGCAAGGCCCTGGAAGAGGCGGAGGGCGCCGCCGCCGAGGCCGGCTCGCCTGAGGGCTGGCGGCAGGAGGTGGAGCGCCTCGCCCAGGAGGTGAGCGCCGCCGAGACGCACTCCCGACAGGCTGGGCGGCGCCTCCGGGCGGCCGACCAGCAGCTCGCGCGGGCGGAGGCAGCCCTCGACCACGCCCGTGGGCAGCTAGTCGCCCGCCAGTTGGCCCGAGGCGAGGCCGTGTGCTCCCGCTGCGGACAGCCCATCGACCCGGAGCACAGCGCGCGGGAGCTGCGGGACGCTGAGGCGGCGGTGGCTGAGGCCAGCAGGCGCCTGGTCGAAGCCCAGGCCGGCCACGAGCACGCGCAGGGCGAGGAGGAGGCGGCGCGGCAGGCGCAGGCGGCGTCGCAGGCGGCGGAGCAGGAGGCCCGCGACCGCCTGAGACAGGCCGAGTCCGCCTTGGCGGACGCCGAGCAGGCGGCCCAGGCCCGCTCGCGCCTGGATGCGGCTGTGACCGCGGCCTCCGACCTGCCGGACGAGCTGCGCCGCGTCGCCGTCGGGGCACCGCTGCCGGAAGCCGAACGGATGCTGGTCGATGCCCGCGGACAGGCGTCCGCGCTTCCTCAGGCCACCGCTGATCTGAACCGGCTCCTGGGGCTGAAGGGACAGGCCGAGGCCCTGGGCAAGGCCCTGCAGGAGCAGGAGAGCCGCATCGCTGAGCTGGCGGCCCGCTATCCGCCCCAGGTGGAAGGGCAGGTCCGGGCCGAGGCCGAGCGGCTGCGTACCGAGGAGCCCCGGCTCGAAGCCGCGGCCGGGGAGACGCGCCGGGCCTGGAAGGAGGCCCGCGAGCGGGCGGAGGCGGCCCGAAGACGGCTGGAGCAAGGCCGCCTGCGCCGCCAGCAGCTCGAGAGCGAGGCTAGCAGCCTGCGGCAGTCCGCCTCAGGCGGGCGCTCTCAGGCCGCCGTCCGCCTCCAGCCGGTCGATGAGGGCTGGCGCCGGCGGGCGCTGGGGCTGGACGACTCGTTGCTGCCGGAGCTGCTACGCCGCCGCGACGAACTGGCCGGCATTGAGGAGCAGCACCAGGCGCTGGAGCGGGCCGATGACGAGCGGCGCGAGCAGGAGGCCCGCCGTCGTGAGCTGGAACGCAGCGTGGGCCGCATCCCTCAGGAGCACCGCCTGCCCGCCAGCGAGGCGGAGCAGGCCCTGGAGAAGAGGGCCGCCGAGATGAAGGCCCGCCAGTCGGAGCGCGATGAGGCATTTCGCCGCCTCCAGAGGCTGGAGCACGCCCGCGAGCTGCGCCAGCGGCTGGAAGGCGACCTGCGAGAGGCACACCGGCTGCGTGTCCGCTTCGGGCGGCTGGCCGAGCTCCTGGGGCGCGGCGGCCTCCAGGCCCGCCTGGTGGACGAGGCCCTGGCAGGGATCACACTCCTGGCCAACGAGACCCTGGCCCGCGTCTCCGGCGGGCAGTTACGGCTTCAGTTGTCGCGGCAGGCCGACGCCCGCGGCAATGAGGAGATCGTGATCCGGGCGCGCGACCTCGCCTCCGCCGACGAGCCTCTGGACACGCAGTTCCTCTCCGGGAGCCAGAGGTTCCGCACCTCCGTGGCCATCGCCGCCGCCATCGGCCAGTACGTGGCCGGCTCTCAGGGGAGCGCCATCCGCTCGCTGATCATCGATGAGGGCTTTGGGAGCCTGGATGCCCAGGGGCGGCAGGAGATGATCGAGGAGCTGCGGAACCTCTCGCAGCTCATGGACCGCATCATCGTCGTCAGCCACCAGGAGGACTTCCAAGACCGGACGCTCTTCCCGACGGGCTTCATCCTGCGCAAGGAGGGCCAGCGCAGCATCGTGGAGCGGTTCGTGTAGCGCCGGCCATCACACCCGCTAACGCCGAGTTCCCCTGTTTGTCCTACCTGGCCCGGAGTGTAGGATAGCCGCGGGTGTGGCGGCCTCCCGGGCCGGCCGGGAGAGAGTGGCGCCGAGGTCCAGGCAGACACTTCGAAAGGTGAGGAGGAGACCCTTGAAGACGAGAGTGACAGAGCTCTTCGGCATTGAGTACCCCGTCCTCATGGGCGCCATGATGTGGCTGGCGAAGCCCGAACTCTGCGCTGCAGTGTCCAATGCGGGCGGGCTGGGCAACCTGACTGCCGGTAACTACAACTCGGGGGAAGACCTCCGCAAAGCCATCAATCGGACCCGCGAGCTGACACACAAGCCGTTCTGTGTGAACTTGACCATTCTCCCTTCGGTGCGGCTTTCCAAGGAGCTGCACGAGGACTACTTCCGAGTCTGCTGCGAGGAGAAGGTCAACTCCATCGATGTCTCCGGAGCGCCTCTAGACAGGTACTTCGGCCCAGACGCCGTCGGCCGGGCGAAGGAGGCGGGCATTAGGCTGATTCACAAGGTCGGTGCCGTGAGGCACGCGGTTCACGCCGAACGCGTCGGCTACGACTGCATAATCGCCGCCGGCTTTGAAGAAGGCGGCCACCCCCTGGGCGACGATGTCACCACCATGCTCCTGACGCCCCGAATCGTTGAGTCCGTGAGAATTCCTGTCGTGACCGCAGGTGGCATCGCGGACGGCAGAGGGATGGCTGCCGCTTTCGTCCTCGGCGCGGAGGGAGTAATGATGGCCTCGAGGTTCATCGCCACTCCCGAATGCAGGGTGCACGACAACATACGGCAGGAGCTGGTTAGGCGCCAAGAGAATGACACGGTGATGATCCTCAAGACGCTCGACCTGCAGATGCGGGCCCTCAGGAATGAGCTCGTAGAGAAGGTGGAGGAGGTGGAAGCGAGGGGCGGTGGTCTTCAGGAGCTACTGCCGCTCATCGCCGGCGGGCGGCAGGAGGCCGCTTGGGAGACCGGCGACGTCGATTCCGCTCCGCTTCCCGTTGGCCAGTCCATTGGCCTCGTCAACAGGGTCATGACGTGTGAGGAGATAATAGCCTCGATGGTAGAGGAGGCCGAGAAGATCCTGACCACGGTCCAGCAGCGGTTTGTCGGTGCCGAGGCTTAGGTCAGAACTGCCGTAGGGCGCTCATCGATGAAGAAAGAGCGGCCCAGTTGGGCCGCTCGCGGTCTCATTTCTGGCGCGCTCGGAGGGATTCGAACCCCCGACCCTCGGTTCTGCCTAGGCTCCGCCATCGCCGGAAACGGCGCTCTCCGAGACCCGCTCGGAGAGGCGGAGGAGGGCCTTGGCCATCTCTTCCACACTGTAGGGGCCCTGTCGGCGGTGACGCAGCAGGGCCTCGATGTTCACCCAGTAGCGGTTGCGCCGGCCCTCTTTCTGGCGGGAGATGATGCCATCCTCTTCCAGAGCGCGGAGGATGGAGAGGGTAGCCCTCTCTGTGATGCCGACGGCAGCAGCGATCTCGCGTAGGGTTGAGCGCGGGTGGTCGATGACGAGGATGAGGACGAGGGCATGATTGGTGAGAAAATCCCAGCGAGCCATTTTTCTCTCCTTCACAGGGCTTGACAAGCCGGAAAAAAGAAGTAGAATACTGGCGAATAATAACTAGTTATTTGTTTCGCGTTACGCGTATCCTGTATCTCTGAGCCAGTCTTTGCTATCGAGAATCATTGTTCACATTTGGCGCCCCTAAGTCAAGCCGGTGGGGGCGGCTGACAGGCGGAGAATCGTGGCAAGGGCCAGGAGGACAAGGACCGCCGTAGAGAGGAGATCTCTGAGGCCTTCGAATCAGGAGGATTCGGCGTCCGTCGCCGCAGGCGGGGATCTACGCCACCAGCCAAGGCGGGCGGCGCGGGCGTCGGTCGGGACCGGGCCTGCGGAGAGCGGCGACGGGTGATCGGAGAATGGGGGACGGGGGGTACCCCGCCGGGCGGCTGGCCAGGGTCACCTTCTGCCGCCCCGCGGGCTCGGTCGATCGGGCAGCGCTGAAGCTAGCATAGCATATCACGTGTCGGCTGCCAGCCCTTGATCCGCCTTGTCGGGGTTTGAGGAGCCGCCTACTCGTACTGGTGAAGGCACCCCAGCCCCGGTCAAGGGGTGATCTGGCTCGCCACCGCAGGAGCCCCGCGGCCGGCGAGATTCGGCCTCATCTTCCCTTTTCAATCTGGTTTCTGGCGCGCTCGGAGGGATTCGAACCCCCGACCCTCGGTTCCGAAGACCGATGCTCTATCCGCTGAGCTACGAGCGCGCCCAGACAGTCTACCACGGCCTCCCAGGCCTCTCAACGCCCCGATAGCACCCCTCGCTGTTTCCGCGAATGACGGCCGGGTGGGTTGACGGCCCGGTAGCCGGTGGCGTAACTTCAGCATGGAGACACACCTCGCACTGAGGTGCCTGCCAGGGGAAATGGAAACGGACGAAGACGGCGATAGTAGTCGCCCGACACGGAAAAGCCAGGGAGGTGTTCTTCCTCGGTGAGCCGCTGCTGACGCGAGTGCGCGCCTAGCCGCGGCCTGGCCGCGGCGACCACCTCCCGCAAAAGCACATCGCTAGGGAGGTGGTTTGTTATGCCCTTCGTCAGCCAGGTGCTGGGTCGGGCTGTGCTCGACCCTGACGGCTCCCGCGTTGGGTCTCTCCGCGACCTCCTTGTCGCGGTGGACCTGCCCTATCCCCCCGTTCGCGCGGTCGTCATCGGCAACAGTCACCTCCAGGTCGTGCCCTGGGGCGAGATAGCCTCCGTCACGCCCCGAGGCACCGCCCTGCGCCATCCCTTCGACCGCGCCGCCTATCCCCCGCCTTCGGAAGACGACCTCATCTGGATCGGGCGCGACATTCTGGACAAGCAGATCGTGGACACCCGGGGCGTAAAGCTGGTGCGAGTCAACGACGTCGCCCTGACCCTGATCAACGATGAGTTGCGCCTGGCCGGCGTCGACAACTCCACGGCCGGTCTCTTGCGCCGCCTCGGCCTCCAGTGGATGGCCGGCCTCTTCGGCGGCGCCCGGCCCCGCCTCATCGACTGGGGGCAGGTGGACATCGGCCCTGCTGTGGACGTGGTGCGGCTGAAGGTGCCGTTCGACGGGCTGCGCCGCATGCGGCCAGCGGACATGGGCGCGGTCATCAGTCAGATGTCACCGGGCAAGGCGGCGGACGTGCTGGAGGCGCTGGACGATGAGACAGCCGCTCGCGCAATGGTAGAGCTTCCCGATGAGCATCAGGCGGCTGTACTCACGGCGATGGAGCCGGACGAGGCCGCTGACGTGCTGGAGCAGATGAGGCCGGATGACGCCGCTGACGTGCTCGGCGATGTTGAGGAGAAGCGGGCCGAGGAGCTGATGCGCCTGATGGTGCCAAAAGCCGCACGTGAGGTCCGCTCCCTGCTCGCCTATGCCGAGGACACGGCAGGCGGCCTCATGGACACGAGCATCATCACGGTTAGCGAGAACGACACCGCCGACGAGATCATCAACCTGCTGCGGCGGACGGCGCCTTCTGAGGACCAGATCTACTACCTCTATGTCGTCGATGACGCCGGCCGCCTCCGGGGCATCCTTCCCCTCCGCAACCTGATCGTGGCGCCGCCGGACGCGCGCGTCGCCGACATCATGCACCGAGACGTCGAGTTCGTGCGGGTCGATGACCCCGAGGATCTGGTGGCTCAGAAGCTGATCCGATACGACCTCCTGGCCATCCCCGTCGTCGATGAGGAGAACTGCCTCAAGGGAGTCGTCACGGTCAACGACGTCCTTGACCTTGTTGCGCCACGCTCCTGGCAGAACCGGCCGCGACGAATAATGGGGTGAACGATGGCGAGCGAGGTCGAGCGCGAGGTCTCCGTGAAGGGCAGTCGAGCCATTCGTCTAGGCCTGCTGACACGGATCAGTTTGTTCCTGGCCGTGATGGGCCCGGGCATGATCACCGGCATCGTCGACGACGACCCGACCGGGATCGCCGGCTACTCGATCGCCGGCGCGCGCTTCGGTTACAGTCTGCTCTGGGCGATCGTCCTCTGCTTCTTCGCCCTCGCTATCATCGCTGAGATGGCTGCCCGCCTCGGCGCCATCACCGGCAAAGGGCTCGGCGACCTTGTCCGCGAACGGTTCGGCGTGCGCATCACGTCTCTGGCGATGCTCGTCCTGCTGGTGGCGAACGCAACCACCACAATTGCCGAGTTTGCCGGTGTCGCCGGCGCCTCCGAGATATTCGGCGTCTCGAAGTACATCACGGTTCCCCTAGCAGCGGCGCTTGTCCTGGCCGTCGTCATCTATGGCACCTATCATCGCGTGGAGAAGGTGCTGCTGGTGGGCTCGCTGGTCTTCGTTTGCTACATCATCACCGGCTTCCTGGCGAGACCGGATTGGGGGTCAGTGGCGACCCACTCCGTCGTCCCCACATTCCACTTCACCCTGCCGTATCTCACAATCCTCATCGGCGTTATCGGTACCACGATCACGCCCTGGCAGCAGTTCTATCTGCAGTCTGGGGTCGTAGACAAGGGTCTGGGGGAGCGCGAATACCGGTTTGAACGCTGGGACGTGTACGCCGGCGCCTTCGCCTGCACCCTGATCGCCTTCTTCGTCATCGTGACGACGGCGGCGACCCTCAATGCCCACGGCCAGCCCGCTGACACGGTGACCGACGTAGGCCAAGCGCTACACCCCCTTGCCGGCGACTTTGCGGCTAATCTCTTCGCCATCGGCCTCCTAAATGCCTCTCTGCTGGCTGCCACAGTGCTGCCGCTCAGCACAGCCTACGCTGTCTGCGGCGCCTTCGGCTGGGAGCGGAGCGTTACCCGGCGGCTTCGCGAGGCGCCCGCCTTCTATGGCCTGTTTGCCGCGCTGGTAGTCATCGGCACGGCGGCAGTGCTTGTGCCCGGTCTGCCCCTATTAGTCCTGATGTTCCTACCCAATGTGGTCGGCGGCATCCTTCTGCCCGTCATCCTGGTGCTCATGCTCAAGCTCGTTAACGACCGCCGGATCATGGGCCGCTGGACGAACTCCCCCCGCCAGAACGCCGTCGCTTGGGCAACCACAGTCGTTATCATCGTGCTGGCCGCCGTCTACGCCGTGATCGCTGGGCTGCAGGCAGCGGGTATCGTTCACGGTTGACGTTCGTCGTCGGCGGCATCCTTCTGCCCGTGGTCCTCATCCTCATGCTCAAGCTGGTGAACGACCGGCGCATCGTGGGGCAGTGGGTGAACTCACGCCGGCAGAATGCCGTCGCCCTGGGAGCGACCATCGCCGTCAGCGCGCTGACAGTCGCCTACCTGGCTATCGCGGTCCTGAGCGTCGCCAAACTCTGACTCTCCAGCCTAAGCTAGGGTGAGGGGTTGAGCCGGAGGTGACCCTCGCAGGCGGCTGGAGGGAGGGCGAAAGCGGCCGCCGTTAACGTGGCGAGGGAAGGGGCAGGAGAGGAACTTCGACGGGACGTTATCTCAACTAAGGAGAGGATGGGGTGGACGGAGGGATTCGAACCCTCGATCTCCAGGGCCACAACCTGGCGCCTTAACCGCTCGGCTACGCCCACCAGGATCAAGATGCCCTGCGGCCTAGACTCTCCACCGATGGACCGCAGGGCCGCATAACGCCCCGTAGGCTGTACCTGCTGAGTCTAGCATAGCGGCGGGAGGCGGTCAACGAGAGGGAGGCCAGGCCTGGACGGGCGAGAACACGTCGGAGGCTGCCTTGGCTGCCGAAGCGCCCCATTGGGCACCTACTCGCGCGAAGCGGGCGGGCTCACTCTGGCAGGCGCCCCGCCTCGCCTCATCTCGATCAGTTCGGCGATTTTGGCGAGGCAGGCCTCGGCTCCCAGGTTCTGGACGCCGCAGACGTTGCAAGGCCCCTTGTGAGGCGCACAGTCGCCGGTGGTCTTTCCTCGCTGCGTCTTCAGCCATTCGCCGCGCAGGTAGGCTGCCGTCACCCCCACATCGATGTGGGACCAGGGAAGCACCTCGAAGAGGCCCTTCTCGCGGTGGGCGTAGAAGGCGGGGCTCAGGTCTGACTCCTCCAGCGCCTGCTGCCAGCGCGACCAGTCATAGCCGTCGCTCCAGGCGTCGAACTTGGCGCCCAGTTGCCAGGCGCGGTGGATGGCCCGCCCGAGGCGACGGTCGCCGCAGGAGAGGGCCGCCTCTAGGACGCTCTGCTCCGGGTCCTCCCACGAGAAGGCGACGCCGAGGCGCTTGAGCTGGTTGCGTAGTAGCTCGTGGCGGGGTCTCAGCTCCTCCGCCGCCATCTGCCGCGCCCACTGGAATGGCGTGTGGGGCTTGGGGATGAAGTTGGAGGTGCTCACCCGCACCCGCGCCCGGCCGCCGTGATGGCGACGGCCCATCTCCTTCACCTGCCGCGCCAGCTCCACGATGCCCTGCACGTCCTCCGGGGTCTCAGTGGGCAGGCCCACCATAAAGTACATCTTGATGCTGGTCCAACCGTGGGCGAAGGCGGCCTCGACGGCCCGCAAGGCGTCCTCGTCCATCAGCAGCTTGTTGATGGCGTTACGCAGTCGCTGGCTGCCGGCCTCCGGGGCGAAGGTGATGGAGTGCTTGCCGGGCCCCGATACGGCGTCGGCGATCTCCACCGAGAAGCTGTCGGCTCGCAAGCTGGGCAGGGACAGCTTCAGGCGGTCTCCAAGCTCGCGGCGCAGGGCCTGGACCATGGGCAGGATACGCGAGTGGTCGGTGGTGCTCAGCGAGACCAGGGACAGCTCGTCGTAGCCGGTGTTGGCCAGGAGCTCGCGAGCAGTCGCCATCACCTCTTCGGGCGCACGCTCCAGCCGCGGGCGGTAGATCATGCCTGCCTGGCAGAAGCGACAGCCCTGGGTGCAGCCACGCTGTATCTCGATGGCGGCGCGGTCGTGGACAATCTGGAGAAAGGGCACAATGGGCCGCGTTGGGGCGGGCGGCAGCCCACCTTTGGCGGACAGAAAGCGCTTGCGCGGCCGAGCCGGAGCCTCGGGTTCGCTGGGCCGGATCTCCTTGATGGTGCCGTCGTCGTTGTAGGCGACCTCATAAAAGCTGGGCACGTAGAAGCCCTCTATCCTGGCCAGACGCCGCAGCAGCTCCCGGCGAGGGCCCCCGCCCTGTCGCTTCCACTCGCGGAGCACCTGCACCAGGTCCAGGACTAGCTCCTCGCCATCGCCCAGCGCGAAGACGTCAATGAAGTCGGCCAGGGGCTCCGGATTGAGGGCGCCGCTGCCGCCGGCCACGATCAGGGGGGAGCGTTCGTCGCGCTCGCAGGCGAGGATGGGAAGGCCGGCCAGGTCCAGCATGTTGAGGACATTGCTGTAGGTGAGCTCGCAACTGAGGGAGAAGCCGATGACGTCGAACTGGGCCAGGGGGTGACGAGTCTCCAGGCTGAAGAGCGGGAGACCGGCGGCCCGCATCTGCGTCTCCATGTCGAGCCAGGGGGCATAGACGCGCTCCGCCACCACGTCGGGCTGGCGATTGAGGATGTCGTAGAGGATCGCGAGCCCCAGGTTGGACATGCCGATGTCGTACACGTCAGGGTAGGCCAGGGCAATGCGGACGGTCTGCGCCTCCCAGTCCTTGACGACGGAGTTCCACTCGCCGCCTGTGTAGCGGGCTGGCTTGCTCACCCGAGGCAGGATCGCTTCTATTTCCACTGCGCTGCGGGCCCCCAAGAAGCACAATTTCGGAAGTAATATGTTACCGAATGCCGGGAAGCCCTGCAACCAGAGGCGGCGGGTTCCAGGGGCTTTCAGAAAGACGAAGGCCGGGCTTCTCCGCCGAAGGCGGATGCGCCTCTGGCGCAAGCCCGGCACCATCGCTCTGCCAGCCTAAAGGCTGGCCTTCTTGATTATGAAAGATGCTGGAGGGTTCCTCACTGGTTCCGGCCCCCTAGCACCCTCAAGGCATCATTCACCTCGACGGCACTCCTCCGAATTGACACCGCCACTGGGCCCACCTATCATCGAGGGCGGTTCCATTCTTACCTGTCGGAGGGCGCCGCTTCATGAGCAAGCTGGCTGAACGTATACGAAGGGCCATGCGCGTCGACTCACCGCCCATGGGGTTCGGCGCCGCCGCCCGGGTCTCTAACCCGTCCCTTCTGCTGGCTGCTCTCCTGCCTTCCCTCTCGCCAGAGGCCGCTAAGGAGGCTGTCGCCCGCGGCGCCGACACCTGTCTCTTCGCCGCGTCCGACGCCAAGGACCGGGAGGTGAAGGAAGTCGTCGAGGCTCTGGGTGAGGCGCCCGGCGGCCTCCACCTGCGCCGGCTGGACGGCGAGACGGCCGCCCATCTGGCGGAGCTGGGCATGGACTACGCCGCGTTCGAGCCGGAGACGGCCCTTGCTACCGCCCTCTTGGAGTCGAGCCTCGGCCACGTCCTCTCGCTGGAGAGCGATCTGCCGGATATCTACCTCCGGACCCTGGAGACCCTGCCCCTGGACGCTATCCTCCTCCGACAATGGAAGGGGCCCCTGACGGTCCGCCAGCAGATGGAGCTCCAGCGCATCAGCGGCCTCGCCCGTAGGCCCTTGATCCTGCCCGTCGCGCCTCAGGTCACCGGGGCCGAGCTGCAAATGCTGCGCGAGGCCGCGGTGATCGCCGTCGCCGTGGAGGGCGATAGCAGGGCTGCCTTCGACAGTCTGGCCTCCCTCCGCAAGGTGATCGACGAATTGCCGGCCCGCCGGCGGCGCCGGGAGGAACACGGCGAAGCCATCCTGCCCCGCGTGGCCGAAGCGGTCGCCAGCGCCCCCGAAGAAGGCGAAGAAGAAGAGGAGGAGGGGGAGCCCTGGTAACTGTTACCTTGACGTAGAGGTTAACCCCCCTTATAATCGACCCGTCATGAAGGAAGGTCGGACTCGCACGGCCCCGGAGACCACCGGGGCTTATCTACAGATAGGCGAGGTCGCTGAGCGCACGGGTGTCACCCAGCGCGCCCTCCGCTTCTACGAGGAGAAAGGCCTCCTAAAGCCGCCCACTCGAATGGAAGGGGGCTTCCGCCTCTACTCTGAGGACGACGTCCGCCGCGTCGAGCAGATCAAGCGTCTCCAGAAGCTCCTTGGCTTCAGTCTGGCGGAGATCAAGGAGATGGTGGAGGCCGAAGAAGTCAAGTGGCAGCTTCAGGCTGAGTACCGCCCCCAGGCCGACCTGGCAGAGCGTCGTCAGCACATCGACAGGGCCCTGGAGGTCACAGAGAGCCAGTGCGCCGTCATCCGCCAGAAGGTCAAGGCCCTTGGAGACATGCAAACTCACCTGGAGGAGAAGCTCCAGACTTACCGTCAGTGGCTCTCCCAGATCGACGAGGCGCTGGCGGCGGCCCAGCGACCGGGCGCGGACGGAGGTTCGCGTAGCGCGCCTGGCGCGCTCCCCCGCACGCGAGGCCGTCCGGGCCCGTCGAGACGCGTCCCCTAGCCATCACTCCCATGCAACAGAAGGCGACGGCCACCGCTGCCATCGCCCCGTCTCGGTCCCGAGGACCATACCTCTCCCCTCGGCCTCTTAGGGGGAACCGTGCGGCTCCTCAGAGGGCGTCCGCGCAGCATCCTGGCACGCCGATCCCGCATCGGCCCGCCTCATCGCCGGCCACATGACAGAATGGGGTTGCAACCCTAGGGGACGAGGGCCCACTCGCGGGGCAGTTGATAGCTGAAGACCTCGTTCGTCATCCGGACTCCGTCGAAGACGCGGCTGGCGCCGCGGCGCGTGATCTCTCGGTAAGTGTTTTGGATCTGGATGATGCGCTTAGCACGCAAGTTAAAGACCACGGCCCCCGCTTTCACGGGCGAGAGGCTTGCCTCGCGGGTGCGGTCGTCCACCACCCGGAACACCGGCTGCTCGTAAGGGGCGCAGAGGTCCAGCGCCTGGTGGATGGACTCGTAGTGGCCCGCCACGTTCCTTTCGTCGAACATGGCCAGGCCGTTCAGAACCTGCTCGCGCAGCCCCTCGTAGTAGGGCGCTGTGGCGTCCAGCAGTTGCTCTAGCGTTCGCGGGTTATCCGTACACGCCCTGGCCAGGGCCGGCAAGACATCCGCATGGGCTACGAAACTAACGCTTCCTCGGGCGTCGATGATCGTACATCGGAGCACGTTCACAGCTTCGTCGCCTTTACCGCGATCATTGCGAGAGTGTAACATTGGTTCAAGTGCGCGTCAACGACGATAGACTGATCATGATGCCCGCCTCAGGTTCCCCGTCACGCCCTGCCCCTTGCGGCGGCCGCTCGACATGCGCCGTTCTGGTCCTGGCCACCGCTCTCCTGCTCGCCGCCTGCAACCAAGGCGCGCCAGCCGCGCCTGAGCCCGCCGTGGAATCGCCGGCGGCGACGGCCGTTAGCCCTACTCCTGCGCCCCCTGACCCCGCCCTCGGCCGCGAGCTCCAGCGCAACGGCCAGTATGAGGAGGCGATCGCCGTCTACCAGCAGGTGATCACGCGCTCCCCTGAGCCCGAACGCCCGCCGGCTCGACTCTCCCTGGCCCGCACCTACCTCCTCAGCGGCCGCAACCTGGAGGCCCGCCGCGAACTAGAGCTCTTCCTATCGCAGGCTGCCTCCGACAGCGAGCGGCAGGTCGGCCGTTTCCTCCTGGCGGAAGCTCTGGAGGCCCTCGGCGACAAGGAGGAGGCGCTGGACCTCTACTACCAGTTTGCCCAGGAGGGCAGCCCTGCCGCTCCCTACGCCCACCTCGCCCGCGCCCGACTGCTGGCCTCCCTCGGACGCTCGCAGGAAGCCGCGGCCGCCGCCGACCTGGCCCTCAGCGCTGGCCTTCCGCCCATCGCGACCGCCCGCGCCCTGCTTGACATCGCCGGTGCCTTCGAGACGACCGGCGCCCTGGATGACGCTATCCTCTGGTACGAGCGCCTCTTCAAGGAAAGCGAGTCCTCTGCCGACCAAGCCCTGGCGCGCTGGCGGGTCGGCGCCCTCAGCCGCCTTCGTGGAGACCCCAACTGGGCTGAGCACCACCTCGCCGTCATCCTGAACTACCCTTCGGCACCTTCCGCGCTCGAGGCCCTCGCCGAGCTAGACGAGGCGGGCGTCAGTGTTGACGACTACCTCGCAGGGCTCGTCTACTACCGCCACAACGAGGACCGCGAGGCCCAGGAGGCCTTCGAGGCTTACCTTCGGCAGGATCCGCCCGGTCCCCACGATGCCGAGGCCGCCTACTATCTTGCCGCGGTCTATGAGCGGCGCGGCGATGAGGAGGCCGCCCTCGACGCCTACGGCGACTCCCTCCGCCGCGACCCTGACGGCCCCCTGACCGACGACGCCGCCTGGTGGCGGGCGCGCCTCCTGGAAGGCCTCGCTCGCTATGAGTCCGCTATCAGCGCCTACCGTGTGTTCCCGCGCCAGTACCCGAATTCGCCCTGGGCCTCAGAGGCCCTCTTCCGCAGCGGCCTGCTGCTCTACAAGCAGGAGAAGTACGAGGAGGCCCTCTCCGCCTTTGATCAGGCTCAACACCTGACAGCCAACTCCGACGATGTCTCCCGCGCGCGGCTCTGGCTGGCCAAGGCCCACAGGGCCGCCGGCCAGCCCGGTGAGGCTGCCGCCATCCTGGAAGACCTGGCCGATGACGAACCAAGCAACTACTACAGCCTGCGCGCCGCCGCCCTCCTGGGCCAGACCTTGCCATCCGCCGAGTCTGGTGAGGTCGATCTGACAAAGGCCTCTAGCATTGACTGGGCAGCCATCGATGCCTGGGCCACCTCCTGGCTGCCTTCACCCACCACCGCCTCGCCGCAGGCCTTCCTCAGCGACCCGCGGTGGGCGCGGGCCAGCCAACTGCTGGACCTCCAGCTCCTCGACGAAGCCTCCACGGAGTTTGAGAGCCTGCTGGAGGCCTACGGGACGACCTCTTCCGCCTTCTACGACCTGGCCAGGGCGCTCTATCCCCTGGGCCTCACGCACCTCTCGGCGCGGGCCGCGAGCCGCCTACTGGCTACCTTGCCTCAGCCCGCCATCGAGGCCGCGCCCGCCGACTTGCTCCGCCTGGCCTATCCTGTCGACTATGCCCAGCTCATGCAGTCCACCGCCGAGCGAACCCATATCTCGCCCCTCCTCCTGGCGGCCCTCATACGCCAGGAGAGCTTCTTCGACCCGCGGGCTGGCTCGTCGGCCGGCGCCCTCGGCCTTACCCAGGTCATCCCTTCCACCGCCCAGGAGATCGCCGCCGACCTTGGCCTCGAGGCGGAGTTCTCAGACCGCGACCTCCTCCGACCCGCCATCAGCATTCTTTTCGGCGCCCACTACTTCTCCGAGCAGCTAGAGGCCTTCGACGGGCGCCTGGCACCGGCGCTGGCCGCCTACAACGGTGGCCCCGGCAACGCCAGTCGCTGGCTCGAGGCCGCCGCAGAGGACGAAGACCTCTTCCTTGAGGAGATCTCCTTTGATCAGACACAGGCCTACGTCAAGCTGGTCACGGAGAATCTAGTTGTCTACCAGGCCCTCTACGGCAGTGCGTTGATTCCCGCTCCGGCGCTCCCTCGTTCCCGCCAGCCGCGCAATTGACACCCCAGAGGGCAACTCCTACAATGGGGCGGTAGTTCTTAAGTAGGGAAAGACGCCGTGCCGAAGCGCACCTACCAGCCGAAGCGCATCCCCCGCAAGCGTGAACATGGCTTCCGCGCCCGGATGAGCAGCCCCGGCGGCCGCAATGTCCTCCGGCGTCGTCGGCTCAAGGGGCGCTGGCGGCTGATCGTCGCCTAGTTCTCAGACCGAGTGGGGGCTGGCACGTCCGGCCGCCAGCAGGCAGGGATGCGCCACAGACATCGGCTGACCAAGCGTCGCGACTTCGCCGCCGTCTATCGCAAGGGCCGTGCGTTTGCCCATCCGCTAGTGGTCTTGCGCCTTCTTCCCAACCAGCTCCCCTACAGCCGGTACGGGTTTGTAGTCAGCAAGACGGTGGGGAAGGCGGTTGTCCGCAATCAGGTGAGAAGGCGTCTGCGGGAGGGGATACGCACACTGCTGGTGCAGCCTGGCTGGGACATAGTAGTGATCGCCAGGCGAAAGGCCGCCGTCGCCGACTTCCACACCCTGCGCCGGGCGACGGCCGGCCTTCTTTCCCGGGCTGAGGTGCTGACTTCAGGCTTGCCCGCTGGCCAGACCGGTCCAACCGAGATGGAGACGACAAAAGAATGAGACGCCTGGCCCTGGGTCTCATCCGTGGCTACCAGCGGGTCTTCGCTGGCAAGCCGCCGACCTGCCGATTCCAGCCGACGTGCTCCCACTACGGCTACGAGGCCATCGAGAGGCATGGCCTGGCGAAGGGCGTCTGGTTGACGGTGTGCCGTCTGCTGCGCTGCCATCCCTGGCACCGCGGCGGCTATGACCCGGTACCCTAAGAGAGGAACTTGCGAGTTTCGACCATCGTTTCACGTGAAACAGTCTGCGGGCACCGCCGGCGCCCACCCGGGCTGTTCAGGCCCATCGTGAACGTCCGAAGCGCTGCCCTGCTGCTCGGCCTGTCGTTGCTGGGCCTGCTGCTGTTCAGCGCCTGCGGTCAGATCGCCGGCCCGCAAGGCTGGGCGGCGCCTGTCGCCGTCGATAACACCATCCTCGTTACCCTGGAACGGGGCAAGCTCAGCGCCATCGACCAGCAGACGAACCAGGAGACCTGGCAGTTCCCGTCCAAGGACGCCAAGAAGATAGACCTGAAGGCCATCTACGGGACGCCGGTGACCGGGGACGGTCGCGTGTACGTGGGGGCCTTCGACGGCACCTTCTACGCCCTGGACCTGGCAACAGGTGAGGCGCTCTGGCAGCAGGAAACCGGCGCCGCCATCATCGGCGGGGCCGCCCTGGCGGACGGCACCGTGTACGTCGGCTCCTCCGACAACAAGCTCTATGCCTTTGACGCCGCGAGCGGGGCCTCCCGCTGGCCCCCCTTCGAAGCCCAGGGCGACATCTGGTCGACACCGCTGGTGGATCAGGGTACCGTGTACGTCACGTCCATGGACAAGCGGGTGTACGCCGTGGACGCCGCTACGGGGCAGGCAAAGTGGTCGAAGCCTTTCAAGGCGGACGGCGCCATACCAACGACGCCCGCCCTGGCCGGGGATAGGCTCTATGTAGGCGCCCTGGACAACCGTCTCTATGCCCTGGACAAGGCCACGGGGGAAGTGGCCTGGTCCTTCAAGGCCGACAACTGGATCTGGTGCGACCCCCTGGTGGCGGACGGTGCGGTCTATGTGGGGGGCCTGGACCACCATGTCTATGCTCTGGATGCCGCCACTGGAGAGCCTCGCTGGGCCAAGCCGTTCCCCGCGAAGGCGCCCATCCGCGCCCGGCTGGCCGTGGCGGGTGGTGTCCTGGTGGTGGCTGACCACGACGGCCACGTCTACGGTCTGGACCCGGCTACCGGCCAGGAGCGCTGGCCTTCCATCGCGCTGGGGTCGGGGGTGCTGGCCAACCCGCTAGTAATGGAGAACGAGGTGTTCCTGAACGCTCGCAACGGGGACCTGATGCGGGTGGACGCGGAAACAGGGAGCTCTAGCCTAGTGGCTGCCGCACCCTAAGGCGACGAGACGGCGATGAACGTCTTCAACCTGGTCCTGATAGACCCGATGACCAACATCCTCATCGTGTTGGCCAGCGTCTTTGCCGGCAGCTTCGGCATCGCCATCATCGTCTTCACGTTCATGATCCGCGGCCTCACCTTTCCCCTCACCCTGCGCCAGATACGCGCTTCGCGGGCCATGTCGGTCATCCAGCCCCGGCTTCAGGAGATCCAGAAGAAGTACAAGGACCCGCGGCGGCGCTCCGAGGAGACGATGAAGCTGTATAAGGAGGCCGGCGTCAACCCAGCGGGTTGCCTCCTCCCCATGCTCGTCCAGTTCCCCATCTGGATCGCCCTCTACCGCACCATCCGCCTCGTCCTGGGCTCGACGCCGGAAAGCTTCATCGACCTCTCGCAGCGCCTCTACCCGTGGGCCTACGTGCGGCAAGCCGTACCTTTAGAGAACCGCTTCCTCTGGTTGAACCTGGCGCAGCCGGACACCACCTTCCTCCTCGCCATCCTCGTCGGAGGCTCCACCTGGGTGCAGCAGAAGATGACCACCCCCAGGAACATAACTGACGAGCGACAGCAGTCCATGAGCAACACGATGCTGTGGATGATGCCTCTGATGTTTGCTTGGTTTACTCTCACCGTGCCCAGCGGACTCGCTGTATACTGGGCCGCGACCAACCTGGTGGGCATCGCCCTTCAGTACTTCTACATGCGGCCGGCGGGTCAGAGCTGGCGCGAGGTCTTTCTTCCCGCCCCGGCGCCCGCCCGTCGAGCCGCTCCGGCACCCCAGTCCCAGGATGAGGGAGGCGTAGAGGAGCCCGTCACGGCGACAGCATCGACTGCATCCCAGAGCAGGAGCAAAAGGAGACGTTCTCGTGGAAGGCGTCGAGGAAAGCGGTAAGACCGTAGACGAAGCCATCGAGAAGGCGCTGGAGAAGCTGGGGCTCGATGAAACCGAGGTCGAGATCGAGGTCCTCAGTATGGGACGGTCCGGTATCCTGGGCATCGGAGGGGACCGCGCCCGCGTCCTGGTGCGACCCAAGGGCGGTGCCGCTGCTCCCACGCCGGGCGCCGCTCCTGCGACAGGCGAGGACATGGAAACAGCGGTGGGAATCCTGGAGCACCTCCTCGAGTTCATGAATATCGATGCCTCCATCCGTGTTCGCGCTCCGGAGACTCCCGGCGACGGCCTGGGCCTGGTGAGGGCTGTTCTGGACGTTTCCGGCGAGGACCTCGGCATCCTCATCGGCCGACGGGGCGATACCCTCTCGTCGCTCCAGTTCCTGGTCAACCTCATGGTCAGCCGCAAGATGAAGGCACGCACGGCCTTCGGGATCGACGTGGAGGGCTATCGACGCCGGCGCGAGGAGTCCCTCAATGGCCTCGCCCTGCGCATGGCGGACCGTGTCAAGTCCACGGGCCAGTCGATCACCCTGGAGCCCATGCCGCCCAACGAGCGGCGCATCGTCCACCTGGCCCTGGCCAAGGACCCTAACGTTATCACCGTCAGCATCGGCGAGGGAGAGAGCCGAAAGGTGGCCATAACTCCACGGCGCTGAGGGCCGCTGGGGGTGCTTGGAGGCATCCTGGCGCATGACGAGGCCCGACTTCCTGATCATCGGCCACGTGGCGAAGGATGTGGTTCCCGGCGGCTGGCGCCTGGGCGGGACGGCGGCCTACGCTTCCCTCCAGGCGATCCGCCTGGGCCTGCGGACCGCCGTGGTGACCAGCGCCCCCGCTTCTATGGACCTGGCCGCTCTCCTGCCCGGTGTTGAGGTGCACCGGGTGCCATCGCGGCAGGCCACTACCTTCCGCAACTGTTACCAGGACGGGCATCGGACCCAATTCCTCCTCGGCCGGGCTCGAAGTCTTGCCCTGACCGACGTGCCCGATGCCTGGCGGACCGCCCCCATCGTCCTCCTGGGCCCCGTCTGCGGTGAGGTGCCGCCGGAGGCGGCCTCTCTTTTCGCGCACTCCTTGCTTGGGGTCACAGCCCAGGGCTGGCTCCGTGGAGTAGACCGCCAGCAACGTGTCACGAGGCGCGCCTGGCCGGACTCACCGTCGTGGGCGGGCGCACACGCAGTATTCGCATCAGAGGACGACCTCGCTGGTGACACCAGCGCGCTGGACCGCTGGACAGCGGTCTTCGCCGTAGTCGCCTACACCCAGGCCTCGCGAGGCGCCTGCCTGCACGCCGAGGGTCGCTGGTGCCACATCGACGCCTTTCCTGAGCGTGAAGTGGACCCCACCGGGGCCGGCGATGTCTTCGCCGCCGCCTTCCTCGCCCGCCTCTCCGAAACCGGCGACTTGGACCTGGCCGCCCGCTTCGCCGCCGCCGCCGCCAGCATCTCTGTTTCTCGCGAGGGCACCCTGGCCATTGTCGGGCGCCAGCAGATCGAAGAGAGAATGACCCAGCACCCGGAGATCGTCCTGCGATGACGGTGCTCGCCGTGGCCAATCAAAAAGGGGGAGTGGGCAAGACCACCACCGCCATCAACCTGGGGGCCTGCCTGGCGGCCCGCGGGCGACGGGTGCTGCTGGTAGACGTGGACCCCCAAGCCAACGCCACCGCCGGCCTCGGCCTCAGCGCGCCTCCCGCCCGCAGCATCTATGAGGTGCTCATCGAAGAAGCAACCATCGACGAAGTGACCCTGGACACAATGCAGCCCGACCTCCGGCTCGTGCCTTCGGCCTCCGACCTGGCTGGCGCCGAGGTAGAGCTGGTCCCCGCCATCGCGCGCGAGTACCGGCTGCGCCGCACCCTGGATGCCGCCCGCTCCACCTACGACCTGGTGATCATCGACTGTCCGCCTTCCCTGAGCCTTCTCACCATCAATGCCCTGACCGCCGCCGAGCAGGTCATCGTCCCCGTCCAGTGCGAGTACCTGCCCCTGGAGGGCCTGGGGCAGCTCATCTACACCCTGGACCTGGTCCGGCGCAACCTGAACCAGAACCTGCACCTCCTGGGCCTCCTCCTCACCATGTTCGATGGCCGCACCAACCTGTCACAGCAGGTGGCTCAGGAGGTGCGCTCCCACTTCCCCAACACCTTCCGGGCCGTGATACCTCGCAGCGTCCGTCTTAGCGAGGCGCCGAGCCACGGCCTGCCCATCTGCGCCTACGATCCGGCATCCCGGGGCGCTAAGGCCTACGAGGCGCTAGCCGATGAGGTCCTGTCTATTCTGGGCGACCGTCCCACTCCGGCCAACGGCCGCCGGGCGAGGCCTAGGACGCCTGTGGGGAGGAGGCAGCGATGACAAAGGTGAAAGGCGGCCTGGGTCGAGGCCTGGGCGCCCTTATACCGACCTTCACGCCGGGAGTGGAAGCCGTAGACGTTGACCTTATCGTCTCCAACCCTCACCAGCCCAGGGCCTATGTCGACCCCGAGTCCCTATCTGAGCTGGCTGAGAGCATCCGCGAGCACGGCGTCATCCAGCCGCTCCTCGTCACCCGCGTCCAGCCCGAGGGCGGCGGCCCCGCCGTCTACCAGCTTATCGCCGGCGAGAGGCGGCTCCAGGCGGCCCGTCTGGCCGGCCTGGCCCGCGTGCCCGTCGTCGTCAAGGAGGCCACCTCCAGCGAGGTGCTGGAGCTGGCCCTGGTGGAGAACCTCCAGCGGGCCGACCTCAACCCCCTGGAGGAGGCCCAGGCCTTCCGCCGCCTGGTCGACGAGTTCGGCCTCACCCAGGAGAGCATCGCCGCCCGCGTCGGCCGCAGCCGCGCCGCTGTCGCCAACGCCCTGCGCCTCCTTAGCCTGAGCGACGACCTGAAGGCCAGCCTGGCCCGGGGCGAGATCAGCGAGGGGCACGCCCGCGCCCTCCTGGGTATCCCCAACGATGCACAAAGACGCCAGGCCTGGCAGAAGGTGATCGAGCGGGGACTGTCGGTGCGGGAGACGGAAGCGCTGGTGCGCCACTGGCCCGCCGCCGCGCGGACGAAGTCGCCCCGGCGGCGGCCTGACCCGGAGGTGGCCGAGTTGGAGGAGCGACTGCGCGCCGCCCTGGGTACACGCGTCAGCTTGAGACGAGGGCGTCGCGGCGGCCGCCTCACCATCCACTTCTACAGTGATGAGGAGCTCCAGGCCCTGCTGGGCCGCCTGCTGGGGAGCTGAAGCAGGCGGGAGTTGAGTTCATTCGGCGGCTAAGGGGAAGCCACAGTACCGCCTGGATGGGAGTATGAAATGACGCTCTTTCAGCCCTCGAAGGGGAAACTGGCAGACCGGCTGGAGATCATCGAGGTCCTCCGGCTCCTGCCCGAGCGGGTCAGCGAGGAAGTGAAGGGGCTCAGCGAGGAAGAGCTACGCTTTCGCCCGGGGGAGGGCCTGTGGTCGCTTAAGGAGGTCATCGGCCACCTGCGCGACTTCGCGGAGATCGACCACGACCGCCTCTGCAGGATGATCACCCAGGAGAGACCCATCCTGCCCGGCTTCGACCAAGAGATCCTGGTCAGGGAGCGCAACTACCAGGAGGCCGACCTCCGGGCCGTCCTGGACGAGCTGGCCTGCTTCCGCCGCGAGACGGTTCAAGTCCTGACCGAACTCGTGGACGCCAACTGGGCACGCACCGGCCGTCACCAGGAGCGGGGCATCTTCAGCATCCGCCAGCACGTGGAGCACCTGGTCCGCCACGAGGCGATGCACCTGGAGCATATTCGCGCCCTCAAGCAGCAGGCCACGGCCTGAGTGCGACGGGCCCCTCTTGCTTCCACTGTCTTTAGGTGGTAGCAACACCTAGTCGGCTGAGGGGGAGACCCTTCGCTTCGCTCAGGGTGACAGCGAGGCCACCGTCATTCTGAGCGAAGCGAAGAATCCAGGGCCAGCCCGATGAGGCGATAGGCGAGCTTGGCGGCCGCCTGGGCACAGGCCACCGGCCCCAGGTCCGGCGCCAGCTCCGTCACGTCGAACCCCACGATGCGCTTCTGGCGCGCCAGCGCCGCCAGGAGGTCGCTCACCTCGTCCCACAGGAGGCCGCCGGGCTCCGGCGTTCCCACCGCTGCCATCTGTGAGGGGTCCAGCCCGTCCAGGTCGATGGTGACGTAGACATTCTGGCGTAAAGACGCCACCAGAGCGTCCGGCCCCGCCTCCCGCAGGGCCCGCGGGGAGTGGAAGGGGAGCCGTCTCTCGCGGATGAAGGTCACCTCCTCGGCGGAGGCGCTGCGCAGGCCTACCTGCACCAGCGGCTCGCCCTCGCCTGAAGGCAGGGCCTCCAGGATGCGCCGCAGGGTGCAGGCGTGGCTGTAGGGCGTGTCGAGGTACTCCTCCCGCAGGTCGGAGTGGGCGTCCACGGCCAGCACAGACAGGTCGCGCTGGCGGCGGGCGTGGGCGCGCAGAGCGCCGACGGCCACGCTGTGCTCGCCCCCCAGGGTGACCACGAACTTGCCGCCGTCCAGCAGCTCTGCCACCACCTCCTCCACCCGGTGCAGCATGGCCTCCGGGCTGCCGGCGTGGACGGCCAGCTCCGGCAGGGTGTGGATGCCGACGCGGTAGGGCTCCCAGCCCAGGGCCAGGTCATAGAGCTCCATGTCCTCGGAGGCGTCGATGATGGCGCGGGGCCCGTCGCGGGCGCCGGCCCTGGCCGTGGTGGTGGAATCGTAGGGGATGGGGAGGACAACGACGCGGGCGCTGGCGAAGTCCGTGAACTCCGGGGGCGGCGAGGCGAAGCCGCGAGGGGGATAAAAGCGATCGTCAGCCAATGATCAACCCTTGTTTTACAGTTTGATGCCTAGACCGGTTACTATTACACTCACTGCCTTGGGAGATGAAATAGCCTAATCACAATAACCTTTGAGGTCGCCTCACAGTCACTGTACACGCGGCTGTGGTGTCAGGCCCCCCGCATGCCCTCGAAGCTGATGGTGGGACGCCGGCGGGCCTTGATGGCCTCCGCGCTGCCTTCGGCCAGGGCACTGACGATGAGGGGCAGGGCTACCGTGACCTCGACGTTGACGGTGACGGTGTTGGCATCGGGGGCGATCTTGCGCCAGGACTGAGCCTCCTCGAAGGTGCAGCCGGAAAGGCCGCCCCACTGGGGCTGGTCCATGGTGACCTGAATGGCGTACTTGTGCCCCGGCAGCTCCCGCGAGTAGATGTAGCTCGCCACCTCCGCCTGCTGGATGAAGTTCTTGGGTGTGCCGCCGCCCAGGTAGATGACCCCGGTGCCCTGGGCGCTGACGGCGATATGGGCCGTCTCTAGCACGTCGCCGATGATGTCGAACAGCAGACGCTGCCCGGCCCTCACCCGGCCGGCGGCGATGGCCAGGCCGTGAACGCTATCGCCCAGGGCTGGCGAGTAGACGGGCACGCCGTGCTTGGCGGCCGCCGTCAGGATGCCCTCTTCCTGCGCCACCGGCGCCAGAGCCCGCCCCAGCAGGTAGAGGTACTCCCGTGTGGTGTAGGGCCGGCCGGGATCCAGACTCAGCGAGAAGTTGACCACGAACTCCTCAGCGGCGGAGAAGTCCGTCTCCGGGGCCAGGACATCGTAGAAGCGGTTGATGCGCCGCCGTCCCAGCTCCACGTCGTCGCTCTCCGGGCTGCCCTGCCAGTGGGGCTTGCCGAGGGTCTCGTAGACGTCGTGAAAGAGGTTGGCGCCGGTGCTCACCAGGCAGTCGATGAGCCGGTTCTCGATGAGGTAGGCGATGACGGGCCGCATGCCGGCGGGCACCATGGCCCCCGCCAGGCCGAAGAAGATCGTGACCTCGTCACGCAGCATGCGGTCCCAGATGTGGACGGCCTGGGCCAGGTTGCGGGCCTGGAAGGCGGTGCCGGCCATGCGCTCCACCATCTCGGCGGCGGATAGCTGGTTTGTAATCGAGAACGGCCGGACCCGGCTGTGGAAGAGGTCGCTCACCTGCGTTTCCCTTGCCGGACCGCGAGGCGCTCGTCGACCAGCTCCGCCACCTCCTGGCGCTCGCGGGCGGCACAGGGCACCGCCGCCTCTAGCGTATGGGGAAACTCCAGGCCGCGGGACAGGACTCGAGTGCGCACCTCGGCGAGGAGGAACTGTTCCTGGATATCGTCGATGGGTAGACGGGCGTCAAAGCCCTTGCAGGAGAAGATGTCGACCCAGACGTAGCCGTGTTCGGGGAAGGTATGGATGGAGATGTGGCTCTCGGCGATAAGGACGAAGCCGCCAACCCCCCAGTCTTCGGGTTTCTTGCCAACGTAGCGGTAAACGTGGGGCGGCGCGATCTTGGTCATCCCGATCTCTGCCGGATAGCGATCCAAGAGCGCGCGCACCAGGTTCTCGTCCGATAGCTTCTGCCGGTCTCCGCCGAAACCGTCGATAGTAACGTGCATCAATCCCCCCTTTCTTCCCCCTTTCCAGGCCGCCGACCGACGAGCAGGCCTGTCTATCGGAGATTGGCTGGCTCAGGCGTGGGAAAAGGCCCCCAGCGACCCCGAGATCGGTGGAGTCACCAGCAGGCCGTATGGTAGTAGTCGCCTGATGTACGAAACTTCCGACGCGGCCCCCGCCCCCCTGCCTGCCGGCAGCCGGACCAGCCGGGGGGCACGGAGCACAGGCGGCATAATAGCACAGGCCGCACCCCTGTGCAACACATGGGCGCGGCCGGCAAACGAACAAGCCCTTTTCGGTGTCTCTTTCGCCCTAGTTGTGGGAGCCCTCCGGCCCGCTTCCAGGCACACCCGTCGAGTGCCTGCTGCGGCGGCCGCGCCGACGCCGGCGGCGTCGGCGTTGGCCGGCCTGCTCACCGCCGGCCGTCTCCCCCTCGGCCGGAGCGACGCCGGCTGTGGGTGGCACAGCCTTCTCCTCGGTCAACAGCGCTGCGTCCCCCACCTCCGCCACCTCAACGGGTCGCACCGCCGTGCCATACTGGAGGCGCAGCTCGTCCGCGGGCATCTCCATGGTGGCATAGCCTTCCTCCAGCCGCAGCGTGACGGTCTGCTTGAGCACGTTAAGGCTCACCACTTTGGCTACACCCACCGGCGTCGAGACCACGTGCCCCACCTTAGGGAGCTGGCCGCGGAGCTCACGATACTGCTCGTGCTCGTAGACCAGGCAGCAGAGGAGGCGCCCGCAGGACCCCGAGATCTTGGAGGGGTTTAAGGGCAAGTCCTGCTCCTTGGCCATCCTGATGGAGATGGTGGGAAAACCGGTCAGCCAGGAGCTGCAGCAGAGGCGCTCGCCGCAGCGGCCGATGCCGTCCACCATCCTGGCCCGGTCGCGATCGCCGACCTGCAACATCTGAACGCGGGTCTGGAGGATACTCGAGACGTCCCGGACCAGGCCCCGGAAGTCCACCCGGTCCTCGGCTGTGAAGTAGACGGTCAACTGGGAGCCCTCCAGGTTGTAATCGGCGCCGACTACGCGCATGGGCAGCTCATGCTCCACCACCTTGTCGCGCATCAGGGGCAGGTCTTCGCTTGCCCTGGCCCGCAGCGATTCCGTCTTCTCTAGGTCCTCGCGCTCCGCCACGCGAATGACCGGCTTCAGGGGCTCTTTGATCTCGCTGGAGAGGACCTGTTCCGGCGACACCACGACCCGGCCCACCTCATGCCCGTGCGATGTCTCCACCACCACGTAGGTGCCCACGGGTAGCTCGTGCCCGCTGCCATCGAAATAGTAGACCTTGCCCGCCTCCCTGAAGCGGACACCGACAACCTCGGTCATAGGTCCGGGATTCCCGGCACCCACTCGGCTTTGCCTAGACCTCCACCCCGAGGGTGAAAGGCAGGCCCCGCCGGGGCTCCGAGAATCCCACCTCCTTTCCTATCCTAGCGCCGGCGCTGGAAGCTCCAGCATCAGGACTTCCAGCGCCAGGAGGGGGTTCACGTTCTCCTGAAGCTGCTGGCGCGTCCGGCTCAAGGCGTCCAGAAAGCGCGCCACAGCCCTCACTTGGTATTTTCGACTTTCTGCGGTGAGCTTGTCCAGCCGGTCGGAATTCACCGCCTGCTCCCCGCAGCCCGCCCCAACCAGCAGCAGGTCCCGCCACCACTCCTGCCAGAGGTCCAGGGCTGCGAAGACGGACTCCCGCTCGCGGGGAAAGAGGTAGCCTAGACGCCCGGCGTAGACAAAACGCTCCGAGAGGCCCGCCCCGGCTAGCCGCTGCACGTCCTCCAGCACCGACTCCCGGGCGGAGAGAAGGCCTTTGTCCTCCAGGGCGCTGACGGCCCAGCCCAGGCGGCCGCCGCTGAGCCGCGCCAGGGCGCCCGCCTTCTCCGGCGACACCGACCACCCTTCTACCAGCGCCCGCTCCACGTCCGCCACAGGCATGAGCCGGAAGGCCACCCGTCGACAGCGAGAGCGCACCGTGGGCGGCAGCGCCTCCTCCCGGCTGGTGACCAGCACCAGTACCACCGAAGCCGGCGGCTCCTCCAGGGTCTTAAGGAAGGCGTTGGCCGCCTCCACGTTGAGGGCATCAGCAGGGTCGATGATGACGATGCGGCAGCGCCCCTCAAAGGGGGTGCGGCTCAGCAGCCGCTCCAGGCGCCTCACCTGGCAGATGCGGATGTCCTTGGAGCCGTCGGTACGATGATCGCGGTGGTCGGGCTCCTCGCAGAGGCCGCCCACCCCCACCAGTTCTACGTCAGGGTGCCGCCCCGCCTCTATCAGATGGCACTGGCGGCAGCGATGGCAGGGTGGGTCCTCGCCGCGGCAATTGAGGGTCATCGCCAGCTCGCGGGCGGCGGTGGCCTTCCCTACCTGGGCCGGACCCACGAACAGGTAGGCGTGCGAGAGGCGGTTCTCGCGCAGGGCGCGACCCAGCATGGCCACGACGCCCGGCTGCCCCACCAGTTTCCAGGCCATCGCCGACAACCTCAGGACCGCCGCCGGCGTGCCGACGGTTTGGCTGACCATGCCCGCCGGGCAGCCGGGCGCCCTTTCAGGACGTCGCAGGCCAGCAGGTCGTCGTAGGTCTCGCGGCGGCGGATGAGGCGCGCGTGGCCGTCCTTGACCATCACCACGGCCGGGCGCAGCGCCCAGTTGTAGTTGCTGGCCAGCGCCAGGCCGTAGGCGCCCGAGACGGGCAGGGCCAGGAGGTCCCCCGCCCACAGTCGGGGCACCTCCGCCTCCGACGCCAGTACGTCGCCGGACTCGCAGTAGCGGCCGGCTACCGTCACCTTCTCCCGGGGTGGGTCGCCCATGCGATTGGCCACCAGCACCTCGTAACGCGACCCGTAGAGGGCAGGACGGATGTTGTCGGCCATGCCGCCGTCGACGGCGACGTAGGTGCGCACGCCCGGCACCTCCTTCGTCGCGCCCACGGTGTAGAGGGCGACGGCGGCGCGGGCGACGATGGCTCGCCCCGGTTCGACGGTCAGCCTGGGCAGGGGAAGCCCATGGCGGCGACAGCCTTCCTGGAGGGCGCCGACCACCGTTTCGGCGTACTCGGCCACGGACGGCGTCGCGGCGTCGCGGGTATACGGCACGGCGATGCCGCCGCCGACGCCGTACTCGCGCAGCTCAAGGCCGTGGCGCTCCTTCATGCGGGCGGCGAAGGGCAGCACTGCCTCCGCCGCCTGGCGGTAGGGCTCCGTCTCTGTGATCTGGGAGCCCAGGTGGTAGTGAAGGCCTACGACCTCCAGCCCCGGCGAGGCCAGGGCTTGGACCAGAGCCTCCTCGGCGAGGCCTCCCACCAGGGGCAGCCCGAACTTGCTGTCCACCGCGCCCGTGCTGACGTAGGCGTGGGTGTGCGGGTCCACCCCCGGCGTGACCCGCAGGAGGACGGCCTGCCTGCCCGTCCGGCAGGCGGGCCGGCGCCCCAGCGAGGCAGCGGCATCCCCCAGGAGGACCAGCTCGTGGAAGTTGTCCACCACCACCCGGCCCACGCCCGCCGTCAGGGCCTCGCGGATCTCCTGGGCGGACTTGTTGTTGCCGTGGAAGTAGACGCGATCCAGCGGGAAGTCCACCGTGCGGGCGCAGGCCAGCTCGCCGCCGGAGACTACGTCCAGCCCCAGGCCCTCCTCGGCCACCAGGGAGGCCAGGGCGCGTCCCAGGTAGGCCTTGGCAGCGTAGACGATGAGGACGTCGGAGTGGCGGGTCTCGAACTCGCTCCGGAACTCCCGGCAGCGGGCCCTTAGGTCCTCCTCGTCGAAGACGTAGAGGGGCGTGCCGAACTCCCGCGCCAGCTCCACCGTGTCGCAGCCGCCCACCGTCAGGTGGCCTGCGCGGTCGACGGCGGCGGTCAGGGGCAGGATGTTACGCAGGGTGCTATCGATCTCCGTCATGGCTTCAACCCTTGGGCCGGCCGCCGGCCAGCGAGCAGAACACCTCGTCTCCTTCCCGGTGCGTCTTCACCTTCCCCTCGCCTTCCAGCTTGTGGAGATGGGAGAGGACCTGGCCGATGGCCATAGGCACCAGCCGCCCGTCCAGCTCCGGGTAGACCGACCTCACGAGGCGCCGCACCGTGTCCCGTCCCTGGCCGATGAAGCTCAGGATCTGCTCATCGCGCTCCCGGCGGTGGTCCAGAAGCTCCTGGATCTTGCGGTTGGGCTCCTTCACCACCGGCCCGTGGCCGGGGCAGAGGAGGGCGGCCTCCAGTCCCTGCATCTTCCGCAGGGATGCCAGGTACTGGACCATGTCGCCGTGGGGCGGCGGCGCGATGGCCGTGGTGCCCATCCCCAGGACGTTGTCGCCGCTGAAGAGGACGCGATCCTCCTCCAGGAAGAGGCAGATGTGGCCCGCCGTGTGCCCCGGCGCGTGCACCACCCTTAGGCTGGCCGAACCGACCCGCAGGCGGTCGTTATCGTCGACCAGGATGTCGGGCCGCGAGCGGGCCGCTTCCTCTCGCCAGCGGCGTATGCGCTCCCGCACTTCCTTCATCTCCTCCGGCACCTCCATGTCGGAAGGCGTCTCGTCCCGGGCCGCCGCTTCCAGCAGGGCCGCCTCCTCTCGGTGCATGACGACGCGGGCGCCTGTCGCCTCCCGCAGGCGGTGGGCGCCGCCCGAGTGGTCGAAGTGGTGGTGGGTGAGCACGATGTAGGCAACGCGCAGGTCGGGCAGGCCCGCCTGCCGGCCGGGCAGGCCCTCCAGGTAGGCGAGGCGCTCCTGCAACGAGTCCTCCTCGCTGAAGCCGGCGTCGATCATGGCCGCCTGGCCGCCGTCCACCACCAGGTAGACGTTGGGCGGATAGGGCCCGGTGTATATCTTCACCGGCGCGGGTATGGCGTGGACGCGCGACGTGATCTCCACGGCTCAGGCCTGCCTGCCGACAGGCAGGGGCACGACGGCAGGCTCCTTCGACAAAAGAAGGCCTGCCCGACGGCCAGCAACTCTCCTGCTGGCGGGCAGACCCGCCTTGCTGACGGGCAGGCACTCCCGCAGGGCCGATTATACAACATTCCTTTGACACCTTAGGAGGCCGCTGCTATGCTCTGCGCGACTCCCGGCCGTCCACAAGAGAAAGGCTCCTCCGTGCCCGCCGACGAGCTCCAGGTCATCAAGGTAGGGCCCCTGGGCCCCTTCGACAATAACGCCTACCTGCTGGTGGACCCCGTCACCAAGGAGTCCATCATTGTTGACGCGCCCTTCGAGGGGCAGCGGATCCTCGAGGCGGCCCAGGGCACCCGCGTCTCCCGCATCATCCTCACCCACCGCCACGGCGACCACTGGGCCACCATCGACCTGCTCAAGTCGGCTACCGGCGCCCCCGTCTTCTGCCACGAGGCCGACCGCGAGCCCCACGCCGACAAGGTGGACGCCACCCTGGCCGACGGAGAGGAGGTCCCGCTGGGCGGAAGCCGTCTGCGCGTCATCCACACCCCTGGGCATACCCCCGGCAGCATCTGCCTGCTCAGCGGCCGTTTGCTCATCGCTGGCGATACCCTCTTCCCCGGCGGGCCCGGCCACAGCGACCGGCCCGAGGACCTCCAGCAGGAGATCCAGTCCATCCTCCAGCGCCTCTACGTCCTCCCTGACGACACGGTGGTCTACCCAGGCCACGGGGACGAGACCACCATCGGCCAGTCCAAGCAGGAGTACGCCGTCTTTGCCTCACGGCAGCACCCGCCGGACCTCAGCGGCGACGTTCTCTGGCTGGAATCTTAGGGAGAAGGGAAAGGGGCGGCAGGACCCTCAGGCGACCGTCACCCGCTCCTCGGCGACGCACACCTGGTCCTTGCCCAGGGCCTTCGCGCGGTAGAGGGCCTCGTCGGCAGCCTGGAGGAGGGTGTCGGGCTCTGCTCTCTGGCTGCTGAAGTCGGCAGCGCCCAGGCTCACCGTCACCCGGGCCGCCAACTCGGAGGTCAAGCGCAGACGCTTGCGGGCCACCCGGCTCCGAAAGCGCTCGGCGAAGCCCGCGGCGTGCTCCAGGCTGGCCAGAGGCAGGACGAAGATGAACTCGTCACCCCCGTAACGGCCCACCACATCCATGGCCCGGCAGGTGGACCGGGCCAGGCCCGCCAGCTCGATGAGCACCCGGTCCCCGCTGCGGTGGCCGAGAGTATCGTTCACGTTCTTGAAGTTGTCCACGTCGGTCAGGATCACCGCCAGCGGCGAGCCTTCGCGCTGAGTGCGGGCGCACTGGGCGGCCAGGAACTCCTCCACGTAGCGGCGGTTGGGGATGCCGGTGAGGGCGTCGGTGCGGGCCAGCCGGTGCTGCATCTCCATGCTCTCGCGCAGGCGCTCGGCGTACTCCCGGAGTCGCTCCCGCGACGCCTCCAGTTCCTCATAGTTTTGGATGGCCTTGATGGCCGCCGCCGCCTGCGCCGCCAGGCCCTCCAGCAACTGCACCTCCTGCGGCAGGAAAATGTGCGGGCGGGGGCTGGTGACGCAGAGGAATCCCAGGACCTCGTCCTGAAAGCAAAGAGGCAGGACACCAGAGGACACCAGCAGGACGCGACGGAAGAACTCCTGCTCCGCGGAGGACACCCGTTCGTCGTGTTGCACATCGGGGAACAGGCCTGACTGACGGGTGCGTGCTATCTCAAGCCATGCAGAATCCAGCTCGTGGGTCAGCCCTCGTTCCCGCCAGGTTCGCGCCCACGGACTCTCCGACCAGCGCGACTGGCTGAGGCAGCGGAAGGAGAGCCGGCGGCCATCCTCGGCCAGTACGTCGAGGACGGCCAACTCCCAGTTGGTGACGGTGGCGATAACGGTCGCCAGACCGGTCAGCACTGCTTCCATGTCGCGGGTCTGGGTGATGGCGCGGGCCACCTCCGAGAGAGCGTTGAGCTGCTCGTGCTGGGGGCTGGCCTGGGAAGCGTCCAGGAAACGCCCGATGAGCACGGCCAGCGAGGGCAGGGAGGCCTCCAGCAGGCGAAGCACCCGATCCTGAATAGGCCCCGACCAGCCGCCGCGGACGAGGAGCATGTCCGAGAAGTTGCCCCGCCCCGGCACGGCCAGGGCTACCCACGGTTGTCCCTGCGCTTCCCGCGCCGGGCCCAGGCCTTCGATGCGGCCCTCGGCCCCCACGTCGAAGGCCAGGGGCACGCCCAGGAACGACAGCCGACGCTGCACATGCCGGAGCCCTCGGCCGCCTATGGGCTTCTCCCCCAGCGGCGGGTCCGAGGCCCAGCAGAACTCCTGCGCCGGCACGTAGATGATGTGGGCCTCCTCCAGGCGGGCGCCCTCGTGCAGGGCTTCGGCGGCGAGGCGCAGGGTATCAGGCACCGGCGGTGCCTGTACCGCGAGCGTGGAGAGACGATGGAGAGTCTGCGCGAACACCTGCCCCCCGAATAAAAGGTTCTCATGTAGTTTCTCGGCTACCTGGGTGATCTGCTGTAGTAGTAAGGGCGTAAAGAGCGCCGTCTAGCAGCGTTCCGGTTTCATTGATCCTTACAGAGAGCCCTCCTAGAATCGGGCTGGAGGTGGGCGCCGCCCAGATAGGCGTTGCCTGCGTAGCGAGCGGCCCTCTGGCCGCCGGCGCCTTCGCAATCGATTGAGTCACCAGAAGACGACCCTCCGTAACGGTCTGCGAATTCTTACGGGGCCCATGCCCCATACTCGCTCAGCGAGCATCAGCATCTACGTGGGGGCGGGCTCCCGCTATGAGACGCCGCCCGAGGCCGGCCTCTCCCACTTCGTCGAGCACCTCTGCTTCAAGGGCACGGAGCGCCGGCCCACACCACGCGAGCTCTCCGAGGTGATCGACAGCGTGGGCGGCATCCTCAACGCCAGCACCGACCGCGAGCTGACGGTCTACTACTGCAAGGTGGCGCTTCCCCACCTGGAGCTGGCCCTGGACGTCCTGGTGGACATGCTTCGACGCTCCCTCTTCGCGCCTGATGAGGTGGAGAAAGAGCGTAAGGTCATTCTGGAAGAGCTGGCCATGGTCGCCGACTCCCCCTCGCAGCAGGTGGACGTGCTCATTGACGAGGTGCTATGGCCCGACCAGCCGCTGGGCTGGGACGTGGCCGGCAGCGAGAAGTCGGTGCGTGGCATCACGCGAGAGATGACACTCGCCTATCTGCACCGCCAGTACGTCCCCAACAACGCCGTGATCAGCGTGGCCGGTAACGTGAGCCACGAAGAGGTGGTGGAACTGGTGGGCCGTTATCTCGGCGACTGGGAACGGGGCATCCCCGGCGGCTGGTTCCCGGCCGTCAACAGCCAGACGGCGGCCCGCACCGGCATGCTCTACAAGCGCAGCGAGCAGGCCCACATCTCCCTGGCCCTGCACGGCCTCTCCAGCCAGCACCCGGACCGCTACGTGCTGGACCTGCTGAGCGTCCTCTTCGGCGAGGGGATGAGCAGCCGCCTCTTCCTGGAGCTAAGGGAGCGCCGCGGCCTCTGCTACGACGTCCACAGCTACGTGAGCCACTTCCTGGACGCCGGCTCCTTCTCCATCTACGCCGGCGTCGACCCCGGCAACGCCCGCGAGACGGTGGCAGCCCTCATGGAGGAGCTGGCCCGACTCCGCGACGGCGTCTCCGAGGAGGAGTTGACGAAGGCCAAGGAGCTCTCCAAGGGCCGCCTCCTCCTGCGCATGGAGGACACCCGCAGCGTCTCCGGCTGGCTGGGCGGCCAGGAGATCCTCACCAGCCGCGTGCGCACCGCCGACGAGGTGGTGGAGCTCCTGGACGCCATCCAGCCCGCCGACCTGGCCCGGGTGATCAGCAACCTCCTCCAGACGGACCAGCTCAACCTGGCCGTCGTCGGCCCCTTCCGCAGCGACAAGAAGTTCGCGGCGTTGCTGCGGCTGTAGAACCCTGGAACCTTGGAACCAGGGCAGGCCGTGGTTGCAGGGCTCGTGAGCATTCCCCACCCCATGTATTCTGCCCACCCGGCCCGCCCTACCGTGCTCGCTGCCGCTCGCTCGGCGTAAGGAAGCCCCGCCCCTCGCTGCTGAGGTTGTAAGGACCACACAACAGGAGGGCCGCCCCTCCCGATGGGGGGTGGGGCGGCCTGATTCCCAATTCCCAGTTCCTGGTTCCTTTCGCCAAAGGCGAATCCGCCTCTGGCGGAAGTTCCTGCTCTCGGCGGCCTAGTACTCCATCTGGGGCGGCGCCGGCGCTCGGGACGGCGGCTCCGGGATGTCCGTCACCAGCGACTCGGTGGTCAGCAGGATGCCGGCGATGCTGGCCGCATTCTCCAGGGCCGCGCGCACTACCTTGACCGGGTCCACGATGCCCCGCTCGAACATGTTGGCGTAGTCGTCGCGGACGGCGTCGTAGCCCTCGTCCGGCTTCTTCGACTTCTGCACGGCGTCGACGACCACGGAGCCCTCGCGGCCGGCGTTCTCGGCGATGAGGCGCATGGGCTCCTCCACTGCCTTGCGCAGGATGAGCGCGCCCGTCTTCTCGTCGCCCTCCAGCTCCTTGTCCAGCTTGTCCAGGGTGGCCTGGCAGCGCAGGAGAGCGACGCCGCCTCCGGCCACGATGCCCTCCTCGACGGCGGCCCGGGTAGCGGAGAGGGCGTCCTCCACCCGCAGCTTCTTCTCCTTGAGCTCTACCTCGGTGGCTGCTCCCACCTTGACGACGGCCACGCCGCCGGCCAGCTTCGCCAGCCGCTCCTGGAGCTTCTCCCGGTCGAACTCGGAGGTGGTGTCCTCGATCTGGGCCTTGATCTGCTTGATGCGGGCCTGGATCGCCTCGTCGCTGCCGAAGCCCTCGATGATGGTGGTGTCCTCCTTGCTGGCCACCACGCGGCGGGCGCGGCCCAGGTCGGCCACCTGGGCGTTGTCCAGCTTGCGGCCCATCTCCTCGGTGATGAAGGTGCCGCCGGTGAGAATGGCGATGTCCTCCAGCATGGCCTTGCGCCGGTCGCCGAAGCCGGGGGCCTTCACCACCAGGGCGTTGATGGTGCCGCGCAGCTTGTTGACCACCAGGGTGGCCAGGGCCTCGCCGTCGCAGTCGTCGCAGATGATGACCAGGGTCTTGGTCATCTGGAGAGCCCGCTCCAGGACGGGGAGGATGTCGGCCACGGCCGAGATCTTCTTGTCCGTGACGAGGATGTAGGGCTCCTCGAGGACGGCCTCCATGCGCTCGGTGTTGGTGACGAAGTAGGGGGAAACGTAGCCGCGGTCGAGCTGCATGCCGTCCACGAACTCCGTCTCCATGTGCAGGCCCTTGGACTCCTCGACGGTGATGACGCCGTCCTTGCCCACCTTCTCCATGACGTCGGCGATGAGGTCGCCCACCTCCTGGTCGACGGCGGAGATGGAGGCCACCTGGGCGATCTGCTCCTTGCC
>Ga0315277_10001089_pt1 | contig 40255 bp, 34 predicted proteins | sample YL17G05_15_MG_FD_203695 | JGI IMG/M metagenome (GOLD analysis project Ga0315277, IMG submission 203695) | Sediment microbial communities from Yellowstone Lake, YNP, Wyoming, USA - YL17G05_15 | ecosystem: Environmental > Aquatic > Freshwater > Lake > Sediment | place: USA: Wyoming | collected...
GGTCACGGAGACGACCGTGGATGAAGTCCAACAGGCGCTCGCCCGCATCGCCCGGCTCGAACCGCGTCCCGGCCGCGCCTTCCTCCCGGACAACGACCAATACGTCCTGCCGGAGGTCTTCGTCCAGCGCGTTGGCGACGATTTTGTCGTCACCACGAACAACGAGCAAATCCCTCACCTGCGGATCAGCAACACCTACAAAGACCTCATGTCCCGTAGCGCAGTGGATACCGCCTCGCTGACCGCCGCCTTCAACGGTTCGCCGGCGGAAACCCACGAGCTCGTCCTCCAGTCCGTCTCGGCGATTGGCGCCAACGAGGAGGCCGCCGCGCTCGCCCGGTTGAAGAAACTTCAGGACTGCGCCACGCTCACCAAGCCTCAGCGGCAGGCGGTGCAGATCGCCTTGGCGCAGGTTCAGGAAAAGGCGGCCTTCGTGGAGGCGCGCAATTTCATTCGCGACAAGATTCGCGCCGGCAAATTCCTCATCAAGAGCATTGGTCAGCGGCAGGAAACGATTTTGAACATCGCGCGGCAGATCGTGACGCGGCAGCGGGAGTTCATGGAGAAAGGCGTGGCCCACCTCAAGCCGCTGACCATGGCCGTCGTGGCCGATGCCGTGGGGGTGCATGAAACCACCGTCAGTCGGGCGGTTTCCGGCAAGTACATGCAAACACCCCAGGGCATTTTTGAGATGAAGTACTTCTTCACCGCCGGCATCCAGACCGCCGACGGCGCGGGCCTCTCCAACACGAGCGTCAAGGACATGATCGCGGAGATTTTCAAGAACGAATCCCCGAACAAGCCGTTGTCCGATCAGGAGGTCGTGAAGATGCTCCAGGACAAAGGCATCGTCATCGCGCGGCGTACGGTCGCGAAATACCGGATGGAACTGAACATCCTGCCGTCCAACCTGCGCAAGGTTTACTGACCCGCCGGAGGCGAAGGGAGAAGGGCGAATGAAGAATGCAGAATGAAGAAACACGGCACGCCCGTGCCTCCCCGCCTTCTTCATTCCTGATTCCGCCTTCCGCCTTCACCCGATGGCTCGTTCTCGCCGCCGCTTTCCTCGGCTGGATGTTCGACGGTCTTGAAATGGGCATTTTCCCGATCGTGGCGCGGCCCGCCTTGCAGGAATTGCTCGGCACGCAGGCGGACCAAAACGTCGGACGCTGGATGGGCTACATCACCGCGTTGTTTCTGCTCGGCGCGGCGGGTGGCGGGTTCCTGTTTGGCTGGCTGGGTGACAAGCTGGGCCGGGTGCGCGCCATGGTCGCGAGCATTTTGGCGTATTCAGTTTTCACCGGCGTCTGCTACTTCGCAACTGCCGCGTGGCAATTGGGCCTTTTCCGTTTCCTCGCCGCGCTGGGCATGGGCGGCGAATGGGCGCTGGGTGTGGCGCTCGTCGTCGAGTGCTGGCCGGACGACAAGCGGCCTCTCATGGCCGGCATCATCGGCGCGGCGGCGAATTGCGGCTACGCGCTCATCGGCTTGATCACATGGCTGTTTCCGGTGCGCCCGGACTCATGGCGCTGGGTGATGCTCGCCGGCGCCGTCCCGGCCTTGCTCGCCCTGGCCATCAGCGTGTTCGTGCCGGAATCCGAACGCTGGAAGGAATCCGTGAAACAGCGCACCGTGCATCCGCTCGCAGAGGTTTTCGGACGCAACTTGTGGAAAACCACCTTGCTCGCCATCGCCTTGGCGTCGGTGGCGCTCATCGGCACGTGGGGTTCGGTGCAATGGCTGCCCCTGTGGGCGGACCAGATGATTGGCAAGACTCTGCACGCCGCGAAAGGCATCACGATGTTCACCATGTCCGTCGGCGCGGTGGCGGGCTGTTTCGTTGGACCGTGGATCAGCAAGCACATGGGTCGGCGTCCGGCTTACTTCTTCCTGTGCACCGGGTCGCTGCTTTCGTGCGGCGTGTTGTTCCGCGCCGTGGATTCGTTTGGCGCGGCGTTTCTCGGCGGAGCGCTCGTCGTGGGCGCGGCGACGGCAGCGTTCTACGGGTGGCTCCCGCTCTACCTGCCGGAGTTGTTCCCGACGCGCGCGCGCGCCACCGGCCAAGGCGTGAGCTACAACACCGGCCGCATCCTCGCCGCCCTCGGCGCCATCACGCAGGGACAGCTCGTCAGCGAATTCGGCGGCAGTTATGCAAAAGCCGGCGCAGTGGTGACGCTCGTTTATCTGGTTGGGATGATCTTGATTTGGTTTGGGCGCGAAACAAAGGGGCGTCCGTTGCCGGGGTAATCCGGCGGCGACGCGAAGATGCGCCCGCCTGATTTCTTTCAGAAAAAGTCCTCTTGACCTGCCGCGCTTCCGCCGATATTTTCCGCGCGATGTCAGTGAACGTCCGGCAAGTGGTTCTGGCGGTCGTCGTCGTTACCGGCGACGCCGTTGGCGCTTGTCGAAGTTAGGCAGGATTTCGACAAGAACCCACGGCTGGAAACGGTCGTGGGTTTTTTGTTTGACCCACGGTCGCTGGCCACAACCAAAGCACAGTATGAGCAAGACCATCGAAACGAAACAGACCGGCGCCCCGAAGCGCGCCGAAATCGGCCCCGCCATGTCCGGCAGCGAAATCCTCGTCGCGGCGCTGGAGCGCGAGGGTGTGGACACGATTTTCGCCTACCCGGGCGGCGCCAGCATGGAAATCCACCAGGCGCTGACGCGGTCGCAGAAGATTCGCACGATCCTGCCCCGGCACGAGCAGGGCGGGGCGTTCGCGGCGGGCGGCTACGCGCGCGCGACCGGCCGGGCGGGCGTGTGCATGACCACGAGCGGGCCGGGCGCAACAAACCTCGTCAGCGGCATCGCGGACGCGTTCATGGATTCCGTGCCGCTCATCGCCCTCACGGGCCAGGTCACCACGAACATGATTGGGAAAAGTGCGTTTCAGGAGACCGACATCTTCGGCGTGACGCTGCCCATCGTGAAGCACAGCTACCTCGTCACCGACGTGAACGACATCGCGCGGATCGTCAAGGAGGCGTTTTACCTCGCGCAGTCGGGCCGGCCCGGGCCGGTGCTGATTGATCTGCCCAAGAATATTCAGCAGGCGAAGGCGCAGCCGGTGTTCCCCCACGAGGTGAAGATCCGCGGTTATGATCCTGAGCCGCACGCCAGCGAACTGGCGTTGAACGAAATCATCGGGCTGATCGAGAAATCCGAGCGTCCCATGCTCTACTGCGGCGGCGGCATCATCACCGCCAACGCCAGCTCCGAGCTGCGCGAATTCGTCAAACACACCGGGATCCCGGTGGCGACAACGCTCATGGGCATCGGCGCGTTCCCGGAGGAAGACCCGCTGTCGCTCCGCTGGCTGGGCATGCACGGCGCGGCATTCGCGAACTGGGCCGTGAACGGCGAGTTCAAGCATCGGAAGAATGTCAACGACCCGATGATCAAAGTGAAGGACGGCGCGGACTTGCTGCTGGCGTTCGGCGTGCGGTTTGATGACCGCGTGACCGGCAAGGCTGACAAGTTCTGTGAGCACGGAACGCTGGTGCACGTGGACATTGACACATCGGAGCACAACAAGAACCGGCGCGTGCACTTGCCGGTGCATAGCGATATCCGTTACGCGCTGCGCCGCCTCAACGCGATGCTGCGCGAACGGCCCCTCCAGAAGAAGTTCGACGCCTGGCACGCGCAGGTTGCCGAGTGGAAGGCCAAAGCGCCGTTTGGCTACCGCGTGACCGAGGAAGTGATGAAGTCGCAGCACATGCGCGATCACCTCAAAGGCATGGAGGGCGAAGTCATTCTCCAGCAGATGGTGGTCGAGATGCTCTACGAACTCTCGAAGGGAGAGGCCATCATCACCACGGGCGTGGGCCAACACCAGATGTGGGCGGGGCAGCACTACAAATACAAAGACCCGCGGCAGTTCATCACCAGCGGCGGCTTGGGCGCAATGGGCTTCGGCTACCCGGCCGCGCTGGGCATCAAGGTCGCGCGCCCGGACAAGCAGGTCGTGGACATTGACGGCGACGGTTCGTTTCTGATGAACTCACAGGAACTCGCCACCGCGCACATCGAGAAAATCAACGCCAAGGCCATCATCCTGAACAATCAGCATCTCGGCATGGTGGTGCAGTGGGAAGACCGCTTCTACGGCGGCGTTCGTGGCCACACCTATCTCGGCGACCCCGAGCATCGGAAGGAAATCTATCCCGACTACGTGGCCATGTGCGCCAGCTTCAACGTCAAGTGCGAACGCGTGATGTTCAAAAAAGACCTCCGCGCTGCCATGCAACGGATGCTCGACGCTGACGAGCCCTACGTGCTCGATGTCATTGTGCCCTACTCCGAGCACGTGATGCCGTTCATCCCGGCAGGCCGAACGGTCGCGGACATGATTTGGGAGTAAGTCCGTTGGCATCGGAGCAACACGGCCGGGCGTTCCTTCCGCCAACACCCGCGGGCTTCCAGGCTCCAGTGGTTCGTGCGCGCCGCCCACGGGCAGCGGAGGACCAGTTCGTGGCGTCGGCAAGACGGCGAGGGGATCGTCTCGGCCACTGCGTTCGGTGCGCGAGCCAACAAGCGCCGCGTGTTGCCGTATCCCGGCGGACGCGAAGTGCGGCGTGGGTTTTACGAAGGCAAAGACATCGAACCGGAGCAGGAACGAATGAAGGGAGATTTTGAATGACCGGAGCCGCGATTCAGGTTGCGGCCGGGAACCGGTGCGCCAGCATCCGATTGCGACCATGAAAACCAAGTCCATTACCGGGGGCTGCTATTGCGCCAAGGTGCGGTTCGCGGCGCGGCCACCCACGCTGTATCAGGCCAACTGCCATTGCACAAATTGCCGGCGCGCGGCCGGTGCACAGGCGGTGGCGTGGATCACCGTGAACCTTGGCGGCTTCCGCTTTACGCGCGGGCGACCCAGACGATTTCGCACCGACACGGGTGCCTGGCGCACGTTCTGCCGGCACTGTGGCACTTCCCTCACCTACGAAAACGACAGGCGGCTGGGTGAAATTGACATCACGACCGGTAGCTTGGACCAGCCGGAAATGTTCCCGCCCAACCGTGACGTCTTCGCCGAGGAGAAACTTCCCTGGGTGCCGCTTGTCACGAAACGCCCCCGCCGGCAGAAAGTCCGCTGACGACCTCAGCGGTCCACCAAACGGAAGAAGCTGTCGGTGGTTCCGACCGCGAGCGTCATTTGGTTCGTGGCGTCTGACCCGGCGACGAACTGCCAGTTGGGATTTATCAGGCTCGGTGTCCGCTGGAGTTTCATCCCTCTGGCGGCGACTGGCCAGGACAAGACCGCCTCACCGTTTTGAGCGGATCGGGTGATCTGGAGGGGCGGTGACGCATAAGGACTCAGGTAATAACCCACGATTGGGTCGCCCGTATCGGATGCCCAAGTGCCGCCGGGCGCCAGTTCGCCGCTCGCCTCCAGCGAGAACGAGATGTTGATGGTCTTGCCCAGCGCCATGATCGGGTTGCCGGAGGGGTCCCGCATAAAGCCGCGGAACGGAGCGACCATTTCGGCTTGGTGACGATCCGGCGAGAGCGCGATCTGAATGATGCCCTGGTAATTCGTCCCCTTGTCCTTCACGAACGTGATGCTGGCGTTGTTGTCCGGCGCCGGCAGGCGATAAGTGCCGGCGGTCGGCAAATCAAACCACACCCATTCCGGATAAAAATCGTAACTGCCGGGTAGCACGCGGACGATGCCGTTGGTCTGATCTCGAAACGCCGCATCCAGTTGCGCCTGATTGGTGCAGCCGTGGTTGAGGTAATTGCCCTTGTTGGTCCGGCCCGCATAAAACTCCACCTCCATGTTCATGTCGTAGCCATAGCTCATCGGGTAGTAGCCGCCCTCGTGCAAGCCGTAGCCCGTCGCCGTGCTGTTGTCCACGTCAATGGTCACGATGACGTAATACCGGCCTTTCTGGGTGGCGTTGCTGATCGTATTTCCAATCTGGCCGGTCGCGCGGAAGTAGGCGTAGAGATTCGACGAGTCGTGCGTGAACTTGTACTCGACCAGGTCAATGTCGGGGTGGCTTACATAGGCAGGCACGTCGTTGGGCAGCGAATGATCCGTGTCATGCGTGTCTGGAATGCCATTGTGCAAAACGCCGGGACCATTGATCGGATCGAAGTGCGACGGCACATTGGTCCAATCGGAGAAATCCCTGTCAATGGTGATGGCGTGGATGGGTTCCGCCACCACCGGCGCGACCGCGATCAACAAGGAAAGCAGAGCCACCGGAAGAAGAAGCCGGGGCACGGTTGCGAAAGCTCGGGAAAGGCTCATCGCTCTTCAATGGAGTTTGAAAAAGTGCAGCGCGTTTTCACGCAGAATCTTCGCCGCCAGCCGCTGCGCGTCCGCGGGTCGGAAATAGCCGGCGCTGATTTTCTCCTCCAGCACTTCGCCGATCAACTGCCGCGCCAGTTTCATCGTGCCGTAGGTTTCCTCGACGTGCCAGTTGTCGCCGCCGAACATCATCCGCGATTCGTCCGGCAGAACTTCGATGGCCTCGTGCAGCGCCAGTTTGAAATGCGACGGGCTGAGCAGGAATGACCACGTGAGGTCGAGCCAGAGGTTCCGATAGACGAAAGCCATGCCCAGCAAGTCACGGCTCCACGGATACGCCAGGTGCATCAGGAGAAACCGCGTGCGCGGATGGCGCTCAACTAGGCCGGCCGCCTTGAGCGGGTGCGCGCCACGGATGATGGCTGTGCCGAGATGCATTTGCACCGGCACATCGCGCTCGCCCGCCAACGCGCACAAATGGTCCACGACAAAATCGCCGAAGGCTTTCCGCTCGGTAGGCGAGGGCGAAGCCTTGCCCCAGGCTGCGCGGGCAAGCTTCTCGTCCGGTTCGTCGAACGCCACGTCGCGGTCGTAGGCCAGCGCGTTCTTCAAAGCGACTTGGTGGCGCGAAGCCAGGCCGTCCACCAGTTTCACCAGCGAGGCGAGGTAATCATCGAACGAAGCTGGCTTCGGGCCTAGCCGTCCGAGCAGGGAGTGAGCGCTGTTGCCGTTGTGGTCCCGGGATTCCGGGTGCCAGCCCACGGCGAGGGCATTGATGCGCAGGACGGAGTTGTAGTTCTGGCCGAACGCCTGGAGCGCATCCAGAAGCGGGTCGCTGTACGGATCGGTGATAACCCGCTCGATTCCAGCCCGCTTCAGGACTTCCTTGCACCAGTCGGGTTTGCGGTGATGCTCGCGCACGGCGGCGTCCAGCGCCTCCCAGTTCCCGTGCGTGATTGCCGGCTCGGCCGCACCGTAAAGTTCCGTCACCGCACGTACCAGGTTCCGCACAAACGAGCTTGAGCCGCTGCGTTCCAGGTAGGGCGACAGCGCCTCCCACGTTGTCGGCGGAACGGACGCCAGCATTGGGTCGCCGTCTCGCGTCTCCGAGGGCAGGGGATACGGTCGCGCCTGCGTCCAGCCGGCGTAACTCTGCTGGAACAATTGCAGGAGGTTGACCTCGCGGTTCAGGAAAATCTCGGGGATATGATGCTCGTGGACGTCCACGATGGGGGTGGAGGCGATGAATTCTTGGAGGGCGTTGTTCATGTCAGTGGGCGCTTCGGATTTCGGCTTGCCGGCGTCGAGACTATAAACGCCGCTCGAAAAGTGCAGCGGGTGGCGGTCCAATAGTGTGGCACCCGGGGGTAGTAAACATCGCCTCCGGCCAGCGATCGGAGCCGGAGTAGTGTTGGAACGCCGCGTAGCCGGGGTTGCTGGGATTGAAGCTCGCGCGAGTGGCCCCCTGATTCAAGACGCACACGCCGAAGGAAAAAAACCTCTCACCGTTCGACTTGACCAGCGAGGCAACACCGTCTTTCTCTTGAATTGAAAAGGGCACGTCGCTCCCGGCCTGCACCAGCAAGGCGGCAAAGCCAAACGCGGCTGCAAACGAGAGGATTCGCCAGACCACAGTGCCCCTATGGTTTCTGGAAAGTCCGTTCTTCAAGCCATGTCGCTCACTTGATTTGCCTGTTTGCCGTTGCGGCATTGAGTGAAACCGATTCACCATGGCCTGATAATAGTCCGTTTGAACAATGACCGGGCTCAGTTTCGCCAGTTAACCTGTTCGAGGTCGAGGTTCCTTTTTGGGCCACCGATGATTCCGTCCCTCCACGACTGTGCCGGCTCCGCAGCGGAAGGCTGCCATCTTTGCTTGCGTCTGCGCTGCATTTGCTTCAATTCCTGACTCCAGCCTATGAACAAGAAAATCAAAGTCGGCGTCATCGGTTCACAATTCGTCTCCCACATCCATGCGCTCTCGCTCGAGCGTTGCCCCGACGCGGGAATTGTCGCCGTCGCGTCGCCCACGCCGGGCAACGCGCAGACCTTCGCTGCCAAGCACGCCATCCCGCACTACTTCACGGACTACAAAGAGATACTGGCGATGCCGGAGGTGGACATGGTGGTGGTCGGCACGCCCAACGACACGCATTGTCGGATCACCGCAGACGCGGCGGCGGCTTGCAAACACGTCGTCATGGAAAAGCCGCTGTGCCTGAATCTCGCCGAGGCGGACCGCATGATCGAGGCCTGCCGGAAGGCGAAGGTGAAATTGATGTATGCCGAGGAACTCTGCTTCACGCCCAAGTACGTCCGCCTGAAACAACTGCTCGACAGCGGCGCGCTCGGCGAGCCGACGCTCCTCAAGCAAGCCGAGAAACACGACGGCCCGCACGCGCCGCATTTCTGGGACGTGAATCGCTCTGGCGGCGGTGTGACGATGGACATGGGCTGCCACGCCATCGAGTTTTTCCGTTGGATGCTCGGCCGCCCGCCGATCAAATCCGTCTACGCGCAGATGAGCACGCAGGTTCACGCGGATAAAACCAGGGGAGATGACAACGCGCTCATCATTCTCGAATTCGCCAATGGCTGCGTCGCGCTCGCGGAGGAAAGCTGGACCAAGATGGGCGGCATGGACGATCGCGCGGAAGTTCACGGCTCGAAAGGCGTCGCGTATGCCGACCTGCATCACGGCAACGCCATCGAGACTTACAGCGCCGTGGGCTACGATTACGCGGTCGAAAAGGCCGGCTCGACGAGGGGCTGGTCGTTCACGATTTACGAGGAGGAATGGAATTACGGCTTCCCGCAGGAGATGGCGCACTTCGTGGACTGCGTGAAGCACGACAAGCAACCGCTCGTCACCGGCGACGATGGCCGCGTGGTGCTCGAAGCGATTTTCGCCGCCTACGAATCCGCCTGCACCGGGAGGAAGGTGGAACTGCCGTTCAAAACCAGCGCGCGCAAGCCACACGATTTGTGGAAGCCCAATGTGGCCTGAAACCATGAAACGTGAGTGCATCACAGGTCTCATGACCGAATGGCTCACACGCCGGACTTGGCAAGTGTTGGGGGCGATGGCAGTCGGCTTCCTCGTGCCCACCGCGGGCGCTGTCAGCGCCACGAGCGCCAACGATTCCATGCCTGTGATTCCCTGCCCAGTCGAAGCGCGCCGGGTCGAGCAAAAGCCCATTCGGCTCAGACCATCCACCGTCATTGTTTATGATGCCGTGTCGCAGGAATCCGCCGCTCGCGCGGTGGAGGGGTTGCGCCGGGTCACGGGTTTGACTCTGAGAACCGCTTCTCGTGGCCGCGCCAGGGGCAACCTCGTACTGCGATTCGATCGGGGACCATTTCTCGAACTTCCCGACTGGCAGCGCGCCGAAAGCTACCGTCTCGCGGTCAAGGCTTCCGGCATCGAACTCACCGCCCCGTCGCCACACGGACTCTTCAACGGCGTGCAAACGCTCGCCCAACTCGTCGCGCCCGACGGCAAGGGCCGGTGGCAGGTGCGCGCGTGCGAAGTGAGGGACTATCCGCGGTTCCGATGGCGCGGGCTGCTGCTCGACCCGGCGCGGCATTTTCTCCCGCCCGACTTTTTGAAGAAGTTCATCGAGGTCATGGCCTGCTATAAATACAACCGCCTGCAACTCCACCTGACCGACGACCAAGGCTGGCGCATCGAAATCAAAAAATATCCACGCCTCACGGAAATGGGTTCGATTCGCAAGGAGTCGCCCAAGCGCGGCGACCGCGATCATGGCGATGGCCAGGTGTATGGCCCATTCTTTTACTCGCAGGAACAGGCCCGCGAACTCGTCACCTACGCGAAGGCTCGCCACGTAACGCTTGTGCCGGAGATCGAACTGCCCGGGCACTTTGGCGCGGCGGCGGCGGCACACCCGGAATTCACCTGCACGGGCGGGCCGTTCGAGGTGAACACACGCTGGGGGATCAAACCGGACATTCTCTGCGCGGGCAACGACGCGGCCATCGCGTTCGCCAAAGACGTGTTGAGCGAAGTTTGCGAACTGTTCCCCAGCGACATCATCCACATTGGCGGTGACGAGGCGCCACGCGAGCGTTGGAAGGCCTGCGCCAAGTGCCAGGCGCGCATGAAAGCCGAGGGACTCGAACGCGAGGCGCAGCTTCAAACCTGGCTCAATCATCAACTGGAGAGTTTTCTCGCGAGCAAAGGCCGGCGGATGATCGGCTGGGATGAAATCCTCGAAGGCGGTCTCACGCCCGGCGCGGTGGTCATGTCGTGGCGCGGTTCGCAAGGCGGCATTGACGCCGCGAGGGCTGGCCACGATGTCGTCATGTCGCCCACGACGCATTGCTATTTCGATTACGCGCAGGCCGAAGGACCGAACGAGCCGGAGTGCATTGGATGGGGCAGCGGCATGATCAGGCTCGCGAAGGTTTACGAGTTTGATCCCGTGTCGGCGGCAATTCCCGCCGCGCAACGCCAGCACATCCTCGGGGCACAGGGCAACATCTGGGGCGAATTCATCTGGGACGGAAGCGGCGTGGAGTATTTCGCGTTTCCGCGCGCGTTGGCATTGGCGGAGGTGAATTGGTCTCCCACCCAGGGCCGCAACTTTGACAATTTCATCAGCCGGCTCAACGCGCAATACGGACTGCTCGACCGCCTGAAGGTCAACTATCGCAAGCCCGACGCCGAAACGACGCGGCGCGCGGAAGCAACGATGGTGCAAACCAAATGAGCACGTTCCGAGAAGTGGACGTAGCGCAAGTTTCCATACTTGCTGGTGGTGGGACATTCAACGCGCTTGAGGATTGCGACACCCTGCCGATTCGGAAATCGGCGATACGGCAGGTGTGGAAACCTGCGCCACGGTTCATGCCCGCGAGCGACGTTTTCGGATGATTCAGCTCCGCGAGACGACGCGCAGGATTCCGTTTCACCGGCCCGTGCCGCTGACGAACCTGCCGTTGATTTTCCATCGGGAACATCTGTTTCCTTACACCAGCTATGGCGACACGGAAGCCACGCCCACGCCGCGTGACTTCCGCATGGTCGTGCTGGAGAACGCGGCACTGCGCATCGAGGTCGCGCCGGAACTGGGCGGACGCGTTTACAGCCTCTTCGACAAGCGCATTGCACGCGAGATTCTCTTCAGCAATCCGGTCGTGAAGCCGGTGCGCGTTCTGCCGATCTGGGCGTTTCTTTCGGGCGGCATCGAGTTCAATTTCCCCATCGCGCATTCACCCACGTCCATCGCAGAAGTCGGCTGTGCGACGGCGCAAGAGGGCAATTACGGCTTCATCCGCGTTGGCGAACGCGAGGCGCGCACCGGCATGGAATGGGTCGTGGAACTCGGCCTCGCGGGCGACGCGCCCGTGCTGGTGCAACGAACGGCGTTCCGCAACCAGACCGGCGCGGCGCACCCGTGGATGGCGTGGACCATCTGTGCCGTGCGCTCGACGCAGGAAACGCAATTCATCCACCCGCCGCATCGCGCGCTGTTGCACGACGATCGCGTGTTGGAAGTGGACTGGCCGGGCGACGGCTTGAATTGGGACCGCCACTATCAGCAGATGACTGCGCTGTTCTGGAAGCCGGGCCGCGCCGTGCAGTTCGGCGCGTTTCATCACGACCTGGGTTTCGGCCTCATGCACGTTGCCGATCCGGTGGAACTCCCGGGAAAGAAAGTCTGGACCTACGGCCACGGGGCGCACCGCGCGTGGGGCCAGGCCACCACCGAGGGCGGAGCGTCCTACTGCGAAATCGAGAGCGGGCCGCTCCTTGATCAAAGCGAGAAGCCGCTCTTTCCTGCCGGCATGGGGCGGCGCTTCACCGAGTTCTGGATTCCCGTCCGCTCACGCGCCGAATGTGACTCCGTGAGCATGTCGGAACTGAATCTGCCCGACTGGCACGAGCCGTGGCTCGGCTGGAAGAACTCCGCGTGGCAAACCGAGTGGGAATCGTTTCGCGCGGGCGGCGGCTCGCTGCCGGTGTTTCCCGTGCCGACCGGCCTCGCCCTCGAAGCCGCACTGCGAAAAGAAGTCGACGCAGGAAATGCGCGCGCTGCTGAACCGCTGGCACTGTGGCTCGCCTTCCACGGACGTTCCGCCGAAGCGCTGCCGCTGGTGGCGACTGGTCCCGCGACTGCCCGGCGGATCGCGGGCTTGATCCGCTGGAAGGCATTGAATGATCCTGCCCCCGCCGTGGCACATCTTGAAGCCGGCCCGTTGCACGAACCGATTGCCATCATGGAATGGGATGAACTCTACGCCTCGCTCGGCTCGCACGAACGTCGCACGGCCTTGCTGGCAAAAGCGCCCTCGCATCCGCGCGTGATCGAGCGTCGTGCCGACTTGGCATTGGCCACCGGCAATCCTGCCGAAGCCATCCGGCTGTTGACGGAAACGACATGGCAGCGTGAGCACCAGCGTTATGTGCGGACTGAACTCTGGAGAAACGCTCACGACGTGCTCAGCCACCCCACGACTGTCGTGCCGGAATTCCTGAACGAAGACAACCTTGCCCGCTTCGGCGCTTACTGGTCGGAGTAATTGGAGGCGACTGCGCCGCAGTTGGAATCCGGGACGCTGACCGTGCCGCTCCCCACTCAAATCGCCGTCGCCACCGCCTGCTGCCTCACCCGCCAACTGCGGCTTTGGGTTCGACGCTGAACAGCAAACTTCGAACGTCGAACCTCGAACAGCGGGCGGGCGCTGGCGCCCCAAACCACCAAGTCTGGCGTACCGCCGCCGTTCACCTCTTGCCGTTGTTCGTGGCCGGCGTTGCCGTCAGTTTGCCCAACTCGTCGGAGAATCTTGACGCCTCGTCTTTCTTGTTCCGCTTCTCGGCCAGTGAAATCAGGTGGCGGTAAATCGCCGGCTTGTCCGGATACTCGCCGTGCGTTTTGAGGAAATCCTCGTAAACCTTGTTCGCCTCATCCAGTCGCCCGGCGGCGGTGAGTTTCTCACCCAGTTCCAGCGCGATCCGCACCTGCTGCTGGGGCGAGGGCGCCAGTTTCAGCGCCTGTTCGCAAGCGTGAATCGAAGACGACGGCTTGCCCAGTGCCGCGTAAAGCTCCCCCAGCTTCTCCATCAGCACCGCACTCCGCTTGGTCGCCTCCAGATTCTCCAGCAGGAGCGTCAGATTCGCCGCTGGCACGCCTCGCACGAGATTCATGTTCATCAGGCGCAGGTAGGACCACTCGGTCAACGGGCTGCGCCGTTGTTCCAAGTCCCGATGCAGCGCGTCCAGCGGGCGCGCCAGCGGGCGGTACAACGGATCGCCCACCACCGTGGTCTGCCACGACAACGTGCTCTGCGCCGCGTAGGCCGCCTCGCCGAAACTGAAACCATGAAACAGAAGCCGCGTGGTGAAGGTCGCGATGTCCGGCGTGCCGCCCAGATACGGTTCGTTCACGCACCCCATCGTGATCGTCACGCCCTTCGCCAGCAACGGGCCGACCCAGTGTTGATTCGTGCTCCGCAGGTTGGCTGCGCTGAACGAATGCAGGTGGTACGCAAACGCCCCCGGCATGAACTCCACCCGCGGCAGCGCCAAGGGTCCGCACACGTGCTCCCGGTACCAGCCCGCATAAAACGCAATCTGGCTCATCGGAAAGCTCGCCGGAAATACATCCGCGTTCGTGTCCACCACCGTTTCCAAGCCGAGCCAGCGACACATTTCCGCCGCGCCGCGAATCCAGTCGTCGCCCGCCTTCAAGGTCGGGTCAACACTGCCGCGCAAATCGAAATACGCCCGCCCCCACAGGCCGTCCCGTTCCGCCTCCAATGCCTTGTCCACCAGCCCGCGTGCAATCTCCGCCGACGGCCCGTCCAGGCGAGCCACCATCACGACACCGTTGGTCGGGTGCAACCCCGACGAGTTTGTCGTACCGTAAGCACGGTTGGTCACGAAGCCGGTGATGACGTAGGGCTTCTCGCAAAGCGGCAGGCACGCCAGTTCCGAATCCACCGCCGCCTCGTTGCGCCGAAACTCCGGCCGCATCGTCTCCGCTTCCGGCTCAACCAGGCTCGCGTCCGGGAGGATGCGCCACGGCACGCCATAGCACAGCAGCACGTAGCGGAAACTCGCTTCCACAATCCGCCGTTCCGTGTGCGGCGCCACGCCGTTCGTCCCCGGCAAAGGCACCGGGCCAAACTTGACCAGCCCCCTTGTCTTCAGCCCGGCCACCAACGGCCGCAACAGCGAGTCTCGATATTCCGCGCGTGACATGTCGGCCCCCGGGCTGAGTTTGAACCCGAAAACTTGCTTCGCTGGGACGCGCCGCTTTTGCACATAGTAATCCGCCACCGTTTTGGACTCCGGCTCGGCGGTGTTGTAGACGACGACCACTTCCTCGCCGCCGGCCCGGGCCGAAAGACCTTCGCCGGAGGCAACAAGGACAACGCCAACCGCCAGGAACGCGAAGAACGAAGTTGAACAGAGCGCCGAGCAGCGCCTCGGCACAACTGCGTTCTTCGGGATGCATCCGAACAGTGCCATGCTTTGCCATCCTTTGACCGCGATGTAGCCGGATTGTTGCATCTTTTCGCCGCCTTGTTCGCTTGAAGCTTCACCCTCCGCACTTCACCTTCAAACCATCCCACCCGAGCTCCACCCCTGACGGCAGCTCCGCGTTCGTCACATCGTGATCGAAGAAATCCGTCAGGTGCGTCAGGTAGGTCCGGCGCGCGGCAATGCGCCGGGCGGCCGTCAGCGCCTCGTCGAGACACATGTGCGTCGGATGCGGATGCGGCCGCAACGCGTCGAGCACCGCCACCTCCACGCCGCGCACCGCCGCTACCGCCGCCGGCGGAACTTCCTTACAATCGTTCAGATACACCAACTGCTTCACACCGCCTTGCTCGAACAAAAACCCTTTGCTCGTCAACCGTCCGTGCGGCAATGGAAACGGAGTGATGCGCAAATCGCCCAGTTCAAACGGCCCGTCGAATACGCGCGGTTCCGGGATGAAATAACTCTTCGGCCACGGCCCGTCGTGAAACGCGTAGGAATAAACGCGGCGCAAGACTTCCATCGTGGCCGTGTCGGCGTACACCGGCAGCGCCTTCCCGCCGCGTAGTTCGCAAAACCGCCGGCAATCGTCCAACCCCATGATGTGGTCGGCGTGCGCGTGTGTGAACAGCACTGCGTCCAGCCAGCGAATATCCGCCCGCAACACCTGCGTTCGGAAATCCGGCGGCGTATCCACGGCCAGTTTCACCTGCCCTGTCTCGACGTAAATCGCCGTGCGCAGCCGGTGATTCTTCGGGTTGGCCAAATACGCCTGCGGATATTCCGCGCCGATGACCGGCACGCCTTGCGACGTGCCGGTGCCGAGGAACGTGAATGAAAAACTCATGCGCGCACTTTTCTTTTGCCGAAGCCGGCCTGAACCGTTCAAATGAGCGCCGGAATTTAGCGATGTTGACGACCCTGCGCATCAAAAACCTCGCCCTCGTGGACGACCTCACGCTCGACCTCGCGCCGGGCTGCAACGTCATTACCGGCGAAACCGGCGCGGGCAAATCCATCCTCATCGGCGCGCTCGAACTCGTCCTCGGCGAACGCGCCGACCGCACAATGCTGCGCTCAGGCTGCGACAGTTGTACCGTCGAGGCCGTGTTCGACGTGGCCGAACTCCGCGCGCCGCTGAAAAGTTTTCTCGACGAAAACGGCCTCGAACCCTGCGAAGACGGCCAGCTCGTCCTCAAGCGCACCTTCACCGCCAATGGCGCGAACCGCCAGTTCGTCAACGGTTCACCGACCACGCTCGCCGCCCTCAAGCAAATCGGCGAGTGGCTCGTGGACATCCACGGCCCGCACGATCACCAGTCGCTGCTGCATCCGGCCCAGCAACTCGCCATGCTCGACGCCTTCGGTCGCCTGGAGAAACCGCGCGCGGAATTTGCCGAACTCGTCCGCCGCCGCGCCACGCTCGAAGCGGAGAAAACGGCGCTGATCGTGGACGAACAAACCTACGCCCAGCAACTCGACCTCCTCCGCTTTCAAGTCCGCGAAATCACCGCCGCTAACCTCCACGCAGACGAGGAAGCGGAAGTCACGCAGGCGCACACCCGGGCCAGCAACGCCGCCAAACTCCTTCAACTCAGCCAGGCCGCGCTCGACGTGCTTTCCGAAAATGAAAGCTCGCTTCTGACGCAGGCCGGCCTCGTGGGCCGGGCTTTGCAGGAACTCCAGCGCCTGGACATCTCCGCCGCGCTGCTCGTCGGTTTGCACGAGCAAGCCGTCGCCGCGCTGCGCGAGTTGCAGACCGCCCTCTCGCAATACGCTGACAAGGTGGACCTTGATCCCGCCCGCCTGCAAGAGTTGGAGGAGCGGCTGAATCTCATTCAATCGCTCAAGCGGAAATACGGCGCCACGCTGACGGACGTCATCGCGTTCGGCGACGAAGCGAAGCGCAAGCTGGCCGCCCTCGAACAGCGTGACGCCGAATTGGCGCGCCTCAACGCCGAGTTGAAGAAAGTCGAAGCCGAGTTGTGCGGCGCCGGTCAGCACCTCTCCGCCCAGCGCCGCAAGGTGATTCCCCAACTCGCCAAAGCCGTGACGAAACAACTCGCCGACCTTGGCTTCAGACAAAGCAAGTTCGACATCACCATCGCCACGCTCGAACCCTCGGATTGCGTGTTACGCATCACGCATTACGGGATGGACACCCTCGAATTCCAATTCGCCCCCAACCCCGGCGAGCCCGCCAAGCCCCTGCGCACCATCGCCTCCTCCGGCGAACTCGCCCGCGTCATGCTCGCGCTCAAAACCGTGCTTGCCGCCGAGGACGAAATCCCTGTGCTCATTTTCGACGAGGTGGACGCGAACGTTGGCGGCGAGACGGCGAACGCGGTGGGCGAGAAGATGCGCCAGATCGCGGCGAAACGGCAGGTGCTGTGCGTCACGCATTTGCCGCAGGTGGCCGCCGCTGCCACCGCGCACTATGTCGTGACCAAGCAGATGAAAGGCGACCGCACGCTCTCCGAGATCACGCGGCTCGACCGGAAATCCCGCGTCACCGAACTGGCCCGCATGTTGGGCGGCCAGACCGACGCTGCGCGCAAACACGCCGAAGCGCTGGTGAAATGACCGGTTCCAGTGGGATTTGCGATTCGTGAAGCTGGCTGCCCCTGCTGTAGGATCAGGGTCGCACGACGGAAGATCGCTTGCCGTCTATCTTGGCGTCACGGTCATTTGTCTTTCGTAATCTCAACGTTCTTCGGGACGATGACTTGGTCTAAGGCAATGCGTCCGCCAGTCCAGAGGTGCACTTCTAAAACATAACCCGGCTCTCTGCCAGCCTTTAGCACTTCAACGACGTTTGTGCCCTTGAGATTCCCGGTCTTTAGATTGTGCATTCCCTTGGGGCAGCCATATAACTTCCAGTCGCAAGGCCGTCCGGTGGTTTCCCACGGTGACTTCGCCTCGCCGATGCCGTCGTGCAGAATCAAGCGCCGGCTTTTGACGCCCTGAATGTGCGAGTAATCCCATAGAAAAGTCGTCAAGTTTGTAGCACTGCCGGAGAAGAAAAATATGTCTTCGGAGTTTACCCAGAATCCGTGAATTCGGTTCGTAGTGTTCACTAACTTGTTCAACCCTTTGGGCCAACTACTCGAACCAGCAACCGGCTGGTCGTTTGGATGATCAGACCCAAGACCAAAAGCCTCCCAAGCAGCAAGAATCAGAGCACAAGTAATCACCGCCAAAGCCAACTGTCGTGAACTTGTTTTCATATGTTCTTGGACGCGAATCCGTGAGCAATGCTCGAGGATGTTCAAATTAGTGCTAACCGACGAACCTGCAGTCGGACTTTTTTCATGCCCTGACACTATTCTCGGCGCAACTCGCTGTCCAGCACGGTTCTTGCGAGAAGATGGATTCGGATGCACTCCGGTCTTGCCTCGGTCGTCCCGAAGGGACGGAACGTGAATAGCCGTGGGTGAAACCCACGGGACAGCGCACAAAAACATCCCGGCCCTGATACGGCCGGACAGGTTCAGCCACGCGTGGTGCGACACCTCCGGAGTCGGTGATTTGATCACGTCGTTCTCCGAGTTTCGCCCGGAGCTACTCACGTTCGACCTCTCCGAGGTCGGAGAAAGGCGGCTGCCAATTTGGCAAGTCAACCATCGAACGCGTTCAGCGTTGTCTTGTGCGACAGACTGCCGATCAGACGCTTTGCACGCTTTACTTCGCGCAACTCCTGCCCCGGCGAAATCGCATCGCCACCAGCAACACTGTCAGCCCAACGCAGGCCCACCCAAACCAGTCGCCGTGCCGGCGGTAGAACGTGGGCGGCGATCGCGCCTCGGCGCTCCGCAGCGGTAGCACAACTTTCAGCACGCCCGGTCCATAGGCGCTTCCATTGACGTTGCGTAGCACCTCGCGGATGCGCCCGCGTTCGTCCACCCAGCAAGTCAGGCCATTGTTGCAGCAGCGCAACAGCGGCACGCCGTTCTCCACCGCGCGGAAGACGGCGCTGGCGGCGTGCTGCCACTGCGCCGAGCTTTCGCCGAACCAGCCGTCGTTGGTCAGGTTCACAAGGAAATCGGTGTCAGCCTCCACGTATTCGCGCACGAGATGCGGGAACACATCCTCGAAGCAAATCAGCGCGGCGGTTTTTGCACCCCGCTCAGGAATCTTGAACGGCACCGGTCGCGCCCCGGGCGTGAAGCCACCGGTGATGGGCGTGAACCATTTCACGAACGGCAGCCAGCGCGTGAACGGGATGAACTCGCCAAACATGACCAAATGCCGCTTACGGTAGCCGGCGACCACTTCGCCGTGCGGGCTGACGAGAAAACTGGCGTTAAAGTAATCCACGTCCTCTTCCGTCGCGCCGCCGGGGCGCAACGCCGCGTCATCGCTGCCGAGGATCAGCCAGACGCCGTTCGAGCGCGCGAGGTTGGTGACGGCAACCTGCGTGGCTTCGTCGAAGCGCAACATGCCGGGCACGGCGGCTTCCGGCCAGAGCACGAGGTCGGTGGGATTCGTCAGGGCGCGCGTCGTTTGCTCGATCAACTGCCGGAAGCGATTGCTGTTTTCGCGCGCGTCCCAAATCATCGTTTGCGGGATGCTCGGCTGGATCATCGTCACGCGCAGTGCGCCGGGAATCTCCGCCGGTTCGCGCAGCGTTCTCATGCCGAGGGCGAACACGACCGCCAGCGCCGTCGCCGGAAGGATGATTTCGCCCAGCCACGCGTGACGATTCGTGGGCTGCCGGACAATCGCGACGACCGCGTTGAACAGCGCCAGCGAGGTCCAGACCACGAGAAACGTCACGCCGTAAACGCCGGTAACCGAGGCAATTTGGATGAGCGGCAACAGTTGGTATTGCGACGCGCCGAGGAAATTCCACGGGAAGCCGCCCAGCACGCGTGCGAGCAGGATATCCAGCGCAACCCAACTAGCGGCGCCGGTGAGCGCCCAGACACTGCGCCGTGTCCAGGTGTTGCCGTCCAACCCGTCGGAATTGTCAGAGCTTTGAGCTTTGAGCGAAAGCCACACCCAAGCCGCCGGAAACAGCGCGAGGAAGGCACTCAGCGCAATCCAGCCGAGGATCGGATAGCCGTGCACCGGGATGTGGAGCAACCACGAAAGCGAAGTCAGGTAATACACCAGCCCGGCGACGTAGCCGATACGGAAAGTCTGCCAGCCGCGTGTGCCCAGCGCAACCGTCACGAACAACGCCGGCGCCACCCACGCCAGTCCGGCCACGTTGGCCTTGGGGAACGCGAGCGCGAGGCACACGCCGGCAAGCGCCGCGGCGACCTGACGTCCCCAAGTCGTGAACCGGAAGATTTTCAACGCGGCGATGGTCACAGAAGATGTTTTGCCAGAGCAAGGATGCCCTGTTTCACCGCAGAGCGATGGTGCGCCGCGCCGCTCGTGCTCAGCGCCTTTTCACGATTGGCGAGGTACCATTCGTAGCTTTGCGCGAACATCTCTTCGTTCGAAAAACGTGGCTGCCAACCGAGTTCGCGCTGTGCCTTGGCGCTGTCGAACCACAACGAGCGGCCATACATCAATGCGTGATACGGCCCGAGTGGCGACAACCCGAGCGCGCTCGTGAGTTTCATGAAGAGCACCGCCGGCAGCATCGGCACGCTCCGGACGCGCGAGTTTGTCTTGGCGTGCCTGCAAAGCGCCTCCAGCGTCTCGCGCATCGTGCCGAACCTCGCCGTGCCGCAGTTGTAAACAGTCGCGCCCGGTCTCGCGGCAGCGAGGATGCACGCCTCGGCGAGGTCGTCGGCGTGGACGAACTGGTAAATGTTGTCGCCTCGGCCCAGCACCGGCACGTTGTGGCCCTCGCGAATCCACTCGAAGAGAATCTGGAAAATCCCCAGCCGCCCGTGGCCCATGATCGTGCGCGGACGGATGATCGTCACATCCAGCCCCTGCGTGGCGTAGGCGCGGCACAACTTCTCGCCTGCGAGTTTGGCGCGCCCGTAAGCTTCACCCGGTGTCGGTGGAGTTTCCTCGCTGACCGGATTCGATTTCGGCGCGCCGAAGACTGCGCTGGAGGAAACGTAAATCACTTTGCGAACTCTCGCTGCCAGCGCTGCCAGCAGGAGATTCTCCGTGCCGTTTACGTTGACCGAGCGGAACAGCGCCTTGTCCTTCGCCAGCGGCACTTGCGCGACGCAATGATAGACCGTGTCGCAGCCGGCCGCCGCCTCCGCCACGCGCGCGACTTCGCGGATGTCGCCTTGCACAAAGCCCACATCACCGGGGCGGTCGCCCGCGTCCACGAGGTCGAACACCCGCACCGCCTGACCGCGTGCGCGCAGACGGTTACGCAGCAGCGAGCCGAAGTAACCCGAGCCGCCGGTGATAAGGGAGAGCTGGGCGGCCACGGTTCAGAATCGAATGCCACGCTCGGAGCACCAGCGCAACGAGCGGCGCATGCCCTCTTCCAGTTCAACCTTCGGCGCGTAGCCGAGTTCTCGTTCCGCCCGTGCCACCGAGCAGGCGATGGTTTTGTTCATCTCGGACAACACGTGGATTTTCTGGTGGTAGAAACCGAGCGCCTGGAGCGTCTTGTCGGTGAGCAAAGCGATTTCGCTGGCGAGGCCCGGCAGCCGCAGCCGTTTGTGCGCGCACTTCTGGCCGAACTCGGTTTCGAGCAACCGCTCCACCGTGTCCACAATCTCGTTCATCGCGTAAGGCCGCCGGTCCGCGATCCAATAGACCTGTCCCGCCGCGCGCTCGACCGACGCCGCCAGCAGCAGCCCCTGGCAAAGGTCGTCCACGTAAGCCATCGAACGCAGGTTTCGCCCGCCGCCGACGATGGGCGCCTTGCCGTCGCGAATCATTTTGAAAAACAGCGTCTGCCGCGGGGGCTGGTTCGGCCCGTAAAACCACGGCGCGCGGATGAGCACGGTTTCGATTTTCCCGGCGCGAGCTTTCACCGCCAGTTCCATCTGCATTTTGGAGCGGCCGTAGTTGAGGTAGGGCCGGTAGGGCGAAAGCTCGTCGAAGAGATGGTCCGGATGTGGGTTGCAGCCGCAAGGCGAGTTGGACGACATGACGACGGCGCGCTTCACTCCGGCGCGGACGGCGGCGTCGAGCAGTTGCGTCGTGCCTTGAACATTGATGGCGTAAAACTCCGAAACGCGCTTCGGGTGAATGACGCCGGCGGTGTGAAACAAAACCGCGCCCGCCGCGCCTTCGCAAAACCGCGCGCAGTCCGCCGGGTTACGCAGATCGCCTTCGCAAACTTCGACGCGCGGCGACAGCGAACTCAGTGCTGCCGCGTCTTGGCCCGGCAACACGAGGCAACGGAGACGCGCGTTTGTTGCCGGTTGCCGGAAGGCATCGCAATCTGGCAAGCCGCGCGAGAGAGATTCGACCAGCCGTGAGCCGAGCCAGCCCGCGGCGCCGGTGATGAGGATGGTGTCAGGTGGCCAGTTCATCGCGTGAGCGCGCGCCGCAGACGCTAACCACTGGCGAGGCTTGCGTCCAGCCGCAATCAGGCTCGACAGGCTGCGCCGGTTTCATACGATGCCGCCATGCGAACTTCGTCAACTGCTCAGGTGACTCAAACGACTCAATCCTCGGCGCTCTCGCGGCGTCAATTCCTCAAGCGCGCTTCCCTTGCGGGGGCGGCCATCGCCGTACCCACCATCATCCCCGGCTCGGCGCTGGGCCTGAACGGCGCCGTGCCCCCCAGCGAGCGCATTGTGTTCGGCGGCATGGGCGTCGGCGGTCGTGGTCGCGGCGTGCTGCAATGGATGCTGCCGGAGAAGGACATCCAGTTCGTCGCCATCTGCGACGCCAAGAAGGCTTCGCGCGAGGCGGTGAAGCGTATCGCGGACAACCATTACGGCAACAGCGACTGCCAGATGTATCGCGACATGCGCGAGTTCCTGGCCATGCGCACGGACATTGACGCCCTGCTCATCGCCACCGGCGACCGCTGGCACGCGCTGGCGTCCATCATGGCCATGCGCGCCGGCAAAGACGTCTATTCCGAGAAGCCGTCCGCGATGACCATCGCCGAGGGACGCGCGGTGGTCGAGACTGCCAAACGCTACGGTCGCGTTTATCAAACTGGCACGCAGCGTTTGAGCGAAGGTGGCTTCGTGTTCTGCATCGAGATGGCGCTGCAAGGTCGCTTGGGCAAAGTCCACACCGCCTACGCCCACATCGCGCCGTGGGACGCCGCGGAGATGCGCCACGACTGGTTGCCCGCCGAAGCCGAACCGTCGAAGGACGAGGTGGATTGGGATCAATGGCTCGGGCCGTGTCCGTGGCGGCCGTACAACTCCGCCTACATTCGCGGTCAATGGCGCGGCCACTACGACTTCCACACGAGCTGCATCGGCGAATGGGGCGCGCACACGTTTGCGCAAGCCCAGGCCGGCATCGGCGCGGGCGACAGTTCCGCCGTCGAGTATCAATACGTGAAGAACGAAACCGGCGACGGCATGGAGGTCCGTTTCGCCAGCGGCGTGAAGATGATTCTCTCGCGCGGCGACAAGTGGTGGCGTGGCTCGTGCGGCATGCGGTTCGATGGCCCGGAGGGCTGGGTCGCCTGTGCCGACGGCTACAGCAAGCCGGACGTTTCGTCGCCGAGAATGTTGGCGGATTTGAACAAGATTGTGGCCGACTACACGGCACGCACCGGTCGCCCGATGAGCCATGTTCGCGATTTCTTCAACTGCGTGAAATCGCGCCGCCCAACCGTGGCCAACCCGTCGGTCATGCATCACTCGATGTCCACCGTCCACGCCGCAAACATCTGCATGTGGCTGAAGCGCGACTTGAAGTTCGACCCGGTGAAGGAGGAATTCATCGGCGATGCGGAGGCGAACCGCTTCCGCTCGCGTGCCATGCGCGCGCCCTGGACCATCTGAAGCCCAAACCAAGGAGAACCGACCATGAAACTTTTCTGCATCCAACTCGCCGTCACAATCGCACTGGCGCTTGCCATCAGCACGTCAGCTTTCGCTCAAACTTCGTCTTCCTCGTTGAAGGACCAGGAAGCCAAATGCATCGCCGTGTTGAAATCCGGCGCGACGCAAAAGGAAAAAGCCGACGCCTGTCGCGAACTGGCGCACGTCGGGACAAAGAATGCCGTGCCCGCTTTAGTTGCCCTGCTCGGCGACGAAAAGCTCTCGCACATGGCGCGGTACGGTTTGGAGACGATGCCCGACCCGGCGGTCAACAAAGCGCTCCGCGATGCGCTCGGCACGCTGAAGGGCCGACAGCTCGCCGGTGTCATTACCAGTCTCGGCGTGCGCCGCGACGTGAACGCCGTAAAACCCGTGGGCAAGTTTTTACAGGACGCCGATCCGGATGTGGCCAACGCCGCCGCGCGAACGCTCGGCGCCATCGGCACGAAATCGACCGCGCAGGAGCTGCAAACGGCGCTGGCAACCGCCACGGCGGCAAGCAAGCTCGCAGTTTGTGAGGGCTTGTTCCGTTGCGCTGAGAAGTTTGCGGCCAGGGGCCAGCGCGGCGAAGCCGCGAAGATTTACGACTGGCTGCGCAACCTGCCGGATGCAGCGCATCAAGTGCGTGCCGGGGCGTTGCGCGGAGCGATCCTCACCGGCGGAAAGAACGGCGTGGCGTTACTCGCGGAAGCCATCCGCGGCAGCGACTGGATTCTGGCGAATGCCGCAGCCCGGACAGCGATGGAAATGCCCGGTGCGGTGGTGACGAAGGCATTGACGGACAGCTTGAGCGGGCTTCCGGCAGACCGCCAAGTGCTCGTGCTGCAAACGCTGAGCAAGCGTGCCGACGCCGGGGCTGTGCCTGCGGTTGCTGCCGCAGCGAAGAGCGGCGACAAAGCATCGCGCGTGGCGGCGATTCGGGCGCTGGCGGAAATCGGCGACGCTTCCGCCGCGCCAGCCCTACCGCTCTTGGTGCGTGATGCTGATGGCAACATCGCCGAGGCCGCCCGTGACAGCCTGTGCAGCCTCCAAGGTGCGCAAGTTGACGCAGTCGTTTTGGGCTTTCTGAAGGGTGGCACACAAAGCAAGCTTCTCGGCCTGGACCTCGTGGCGCGCCGGCGCATGGCCAGCGCCCTGCCCGACTTGGAGCGTGCCTCCGGCGACGCCGATGCCAAAGTGCGAGCCGCGGCATTGAAGCAGTTGGCAGAGCTTGGCGGCGAGCCGGAGTTTGCCTCGCTGTTGGCCAAGCTTGCGCGCGCAAGCGAGCCTGCCGACTTGACCGCACTCGAGGAATCCCTGGTCACTTTGTGTGCCCGACTTGGCAAGCCGGAGGTTCGCGCCGAGAAGTTGATGACCCAACTCACATCCGCCGCACCGGCGCAGAAGGCCGCGTTGCTGCGGGTGCTTGGCACCGTCGGCGGGTCGAGGGCTTTGGGTGTGGTTCGCGCTGCGGTGGATGATGCGAATCCTCCAATCCACGCCGCGGCGCTCACGGCGTTGAACGCATGGCCGAACGTCGAAGTCGCGCCGGAGTTGCTTTCGCTGGCGAAGTCGCTGGCTTCAGCGGAGGAAAAGACAGCCTGCCTGCGCAGCTACCTGCGTTGGGCGGCGGACGCGGACGTGCCGGCGGAGCGGCGGCTCGCCATGTGCCGCAACGCCTCCAGCCTGGTTGAGCGCGCCGAAGAGAAGAAACTTTGGCTCGCGGCGCTCGGTACCGTGGAATCTCCGGAAGCCGTGACGCTGCTTCTGCCTTCCGTGGATGACACGGCGACGCGCGAGGAGGCCTGCGTGGCGGTGGTGAACATCGCAGAGAAGTTGGCGAAAGGCGCGGATGCCGCAGGCAAGGTGTCGCAAGTGAAACCCGCTCTGGAAAAAGTTGCGCAGGCGACGTCGAATGAAAACGTGGCCAAGCGCGCCAAGGCTGTTTTGGAAGGGAAGAAGTAAGAGGTCCGGTACGCCGGACGACTTTACTTTGCAGCCTTCTCCAGCGCGCTGAGCACGATCCCCGGCGTGAGGGCTTCCGGCAGCACGAGAGGAGGCTGGCTGGCGTCGCGCGGATAGACAAGCACCAGCGGCACCCCGGCGCGTTGGTAGCGGTTCAATTCCCCGGTGATTTCCGGCGGGAAGCGCGTGTAGTCGCCGAGCAGCGCCACGGCGTTCAACTCTTTCAGCTTCGTTCGCACCGACGCGATTTCGAGCGCGAATTTCTTGTTGGCCTGACAGGTGAGACACCAGCGGGCCGTGAAATCCACGAAGACGGGCCGGCCTTCGGCGCGCGCGCGCGTCACGGCTTCCGGCGACCAGCGTTGCCAGTCGATGCCGTCGGGGCCTTCCTTCAGTGGTGCTTCTGTGACATCCGCCGCCAGCGGTTCGCGCCACCGCAGCTTGCCTTCCAGCCCAAACGTGTAGCCTGCGACCAGCAGAACGAGGATCGCCACCCAGGCGAAACCGCGGCGTTTGGTCCCGCGTTGCACCAACGCGCCGTAAACCCATGCTGCCAGCGCCACGGACACGAGGAAGAATCCGAGCCAGCGCGTGCGGTCGCCGTAATGTGTTTGGGCGAGGCTTAGCAGCCACAGTGCCGCCGCCGTCATTGGAATGCCCATGGCGAACTTGAACCATTTCATCCACGGACCGGGCTTGGGCAGGAAACGCAGCCACGCCGGTTGCCAGCTCAGCAGCAGGTACGGGGCGGCCAGGCCGAGGCCCACGGTCAGCATCATCACCATGATGACCGCCGGCGATTGGACGAACGCGTAACCAACCGCCGCGCCGAGAACCGGTGCAGTGCAGGAGGTCGCGAGAACCGTTGCCAGCAGGCCGTTGAAAAACGCGCCTGCCGCACCGTGCCGACCGGAAAGCTCGCTGGCGGCCGTTAGCGCTCCACCCAGCGTCACCTCGAATGCGCCGAACAGGTTCATCGCGATGAGCGTCACGAGCGTTGTCATCGCGACGATGAAATACGGGTTGCCGAATTGAAAGCCCCAGCCGACCCTGCTGCCCGCCGCTTTCACCGCGATGACGATGACGGCGAGCGCGAGGAACGATGCCAACACGCCGGCGGTGTAAATCAAACCGAGCTTCCGCACCGCGCGCGGGTCCTGCCTCGCCTGGCTCACGAAGCCGAGAATCTTCAGTGCGATGACGGGCAGAACACAGGGCATTACGTTCAGAATCAGGCCCCCGAGAAAGGCATAGAGCAACATGCGCAAGAGCGAAGAGCCGCCGGAGGCTGCGGCATTCTCCGCGCTCGTTGCGCCGAGCTGCAACGCGACTTCAAAGCCTTGAGTCTGGCCCGGAGTTTCGACGATCAGCACGCCGGAAATCTGTTTGGGCCAGTCGCCTTCGAATTTCTTCACGAGCTTGCGGATGCGGATTTTGCCGGGCGTGTCCGTGAGGTTTTCGGCTGCGGGTTGAATTTCAAACGCATCCGCTGCGTAAGGGAAGAAATCCGCCGTCGTGAATTTGTCGGGACCAAGCCATTCGAGAATCAACGGGCGCGTGTCGCCGGTAGCGGCTTTCTCCCAGCGGGCTTGAGCGGCGAGGCCTTCAGAAGTATTGGGCAAGTGCTTCTGCCAGGATTCCAGCCAGGCGGCATCGGCGGAAGGCTTGGGGGTCTCGGCGATTTGCAGCGTTGCTCTCACCAACGCGTCTCCGGGGATGCAGACATTCTTGCATTCGAGCCAGGAGACCTTGGCTTTGATTTCCAACGGGCCAGATTTTGCTCCCGCGCCGATTTTCAGCGGCACGACCAGCACGGTTTCGCCGTGGTAAATGTAGGTCGTGAGATCGTCCGGGCCGAGCTTCTCGGGCAAAGGCCACTGAATCTGGCCGGCGGTGATGTTGGGCGGAAGTTTCCATTCGAGCTTGGTGGCCATGCCGGACGCGCCGGGGTTTGCCCAGTAGGTGTGCCAGCCGGTTTCCATCCGCAGATGCACGCCGGCCAGCACCATGTCGCCGGGTCGCGCGGTAGCGGCGGACAACAAGAGCCGTGCTTCCGTGTGCGTCGTGGGGGCTTTGCTACCGACCAGCGAATCGTCGAGCACGCCCGACTGTGCCTCAGCCGCCACCAAACGCAGCGGCACGACGATCAACAGCGCGAACGCACACCATTCTCGAATTGCTTGCACGAGGTATAGATGCCTGAGGCTGGGGAAATGTTGAATCCTTTTCTGCGACCTGCGTTGCCAACGGTGCGATGCCTCGGCTAAACTGCGCCCATGGCGGCAAGCTCGGGCCAGACTCGCATGTGGCTGCGCAATGGACGCGAAGCCCTCCCCGCCATGCTCGCCGCGATTGAGGCCGCCCAACACAGCGTTCGCCTCGAAAAATACATTTTCGCCGCCGCCGAACTCGGCCTGCGTTTCCGCGACGCCCTGGTGCGAGCGCAGCAACGCGGGGTGCGAGTGCGGGTGCTGGTGGACGCCGTCGGGTCTTACTCGTTGCCGCGTGGGTTTTGGAATCCGCTCATGGAGGCCGGCGGTGAAGCGCGGGTTTTCAATCCCATCGCCTTGAACCGGTTCGGCATTCGCAACCATCGGAAGCTGCTCGTGTGTGATGAGCGGGTGGCATTCATTGGCGGGTTCAACATCGCGGCGGAGTACAACGGGGACGGCGTGACGAGCGGTTGGAGCGACATCGGGCTGCGCCTGGAAAGCCCGTTGGTGGCGGAACTGGCGGTGAGCTTTGACGAGATGTTCGCGCTGGCGGAATTCCGGCACAAACGCTTCATCCGCTTCCGCAAGACGCAGGCAAAGCGCATGGTGCAGCATCCTGAACAACAACTGCTGCTTAGCGGTCCGGGGCGGGGTCTGAATCCAATCCGCGCCGCCTTGCACCGCGACTTGGCGGTGGCGCGGGACGTGCGACTGGTCGTGGCGTATTTCCTGCCAGCGTGGCGACTGCGGCGCGACCTCTCACGCGTGGTGCGGCGCGGCGGTCGGGTGCGACTGTTGCTGGCCGGGCGCTCGGACGTCGCGGTGTCGCAACTGGCCGCGCGCAGTTTGTATCGCCGTTGTTTGCGGGCCGGCATCGAGATCAGCGAGTACCAGCCGCAGGTGTTGCACGCCAAACTCTTCGTGGTGGACCACGCGGTTTATCTTGGCTCCGCGAACCTCGACCCGCGAAGTCTCGCCATCAACTACGAGCTGATGGTGCGGTTTCAGGACGAGGCGCTGGCGATGGAGGCGCGGCTGTTGCTGGACGAAATCCGGAAGCACTGCGTCGAAATCGAGTTGAACGCTTGGCGCAGGTCACGTTCGCTCTGGCGGAAATTGAAGGAGCGCTGGGCTTACTTCCTTCTGGCGCGGATCGATCCCTACATCGCGCGCTGGCAATGGCGGGCGTTGCCGGATTGAGTTGAGTCAGTGTGTCAGTGCCACCAGGTAACGCTGGATGCGCGTGGTTTCTTCGGTCATCTCCAGTTGCGTGTAGGTCTGGTGGAGGTTGCCGCACATGCGCGTGAGCATGCGGCGCGGCGAGGCAGGCGTGAGATATTCTTCCTGCAACGCGTAGTGCCCCTGGAGCAAATAGTGCACGCAATCGGCCTTCGTCATCAGGCGACCGCCGTGGAAGGCGTCAATGTAAAGCTCGTCGGTCGTGGATTGGTAGCGGCAGATGAAATGTCCCGGCAGGCCGACGCCCGCGACTGGCAATCTCAGCCGCCGCGCCAGCAGCAGGTAAACGAGGCAAAGCGTAAGCGGGATGCCCGTGCGCCGGTCGAGCACCCGGTTCAGGTAACTGTTGTCCGGGGCGTAATAGTTTTCCTCGTTGCCGGTGAAGCCCAATTCGCCGAAAAGAAACTCGTTGATCGTGCCGAGAATGTGCCGGGCGCTGCCCCGCACGTTCAGGCGCTCGCGCAGTTCGGAGGCGTAACTGTCCAGCAACGCCTGGTAGGCTTCGAGGTTGATGTCTGGATACTGCGTTTGGGCGAGCAGCCACGCGCCGCGTTCAAGGTCGAGGTCTTCGCCGTGCTGGAGACAGAAGGCGAGGAAGCGGTCGTCGGCGTTATGGCGCGCGAAGAAGTTGATGATCTCAATCGTGCGGCGGCGGAGCAGGGGATCGGCACTCAGGCTGTGGGGGCGCAACCAGTCCGCGGCGGTCGGGCCGCAGGCGAGCAGCTTCTCACGAACGGCCTTGAAGACGGTGGGGTCCTCGTCCGCGAGCAACGAAATGAGCGCGCTGCGCTGGCCCTCGGAGAGCCGTGCCGCCGACTCGCTTTGCACGGATGCGTTCATGCCGCCGACAGCAGTAGAGCAGAAATGATTTGAAAATTCAATGAAGATCGCACGGCTCCCTCCGGTGCGAGTGGACGTGGGAAAAGCAGCCTTCGGCACGTTCTGGTCCCTCAAATCTCGAAAACCTTCTCAAACCGTGTCAGATTGCGCGCATTCCCGCCGCACATCACGGCGAAGGCATTTGAGCGCTGACTGACAGTTCAGGGACTGGGGACAACCGTATTTTGTGGGACGGGCTGTGGATTGATGGCGTCGAGCCACCGATTGTTGCTACCCCGATTGAATTGATCCCAGCCTTTTTCGCCGAGCACGGTGTGGATGGTTTTTTCGGTTTCCTGCCGGATGCCTCCGAGCGCCTGGCCGCGTTGTTCCGGAGTGAGGCTTTGGTCGTTTCGGATTCGAGCCGCCTGCTCCTCAGCCTGTTGCCTCATGGCATAAACCTGCTTTGCCTCCCGCGCGCCAAGGCCAACCTCGTTGGCGACACGGTACATCTGCTGAAAATCCTGGTTCTGGGCCAGCTCGTAGTCGGCGTAACGCTGCGCGCCGAGCGTTTGTTTGATTTGTTCCTGCAATCCCTTCCATGCCTCTCTGCGTTCGGCTCGCTCAGCGGCAGTTGCCTTGCCAGGGTCCATCCCGTGGAATTGCACGTCGAAAGCCTTGCGCAGATCGAAGAGGGACAAGAACTCCTGCTCCGACGGCTCAAAGGCAGCAAGTTGATAACGCAGTATGTTTCCGGTCATTGATGTCCGCAGGTCGGCCTGGCGCGCCTCCTCCGGCGTGAGGAATTGTTTCATGGCGGTTTCCATTTCCTTCAACAGCTTCGGGATCGAGCCCTCCCCGAGGATTGTGGCTTTATCATTCAACTCCTTTGCAAGGCGCAGAATTTGGGCCTTCTTGCCCTCGTCATCGAGGAAGTCCGTCAGCAAATCGAACTCGTTTGCACGCTCCAGCGTCTTCATGTCCACGTCGGGTTCGATGCCCAGCGTACGCAGGACCGCGTTCCGCTCCTCGTCGAGTTCAAACATTTTCAGCCACGATTCCCGTCCGTAGCTGCGGGTGTATTCTTCTCTCCTTTGCCAATACTTGAACTTCGGCGACCGCCGGCGAGCTTCCTTCTTCTTCTCTTCATAGAGCTTGTTCACGTCCGACCGGATAATGTCGCGGATGGTTTCCTCCGGGCAGCCGACCGAGCGCAAGTTGGCGATGTATTGCTTGTAGTCGGACGATTCGACTGACTCCCAGTTGAAGCGTTTGATCAACGAGTTGGTGGCGGACATAACCCGCTTGCTCGATGCGTCGTCTCTTTCGCGGGTCAGTTGCTGGATTTGCTCGGTGAGCGGGGCTTGCTGTTGCTGGAGCAATTGGTTTTGGCTTCGTAAGTTTGAAGCCTGGCGCGCTTCATATATTCCCGTTCCGACGGCGGCGGCGAGGGTTGCTCCAATGATGGTTTTTTGCAATGTGGTCATGGCGATGGCTTTGGTGGCGGTGGCAGTTGCGGTGGCGGCGACGGTTGTTCCGGCCAGCGCGGCAGCCGTTGAAATTGTGGCGACGAGTCCAATCGGGGCAGCTTGTACAGCGTTGGCGGTGATGGCGACGGCGAGTCCGCTCGCGCCGATGGTGACGCCCCGTTTGGCGAAGAATTCGCGCAGGCGTTCGACGGCCCGGCTGACGCGCTTTTGCGCAGCGTCCTCGCTGATGCCCAGCGCGCTGCCCACGGCGCGCAGGTCCTGTTTCTCAAAATACCGCAGCACCACGGCGTCGCGGTCGGTCGCGTCCAGGTGAGCCATCGCTTCATCCAGCAGGGGGGCGAGTTCGCGCCAGACCGCGTCGGGCGAGGATTCATTGAGAGTGGATTGCATGTAAGCCTCTTGTTCCCGGCGGACATGGCGGATTTCCGCGCGCCGGAAGTTCGCCGCCGTCAGCCGCGCCGTGTGGTAAAGCCAGCCGCTCAACACCGTTTCGCGCCCGAGCGAGGCGGCCTTGCGCGCGAGCATGGTGAACACCGCCTGCGTGATTTCCTGCGCGTGGTAGGCGTTCTCGGTGTGCCGCAGGGCGACCGAATAGACCAGGTTGAGGTGCCGCCGCACAAGTTCGGTAAACGCCTCCTCGGATTCGCTCTGAACGAACCGCCCCAGCAACTCGCAGTCAGGGATGTCCTGCATTCACCCTGTATATGTGCGCCGCCGCCGAAATCCGACAAACTTTTTTCGGATTGGACGGTGCGACGGCGAAATGGGAGGACGTCAGCCCTTGGAGTGAGCAGCAAGACGGGATGTTCCCGTCGTTCAAATCTCAAGAACCTTCTCGAACCGCGTCAAATTGCGCGCGCCGCTGGCCTGAACCAACGCCATGTCCTCCAGCCGGACGCCGCCGATGCCGGGATAATAAAGTCCCGGTTCGACCGTGACCACGTGGCCGGCCTGGAGCGTGGCCGTCGTTGTGGCGCTCATCCGCGGGGCTTCGTGGATTTCCAGCCCCAAACCGTGGCCGGTGCCGTGGAAGAAACCCTGCATGCGGCCGTTCCGCTTCCCGGTCTTGAAGCCCTCGCTCTCGAAAAACTCCTGCACGGCTTCATGCACTTTCTTTCCGTGCGTGTCGGCGCGAACTCTCTCGAAGGCGAGCTGCTGGCCGCGCCGCACCGTTTCGTAAAGCCGCCACGCCGCCTGTGAGGCGCGCCCGCGCACCACCGTCCGCGTGATGTCGCCAAAGTACCCGGTCTTCTGCGAGCGCGGAAAGATGTCGAGAATGATCGGCTCGTTGGCGCGGAGCTGGCCGTGGCCGGATTCGTGCGGGTCGCAACCTTGCAGCCCGCCGGCGACGATAGTGTGCGCCGCGAGTCCGCCTGCCTGCGTAATCGCCGTGTCAATCACCGCGCGCAGCTTCTCGGACGTGAGCGGGCTGCCGTGGTGGAGGAGCTGGCGGTTGCGGCCAATCTTCGTTCGGCGCAACACCTGCATCGCCTCGGCCATGCCGACTTCCGCCATCGCCAGCGCGGCGCTGATCTTCTTCACCTCGTCCGGCGTCTTGAGTTCGCGCTCGGGGAACACGCCGTCCCGCGCCACCTTGACCCGGACATGGAGGTGTTCCAGTTCCACCGCAAGTCCGTGGGGAAAATTTCCCGGCACGCAAACGCTGCGCTGCCCGCGCTCGCGCAAAACCTCGTGGACGATGTGGGCAAAGCCGGGCGACTTGATGCCGCGTTTTTTGAGACGTTCCTGCCGTTGGGACAGTGACAGCACACGGCAATGCGGCGCCCTGGCGCGGGCACGGTCAATCTCAAGGTCACTCATCACGATGAGCGGCCGTCCGTTCAGGCGGAGGTAAATGAACGGGTCGGGCACGAACAGGCCAACGGCATAAAGCATGTTGGCGTCGCATTCGCTGGCGGCGACGAGCAACAGGTTGTCGGAAGGTTTCATGGATTTCGCTTTGGGAAAGAGTCGGCTTCACACGCCGAACAAACGGTCGCCGGCATCTCCGAGGCCAGGCAGGATGTAGCCCTTGTCATTGAGCCGGCGGTCAATGGCGGCGGTGAAAATCGGAACCCCGGGATACCGGGCGCGCACGCACCGGATGCCTTCCGGCGCGGCGACCAGGTTGACGAGGCACACCCGACGCGCTTTCGCCTCGGACAACAGATCGAGTGCCGCGACCGCGCTGCCGCCCGTGGCCAGCATCGGATCAATCAGGATCACCTCGAAGCGGCTCAGATCCTTGGGCAGGCTCTTGTGATAAAAGACCGCCCGCAATGTGGATTCTTCGCGCTTCAAGCCGATAAAACCGACACGGGCGTGCGGGAGGAGTTGCAGGATTGCGTCCAACATGCCCAAACCCGCCCGCAGCACCGGCACGAGCACCACCTCGCGTTCGAGTTGGAATCCATCCGCCCTGGCCAGTGGCGTCCGGACTTTGCGCTGACGCACGTTGAAGGAGCGCGTTGCTTCGTAAAGCATCAGCACCGCGACCTCGCTGAGCACGCGGCGGAACTCCTGCGGGCCGGTGCGCTCGTCGCGCAGGCGCGTGAGGTTGTGCCGCACCAGCGGGTGCGTAATGACCGTGACGCCCTTCACGTCAGTGCAGATAGGTCGGCGGGAGGAAGTATAGCTGGCCGGTGTTGAGTTTCGGCAGTTCGATGCCGAGGTCCACTTTGACCGCGCGCGTCTCGGTTTTGCCAAAGAAGCGGAAGAAGTCCACGAGATCGAAGTGCCGCTGGTAGCGCACGACGTTCGCGTCGTGAATCCCTGCCAGCTTTCGCGCGCGCGCCGTGGCCTTGTCGAAATTGCCCAGCTCGTCCACAAACCCCAGCTTGAACGCCTCCGTGCCTGACATCACGCGGCCATCGGCGAATTTCTCCCAGTCCTCGCTCAGCGTCCGGCCAGCGTCTTTGCCGGCTTTCGCATTCGCCTTCGCGGCGTTGTCGCGGCCAGTCGCCACGACGGTCTTAAACTGGCCGAACACTTCGTTGATCAAGCCATTCAGCATTTCCGCTTCCTCCGGCGGAATCTTGTCCGGGTCGCGCGAGCCGCTCAACATGTCCTTGAACTTCCCGCTCTTGTAAGTGAAGGGCCGAATGCCAACCTTGTCCATCAAGCCGCGGTAGTTCCAAGTGCCCATGATGACGCCGATGCTGCCCGTCAGGGTCATTTCATTGGCCACGATCCAGCGGCTCGCCACCGACACGTAGTAACCGCCCGACGCCGCGAGGTTGCCCATCGAAGCCACCACAGATTTGCCGCTGTCCTTTTGAAATTGCGCCACGGCCTTGTTGATCTCGTCCGAAGCCAGCACCTCGCCGCCAGGGGAATCCACCTTCAACACGACCGCCTTGACCTTGTTGTCCTCCGCTGCACGTTTCAACTGGGCCTTGATGATGTCCACCATGTTGAAACCGCCGGGGTCCACAATCTCGCTCGCGATAATGCCCTGCACTTCAACCAGCGCGATTTTGGCGCGCGAATCGTGGTCCTCCACGAGGACTTCTTCGAGGCGCGGGCCGGTGCCCAGGGCGGCGTATGGCGTTTGGAACAGGGCGAAGCTGCTGAACAAACCGATCGTCCCGAGAATCCCGCCGAGTACCAGGATCACGAGCAACACGATGGCAAAGATTTTCCAGCCGTTGCGTTTCCGCGGTGCGGAGGGGGCGGGTGGTTGAATGGCGGGCGGCGCCGCGAGCGGCGGAGGTGGTGGCGGTGACGGCGGTGACGGCGCGGCTCCGGTCGGAGATGAACTGACATTTTCCATGGCGCGAGACTAGTGCAAAGACCCTGCCGGGGCAAGGGCCAGCCTCGGCAGCGACGCGAGCGTTCCAATCTCAATGCTGCTTGCCGCACGCTTGGCAAAGCACGTCGCTCAAAGCGTCCAGTTGCTCCCGTCTGTGCTCGCTCGAAATCATGAAGCGAAATGAACCGGCGGTCGGGCCGCCCGGGTAGCGGAGGAACGGCGGATAAATGTCTGCGGCAAACAAGGCTTGACGCAGCCGCGCCGCTTGCCCGGCATTCGCGGGCAGGATTTGAACGATTGGCCCGGGCGCTTCTGCGAACGGCACGGCCGCCGCGCGCAAGGCGGACTTCACACGATCTGCATTCTGGTTGAGTCGCGCGCGCAACTCGGGATGCCGCTGGTGCAGTCCAATCGCCGTCAGCGCCGCATTTGCCAGCGGCAAGGGCAGGGGAGTGCTGCCCGCGAAGAAGTGGCTCTTGGCGATCGTCTCACGCCGCAGCTTGTGCGAACACAGAATCGCTCCGCCGTAAACGCCGAACGCCTTGCTGAGTGTTCCCGTCTGCACGATGCGCCGTCGTTGCGCCCCCGTGAACTCCGGCGTGCCGCGGCCATGCCCCCCCAGCACGCCTCCGCCATGCGCGTCGTCCACCAGGAGCAACGCGCTCTTCGGCAGCACACGAAGATACTCCGCCAGCGGTGCCGCCGTGCCTTGTCCGCCATACATGCCGTCGGTAATCAGAATCACCCGTGCGTTCTTGCCGCACTGTTTGAGCCGCCGCGCCACGTCCACCGGGTCGCGATGCCTGAAGCGCACGACGCGGCAGTCCAGAAACTGCGACGCGTCCCGCAGGCACACGTGCGCCTTCTCGTCCATGAGCGCGTGCGTGAACCGTCCGGCCAGCGCTTGCGCCACCGCTATGCTCGTCATGTAGCCGCTCGAAACAAGCAACGCATCCTCCGCGCCAAAAAACCGCGCCAGCTTCCGCTCCAGTTCGCGGTAAAGCCTGTGGTTGCCGGTGGTGACCCGTGACGACGCTACGTTCAACCCGTAGCGCTCCACGCCTTGCTTCACCGCGCGCAGCACCGCCGGATGACTCGCTAGGCGGAAGTAATCGCAGCCGGAAAAATATGAGAGCTTTCGCCCGCGGAAGCGCACATAGGTCCGGTCCAGCTGTTGCATGGGTTCGGCTTCGGTCATGCACCACAGGCTACAGAGTCCTCTTTGGGCGGCCAGCAAGAAACTCCGTCTCTTCAGGGTCGGCAACCCAAGGACGAAGGCGGCGCAGCGCGAAGTTCCGGCGCGATTCACCTTTGACGCCGCCCGGCGAAACCCTATCTTGGCGACATGAAACAGATGACCGTCGAACAGGTGATGGGTGATTTCGGCGCCGTGTTGAACCGGGTCGAGCGCGACCATGAGGAAATCCTGGTCGTGCGCGAAAACCACCACGTCGCCCGCATCGTGCCGGAGCCGGCGAGCCAGACGGCCTTGGAAGTCTTGGGCGACCTCTACCAAGCCCTCGACGATCGTGCTGCCGATGCCTGGTCAAAGGCCATTGCGAGCCTGCGCACGCGGGGCACGCTCGGTGAACTGCGCCAGTCATGGGGTTCCTGATTGACACCAGCATCTGGATCGCGGTCGAGCGCGGCCAGGTGGCCCCGGCGGACGTGCAGGCCATCACCGGCACGGAGCCGCTCTTCCTCTCCCCCGTCAATGTTGCCGAGATGCAAGCCGGGGCGGAGTTGATCGAAGACTTCCAATACCGCGCCCGCTGTCTGGCGGCATTGCGGCGGCTCAAGCGCAAGCCTCAACTCCGCATCACCGCGGAAACCGGCGAAGTCTTCGGCCACCTCGCCGCTGAACTGAAAAAGGCCGGACGCGCTGAAGATTTCCGCGTGCAGGACGTCTGGCTCGCCGCGCAAGCCATCCAGCGCGGCTTCAAACTCCTCACCGCGAACGAAAAGGATTTTCGCGACATCCCCCGGGCTGGAGTTGATCGTGATGCGCCTGGCGCATACATCGTAGAATCAGTGGGGTAGCGCCGGTTTCCCAACCGGCGCGCCTGCCGACTGGGAAGTCGGCGTTACGGCGGGCTTCATGGGAGAGTTGGCGCTTGGGCGTTATGCTGTGAATGCGCTCACCGGTCCCGAACGCCAATCACCACCGGCGGATGCGATAGAAGCACTGCGTGCCCGTGGCGGTGGGATCGGTGAAGGTGAGCGTGCCGCTGGTGCTGGCGACCGACGGTTCGTTGCGAAAAAGCAAAAGGAAAGCGGCCGGCCTGCGTCACGCAAACCGGCTGCTGTTCCCGATTCCCCTTTGCAACCTCAAGGCACCAGCGACGCATGGTGGAAACCCTTCGGCTTGTCCGGCGAATCCATGTCGAAGAACACAGAGGGGCTTGCCCAGGGCTTGCCGGGCTGGTGTTGAGCTGATAGCTTCTGCCCCGTGAGCACGGTTGTTGAAATCGAATCCGCCATTCAGCGCCTGGCGCCGCCGCAAGTCGCAGAGTTGGCCGCGTGGCTGGAGGAGTACCAGCAGATGATCCACGCCTCGGCGGCCATGTTCGCGCTGTATGACCGGGAGGAGGAAGCGCCATGCCAAACGCCCGCCGATGAGAGCTGTGAGTGATTGATTTGGGCATGGCGCAGAAGCCCTGCCCGTACCTGATCCTCAGCGTCGAATTCCCGGACCACGAACGCGCCGTCGTCAGCTACGTCCCGCGCACAACAACCCTGCGGCAGACCCGTTTCGAGGTGCCGCATGTCATGCGCGGTTTGGACGCGGGTGCTTTCGACGCGCAGGGGATCGGCAGCATCCCAATGGTCAAGTGTGAGCGGCGAGTGGGAATCGCCGCCCCGGACATCGTTCAGCAAGTCGAAACCGCGGTGAAGCGGTGGCTTGCGCTCCGGTAGCCGCAACTCTCTGACCAGCGCGGTTTACAGAGACGGTCTGCCGGAGCACGCTGGAAACGAAATCGGTGCGGCGTGGCGACACGCGAAAAGGAAAGCGGCCGGCCTGCGTCACGCAAACCGGCTGCTGTTCCCGATTCCCCACCGCCCCGCCGTTTCCGCGCCAAAGGGCTTGAATGTTCGCGCACCCGTGATAGAAGAAGGGCATGACAACGAAAACCATGACCTTGGCTGCGTCCGCCGCGGAGGAGGCCAAGTACCGACCGGCCATCGCCGAAATGACTGCGGAGATCAACCGCATCTTGAAAGGGATGAAGCGAAGGCAGGTCAGAATTGACCGTTTGCGGGAACGCACGCGCTCCCGGCTCGCCGAACTGGAGCCACTGGCGAGGTGAGCGATGTGGAAGGCCTTTTTCAACCTCTTTGGTCAGCTCCTGACACTGGCCCGCCACACGGATCGAAACCGGACGGAAATCGAGAAACTGCGCGAGGAATTCGACAATATGACGCTCATCATGCATGGCCTGGCCAACGAAGTCCGCCGGGCGGCTGAGCGCGAAGCTCACGAACGAGAGAAACTCGCCCTCCGTCTGGAGAATGAGTTGCTCAAGTCCAAGCGCCGGCTGCCGGTCGGCCGGCACAAGACGTTGCCGAACGGCGGGGCGTAGCCGAAGTTTCGCCACGGTAACGGCAAGTCTTGCACGAGTAATCTGCGCCTGCCTCACCCTCAACACGACCGCGTGTTCCATCCGTGTCATCCGAGTCAACCGTGGTCAAATGCCGGCGCGCGAAATGGAAAGCGGCCGGCCTGCGTCACGCAAACCGGCGGCTGTTCCCGATTCTCCTCTCCCCTGCAAGGCCGCAGCGAAGTCCGAGCTACTTCACCTGAATCCACGCCCGGTGCTGGCTCCCGTCGGAGAGGGTGGCGACCAACTGCCAGATGCCGCGCGTCATGCCGGTGGCCTTGGTGTCGAGGTTGAAGTGCCATTCGCCGTCCGTCAGCCGGAACTGGTTGCCGGTCGTCGCGGCGTCTTGGGGTGAGACGTCAATCGGCTCGTGGAGAATGAGGACTCGCAAGTGCGCCGCCACGCCGCCGAAGCCTAGGTTGACACTGTGTTCACACTGCTGTTAACTGGCTTGGATGATCGAGATTCAATTCTACCGGACGGCTGCCGGTGCCTGCCCGGTGGAGGAGTTTCTGGATTCCCTGAGCGCGAAGCAGGCGCAGAAAGTCTTGTGGGTGCTGCGCCTGGTGCGGGAACTGCCGCGCGTGCCGCAGCAGTATTTCAAGAAACTGGAAGGGACGGCGGACCTGTGGGAAGTGCGGGCCGAGTTCGGCGGCGACGCCTTCCGGTTGCTCGGCTTCTGGCATGTTGGCCGGCTGGTTGTTCTGACCAATGGCTTCGCCAAGAAGACGCAGAAAACTCCGGACCGCGAAATCGCGCTCGCCGAACAGCGCAAACGCTACCATCTCAACCGGATGAAACAAACATGAAAGACGACGTGGAGAAATACATCGGGCGACGCAAGGCCGCCGACAAGGCGTTCGCGAAGGATTTTGATGCGGGCTACGAGGAGTTCAAAATCGGCGTGCTGCTGCGGCAGGCGCGCGAGGCGGCCGGCGTGACGCAGGAAACGCTGGCGCGCATCACCAGGACGAAGAAGTCCGCGATTTCGCGGTTGGAGAACCACGCCGAGGACGTGCGGTTGTCCACCGTGTCGCGCGTGGCGCGGGCGCTGGGCAAAACGATCCGCATCGAATTGGTGGAGGCAGCCTGACACCGGGAACGCGTTGGGCACAGTTCCCGCGCGGCGCCACAAGGAAGTTGCGCCCTGCCTCGGACGATCTCACTCGCTGCGGATGCGACAGAAGCCCGGCGTGCTCGTGGCGGTGGGATCAGTGAAGGTGAAGGTGGCGCTGGTGTCAGCCAGTTCAAACCAACGACAGCGAGGACGGCGGATTTCACCGGATGGCGCGGATCACCGATGACTCCGCAAGGTCGTGGCCTCGCTCTCAACACGGCAACGCGTTCCATCCGTGTCCTTCGAGTTATCCACGGTCAAATGCCGGCGCGCGAAAAGGAAAGCGGCCGGCCTGCGTCACGCAAACCGGCTGCTGTTCCCGATCCCCTCTCCCCCTCAAGACGGTAGCGAAGGCCGCGCTACTTCACCTGAATCCAGGCCCGATGCTGGCTGCCGTCCGAGAGCATGGCGACCAATT
>Ga0315277_10001090_pt1 | contig 40234 bp, 31 predicted proteins | sample YL17G05_15_MG_FD_203695 | JGI IMG/M metagenome (GOLD analysis project Ga0315277, IMG submission 203695) | Sediment microbial communities from Yellowstone Lake, YNP, Wyoming, USA - YL17G05_15 | ecosystem: Environmental > Aquatic > Freshwater > Lake > Sediment | place: USA: Wyoming | collected...
GACTCCGCCCTCAAGGAATACCCCGAGATTTTCAGGAAGCACTTCGGCACTATCGTCCCGCCTGAGGACAACAAGTTCGCGGCCCTGAACAGCGCGGTCTGGTCAGGCGGCTCGTTCGTCTATATCCCCGAGGGCGTTGTCGTGGATCAACCTCTCCAGGCGTATTTCAGGATAAACGCGGAGAATGTCGGGCAGTTCGAGCGAACTCTGATCATCGCCGAGCCGCACAGCAGGGTCCACTACATTGAGGGGTGCACCGCGCCTGTGTATGCATCCGCGTCCCTCCATGCCGCCGTCGTCGAGGTCATCGCGAAGGAGGGCGCGCACATCAGGTACACCACCCTGCAGAACTGGTCGAAGGATGTGTACAACCTGGTGACTAAGAGGGCGCACGCGCACAAGGACGCGACCGTGGAGTGGGTCGATGCGAACACGGGAAGCAGGCTGACGATGAAGTATCCGAGCGTGTACCTCATGGGCCCGGGCGCGAGGACGGACGTGCTGTCAGTCACCTTTGCGGGCAGAGGGCAACATCAGGACGCGGGCGCGAAGGCGATCCACTTGGCCCCTCACACGCAGAGCAGGATAGTCTCCAAGTCGGTCAGCAAGGACGGGGGGCGCACGACGTACAGGGGACATCTCAGGGTGGCGCGCGGCGCGAGGAACGTCGTGGCCAGTGTCAGGTGCGACGCTCTGATGCTGGATGCACAAAGCAGGTCGGACACATACCCGTACATCGAGGTCGACGAGGATGACGCGATGGTCACTCACGAGGCCTCGGTGGGGAGGATAGGGGACGAGCAGCTGTTCTACCTGATGAGCAGGGGTTTGACCGAGAACGAGGCGGTCAACATGATTGTCCTCGGCTTCCTGGAGATGTTCACCAAGGAGCTGCCGATGGAGTACGCCGTGGAGTTCAACAGACTGATCAGGCTGGAGATGGAGGGCTCGGTGGGATAGACCGGCTCTATCCCCGGAGGAAAGTGAGAATGCATGGCTGAATTCGACCTGGGATTCGCCAATGAGGAAACCCTTAGGGAACTCTCCTCGAGTCGGAAGGAACCTGCGTGGTTCCGTGCCGATCGTCTCAGGGCGCTCGCCAACTTCAAGGCGTTGCGTGTCGAGGAGCACCAGCTCTTCACGAAATACACGGACATCAGCAGGGCGAGAGTCGGCGGGACGATCCCGTACGCGCAGCCCTCGGGTCCTGCCAAGAACTCGAAAACAGACTTGGCGGGAGTCTCTGGGGTCTATAGTCAAGAAGAGGACTCGCTGGAGACGCTTTGGTTGGATCCGGAGTTGGAGAAGAAAGGGGTAATGTTCGAGACCCTTCAGGACGCACTCTCCCGCCATCAGCAGCAATTGAGGGCGCTCACGTTCGACCACGCCAGCCTGCCCGAGAGGGACAAGTTCGCGCAGATGACGAAGGCGCTGTGCATGGCCGGCGTCGTGCTGCATGTCCCTGATAACGTCATCGTCAGCAAGCCGATTCTAATCCGTTGGTCGGTCGGGCGGGAGAATTCCGCACTGTTGACCAGGACCGTGGTGTCTATCGGGAACAATTCGAGCGCGGTGGTTGTCGAGGAGACTGAACCCAGCAAAGCCGCCGGCGGAGAGCGCATGGCCATGTTTGGCGGGACCGCGGAGGTCGTGCTCGGCGATGGCTCGGTCCTGAAGTACAATGGAGTGGAGAACGTCGGCGGCGGTGTTGCGACGTTCCTTAACCGCCAAATATCGGTCGGAGCAGGCTCGGAAATCCAATGGGCATTCGGCTATGTCGGCGGAGAAATGACCAAGTCACATATCGACAATTTCCTCAGCGGCAGAGGAGCGACGGTCAGGGAAGTCCAGGTGCTGTATGGCGACAAAACGCAATTCTTCGACATCTTCTCCCACACCCGCCACGTCGCCGAGGACACGGTGAGCGACCTGCTGTCCAAGGGCGTGCTCCAGGATCAGTCAAAGGCCTATGCCAAGGGGCTGATCACCATTGAGAAGAGTGGGAAGGGCTCCGATTCCTACCTTGGCGAATTCGGGATGGTCCTGAGTCGGGATTCGAGGTTCCTGTCGATTCCCAGCCTGGAGATAGAGAACCACGCGGTGAGACGGGCAAAGCACGCTTCGTCCGTCGCGCAGGTTGACGAGAATCAGATTTTCTACATGACATCGAGGGGCATCGAAGAGAGCGAGGCGAGGAAGCTCATCGTCATGGGCTTCCTGGACCCCGTCGTGGCTAGAATCCCGCTTGAACCGGTCGCAGACCGCCTTCGCGGCCTGTTCGAGTCGAAATGGAAGGCGTAGACCATGGCCAGAATCGTGAGCGTACCCTGCAAACACGAAGCCTTTATCAGTCGAACGGCTCTGAGAAAGGAGTGAGACGATGGAGCGGACGAAACCGAGCTTGGACGTCGCGAAGATCAAGAAGGATTTCCCCATCATGGAGAGGAAGATACACGGCAAGCCGCTGTGCTACCTCGACAGCGCTGCGACATCGCAGAAGCCGAGGCAGGTAATCGAGGCGGTCAGCGAGTTCTACAGCAACTACAACGCGAACGTCCACAGGGCGATATACGAGCTAGGCGAGGACGCGACGAGAGGGTACGAAGGTGCGAGGGAGAAAATCGCGCGCTTCATCAATGCGAGGTCTTCTAGCGAGATTGTCTTCACGAGAGGCACGACGGAGTCGATCAACATCGTCGCATACGGGTGGGGGATAAAGGGGAAGCTCGGGAAGGGCGACGAGATAGTCTCGACGGTGATGGAGCACCACTCAAATCACATCCCGTGGTTCTTCGTTCAGGATTACAAAGGCGTGAAGCTGTCCTGGATCGACATAGACGATGAGGGCTACCTGAAGATGGAGGACCTCGACCGCCTCGTCACCGAGAGGACGAAGATGGTGGCGGTCACGCAATGCTCGAACGTCCTCGGTACGATCAACCCCATCAAGGAGATTGCGAAGAAGGCGCACGAGGTCAACGCGCTGTGCCTCGTCGACGCCGCGCAATCTGTCCCTCACTTCCCCGTGGACGTGCAGAACTTGGATTGCGACCTGCTCGCGTTCAGCGGGCACAAGATGCTCGGGCCCACCGGCATCGGAGTGCTCTACGGGAAGGAGAAGGTCCTCGAAGAGATGGAGCCGATGCTTGGCGGGGGCGAAATGATACGCGAGGTCCACCTCGGGCGGGCGACATGGAACGATGTGCCCTGGAAGTTCGAGGGTGGGACCCCGGATCCCGCGGGCGCGGTCGGGCTGGGGGCAGCTATAGACTACCTCAATGCAATCGGCATGCAGAACGTGAGACAGCACGAGGTCGAGCTCAATGCGTATGGCCTCGAGATGCTCGGTAAGATCAAGGGAATCAGGATCCTGGGCCCGATGGACCCGAAGAAGCGAGGCGGGCTGATTGCCTTCACCATCCCCGAAGCTCATCCGCACGACATCGCCGCCATACTCGACGCGGAGGGCATCGCGATCAGGTCCGGCCACAACTGCGCGCAACCACTGATGGAAAGGTGCGGCATCCCCGCCACCGCCAGGGCCTCGTTCTACATCTACAACTCGCCGGAGGACATCGACCGCCTCGTCAAGGGGCTGAAGAAGGTGCAGGAGGTCTTCGCGTAGATGGCCTACGAGATGTACCAGGAGCAGATACTTGACCACTACAAGCACCCCCGCAACCGCGGCGAGATGCCGGACGCCGACCTCCAGGCCCGCGATTACAACCCGCTCTGCGGCGACGACCTGACTATCTACCTCAAGACCGACGAGAAGGGAACAATCACCGATGTGAAGTTCACGGGACAAGGGTGCGCCATAAGCCAGTCATCGGCCTCGATGCTCACTATGATGCTCAAGGGCAAGAACATCTCGGAGGCAAAAGGCATAGACCCTGACAGGATCGTGAAGATGCTCGGCATCCCGCTCAGCGCTGTCAGGCTGAAATGCGCCCTCCTCTCGCTTCAGGTGCTGAAGAAAGCGCTGTTCAGCAAAGAACTGTCTCAGGCGGAAATGGTGAAAGAATAGTCTGGGAGGAGGTCACGCGGTTGCGGCGATCTCGGCCAGCCACGCCGCACGCCTTTTCTTGTTTGCCTCGACTTCTTCCGCCGGCTTGAAGTCCTTCTCGACATCGGCCAGCAGTTCGACGACTTTCATCAGGCTCTCCTTGCTCGGCGCGCGCACGTCGACGTTGGCGATCTCGAACTGCCTCTTGACCACCGGCATCCCCGCATCGACGCTGCCCATCTGCGCGCAGAAGTCCGTCATTATCCTATCCGCAACGGCGATCAGGATGTCCACGGGTTCCTGAGGAATCGTCGGCAGAGCGACCTTCGGGGCGGTCTTCCCGACTCCCGCCACGATGTCCTGACCGAGCTTCACGAATGCCTCTTCGACATGCTCTCCCGTCCTCGCGCTGCTCAGGAAACCCTCGGCCTCGTAGCGCTGGGTGAGGTATCCCAGGAGCTCGTGCACCGACACCTTGTCGGCGACCAAGTCGACCTTGTTGCCTGCGAACACGACAGGTATCTTCCCCACCAGCCTCCACAGCATCGGCACCCAGTATTCCTCGAGCGACCGTCTCGTCTCGTCCCTCGTGAGGTCATAGACCATGAGAGCGCCCCTGGCTCCCTTGAGGGCCGTCTCCTGCACGCCTGCGTAGCCTCTCTGGCCGAGCACATCCCAGATCTGCATGACGATCTCCACCGAGACCCCATCATGCTTGACCGTGAGGTCCTTCTTGCTCACCTTCGTCCCGACAGTCGTGATGTAGTCGTCGGAGAACTGATCGACAACGAAACGGCGTAGAAGCGATGTCTTCCCAACCGCCCCGTCGCCGAGAAGGAGGACCTTGGCCTTCAGCAGCTCAGGCGTCATTATCACTTCTCGATTTAGTATCGGGAGGATGCCTATAACCGTTGCCCCGTGAGTATCAGTTGGGAGATGTGTGTCCTCTGAGCGAATGCGGCCCCTTCACACAGCGATATCAGGGGATTGTCACAGCTCCTCGGCTGGGGCTTCCAGAAGCGTTATCGTCTTCTCCACGCCTCGAATTCTGCGTATCTTGTGCGTCACTATCCTAGCGAGTTCTTGAATGCTGGGAGCTTCGAGCTCGATGATGTAGTCGTAGTCTCCGAACAGGACAAAGGCCTCCTTGAATTCACCGATGTTGCTGAGCTGCGCCGTTACCTTCTTCTCCGCGCCAACCTCGACTTTCAGCAGGACGTACGCTAGCATTCCGTAGATTGCACGCCTCGAAAAGAGATAAAGGCGTCGCTTCAAAGAGCCGTTTGACGGGAATGCCTAGGGACTAGGAATCGAAGGCTGAGGCATTCTTATTGGTTGCCGCTGGACTCAGCGGGGTTCATGCTGAAGACGGCGTGACTTGCGTCGAATACAGCGGGCTTCGCGCTGAACACAGCGCATGTTCCGCTGGATGCAGCGCAGTCCCCGCTGAACACGGACACTCCGCGCTGGGAACGGCGGGCTTTGCGCTGAACACAGCGCATGAGTAGCTGAACACAGCGGACTTTCCGCAGCACAAGGCGGGACTCCCGCTGAATGTGGCGGAAAGCCGGGATTATTTCACTCGATCTGCTAATCTTATCTCAGAATCCCAAGAAACCCTGCGGTTTCTCCAAGACGTGAGAATCCTTCTGGCAACCGTGTGAGAAGCGCGGGGAGGGGGATTTGAACCCCCGATCCCTTTCGGGAACTGGATTAGCAATCCAGCGCCTTACCGGGCTGGGCCATCCCCGCAGCGCCCGCGCCTATGAGGGCGATGAAGATAAAGGTTTTCGGCCGGTTCGCTCCCTTCGCCACGCGAAATGTTAAAGAGTCCCGCAATGATGGATAGCGCGATGAAGGCGGGGGGCAGGCTCGCCTGCCTGTCGATCTGTCTGCTGCTCGTCGGGCTGATGATGCCTTCGAGCCCGGTGCAGTCCAATCGGGAGGACGCACAGCCGGACTCGATTTTCCAGGTCGATGTCCCGACATGGTATGTCGGCGACACCTGGGCATACAACACGCACATCTACCTCAGGATGGGCGAGAACTACACCGACCTATACGGATCGGTCAGCTTCCGCGTGACCGGGCTGTTCTCCGTGCGGCAGAACGGGACGTACCACGAGGCCTACAACGTCAGCCTCACGGGATCCTTCACCGGCGATGGCGAGGGCGTGCTCAACGGAATCCCGTTCACAATCACGATTTCCACCGGGAGTCTGACCGGATTCCACTGGTACGACCGTTCTGATCTATCGCTCATAAGGGACAATGAGACAGTCAACGCCAGCGGGACGGTGAACGTGTTCATCTTCAGGTACCCCTTGACATTGCGTTTCGCGACGGAGAGCAACCGCAGTCCGTCACAGGAGGACTACGACTTCCCCCTGCTTCCCGGCGACCAGTGGCGGTTCGCTGGCAACATGCGGATGCTCGGTTTCTATTTCTTCTCCGTCACTGGGACGCCATGGGGAGACCTGGCCTCGTTCAGTCCTTTCGACCACAACATGACGATGGACTACAATGCGCGGCTCAGCGAGATCATCGACCTCAACATCGGCGGCACCAACTACCACACATATCATGTAAGCGAGACTCCGCCGCCGAGCAGCGGCACGGTCGGCGGCAGCGATCTCTGGTATGCACCGAGCGTCAAGAACTACGCACGCTGGTATCTCACCGCCTCGACCGTTGACTTCGTCCTCGGTGGCTTCCTGAACCTGACGTCGCATTCCTTCACGCAACCGCCATTCCGGGTGACGATGAACCTCGACCCACAGATAGTGAACCCAGGCGGTTTCCTGAACGTGACAGGGAGCATGGGCATGTCAGGCACCGCGATAATCCGGACCCCGTGGAACGCGTCCTATTGGGCAGCAGCGACAAACGCCGTTGGCGACTACTCCTTCATGATCAGAGCCCCGACGCGCGACGACGACACGCCGTGCAACGCGGATGTCGGCAGCTTCGGAGTCCTCATCGAGGCGGTCGATCCGGTGGATCGCGTGTCCTACAATGCGTCGACGATCGTGCTCCTGTTGCCAGACCTTTCAATCAGTCAATCCGACCTGAGCTTCTCCTCCCCGCCGCAAGTCGGAGTGCCCACCACCATAAGGGCAGCGGTCCACACCTCCTCAGATGTCGGAGTCTACAACATCGTCGAGGTGAACTTCCTCCTCGATGGATCATTCTTGGCGGCTGATTCCTTCGGGCCGATGCTCCCGGGTAGCCAACATACGTTCACAGGCACGTGGATCCCGACGGCGGGGATCCACACCATCGCCGCGAGGGTCGATCCGCGCGACCTGATACGCGAGAGGGACGAGAGCAACAACTACGCGGAGACGGGCGCCGCCACTTCTTTGCCGGACCTAGTGCCGTGGAACATCACGATCAGCGACGGGGAAGTTATGCACTATGATGATCCCGCCACGGTCGGGTTCGCGACACCGCTGTTGAACGCGAGCTGGGGCGAGACGCTGGCGGTGACGTTCGGTATCAAGAACGCGGGCAATGACACGTTCGGAGGTCAGGTCAGGGTCGTGATAGTTGAAACCCAGGGGCTCAGGGGCCCCGCCATAGCTCCTCCGTTCCACGACCAAATGTTGAGCGTGACGATACCCAGCGGCGTGATCGTCGATGCTCCTCCCGCCGCATGGCCCGTCCCGCAGACGCACAGCTCCTACTTCTTCAACCTCACGATTGATCCTGACAACCTCATCCCAGAGACATTCGAGGGCAACAACACATTCGCGATTCGCGTCTCTGTGGGGGCACCGGATCTGACGATCGGTGTCACGGGTCCGGGGAAGATACCGCTTGGCGGTACAGGATCGGCAACAATCAACGTGAGGAATGCGGGGGACAAGCTCAGCCCCGCCACTAGCGTCGAGGTCAGGAATGCCACGAGCGGTAGCCTGCTCGGAAGCATCCCGGTCAGCCCGATGAACCCGGGCGCAATCGGCGCGCTGAACTACCCCCTCGGCGCGCTGACTTCTGCGACAGGTGCCGTGTGCCTCCAGATCGACATCGACGCCTCGAACTCCATCCTGGAATCGAACGAGTCCAACAACGGTTTCGAGTGGTGCTTCGAAGTCATGCCGTTGCCAGAGACAACGATGGAACTGGACGGGGCGGCATACATTGGCGTGACCTACGCATACATCACCAACGCGACGAACATCGACTTCATCGCCCATGACAACAGCGGGACCGGGATTGCCCGCACGCAGTACAGCATCGATGGCGGTGCCTGGGCAGACTATTCAGTCGGGACGCCGATTCACATAGAAAGCGAGGGCTTGCACCAGATCCGCTTCAACAGCACCGACAACATCGGCGGGGCGGAGGCGACTGAGACCAAGACGCTGTTCGTCGATGACATCGCACCCGTCACGACCGTTGCCTGGAACGGGACTGCGGTTCTTATCAGCGCGACAGACGCGGGCTGCGGGGTCAACGCGACATACTACCGTCTCGACTTGGGAGCAATCGTCCTCTATGGCGGGCCGTTCGTGGTCACAGGCGACGGGCAGCACACGGTCTGGTTCTATTCCATCGACAAGCTCGGGAACGTGGAGGACCAGGGCAGCTATTCGTTCACGATTGGCGGGACATCCGGCGCGGGCGGTGCGGGAGAGAACTTCAAGCCCTACATCGCCGCGATCTTCGCAATGGTGTTGTCTGCGGTGTTCCTGCTCCTGCGGCGGGAAGACAGAAGGCGCTATCTCCTCCTTGCCGCGATTCTCTTCATTGTTGCCGAAGTCGTCACGGGCGCGGCTTCCCTCGTTGTCGATGCGCTCTCCTATGCGCCATCGGCGGGCAAGGCGCTCGGACTCTACATCGACCTGATCATCCTCGTCACCGGAGTGACCGCGCTCTGGGTCATGCGCAAGCCAGGGGAATCGGAGGAAGAGGCAGGGAATCCGGGAGAAGGAAAGCCCGAGGAAAAGGCTTAAACCGATTCGGTTTGTGCCGCCAGCGTGGAACACAGGTTCCGTCACCTGCTCGCGATACAGACCCTGATCGCGCTCGCGGGTTCGTCGGCGGGCACGTTCGGCATCATTTACCTCGCGAAGGATGGGATCGCGCCGGGCCAAGGCTTCTCCTATGCAGAGGCGCCGATGTTCTACCTGTTCGGGTTCCTGTTCGCTGCGCTGTTCTGCACGGTCATGTCCTGGAGGCCTTCGGTGCGTGCGAAGACCTCGATGGCTCTCGGACTCTTGACCCTCGGGACAGCCTACGCCGGAATGGCTGTCCTCCATGGCTATGTCCTGGTCACGGTCATCCCGTTCTTCTATGGAATCTCGATCCCGCTGTTCTACCTCCCGTTCAACGCCTTGATAGTCAAGAGGACGAAGCCCGAGAACCGCGGGATGCGCATGGGCGTGCTGTTCCTCGTCGTGACCGTCACTGGTGTCATCGCTCCGACCCTAGCTGGCCAGATCATTGGTGCGGCGGGCTATGCGACGTTGTTCGCGTTCGGGTTCGCATGCCTCCTTGTGGACGTCGTCCTGGTGTTGTTCTTCATCAACGGGGAGCACAAACTAGTCTTCCGGATCAACTACGCTAGCTTCGGCAGGAGGAACGTGGCGGCGATGTTCTTCGAGGGTTGCTATGAGGGGCTTTCCTTCTCCCTCATCCCATTGATCACACTGCTCTTCGTGAAGGGCGAGCAGCAGCTGGGCTACATCTTCTCGATGTTCGCTTTGGCGGGAGGCGCTATGATGCTCGTCCTCGGATTCACTTCCGACAGGATACGGAGGAGACACCTGTTCATGTGGGCGGGGGCGGTGATGTCCAGCATCTTCGCGCTGATGGTCTCTCTGGCCCCCGACCTCGGGTCGTTCGTGGCGGGTAATAGCCTGCTTCAGCTCACGGGCAGCATTGCCCCCTTGTTCATATTCGCGATGATGGCGGACATCGGGGAGGATGACCCGGCAAGCGTGTCTGCGACGAGAGAGATCCTGCTGAACTCAGGCCGGGCCTTCTCGCTCTCGCTCTACGTAGTCGCGGCTGTCGCGGGCGTCGGAATACAGGTGGGATTCATTGCCGCATCCGTGTACCTGCTGTTGATGTTGACCGGAAAAGGAAGCGGAGGAGCAGACAAGCCGAGAACGTGACGAATCCAGGAGAGCGATTCATGATGAATAATGCGAAAAGAGCATCTAGCGATTGCGTCTACGATGATACCGGGTCGAACCTCGTGAGCAAGACGAAGTTGCTCTGCGTGACAGCTATCCTCGCTCTCCTCATGGTGACCGCCTTTCCATCAGCTCGCGGCACCGGAGATGCCGTCGTGGAAGTGGCGACCCACATGCCGAAAGCGCACTACAGGTCATCTGCAATCTGGACGGGGACCGAGGCGCTCGTTTTTGGCGGCACTGATGACATCGACGTTCTCGCCGACATCGTCGCCTACAGCACGTCGGGAAATAGCGCAAGTCTCAGAGGGGTTCTGCCCGATGCAACGATGACATCTCCCGCCATCTGGGACGGTCACTACGTTTTCACATTCGCAGGGGAGAACAGCAGCTCCAGGCAATCCCGGGTCCTCCGTTACGATCCAGTCAATAACGTCACGACGTTGATGACCGCCAGGCTCCCCACAACGCGCATCGGTGCGGCGGCGGTCTGGGATGGGCACGACGTTTTCGTGTTCGGCGGGCACAACGGGACGGCAATCGAGGCGAAGGTGTTCAGATACAACACGACGACCAACTCATTCTCGGTGATGTCTGCGAGCATGCCCGTGGGCGCGGGCGGTACGTCTGTTGTGTGGACAGGAAAAGACATCTACATCTTCGGGGGCAAGACGAACGCCGGGGCATCAAATCAGATTCTGAAGTATGATCCGCAAACGGACACGATGACCCAGGTGGACGCGACATTGCCCAGCCCAAGGTTTCACACTTCGGCGGTCTGGGACGGAGAGAACGCGTACATCTTTGGCGGCAACGACGGTGCCCATGCCCTTTCCGACATCGTGCGTTTTACTCCCGCCACCAGCGAGGTCAAGCTGCTCGCCGAGAAGCTCCCGGGCCCCCGCGAAATGACGACAGCCATCTGGGACGGGAACGCAGCCTATATCTTCGGAGGGCTGAGCAACGTGATACTTCCACTGGACGAGATAGTCAGGTTCAGACTAGGAGGAGAGACGGCTGATTGGTCCGGTCTCTGGATCGGCCTGGTGATCGCGGTGGCGGTAATCATCGTGGTCGCGCTCCTCAGCATGAGACCCAACAAGAAACATGCTTGAGCAGGAGCGAACCGGGCCGCCCATCTCCTCAACCATAAACTGTCCAGTCGATGTCAGCGGGCACGAATATCCAATAACCTTCTCCCGCCGCGAGCGTGTAGCTGTCAGGCGCTCTCTGCAGATAGTACGGGGCAGCGCTCGCATCGAACGTCTCGACAATCACGCCAGCAAGACCGATTGCGGCTTTGAGGTCCGCCACGGTGTAAGATGTGTTGAAAGACGGATAACCGACCATGTTCCAGCCTGCTCGAAGGCTCAACACCGTCACGCTCTCGGGGTAGCCGGTCACGATGAAATCGCAGGCGGCCGTGACGTTGATCCAGAAGCCCATGGTGTTATCCAGTCGCCTTATGTCGTTGTATCCCCTCGCGGGCTCATAGGACTTCCAGTGATCGCTGGAATCGAGCGCATCATACCAGCGGACATAGTCGTAGCAACCGGAAAGCGAACTCAGCACCGCCGCGACATCATCTGCGATAGGCCTGAGCGGGAACGACACGAACCGGTGACCAGGGGTGAGCGGCAAAGAAAAGGTGCTCAGGACCGGGAATGCGCGGCAAGCCAGATTGTTGGCTTCATTGCTTTCGGCTATTCTGTTGTCAGGGTCGGCGACTACACATATGTCGTGCATCCCGGGCGGGTTCGCAATCCACACAATGGAGGCGAGCCCAGTGCCGCCAGGACTCGGGATAAGCGGTATGACCTGGTCAGATCCTATCTGGTTCGAGCCGGACGGCGGACCATCGTGGAACCTGACCACGACACCGATTGCGTCAGCGGCTCCGAGGTTGTGGATTGTCGCGTTAATCGTGACCGGTGTGCCGGCCATCACCGGCCCCGGCGGGTCGAAAGCTATGTCCCGCTGGCCGATCGCGAGATCCGGGAACAATGGACCCAGTTTCGTGACATAGGCGTCCCTGTTCGGATCGACTGTTGTGTCGAAGGCACCTGGCGTGATTGGGAAATCAGTGGAGTTCGTGATGCCGGTCACGTAGGTTTCTCCCACAGGGTTGACAGTGAGGAAGTTCAGGTATCCCTCCGTCCCGCTCCCGCCAAGGTAAGTGGAGTTGGCGGGGAATCCGGTCCCGTCCATCTCCGTGACGAAAGCGTCCATGAGGCCGTTGTACGAGCCGTCAAGAGCACCCGGTGTGACTGGGAGGTCATCCGAGTCGGTGCCGCCCGTTATGTAGGCATTCCCCGCCGAATCGATCGCGATGGCGTTCCCGAACTCGCCGTTCCCACCGCCAAAATAGGTCGAGTACGTCAGCGACCCCACACCCGAATTCAACTTCGTGATGAAGGCATCGTAGAGACCTCCGTTGAAAGAGGAGTCGTACGCACCGGGAGTCACGGGGAAGTTCGGCGAGGTCGTCGACCCGGTCACGTATGCCAGCCCCGAGGAATCGACCGCGATGCTGAGCCCGACATCGTAATCGCTTCCTCCCAAGAAAGTGGAATAGTCGAGGGAATCGCCTGCGACACCGATCTTCGTGACGAAGACATCGGAAGAGCCGCCCTGCGACCTATCGAAGGCACCGGGCGTGGTCGGGAAGTCAACAGACCAGGCGCCCCCTGTCACATACGCATTCATGGCGGTATCCACCGCAATCGAGTAAGCGAAGTCCGCATCGCTACCGCCGAGGAACGTGGAGTAGATGAGAGCCATCCCCGTCGAGTTCAGCTTCATCGCGAACGCATCTGAATCTCCGGAGTTGTATGAGACATCGAAGGCTCCAGGTGTCACGGGGAAATCCGCCGACTCGGTTATTCCTGCCACGTAGACGCTGCCCGCAGCATCGACCGCCACGGTTGGCCAGGTGTCGTTTTCCGCCCCGCCGATGTAAGTGGAGAACAGGAGAGCGTTTCCATCCGAATTCAGCTTCGTGACGAATCCATCGGAATTGCCGTGATAAATCCTGCTGAAGGCGCCAGGAGTGGTGGGGAAGTTGGAGGATATGGTTTCGCCCGCTATGCACGCGTTGCCATTCGCGTCCAGGGCTATGGAGAGACCCACATCGAAACCGCCACCACCGATGTAAGTGGAATAGACCAGCAAGCTTCCGTCCGCGCTCAGCTTCGTCACGTAGGCGTCATCCGTTCCGCCACGAGTGGTGTCGTACGCACCGGGCGTAGTGGGGAAATTGACTGACTGTGTCTGCCCGGTCACGTAGGCGTTTCCGTTGCTGTCAACCTTGACGGAGTAGCCGCGGTCCCAGCCGCTCCCGCCAAGGTATGTGGAATAAATCAGAGGGTCGATTGTCAAGAGCGAAGTCCCGTCCCATCCCGCACAATCGAAGCCGTAAGAGCGCGGGCTGCGGAGCGAAAAGCTGCAATGGACTTCAGCCCCGCCTTCTTGGAACGAGTAAGGTGCGGAGTCCAGGATTTCACCCTGCGTTGTCGCAACCGCAATTCCGTCCGCCCTAACTTCGAGTGACTCGATTCCCTCATACCTCAGGCTGATCGATCGCGGATCCGCCCCGGGACTCAGGAGGAACTCGTATTTCACTCCGTGCTCGATCGGGCGGTAGACGAGGTCGATGCCATCATAGAGATTCTCGTAAACGACCTCCTCGTAACTGGGGACATTAACCTTCCACTTGGCCGAATCGTCTCCAAGGAAGAAGTTGCTATCAAAAGGCAGGCGGTCTCTGCCGACCGGCCTGACCTCGTTCTCCCCCTCGAAGCGGAGGAGGTAGGCGACCGAGACGGTTCGTTGCACCGCTTCGACAAGGGCTGGGCGGGCGTGCTGGAGTACCTGATCACTCTCCGTCCCATCTTGCGCCTTCATCTCATCAGATAGTACGAACATCATGCCGTCATCGCGGAATCCAGCCGAGGGATTCCCCATCGAATAAAATCTTACAACGTCCGCGACTTGACCGGCGTTCTCGATGACGTAGTCTCCGGAAAGGCTCCGCACGACCGTCTCCTGGGACATTGCCCTGCTCCCGCCATCGCCCGAAGGGGGGGCGGTCTGCAGCAGCGGGACTGCTGTCAGGCTCGACACGAGGATGAAGGCCACCGATGCCGACACGGCCAGGATGCCGCCTGGGTGCGCATGCCTAGTCGCATCATATGGCTGACCAGCGCGAGACATTCGCGGATGCAAGCGGATGTCTACGTGTCGAATCTCTATTTAGCAGTTTCACACGCAGGGCTATGCACGGACCCGGATGGTCGATTGAGCGGAGTGGGTGGTGGATATGATCTTCATCCGGACGCTGGTCGGAAGAATCTTGCATCATGCGAATGGAATAATCGCCTTATGCGAAAGCCACGAGGGCCAATCGGAGGCCGTTGGGATCGAGGAATCCTCCATCGGTGCGCATCCCACTCCATACAGGGGCCCATTCAACCACGCTCGCACGGACTCCGTCCACACTCGCTCCGCCTCCGTCCACATGTGGAGACACTCCGTCCACACGCGCACGGACTCCGTCCGCGTTTTCCGGGGATATCGATACTTGCGCGTATATATGCGAGAATATTCCCGGGCTCCGTCCACACTCGCTCCGCCTCCGTCCACACGCGGACAGACTCCATCCACACTCGCCCGGCCTCGGTCCACACGTGGAGAGGATCCGTCCACACGCGGACCGACTTCATCCACGTGCGGAGGAACTCCGTCCACACGTGGAGCGGCTCGCTCCACACTCTCCGGGGCTTCCGGTGCAGTTTTCCGCATCCGCGACGATGTTCCGAAGCTCGGTCCGAGTGTTCCGAGACTCCGTCCACACGTGGAGAGACTTCCTCCACACTCGGAGCGACTCCGCCCACATGTGGAGCAGCTCGCCCCACGCTCGTCCGGCCTCCATCCACACGCGGAGCTGCTCCCCCCACACGTGGAGCGGCTTCCACCGCACTCGCCCGAGCTTGCTCCGGATGCATCGGAGTCCAATCCGCATTCGTGCACGACAACGCTTGATATTCTCGGCAGACCTTTTAAGTAGCCCCCGATGGCATCGGGGCCCAGGAAGCTGGGATGAAGAAGAAGGCGACGAAGCCCCTGGTCAAGGTGAACAAGAAGGTGCACGTGGTGCACCTGAACGTCGGCTCGGGCTACGTCACATACCTCGAGGAGGATTGCAGACAGGGGGATGTCAGAGTTAAGGGGATCTCGCTCGAAGCCTCCGCAAGGAAGAAGGCGGCAAAGAATTAGGCTGCGGTCTGGTGGACAAGTGGTTTGACGCGGGAGCCCCGCCATCTATTTCGATCGAGGCTTATTCGAATTTGCAGTGCTCTTCCTCAGCTTCAATATGAAAGAGTAGGGAATCTCCCTCGCCAATGCGAATTCCTCCTCGCTCCAGTTGCACAGGTAGGGTATCTTGGCTTTCTCCTTCTCAGACATTCGGGGCACGTCCAGAACACCTTGTTCCACGATTCGCTCAACAATGAAACCATGCTCCATGAGCGGGTTGATCATCTGCGAGAGTGTACGCGCGAAGCCCCACATCTCCACCGAGGGCCCGCCATCGTACGCCCAGGTCCACTTCTCGACGCTTGGCCATGAGAGGTAACCTTCCGCGATGCCCTCATCCTTGACTCCTGACAGTCTGTAGGAGAGGATGAGGTAGAACGGGTTGCCGATGCAGAGGACGAAAATGCCACCAGGCTTGATGACCCGACCGGCCTCCCGATACGCCCTGTCCAAGTCGCCGACGTAGCCGAAGGCGTGAGATGACAGAGCCAGGTCGAAGTAGTCATCGCGGAAGAAAGACAGGTCCTCTGCAGGTGCGACCTCGAAGGTCGCTTTCACTCCGCATTCGTCCGCAAGCCGTCGTGCATACTCGATCTGCTTCCTGGACGGGTCGACCCCGAAGGCCTTCGCCCCCTGGCGGGCGAGAGCTATCGCATTCTGCCCGCCGCCGCAGCCTATCTCCAGCACACGCTTCCCTCGCACCCTCCCGAGTAGTCTCAACCGCCTTTCCCCATAGGTCAACGGGCCATAGTGGACTTCGGAGGTGGATATCCTGCAGTGCGCTTGGTACGCTTCGGTCAGTTTATTCCATCCGTCGGCGATCCTCCTCGCAATCTCGCGCTCCTTCATTCGGCACCACCCATTCTTCGGACTCCCACCAGCCAGGCTCTACAAAAGGCTTATGAGCTTGCCAGCGAATCTTGACTCATGGGTCTGGAGGCGGGGACCGTAAGGACTGTCGCTGCGTTCTTGGTCGGGTGCCTCTTCGTGAATTCCATTTCCGGCTATGTCATGCCGCAGCCGCCGTCGCCTCAGACGGTGACGCTGCCATGCACGTTCGAGGTCACACAGGGCGGGTCGAACCATGATGTAGAGCCCGTCGAGCGGGCGCAGACAGTCATCTCATTCTACAACTACTACAGCGACAGTGCGCACACGCCGTTCGTCGAGGCCTATGTTAGCGTGCTCTATCTCTATCTTGACACGGGGAGCGGCAAGCTGTACTTCGTATTCCACGTCAATGTCGACGGAAGCGGAACTCCTGATGCGCAGACGGACGTTGAACTACAGGGAATCCCGGCAGGAGCTTCCGCGGCGGTCTCCGACGATCCGGGGGAGTTCAACCTCGCGCGCAATCCCCAGGGCCAGTTCCATTACTTCACCAACACGGACGGCGGCGCTCTTGGACCGCTGCCGACGAGCAGCGAATGGACCATGAAGGTGGACCTGACCCACTATGGTCCGGACCCGGCACGTTACCAGCGCTGGGTCGATGGTGACGGAACCCATATCCCGCTCTCGATGGCAGGGCAGGTCACGATTGGGAGCGTATGCAACAAGCCTCCCGTGGCAAACGGCGGCGGGCCGTACATCGGCATCGAGGGGTCTCCGATCCTTTTCAATGCGAGCGGTTCCTTTGACCCCGACGGGGATGCGCTGACCTATTCATGGGACTTCGAGAACGACGGCACAACGGACATCACGACGATGAACGCCACGGTCAGCCACACCTATCCTGATGACTTCAAGGGGAGAGCGAAGCTCACGGTCTCCGATGGCAAACTGCAGAATTCCACGTTGGTCGACGTTGGTGTGAAGAATGTCCCCCCGTCGATAACCTTCGACTCGGTCACGGATGCTTCAGAGGGCGGCGTGGTCACGCTGCAGTTCAGCATCACCGACCCAGGAGTAGATCCGGTGAATGTCACGGTGGATTGGGGAGACGGCCTCCCGCCAGAATTCATCGGCACGTGGTTCAACCCGAGCGGACAGACGGTGACCGCCACGCGGACTTACGGAGATGACGGCAGCTTCCCGCTCGAGGTCACCGCGACCGACGACGATGGCGGGGTCGGGATGCTGGAAGGCAAGTTCGCGATAGCGCAGAACCTCCCGCCAACAATCATCGCACTTTCATTCCCAGCCACCGCAGACGAGGGGTCGCACGTCGACATGACCGCAACCGCACAGGATCCGGGGAGCGATGACCTCCATTTCACCGTCGACTTCGGAAACAGCGAAGTGGGATCGAGGGTGTTCTACAACGATGGGGCCGGCCCTGACCCGCCGCAGAGCCCGCTCGGAACGTTCCCGTTCGCCGCCACATCCACATTCACGGCATTCTACCCGCAAGACGGGGACTATGCCGGGGAGTTGACGGTTCAGGATGACGATGGCGGTGGCCTCGGGGTCGCATTCTCGATCCACATTCAGAATGTTCCTCCGACGATTATCCCCTTCGGACCGGTCTATGTTGATGAGGGATCGCCCGGCAGCATGACCGCCACCGCAACAGATCCGGGCAACGACAGCCTCTCATTCCATTGGGAGTTCGAACTCGGGCCCACCCTGGATGAGACATTCCCAGCAACGGGATCGCCGATGAGCGCCACCAGCACCGCCGACTTCCTGTACGGGGATGACGGCAACTACACGGTCCGCCTCACTGTGACAGATGAGAACGGCGCCTCCGCGGTATTTGAGACAGCGGTCATCGTGAGGAATATCGCACCGACCGCGCAGATCGTCCAGGTCAATCGTCCAGGAATGTTCACGCTGCGCGTTGCGGGAGAGAAGTGGCATGACGTAGAGGGCATCTTCTTCATCAACGACACTGTGCTCGGGAATCTGCGCATCGTCAGGATGCCGGGCTCCCCCGACGATCAGGCAATGTCAACGAACGTGACGGACCTGTTACTCTCGGCCAACTACTCCGCGAGGATCGTGTACACACCGGAGGACGACCCGATCAACGGGCAGCCTAACGGGGCGAACCCCGTGTGGATCATGGTCGAATCTCCAGGAGAAGAGGCCGTGAGGATACACCACACGTTCAATGTCAACCACCCCGGGACCTACGTGTGGGATGTGAACCTCACGCCGTATGTGGCGAGGCTGGCGGTTCATTTCAAGGCGGTGGCGGTAGACCTGGGCAGCGACGACCTGACGTTCGAGTGGGACTTCGGGGACAACAGCACGGCGCAGAACTTGACGATCTTGAACGATGGCGTCGGGTCGGACCCGCCGAAGAGCCCCGGCGGCACCTTCCCGTTCACCGCCACGGCGGAGGTCAGCCACGCTTTTCCCGGACCCGGGACCTATGTGGTGAGCCTCACGATCCGCGACGACGATGGCGGGAACTCGACCACAACCATGTCAGTCGTGATCCACGGTTGATCGAGTGCCGACCAGATTCCATCCGTTTCCTGGATGATGATGCGCAGACGCCGCCCCGCCCTCGGCGGAGAGAAACCACGCGGAGGCAGAAATCGAGCAGCCGCTGGCATCTCCCAGCTAACCGACCGCCGGTGCCGACGGTTCAGCGTCCGTTTTCTCCCTATCGGAGCCGGTTTCTGGCGCGCTGGTTCCTGCCGCCGCTCGTCCGTATGGCGTCGCCGCTCGGTCGAGCGGGGGTTCCGCTCGGTCGAACGCTTTCTCCGCGCGTCTGGATCTGGGTGCCGCGCGGTCGTGCGGAGGCGTCGGGATGCTGTCACGGGCATTTTCGGGCCGAAACCGACCGAAATCCGGTCGTTCGGAGGTCGCGGATAGTCGTCCGGCGGTTGCCGGCGACCGCTCGAACAGCCCCTCTGACGTCGAAAAGGGCGGTTTCTTCCGTCCGGACGTTCCGCGCGTACGAGCGGAGGTTCCGCACGGTTGTTCGGATGTTCCGCGCGGTCGCGCGGAGACAGGATCCAGACGAGCGGAAGTCCCGCACGGTCGTGCGGAGGTCGGCACCAGCCTTGAGGTGGCTCGCGCCGGTTGTCGCGAGATAAGCTCAAATTGGGCACGCCCCTCCAAGCTTCCCCGTTCGATGCCGCCGTCCTTTCTGTTCGGGACAATCATCTTGACTCACCTAGCGTCTGAGTCCGCGTTCATTCCTTACGCACGGGAAAAAGCAGAAACCGAATTCATTGCAGCCCAACTTGGATCCATGCGGCAAAGTATTTTATGTGCGCGCGGGGGTAGTAAAGTAACATCATGCCCCCCGATGAAGAGCAAGAAGGCGAGATGGAGGAACCTCAGGAGCAGGCCGAAGAACAGGCCCCAGAAGTCCCCGTAGTCCCGCCAAAGCCCGAGTTGCGCATCGTCGACTTCTCGACAAAGAAGATCAATCCGTTCTGCACCGTCTGCGGGCTCGAGAAGGACCGGTTCCTCGAGGTCGAGGTAAAAGGAGCAATTGAGTACACCTGCAAAGACTGCTACCGCCGGTCGAGGGGCGCACCTTCCGTTCCTCCCGCCGCTTCTTGCAGGAAGTGCGGGACGCCGATGCAAGCTGGCGACAACTTCTGCGGTAAGTGCGGCAACCCCGCGGTGCTCAAGTGCACGGCGTGCAACAACGAAGTGGAGGAAGAGGACAGGTTCTGCGCGAAGTGCGGGGCGAAGCTAACCTTCGCGGACTAGCACCGCGGATCCCCTGGGCGGCTTGAATATCTTTCTTGGCAGTGGGCTCGTCTCGTGCACGCGGAAGCTGCCGAGGTTCGCCTCGAAACTCTTGACACCTTCGAGCGAGGTACTCCCGCCGCCGAGGCTGTTCCATAGGAGGAACACCACATCGTCCAGTATCTCGTTCTTCACGGCGGTGCGCAGCTCCTCCGCGTTCCCGCCACGGACGAAGACCATTGGTTCCAGGATCATCTCCAGCTCTATCATGACGGTTGAGCCGGTCTTCGTGATGACCAGGGAGTTCGATTCCGCCCCGCCCTGGAGCGCGGGCACCTCGATCGTGTTAGAGTCCTTCTTGACCCTGAGGCCGTCGCCCCGCAGGTCCCTCTCGACGAGTGCGAGCATCTCCTGCTCGAGGTAGCCAGGCACGAAGTCGACTCTGGGCAGGCTCGTCTCCCGCCTCAGCCTGAAAGCGAGCGGGCAGCGGTAGGACTTCATCTCCTCCCTGTAGGATATCGATTCGACTATTTCCGGCTTCACCGGCATCGCGCCGTCCCTGAGCACGAAGAACTCCGTGTCCGTCCCGTCCGTCACCACGCTCAGGTAGTTCTCGTGGCGGGAGGCTCTGGACTTCAGCGTGCTGTCATCAGTCGCGCTGTGGAACACCGCGTGCTCCGTCTCGCCCCTGAAGGGATGGCTGTGGAAGATGCCGACGATGCCCACGTTCCGGGGGTACTGCATCGCCAACTCGACCTCCTCCCTCGCGTCCGCGTGCGCGCCGTACCTGCTCTGCGACTTGTACCTGGTGCAGGGGACCGAGTCGCAGACCCAGACCTCGTTCCTCCCGAAGAAGCCGAGGAGCCAGCCGATCGTCTCGACGCCTCTCGACCGCGCGACCTCGTTCACATGCATGTTGATCTTGCGCAACGCGCTCCGCTGCATGCGCACGCTGACCGTCACTTCACACCACCGCAGACCGGGCACTTGGGGTCCCGTTTCCAGTTGTACCTCTGCATCTTCCCTTCCAGGCCATAGTAGAGGATGTAAGGCGCGACCTTGCCGAAGCCGAGGAGGTACTTCAGCGCCTCCTGACACTGCAGGCTCGCGATGATGCCCATGGTGGTGGGTAGGGAAGTGAAGTGGCAGGCGCCGTCTCCGGCCTTCTTCAGGTCCGTTGTGCTGTCATCCTTCAAGGCGGGTTTGTTGCAGCGGTAACAGGGCGTCTTGCCGGGGATGATCGAATGCACCGAACCGTTGATTCCGTCAAGGGATGCCCCGCCGTCGATGAGGGGGACCTTCAGCCTCACGCACAGGGAATTGAGGAATATGCGGACGTGGAACGAGTCAACGCATCCGAGGACGAGGTCGGACTCCCTCGCCTCCTTCAGGAGGGCGTCGTAACCCTTGCCGTCGGTGACGTCGTTGGGATAGGTGAGAAGCTCAACGTCGGAGTTCGCCGCGAGGAGGTACTCCCTGAGCGCGTCCACCTTGAACATGCCAACCTGGTGAGTCCTGTAGATGAGTCTGTTCAGGTTCGCTTCCTCGAGCTTGTCGAAGTCGAAGATCGTCAGGCGCCCGACGCCGCAGCGAGTCATGATCTCCGCGCAGGTCGCGCCGAGGCCGCCGACGCCGACGATGGTCACCTTCTTCTCTCTCAACTTGGAGAAGTCCGCGAACGGGAAGATCTTGAGGCGCGCGTATCGCTCAGTCAAGCCATCCCTTCCCCTTCATGTCCTTGACCACGCTCTGCACCCAGTAAGAGACCTCCCTCTTCAGGTAGAGCGCGATGCTGCAGTAGTCGTCCCACCAGTAGTTCTGCTCCATGTGCATGTCGCAGAGCCTCAGCCCGAGCACACCGTCGTCCACCTTGCGGTCGGTGTAGTTCATCAGCTCGGGGATGCGGCAGGCGGGAGGCGTCTGAGGATAGGCATCCTTCAGGACGAGCTCTATGTCCCAGGAGTGCGGGCCGTCGAATACCGTGCCGGTCCAGCTAGTCGCCTTGACCCCCGTTGGGCTGAGGCTGAACCATTTCCCGCCTTCCAGAAACCTCAGGTACTCCTCGAACCTCCTGAGGGCGTACCTCTCCTCCTTCGCCCTCAGGGGCCAGAAATCGTCCCGCGGCGAGGCTACGGTCGCGCACTGGAGGAAGTAGAAGAGGTCGTCTTCCTTGGCCATGCCTCACCCGACGATCGAGGGATCTATCACGTGGATGTTGGTGCTCCTCTCCGCGATTTCCTTCACCGTGCCGCCTGGGATCGGCGAGCCGCCGGGGAAGGTCGCGCTGAGCACCGTCGCGTCTTTGTTCTGCCTCTTCGCGGCCAAGACGAAGGCCTCCTGGAAGAGCATGTCGTCGGGGACCTTGAGGGTGACCACGGGCTTTTCCGCTTCACTTATGAAGACAAAACGCAGGACGACTTGGGGCATGAGGCACCTAGGTTTGCCATGCTAGGCGCGATATTAAGGGTTTGTGGTGAGGTGTCTCATGGCGGTCCGATTGGCGGGGGGCGGGGAGGTTGTGTCTTGGATTGTCCCTGATTCGCGTTTTCTTCTTGGCGACGTTGCATTGTGACGAGGGCCAGAATGACGATAATGACGGCGACAATGGTGGCGGCGAGGAGCCACCAATAATGACCTATGAGTTCGGAGAGTGATGCACTGACCTTGAAGGGGTTGCTTTGCGCCCATCCCTTCATCCCTCCCGTATCTATCACAGTGATGTTTATGATGACATCATCCGCCTCGATATCCAGGAGAGTCCATTGGTAGTTCTCCTGTCCTTTGAGGGCCTGTGCAACAGGATATGTGATCCCTCCTGTTGAGTAGTTCACGAACACGGTGAGGTTCACATCTGCATCTTCGTTGTCCTGCATGGACCAAGAGATGGCGTGGCCGGATCCTTTCTCCCAATTTTCGCCACCGGTCGGCGAGGTTACGGTGACAGACGGGGAAGTGTTCGGCGTGAAGTTCAGCTTGACGACAAAGGTGGCTTGCTCGTGGATCATGGTCGTGTTGAAGGCAAGCGGCGTGACCGGGAAGTCCCCCGAATCCGTGTGGCCGGCTACGTAGGCATTTCCGGCAGAGTCAAGAGCGATGGCATCTCCATAATCGTCATCGCTGCCGCCCAGATACGTCGCGTACATGAGGGAGTCTCCGCTGGCGTTCAGTTTCGCGACGAAGGCATCTAGCACGTAGCCATTCTGTGCGGTGTCGAACGACCCAGGTGTGACGGGGAAGTCTTCCGAGTTCGTGAAACCGACCACGTGGGCATTACCAGCGGAGTCAAGAGCAACAGCATGCCCGAATGTATCTTCGCTGCCCCCAAGATACGTTGCGTAGATCAGGCCGCTGCCTGTCGCGTTCAGCTTCGCGACGAACGCACCATACTTAAAGGTCGTATCGAAAGCGCCCGGTGTGACGGGGAAGTCGTGGGATTTCGTATGACCGGTCAAGCAAGCATTTCCAGCAGAGTCCAAGGCAATGGAATGGCCATCGTCGTTGTCGTCGCCGCCAACGTAGGTCGCGTAGACCAAGGAGCTGCCTGTGGCGTCAAGCTTCGCGGCGAACACGTCCCATGTTCCATCCAGGGTATCGTCGAAAGCGCCCGGTGTGACGGGGAAGTCCGTCGAGTTCGTCTCACCGGTCACATAGGCGTTTCCCGAGGAGTCCACCGCGAGAGAGAGCGCATATTCGTAGTCGTCACCGCCAAAATATGTTGCGTAGACCAATGAGTTGCCCGTCGCTCCGAGCTTCGCGACGAAACCGTCGAGCATTCCGTTCAGAGTCGCGTCGAAAGCGCCCGGTGTGACGGGGAAGTCGGTCGAGTTCGTGAAGCCGGCGACATAGGTATTGTGGGCGGAATCCACTGCGATGGAATAACCCCATTCGCTGGCATCACCGCCAATGAGAGTTGAGTAAATTAGTGTACTCCCTGTCGGGTCGATCTTCGCGACGAAAGCGTCGAGCGTTCCATTCAGAGTCGTGTCGAAAGCGCTCGATGTGACCGGAAAGTCCAGTGAACCCGTACAGCCTGTCACATAGACATTGCCAGCGGAGTCCAAGGCGATGGAGTAGGTTGTGTCTCTCGCGTTGCCGCCCAAGTAAGTGCCGTACACGAGGGAGTCCCCGGCGGCATTCAATTCTGCGACGAAGACATCATCGTTTCCGTTGTACGTGGTGTCGAACGCCCCGAGGGTGACAGGGAAGCCCGCCAAATCTGCTGAAGAGGCCACGTAGGCATTCCCTGCCGAGTCCACAGCGATCGAGTTGTCCATGACGGACCTGCCGCCGCCGATGTACGTCGCATACACAAGTGGATCGATGACGAGAGCGACGGAATCATCGACGCCCAGACAACCGAGGCTGTTGGAGTAGGGTGAACGGAGAACGAAAGAGCAGCTCACCAGTCTGCCCTCCTGAAACGCTAGAGGCGCGGTGTCCCTGATGTCTCCGATGGCGACGTGGATCAGGACGTCGCCATTCGAATCGATCTGGAGGCCGTCTGTCCCCTCGTAGGACATGACGATGGTCTCCGGTTCTATCCATGGGTCGACGATGAAATCATACTTCACGCCTTGAGCGGTCACGCGGTAGACCAGATTGATGCCGTCGTACAGATCCTCATAAACTATCTCCCGGTAGCTCTCAACGCCCGTCCGCCACTTGGCCGGATCGCTTCCGATGAAGAAGTTGCTCATAAAAGGCAATGGTTCGCGGCCTTTCGGCACGACCGTGTTCGCGCCCCCGAAGCTCAGGCGGACAAGTACACCGTGAGAGGCGACTTCTTGAGAAGATGAGCGCAAGGAGAATTCCTCTATAGAAGGCTCAATGGCGGGCGTAGGCTCCCTCTCGACCATCTTGATCAGGACTGAACTCTCCCCGAAGCCCATCTGGACGTCGCCAAGGTCCGTGTAGAAGAGTACGTCCCGATTGCCGAGCTGCCCGGCATTTTCCACAAAATAGCCGGCGGGCAATGATGTCATCGCCCCCTTCAGCCCTGTCTGGAATTGAGCACCTGAATTGTTCATTCCTCCAGTGTCTCGCGACGTTGCAGGCAACAGGCTGGCAAGCAACATCGCGCAGCAGAAGATTACGCCAAATCGCAAGCATTCCCGACTTGGTCTCTCCGTGGAACCACCAGACGGCCGATGTAGCAGGCGACTGATAAACATTCGGGACGGAACGATGCGCCTGATTGCCCGGTCCAGAAGATTCACTCGGGTTATTGCTGATGGCGACGTTCATCTGGGAATGCGAAGGCATATGTCCGACTATCGACATTCGAATTCAATCATTTGGAGGCAGTCGAACATGGCATTACCCAATTCGCCGCGAATCGAGTCGCTGTTATCCGCCCGCTTGTTCATGGACCCCCAGGTCGTCGGGAACCGCGTCTTCTTCATCAGCAATATGAGCGGCCAGATGAGCCTCTATGCGATGGACCGTGGCGGGAGCGTCCCCGAGCCGCTCATCCCGCCAGACATCGCCCTGCAGAACCCGATGCTCATCGGCGGCTACTCCTACTGCGTGTTCCCCAAGCTCGGCAAGATAGTCCTCATGCTCGATCGGCATGGAGACGAGAACTACCAGCCGGTGGTCGTCCCCATCGATGGCGGCTATCCGGAACCGATCTTCAGCAATGAGCTCGCGGATAAGCGTGTTCACATGGACGCGCCGGACATGAAACGGAACATCGTTTACTTCCCGACGGAGTCACGCAAGGAGCAAATGATCTACACCTACCAGGCGGACCTCAGGAGGATGAAGTTGCGGCTCATGGGGAAGGGCACCTGGGGGCCATGGGTAGACGCAGTGAACGAGACGCACAATAAGGCCGTTCTCATCGACGGGTACACGGCGGCGGATAACGTGCTCTATCTTTGGGAGAAAGGCACGAAGGAGCGTAAACTACTGTACGGCAAACCGATCGAAGCACGAAAGGAGGGGGAGAATGTTCCCCTCAACGGCATAAGCAATGGCCAGTTCATAGAGGACGACGGGTGCCTCATCTTCATCACGTATCTGTTCGACGACGCTGGCGGGCTAGGGTACATCGACCTTGCGAAGCCCGAGAAAATAACGCCCGTGGCGGTGAAAGGGACTGTCCATGAAGGGAGGGGGATGCTCGAGTCCATGCATCACCTCGAAGGGGACCGGTATTCTCTTTGCTACAACATCGACGGGTGCTCATTGCTGTACGAAGGGACGTACCACTCCACCGCCAAGGAGATGAGAATCGATTCCACCGTGTGCGGCACCGGGGAGCTGTCCAACGGGATGCTGCAGTCTCACCGCTATGACAAGGGAAGGAAGCGTTGGGCTTTCTCCTTCTCCACCGCCACATCGCCGGCGCAGATCTATACGGTCGAGGGAAAGGAACGCAAGGTGACGAGGCAGACAAACGAGCGAGTCCTCGGAATCCCGCCGGAATTGCTGTCGCCGGGCGAGGACGCGTCATATGAGTCGTTCGACGGCACTCGCGTTTCCGCGCGTCTCTACTTCCCGCCAGAGTCGCTCGGTTTCGAGGGGGCGCGGCCGCTCGTCTACTACGTCCACGGAGGGCCGCAGAGCCAGGAGAGGCCTGACTTCGCTTGGTTCTCAATGCCCCTGATACAGTTCCTCGCAATGAACGGGTTCGCGATTTTCGTGCCCAATGTCAGGGGGAGTTCGGGGTACGGGCTGAGCTACATGAAGCAGGTGGACAAGGACTGGGGCGGGAAGGACAGGCTGGACCACGTGCACGCGATGACGAAGGTTCTGCCCGGGGACAAAAGGCTGGACGTGTCAAGGGCGGCGGTGGTCGGCCGCTCCTACGGCGGCTACATGACGCTGACGTTGGCGGCGAGGCACCCGGAGCTCTGGGCGGCGGCCTGCGACATGTTCGGTCCGTACGACCTGATCAAGTTCTACGACCGGATTCCGGAGACATGGAAACCCACTTTCGCTCTGACGATGGGGGATCCGGTGAAGGACCGCGATTTCTTCATCGAGCGGTCTCCGAAGACATACATCGAGAACGTCTCGTGCCCCCTTCTCGTCATCCAGGGCAGGAACGACCCCAGGGTCGTGGAGAAGGAATCGATGGACCTAGTTGAACAGCTGCGTTCGAAGGGGAAGGATGTGGAGTTCCTTGTGTTCGAGGATGAGGGGCATGACGTCATCAAGTTCCCCAACAAGGTCAGGTGCTACAACACGATCAAGGAGTTCTTCACGAGTAGATTGAAGCCGTGAGTGATCGTGGCCTGATCGCTGGCCAGACAGACCCGCTCTGAACCCCGCTGTGAACCGCCATCCTGACAGGGTTCTCTCGGCAGCGGATCGTCCATTGAGCCTACAGCTGATCCAGCAAGAAGATACATCGGGTGGATGCCCATCTTCGAGGTTTATTGTCAGACTCTCCGGGTAGACCGGCCCAGCACGAATATGAAAAAATATGGCCGTCCATAATCAATGAGGACGGCCTTGTTGTGGAGGGATGCTTGTGTAACCGTATCGCGAACCTGCTGAAGTAGATTGCGGCTCAGCTGGGAGATTGCTCGACCTTGCTTTCATGTTTCCAAACCAACCTGGCGAGATAGAAGAGGAGGCCCACTGCAAGTATGGTGCAGTCCATGCCCGTGCCCCAACCGATCAGAGGCGGGATTCTGAGTGGCTCGAACGAGAGGGAGAGGATGCCCGTGGCGCCCTCGATGAAAACGAAGGGTAATGTCGTGAGAACGAAGGACTTCAACACCGCCGTCCTGTCCTTCCCGCCCGTTTGCGTGTTCTTTCACTGACATTCCTATGGTGGTGCTTTCCTTGCTCGCACGGCCATCCAGCAGTATCCCCGTTTCATTTGTCCCACTGAGTATCAGTATGGGCGGGCACTCTAGCGTGGAGGGGTACTGGAAACACCAGAATGTCGCCCAGTACCCCGGGCATCTCTCCCAACAAGGCCTGCCTCGACTAGTGGCTCACCAACTCATCACCGCTACACCATGGAGCCCCCAGCTTTCAAGGTTTGACAGGGCGCGCCACTTCAGCGGCCATGGCACGCAGACCCTCGTCTCCCCCTGCTCGAGCGCTGCACGGATCCTTTCCCTGGTCTCCGGGGCGTCCACATCGTGGTCAAGGAGGACGAGCACCCTCACGGCGTGAGAGAAGTTGGTGGCGAGGATGTCGTGCGGCCTGACTCCCCCCTTCAATGGAGGCCCTGAGACCCAAGACACCGAGAAGCTCTCTTCCTCCAGGAGGTCGCTGCAGCGGTCGAGGGCTTCCTGTCGGTCGTCCTCCATGACACTAATTGCCTTCCGCGAGAGGCTCTGCATGGCTTGCATGCTACCTACGTTCCCTTCGCGACATTTAAGCCTCACGTGGAACTATCCACTTCGATGGCCTTTCGCGTGAACCTGCCGGAACGGTGCCTGCTCTACCTCCTCGACCGGGCCGGTGCGAGGGGAGACGATTCGGACGCGGAGAAGCTCGCACAGGTCTCCATCGCGGAGGCTCTCCACGCCAGGCAGGCGCACATTTCCAGGGCGATGCGGCGGCTCTGCGCCAGGGGATGTGCGAAGATTGTGAAGATCCACGTCCGCGGCCGGGGCAAGCGGAGGCTCGCGTACATGCTGACGAGCAAGGGCCTGCGCGAAGCCAGGGAGCTGCGCCAGCGCTTCGAGGACGCCATCGTGGATGTCATTGACCTCGAGGGGAGCGAGAGGGAATGTCGCATCCGCGACGTGTACGCCCTCCTGCCACGACGCCCGAGGATTTCCGACCTGATAACCAACCTGGAAGATGGATGTCTGGACCTCAGACGCTTCATCGCCTGGCAGGGGTGGATGTACGGAGGGAAGGTCTATGACGTGCGCGAGACGCTCGCCACCCCGCACTTCTCCGGCCGCACGGAGATGCTCTCCCGCCTCGATGAATTCCTGGAGAATCCCAGATCGCGGGGGTTCCTGCTCGTCGGCCTGCCCGGCGTCGGGAAGACCGCCCTCGCGTCCAGATGGGCCGCGGGCCTCAAGGGCCGCGTGCACGTGTTCTGGCGATGCATCCGGCCGGAGACGGCGGCGAGCGACCTGCTCCGTGACTTGGCAGACGCGCTCCGCTCAGCCGGCAAGCCAGCCCTCTCGGAATTCATGCGCCGCCCATCGGAGGACGGCCGGGACCTCTCCCTTGACCTGGTCAATCGGGACCTCTCCGGCCTCCATATCCTGCTGGTGATCGACAACGCCCACCTCGCGCGCGCGGACATCGCCCAGTTGCTGAGGGGACTCCTGGTCATCGAGCCCGCGCCCGCCGGTCCTAAGGTGCTCCTCGTCGCCAGGGAGAGGGTGCAGTTCTGCACCGCCGAGGACAGGGCCCTGGGAAGGGTGCGCGAGGAGGAGCTGGCTGACCTGCAGCGCCCCGAGGCGAGCGCGATGCTGACGGCCATGGGTGTCGCCGCGGACCGCCGGGACACCATCCTGGAGAGGTGCGGCGGGCATCCGCTCTCGCTTGAGCTTGCGGCGAACGAGGCCATGCCCCTGGAAGCAATCAGGCGCACCTCCGCGGCCCGGGTCGCGCAGGACGTGCTCCCCAGGCTCAGTCCCGAGGTGCGCGACACCCTCGCCCTCGCGGCGATGTTCGAGGGGGCGGTCCCCCTGGATACGCTCGGTGGACACGCATCGGAGCTCCTCCGGCTATGCCTTCTCCGGGAGGAGGATGGCGGCGGGGCGAGCGTGCACGACGTCGTTCGAGAGGCTGCACTCCAAGGCGTCCCGCCTGACCGGCTCGCGGCGCTCCACCTGAGCGTGGGCGACTTCTACAGGCGTAGCCGCGACCCTGCCGACATCCTTAGAGCCGGCCGGCACCTCGTCGCCGGCGGCGCAATCCAGGAGGCTCAGGAGCTCGTCGCGGACAGGGGACAGGACGTCGTGGACGCCGGACTGGCGGAGAGCCTCCTCTCGCTCCTTGACCGGCTCGCCTGGACCTCGAGGGAGGGCAGGCTCGGCCACATGATCTTGCTCCTGCGCGCCAACGCGCTCTTCTCCCTCGGTCGCTGGGTCGAGGCGGCCCGCGAGTACGAGAGGTGCTCATCGGCGGACGAGCCGGGCGTGGCGGCAGAGGCGCTGCTCGGACAGGGGAAGGCCGAGGTCCAGCGTCGCTCCCCCTTGGCCCTCCAGCACCTGACGGCCGCTCAGGAGCAGCTTGAGAAGATGGGCTCCCTGCGGCTCCTCGCCGAGGCTCAGTACTGGGTCGGCGGCGTGCACGAGGATGCAGGGCGGCTGGACGAGGCGCGGGACGCCTTCGAGAAGGGGCGGTCAATCGCGTTCAGCATAGGAGACAGACGGTGGGAGGGGCTGTGCAGATATGGTATAGGGCGGGTTCAATCCCTGAAGAGGAATGAAGAAGGGGCGGCTATTGAGAAACAGGAAGCCCTCCGTCTGCTGGAACGGGAAGGCTGCCGCCTTGAGGTTGCGAAAGTGTGCACTGCGCTCGGGGGAACTCTCCTCTCTCTCGACAGGAAGGAGGAAGCTGAGGCTTTCATTGCCCGGGCTGTCTCGGAGGCACGGGCAACAGGGGCTGTCGGGATTCTCGCGTCGAGTCTGTACAACCTTGCGAGCCTGCGGCACAAGGCCGGCCGCATGAAGGAGGCAACCCCACTGTTGGAGGAGGCCCTCTCCCTCTACGAGCAGCTGGAGAAGTTCGACGAAGCGGCGTGGTGCGCAGCATGGATCGCATCTGAGGACTGGCTGGAGGGGCGCTCAAGCCGAGGCGATGCCTACTCGTCGCGCGCAGACCGACTGCTGTCCCGGACCTCTGAGCCTGCTCTGCGCGTTCAAGTCCTCCGCAACTTTGCCCGTGCAGCCCTGAGGGCGGGACGTAAGGATGATGCCAGTCGACGTCTCAGTCAGGCAATCGCAGAAGCACAAGCAGCGAAGCTCGAGAGTCTCATGCTCGACCTGACCACCGAGCTGGAGAGCGTCAACTAGCCGGTTGTGCACATCGCGGGATCAGGCCGCGTTGATTCCCCTCCATCGCTGTAGACTGCTGTGACGGTGAAGTCGTATGTCAACCCGCTACCCAGCCCCTGGACCGTGAACTCCGTCGTTGTCACTAGTGCAAGGTTTGCCTTGGCGTAGATGGATTCGCCGGACACCTTCTCGTAGATATTATAGCCGGAGAAGTTCGGTCCCGTCACCGGCGACCAAGACACATCCGCCGAAGTGCTCAAGCAGACCGCTGTCACTGATTTGGGCTGGGAATACCCCATTCCTTCATCCGCAACGGCGACGCCCGCCACCGCCAGACACACGACCAGAGCCAGGAATCCTTTCAGGATCATGGTACACCTGGCTAGTTCTTGGCGTCCAAGAAGATGAAAGCGCGGTGGATATATCCACTGAGGGATTAAAATGGAGGACGAGGTTTTTCTGCGTGGCGTTCACCATGCGAGTGAGTTCACGAGACAAGGAGCTTCACGACCGGATGGTCTTGCTGCAGGTCCAGACGTACCAGAAAGAGGGTTCGAGGGTCGTGGCCGCGGACCTGGACGGCTGGCCGATGCCGCCCATGGTCGGCAGGCACGTCCCCGACATCATGGTCGAGTTCCACGGGAAGTTGGTCTACAACGAGGTGGAGACCTGCGAGACGATCGAGTTGCCGGAGACGAGGGAGCGGCTCGAGGACTTCGCGGAGTGGGCGACGCTGCATGTCACGATTCCCCAATCGTGCCTGGAGACAGCCAGGCGCATCACAGCCGAGCGGGGCATCGAGGTCGAGACGTTCTGGCCCTACGGCGGGACGTGAGACCGAGGCGGTGGGTCTGAAATGCTCGAGATGAAGCGAAAGGTGTGCTTGGTCGGGGACGAGGGAGTCGGGAAGTCGTGTCTCATCCGCCGGTTCGCGTACAACATATTTGACGAGGCCTACATCAGAACCGTTGGCACCATGGTTTCCAAGAAGGAGGTCGATCTCCCGGAGATGGGGTGCAGGATCACGCTGATGATCTGGGACATCATGGGCCGCAAGGACTTCATGGAGCTGTTCAAGGCAGCCTACTTCAACCACGTCAGGGGAATCGTTGCGGTGTTCGACCTGACCAGGCCTAAGACGCTCAACTCGCTGGATGATTGGATACGCAGCGTGCAGTCGTCCGTGGGCAAGATTCCGACCGTCGTCATGGCCAATAAGGCGGACGTCGAAATGGCAGACCGGTCGCTCGACGAAGACGTCCAGAGATTCTGCGACTCGCATGCCCTCCGGTTTCTCAAGACCAGCGCCAAGACCGGTGAGAACGTGAAGGAGGCCATCAGTTACCTGGCGAGGGAGATGGTGACCGATGAGGAGCAGGGAAGGACCTCGCCGCCGCTCAAGTCCCCATTGATCGCCTCACGCTCGCCTCCGATGGGGCAAGCCAGATGATTGAGCGATGGGGGGTCAAGGTCGGATTGATCTGGTCTTGCGAAGGAGTGGAGGCAACGGCGGAGCGTCCTCCCTTCGCATTTCATGAATATCAACTGAAGGGTGGTTAGCCCCTGGAAGTCGTCTCCAGCTCAGATAAGACTGCTAGGGAATTGCTGACGAAGCTGCTGGAAGACTCGATTCCCGATGAGGGCTTGCGTGGCATAATCAAATCCCACAGCTTGAGTGCTTTAGAGATGCTTGAACAGAAAACAGAAGATGCCATGCTGCTCCTTGGGCTTTATGAGGGAGATTATGGCATGAACCATGCGAACCCGGAAGACAGACCCTTCGACAAAGCAAAACTCGCTTTCTACTTCGGCATTATCATGCATCTATGCTCTAAGACCGATCCAGAGACAACCTGTTTGATCGACATTGTACACGGATTTCATCTTTGCGGTACGAGAAGATATGAAGGAGTTCATTCCGAGATTAATTTCATAGTCATAGGCTGTGCGGGCCAGACCCCGAACAAATACGTGAGTAGGCTGGCAGGATATCTTTCTGCGGCGAAGGCCCAGAAGATACCTATCCCAGATCCCAAGAGATATCAGGATCCGTTCAAGCTGGTCATTATTACGGTAAACGATATCTGTGCTCCAGCTAAGCAAATCCCGATTGGCAACAAGGGGAGCTTGGCAATCGGCCTGTCCTCCTTTGAAATAGTGACCAAGCTTCAGGAGAATCCGTCCGGATTCACAAAATGGATGAAGGCAAGAATAGGAATGGAGATGGTGTGATGTTGGATGTGGCGAGGCGGCTCTTCAAGGAAGCTGGTTACTTCACAATCCCTGAGGAAAGGCTCGGAATTCACGATGCTGGCAACATAGCACTTCTAGCAAACGACCGGAGGGTTGTCCTGCTCCAAGAGATAGAATCCTTCTCGGAACTGCCATATGTCATATACGAGGCACACGGATTGGCCCAGCAGATTACGCAGAGACTAAGGAAGGGGACTCGTTTGCCTGAACTCTCAGTGGTGATGTTCGTTGGATTCGATCTCGATGACGAGGCCTTTTCTTCGCTCGAAGCGGCCCGGAAGAACGAAAGGTACAACAGGACATATGTCATCATCATCAAGCCCTCGTTAGATCAGGGTGAAAAAGAGAAGGAAATCCGACGCAGACTTGCACCATTATTCTCAACAGACGCGCCAATTGCTCCCCTGCTACCTGATCCCCTTGAGACTCTCGAACATATCTTGACTTCTGAGAAAACTAAGCGGCTGGTCAGGTTATTCTCTCGCGAGGGGGAAAAAGGGATTCTGAGAGCCGTGGAGGTTGATGAACGTGAGAATTAAAAGTGTTTCCGTGGAGAACTTCCGGGGATTCCTGAAGAGGAAGGACCTCAATCTTGATTCAGATTTCGTCTTCATCTTCGGAAGCAACGGCACTGGGAAGACGAGCTTATTCGACGCAATTGAATGGTCACTCTTCGGCAGCGTGGCACGCCTGACAGGGAGCAGGGACTTCTTCGGCGCCAGCCCATATGCAAACGCTCTCGGCAAAGGCCAACCGAAGGTGTGTGTGTCTTTCAGAGGGCAGGATGATGACGTCTTTGTGGAACGGGAGGGCCTCAAGCTTACTGTGCGGACTAGAACCACGGTTCTCAATGGGAGCCGAGCACAAGAGCATCTTCTTTCGCTGTTCCCACGGGAAACATTCGACAACAGCATCTACCTCGGACAACAAAAGGTGTCAAGCTTCATAACGAAAAGCCCGCGGGACCGCTACGAGATTGTGTTGCAACTCCTGGGCTTCGGCAGAGTGACCGCATTCCTGGAGACATTGAAGCTCGCCAAGACCGAATTAAAAGTTCGCGCTGACGCAGCCGATAAGCAGGTTGATGCTTTGCGCAATCAGCTTCTCGGAGCTCGGGAGACAATTACTCTGGACCGCGAGCGATTGAAGAAGAACCTCGAAAGCTTGGGTATTGCCCCCCCAAGTGAGCAGGGAAAGCCTCTTGAGCATATTGAGAGTGAAGTGCAGTCTGTCATGGAGAAACAGGCAAGTCTGTCTCTTTCTGTTGCTGAAGCGAAAACCAAGGAGAGGCAAATCCAAGACCTATTGTCCGCTCTCAGAGAGATCGAGGAGAAGGAGCAGCATCACGGGAAGCAGGGAATTAGTCTAGCTGACGATCGGAAGGCACTTGTGATTGCGTCACGTTCTTTAGCCGATGCCCAGGAAGAATGCGAGCGCATCTCTGATAGGTTACGGAATCTCAATTCAGACTTCCAAGCAGCAGAGTCATCGTCACGTTCAGAGATTGAATTGCTTTCACTCGCGCTCAATCGCATGATGGGAGACCTCTGCCCTGTCTGCGAACAAGCCATCGATGGAAACGTCTTGAGGGGTAGGATTGAATTAAGAACTCGTGCACTGGACCAGAATATCGTCGCACTCGCTCGGAATCTTCGAACCGAGAAGGACGCCTTGGCCCAGAGAAAAAGGCACACTTGGGATTTACAGACTCGGGTCGAAGCGCTCCGTCTTGAAGTCTCAAGCATCGAACGAGGAATCGCCGAACAGATGTCAAGAAAGTCCGGATTCGACGAAGAGGTCCAGTCAATGCTGGGTCTGAGCCCGGACATCTCCGGGGGGCACTTTGAAGACGCGAAGTCTCAGATTGAAAGCTTATTGAACGCCACGAGGAGCGATATCTCGTCACTGGAGAAGCGGTCAAACGACATTCAACTTGAACTTCTCAGGCTTGAGTATCTACGCAAGAGCCTAGAGCTGGTGGCATTTGATTCTGTGCAGTTACCGAGAATTCAAGATGCTCTTCAGGGGAAAGAAGCATTGCTTCGCGCAAGAAATGAGAGTCTCAATGATGTCAAGCAGGCCGAGCGCGAGACGAAGCGAGCCCAGCAGCAGATACTGAGGGAGGTCTTGGATCGATACGGTCCAATCGTGTCAGACAACTATGCAAGACTCAATCCTCACCCTTTCTTTAAGGACTTGCGCATGAGAATCGATAGCATAGAAGCGGGGGGCGAGCTTTATGCCGACGTGATATTGGGCGGCCTGACTGCCAATGCCAGAGTCGTTTTCAGTGAAGGCCAGACGAACAGTCTCGCACTCTGCATATTCCTCTCCCTCTGCCGATATGGAAGGACTGGAGCTTTTGATTTCGTTGCCCTTGATGATCCAGTGCAGGCCATTGATTCAATCGGACAGCAGGGCCTTATTGACCTCTTGGACTCACTCGCTGGCCAACGCCAGATAATTCTGTCGACTCACGATGCTGAGTTCTTCGAACTAGTGAAGGACCGATTGGGGCCCTCTCGTGGCATCACGGCAACTGCTCTAGTGTTCGGTGAATACACACCGTCTGGACCATCTATTCGGACTCTAGCCATGGAGGATCGACTTGTCATCAGCAAAGATGCTGTGGAAGAGATGGGGGAACTTGTCTAGCGGAGGTTCGAATCTTGAGTCATTCATTCAGAATACAGCCCCTTCGGTTCACTTAAGACACGCACCTCGCCGTTTCCGCGTGTTGCTATTCGGCCTGCCGACAGTCACCGCTACTGTGACTGGTCTGCAACTCGGCGTCATGTGGTCTTCCGCGAGAAGAGGCATTTCAAATCCTTCGACAGGAGGTATCATGACAAGCCAAACAGCGAGGTTATCGACTTTTCTTTCCACGGTCAAGACATAGGCGTCCAGAGTCTTATGGGCAGCTGCGCTTGTGGTCCCACTGCGCGGAGGCTTTATCAACTTCAGGCATGATGGGTCCCCAGAGGCGACCATATGAGGGGGGTAGAGCGAGGGTTTTCGGTGCGCATGTTTGCGATTGTCTGCTGCGCGATGTTGCTAGTCATTCTCCCACATGAGGTCAGGGGGGACTCGAGAGAATCGGGCGAGCCGATTTTTGCCGTTAATCTTCCCTCAAAGGACCTGTTCGAGTCGATACCCGCTGACTCTTTCATCGAGAACGCGGGGCAGCTGAGCAACCAGGATGTCCGATTCTACACGACATCAGGAGACTTGCAGATAGGGTTCGCTGAGAGCGCCATGCTCATCAAGATTGTGGAGCGCCCGCCTGCACTTGCCACTAAGTTGCTGATCGATCGAGCATTCATGCGCTCACCCCCGCCAGAACCGGAACAATCGCGGGGAGTGCTCCTGCGACTCAACTTCGAAGGTGCGAACAAGGTGACTCCAGAGGGCAGGGATGCGTTGCCCCGTCCGACGAACTTCTTCATTGGCAACGACCCGTCTCGCTGGAGGACAAACGTGAGGAGCTACCGCGAGGTCGTGTACGGAGGACTGTATGATGGGATTGACCTAATCTATCGCGCGACTGACAAGGGCGTGAAGTACGACTTCATCCTCGCTCCCGGAATAGGCTTGAGCGCCATCACGATGTCCTACGACGGAGCGGACAGTATTGAGCTGGGAGCGGCGGGCGACTTGCGTGTGCACACCGCCATTGGAGACATCGGAGATTCCTCCCCGATTGCCTACCAGGGCAAGGACGATGTGCAATGCTCGTTCGTCTTGCTCGCCCTTCTTTCTTACGGTTTCTTGTGCGATGGCGTGGACAAGTCCCGTGAGGTAGTGGTCGATCCCCTCCTCTACTCCACTCACCTTGGCGGTGGCGACGAGCTTGAGGCAGGATACTCGATCGCGATAGACTCCGCCGGCAACACCTACGTGACCGGATGCACGCATTCAGCGGACTTTCCCGTCACTCCCGGCGCCTTCGACACGGTCCATGATGGGCTTTCTTGGTCGAGCGAGGCATTCGTAGCGAAGCTGGATTCCACTGGAAGTTCCCTCCTCTACTCCACGTACCTTGGCGGTAGCAGTATCGATGGCGGATTCTCGATTGCCATAGACTCCGCCGGCAACGCCTACGTGACGGGATACACGGGTTCAGTGGACTTTCCCGTCACTCCAGACGCCTTCGATAAGACACTGAACGGGTCGCAGGATTCATTCGTTGCGAAGCTTGACTCCACCGGGAGTTCCCTCCACTACTCCACATACATTGGCGGCGGTCATGATGACTGGGGAAACTCCATTGCAGTCAGTCCCGCCGGCAATGCTTACGTTACTGGAAACACGAATTCAACAGATTTCCCTGTCACTCCCGACGCGTTTGATACCACCCTCAGCGGTTCGCGTGATTCATTCGTGGTGAAGCTGAACGCCACGGGTAGCGGCCTTACCTACTCCACCTACCTTGGCGGTGGCGGTAGTGACGATGGACTCTCGATCGCGATAGACTCCGCGGGCAACGCGTACGTGACGGGATACACGAGTTCAGCGGACTTCCCCGCCACCCCCGGCGCGTTCGATGCGGCCCTCAGCGGACCGAGTGACGCATTCATTGCGAAACTTAACTCCACCGGCAGTTCGCTTCTCTACTCCACTTATCTTGGCAGTGGCGGTGATGATGTGGGTGACTCGATTGCGATAGACTCCGCCGGCAACGCCTATGTGACAGGATCCACGTATTCAGCGGGTTTCCCCATCACTCCCGGCGCCTTCGATAATTCCTACAATGGCGGCTTGTACGACTCATTCGTGGCGAAGTTGGACTCCACCGGCAGGTCAATTCTCTACTCCACTTACCTTGGCGGTGGCGGTGACGATGCGGGATCCTCGATTGCCGTAGACTCCACTGGCAACGCCTGCGTGACTGGATACACGGGTTCGGCGGACTTTCCCGTCACTCCCGGCGCGTTCGCTACGACCCTCAACGGGCCGACTGACGCATTCGTTGCGAAGCTCGACGCCACCGGAAGCTCCCTCCTCTACTCCACGTACCTTGGCGGTGGCGGTCATGATGTGGGATTCTCGATTGCCATAGACTCCGCCGGCAATGCTTACGTGACAGGGAAGACGCGTTCAGCGGATTTCCCCGTCACTCCCGGTGCCTTCGATAGGAACCTCAACGAACCGCAGGATTTGTTCGTGGCGAAGCTGAATCCGGTTAACGCTCCCCCAACGACAAGCTTCTTGAGTCAGTACTGGTGGCTCATCGTCGTCATCGTGGCGGTAGTGTTCGTGCTCCTGCTATTGGCCTTGACGAAGAGAAAGAAACCGAAAGAGGAGAAAGAGGAAGTCCTGTCATCCGAGCCACAAAATCCACCGCCAAGTGAGTGACAGTAACAGAAGTCAGGACTGCCAAACAAATGTGGAAGCGGCGTGGTCAATCGGTTCACCGACAGTCCCCTCAAATGTCCACCTAGTCTTTGCGGCGATTCAAGAGAGAAGTCCGTTCCAGAAAACAGTGAAAGGCGTGCATGGCTTTGCACGCGGACGTACTTTCACTGTGCTTGATTGAAGAGCGACGTGCGCCTTGTCTAGCCGATCTTGAGGTCGAACGATGTGGTCATTGAGCCACCGTCGTCGTCCGTCATCGTCAACGTGATGGTGTACGTGCCCGCAACGGAGTAGACGAGAGTCACCTCATTCGTGGCGGTAATGGGGTTCACGTCCGGGCTCGGGTACGGGTCTGGACTCACGCCGTTGTTGTAGTAGATTATGCTGAATGTCCTCCCATCGCCCGAGGTCCAAACGAACGTCAGGTCGTCGCTTCCGACATCGTGGGCGGTTCCCCTCAGGTGCACTATCTGGTTGACGGCGTCCGCGTTGAAGCCGTCAACTGTCCACGTCCAGGTGTCGTTGTGCATGACGTTGAATGTGTGATGCAGCGTCGTCTCGTTACCATTCTCCCACCCGATAATCAGCCACGCTGGGTCTGCACCATTTATTTGTCCGTTGACCGGGTCGTCATCCGGGGTGTAGTAAGCCACCGCCGAGAACTTTCTGCTCATGCTGATGTGCACGTTGTACAGCGTGGTGGACTGGTCGTCGGGGCTTCCGGGATACCTGACCACTTTCACGTATCCGGTCTCGTTCCCTTCCTCGTACAGCCTGAGGATGACGTCGTGCCACTTCTCCCCCGCCACGCGGAGAGTGATGTTCGCGACCATGAACGCCTCTGCGTTCAATATCTCCGGCGGGACGTTGCGGACGGTCACGTACGTTTCGTATGTCGCGACACCACCGTCGTCGTCCTCCACCTTCAGGGAAATCTTGAACACGCCGTTGTCCCCATAGGTGTGAGCCGCCCTGTCCTCAGCGCTGAACGGGAACGTTCCCCACGGGCTCTTCTTCGGATCAGGCCCGATGCCGTCGTTGTAGTGCACGCTTTGCGCCGTGGGCCCGTACTCGAAAGTCCAGGTGAAAGCTAGGTCGTCGCTGCCTGAATCGGTTGCGTTGGTGGTCACTGACAGCAGGTCGGCCTCGTTCACTTCGAACGGCCCAAAGGGCTTGATGACCGGCGGCAGGTTGTCTACGGTGATGTTCGTCTCGTAAGTCACGGAGCCGCCATCATCGTCGGTTACTGTGAGAGTGAGGTTGTAGACCGCGTTGTCCCCGTATGTGCGGATGGTGGAGTCCAGAGCGGTGAACGGGAAGGTCCCCCAAGGACTCTTCTCTGGGTCTGGGCTTACACCGTCGTTGTAGTGCACGTTTTGAACGATAGGTCCCAGCTCGAAACTCCAGAGGAAGGTGAGATCGTCGCTGCCTGGGTCTGTTGCGTTTGCCGCCACGCTCAGAGCGCTGCCCTCGTCCACGGTGAAAGGCCCGAATGGTTCGATGCTCGGCGGGAGGTTCAGGACAGTGATGTCGGTCGCGTAGGTGGAGACGCCGCCATCGTCGTCCGTCACGGTCAGGATGAGAGTGTAGACGGCGTTGTCACCGTAGGTGTGGGTGACGGTGTCCGTGGC
>Ga0315277_10001092_pt1 | contig 40208 bp, 30 predicted proteins | sample YL17G05_15_MG_FD_203695 | JGI IMG/M metagenome (GOLD analysis project Ga0315277, IMG submission 203695) | Sediment microbial communities from Yellowstone Lake, YNP, Wyoming, USA - YL17G05_15 | ecosystem: Environmental > Aquatic > Freshwater > Lake > Sediment | place: USA: Wyoming | collected...
GTCGGCCGCGGCCACTCGAGTGGTGCGTTTAGCGGCCGCCGGTACGTCGGCCACGGCCACTCGAGTGGAGCGTTTAGCGGCCGCCGGCACGGCGGCCACAAGTCGTCGGACGGCGATCTTGCACAGCTTCGTGGTCTTCGGATTGCTGACAGGGCTCGCACCGCTTCTGGCCGGTTGCGGCGACGGTTCATCCCAGCCGGCCGGCCCACGACTCTCCTATCGCCAGCAGGTGGCCCAGGCCCAGAAGGAGCCCCTGCCGGACGTGCGGGCGGAGAAGCTGATCAGGATCGCCTCCGGGCAGGCCAACGCCAAGGACATCTCGGGGGCCGAGGAGACCTTGAGACTGGCCGCCGAGGCCTGCCAGCGGATCGACGACGCCGCCATGCGAGCCGGGGCCTTGTCGCTGCTGGCCGAGGCCCGGGCCCGCACCGGCAACCGCTCGAAGGCCCGCGATGCCGCCGACTCGGCCCTGGCCGCCGCCGAGAGAGTCGAGGACCTGGAGACCAGGGCCCGCACGCTGGCCCGGGTGGGCCGGGCCCAGGGTGTCATGGAAGACGTCGACGCCGCGGTCCGATCGCTCAAGACGGCCGAGCAGCTCGCCGGCCAACTGAAAGACCCCGTCGGCAGGACCTTGGTGCTCGACACCGTGGCGGTCAGCTATCAGAAGATCGGCCGGGAGGCCGAATCCGACCGCGTGATCGGCGAAGCCCTGGAGCTGGCCAAGACGATCGCAGACGACCGCGGGCGGTGCCAGGCAATCGGCGAGGTGGCCGCGCAGCTCGGCGCGATGAAGAAGAAGCAGGCCGCAGAGCCGGCCTTCGATCTGGCCCTCCAGGCCGCCCGCAAGATCAACAACCTCCCCAGCCGCGCCTACGCCCTGGCCGACACCGCCGAGAAACTCTCCAAGGCGGGCTACCACGCCCGGACGCACGAGGTCCTCGACGAGGCCGACCGGGTCGCGCAGAAGATCCCCGAACCCGACCAGAAACGCCTGGCACTCGAAAAGGTCCGCGGCCTGACGGCCAAGCTGCCGAAGCAATGATGAATGCAGAAGGCAGAATGATGAATGCAGAAGGCAGAAGGCAGAATGATGAATGGCGTTTTTCGCGTCGCAACGTTTACCAGGCGGGCTTGCCCCCATACAGTTCTGGCACCAGCATAGTGGCACCAGCATAGTGGCACCAGCGCAGTGGCACCGGCGTCTCGCCGGTGTGACACAAGGGAAAGCGCTGCCACGAGTCCCGTCACACCGGCGATACGCCGGTGCCACTTGATCTTCCTTGAAATACCACCCGTTGGACGATACTGGGGCTTGCCCGCCGTTTGGCTGCGGCCTCGCCGCGCTGAGGATACCGGCCGTGAACCCGCAAAACATCTTCGCGCCCCTGCCGGCGCCGTCGCCGAGCGAAATCTTCACGGCACTGCTCGACGGGCAAGCCTTCAAGCTCCAGCGGATCGTCTCGACCGGCCAGACCAGCCCACCGGGCCAGTGGTATGACCAGGACACGCACGAATGGGTCTTGCTGCTCTCCGGCGGAGCCAGGCTTCGCATCGACGGCGAGGCGGGACTGCTCCAAATGCAGCCGGGCGACTACGTCCATATCCCCGCCCACGTGCGGCATCGCGTCGAGTGGACCGACCCGAACCAGGAGACCGTCTGGTTGGCGCTCCATTACCAGCCGCACTCCGGGCACCCTCAGGGCAACGCCGCGGGTACTGTTGGCGGCCTGTGAGCCACTGCCTGCTGACTCCGCGAGAGTGATGCCGCCCGCGGTCAGCGAAACCGGCTTGACAAGTCACGGTTCTTCTGCGCGAATGGATGAAGTCTGTTTTCCACGCGACCTCTGCGGCCTCTACGGTGCAAAACGAGGGCAGTATTGCGCCGGGGTCAGGTCGCCCAGACGCTAATCACTGCTCAAGCTCTGCCCCCGATGACCCCGATGATGGGAGCCCTCGCCCGTGCTCAGAATATCACCCGGGGCAGCCAGGTCTTCGTCGCGCCGCAGAATGTGAAGGTCTTCGCCGACGACGGGCAGAGCGCGGAGACTCCTCTTGGGTCACGGCCTTCAGACGGTCAGCTTCCTTTCGCAGAGGGCAAATTTCCAAAACCTTCCGTGGTGCCGGACGGCAGGCACGACGGCTGACCCTGCGGGCCCCAGGGGGGCCCAAGACCGAGCGGCCGGAAGGTGATCCTCCAAGAGGCTCTCAAGGAGCCTGCGCCGCCGGTGCCCTTGCCACGCTGCCCGGAAGGCGGTAACCTAAAAATGGCAATCTGTAGGAGGCGTCTCCAGACGCCGATTGGGCCGTAACTGACGGGGTGATCGGCGACTGGAGTCGCCTCCTACAAATGGCCGACGTGGTCAAGTTGTTCTGTTACGGCGCCTTAACACCTGTCAGCTTGAGGGGCTTCGGCGGCAATGCGCGGCGTTCAGAAAGCGTGGTCGGGGCTGGTTGCCCGGCTGGTCTTGGCGTGGTGTGGTCTCCTGCTTGCTGCGGGCCTGGTGCTGGGCGGCGGGGAGGATTCCAGGCCGGTACGCATCGGAGTCCTGGCCAAGCGCGGTCCCCAACTGTGCCTGACCGAATGGGGCGCCACCGCAGAATACCTCGGCGCGGAAGTCCCCGGGTACAGCTTCGAGATCCGGCCGCTGCGTTACGATGAAGTCGCTCCGGTTGTCGAGGCCGGAAAGGTGGACTTCATCCTGGCCAACCCCGCCTTATACGTGGAGCTGGAGCGGTTCCACGGTGCGAGCCGGATCGTGACGCTGAGAAACCTGTATGCCGGCAGGCCCTACACGGTCTACGCCGGCGTGATCTTCTGCCAGTCGGGCCGCGAGGATCTCCACGAGCTGAGCGAGTTGAAGGGCAAGACCTTCATGGCCGTCGAGGAAGACTCGTTCGGCGGCTGGCAGATGGCCTGGAGGGAGCTGAAGGAGCACGGCATCGACCCCTACCACGACTTCAGCGATCTGCGGTTCGCCAAAACGCAGGACGCGGTCGTCTACGCCGTGCGTGACGGCGAGGTGGATGCGGGCACGGTGCGGGCCGACACGCTGGCGCAAATGGTCCTGGAAGGGAAGGTCCGCTGGGACCAGTTTCAGGTGATCAATCCGCAGCGCGGCGAAGAGGCAGTTCTTCCCTTCCCGCATTCGACGCGCCCCTACCCGGAATGGCCGCTGGCCAAGGTCCGGCACACCTCGGACGAGCTGGCGCAGAAGGTCGCGGTCGCCTTGTTGAGGATGTCGCCCGACTCGCCCGCGGCCAAGGCCGCCGGCTGCGCGGGCTGGGTTATCCCGCAGAATTATGAGCCGGTTCAGGACTGCCTGCGAGAGCTGCGCATCGGTCCCTACCAGGATTACGGCGAAGTGACGCTGGAAGCTGCTGTCCGCCGATATCGGCCCTGGCTGGTAGGAGCGGTAGCGATCTTCGTCTTCGCCTGCGTGCTCGCGGTCTACGTGGCCCGGCTGAATCGCGCGCTGCGGAATACACTCTCGCAGCATCGGCAGGAGCTGGTCGAGCGCCGGCGGGCGGAGGAAGCCATCCGGCTGAGCGAGACCCGGCTGAGGCAGGTCATCGATCTGGTGCCGCACATGATCTTTGCCAAGGACCAAGACGGACGCTTCCTGCTGGTCAACCGCGCGCTGGCCGAAGCGTACGACACGACGGCGGAAGAGCTTACGGGCAAGAAGCACGCCGAGGTGCACCCGATTGAAGAAGAACTCCGGCACATGCTGGCAGACGACCTGGCCGTGATCGAGAGCGGTCAGCCGAAGATCGTCCCCCAGGAGTCGTTCATGGATGCCGAGGGCAACGTCCGGCTGCTGCAAGTGATCAAGATTCCGTACACGGCCTCGGGAACCTCGGAGCCGGCCATGCTGGGCGTGGGTATCGACATCACGGAGTTGAAACAGGCGGAGGAGGCGCTGCGGAAGAGCGAACAGATGCGGGCGGAAGCCGAGAAGCTGGCCGCCATCGGGCGGCTCGCCGCCGGTGTGGCCCACGAAATCAATAACCCCTTGACCGGCGTGCTGACGTTTGCGCACCTGCTGAAGGACAAGGAGAACATGGATGAGCAAGACAGGAAGGATTTGGATCTGATCATCCACGAGACGACTCGGGCAGCGGAGATCGTGCGCGGCCTGCTGGAATTCGCCCGGGAAAGGCCGCCACAGAAAGAACCCCTCAACGTGAACGAGGTGATGCGGCGGACCTTGCGGCTGCTGGGAAAGCAGGAGGCGTTTCAGCACGTCGCCGTCCGCGAGAGTTACCAGGAAGATCTACCCAGCGTAGACGGCGACATGAATCAACTCCAGCAGGTGTTCGTGAATCTGTCGCTCAACGCCTGTGAGGCCATGCCCGGCGGGGGGACGCTCACCGTCAGCACTATGGCCGACGACGGCAGGGTGCTCGTGAAGCTGACCGACACCGGCTGCGGAATCAAAAAGGAGAACCTCCAGCGGATTCTCGAACCGTTCTTCAGCACCAAGCCCGTCGGTCAAGGTACCGGGCTGGGCTTGAGCGTCAGCTACGGCATTGTCCGACAACACGGCGGCACCTTGGAGGTCGAGAGTGAGGAAGGCAAGGGTAGCACGTTCACCGTCGTCTTGCCCTCCCTGCTAGATGATCGCCTGGAGAGACGCTGGAAAAGTTCAGGGTTGAGGGTTGAGAGTTGAGGCTCCCAGAACCGCTGAATCCCCAGTCCCCAATCCCCAATCCCTAATCCCTGTCCACCATCCACTCCGGCACACGCATGAGCACCTCTGAATCTGAACCGGGCCGTTCCACACTCGGGCAGAGGATCCTGGTCATCGACGACGAGGCGGTGATCGGCCTGAGCTGCCGGCGCGCCCTGGCTCCCGATGGCCACGAGGTCACGACGTTTCAGGATCCACAGATGGGCCTGCAGGCGGCCTTGTCGGGCGATTTCGACGTGATCCTCCTGGACCTGGTGATGCCGCAACTCGACGGGCTGGAGATACTCAGGTGCGTGAAGGCGGCCGGGGTGGCCTCGGAGGTGGTGATCATCACCGGCCATGCCACGGTGGAATCGGCCGTGCAGGCCATGAAGCAAGGCGCTACCGACTACCTCAGCAAGCCCTTCTCGCCAGATCAATTGCGGATAGTCCTCCGCAAGGTGTGCGAACGCTCCGCCCTGATCCAAGAAAACCGCCTGCTGCGACAACAACTGGAGATCCAGCGGGGATTCGAGGGCATCCTCGGCGAGAGCCGCGCCATGCAGCGAGTGTTCTCCCTGGTCAAGCGGGTGGCCCCCACCGACGGCACGGTGCTCGTGAGCGGTGAGAGCGGCACCGGCAAGGAGATGGTCGCCCGGGCCATTCACCAGTTGAGCCGCCGCAGCCAGCACCCGCTGATGGCCTGCGACTGCAGCGCCCTGGCGCCCACCTTGCTCGAAAGCGAGCTGTTCGGACACGTCAAAGGGTCCTTCTCCGGCGCCATCGCCACCAAACAGGGCTTGTTCGAGGCGGCACACCAGGGAACCCTGTTCCTCGACGAGGTCGCCAATCTCAGCCTGGAGACCCAGGGGAAGCTCTTAAGGGTCCTGGAGACCAGGCGCGTCAGGAAGGTCGGCGACACCGCCGAACGCGAGTGGGACATCCGCCTGATCACGGCCACTAACCGGGACCTGGCGGAAATGGTGGCCGAAGGGGATTTCCGCGAGGACCTCTACTACCGGCTGAACGTGGTGCCGATCTACCTCCCGCCACTCCGCGAACGGCAAGGTGACATCCCCAAACTGGCCATGGCCTTCCTCGAACGCGTTTGCAGGAAGAACGAGATTGCAGCGAAGGGATTAACGCCCGAAGCGCTGGCTCAGATGGAAACCTACCGCTGGCCGGGCAACGTCCGCGAACTCCGCAACGTCGTGGAGCGAATTGCCATTCTCTGCGACTCTGATCGGATCGAACCGCGACACCTGCCGCCCGAGATTCACCAGGGGTCTTCACGGTCGATCGTCAGCCGGCTTCCCCAGGACTGGGAGGATTTCAAGCGGCTCAAGCAGCAGGTCAGAGACGCGGCAGTTCAGGAACTGGAACGCCGTTTCCTCACTGAGGCCCTCGAACGGTCCGAGGGAAACGTCAGCAAGGCCGCCGAGGCCGTGGGCATGCAGCGGACCAATTTCCATGCCCTGATGAGGAAGTACAGCCTGAGCTCCGACCTGGATGGTTGAGGGTTGAGTGTTGAGAGTTCGCGCGTGAAGTGCCCTTCGCTTTCCACCATCCGCTATCCGCTATCCACTATCCACTCCCTCGACCCCAGCCACCCGGTCCTCCCGTACATCGGCGGCATACAGTGTACTGTCTTACCGTACGCTGCTCTGCGACTGGCCCCTGCATTTGCCCGCCACGGCGACATGGACCTTGGTGATCGTGCTGCCCACAGTCCGAGAGGATAGGGGCTCTGGGCTGACTGCCTGTCGAAGAACGTGCTCCCTTCGCCCCGCATCTGGCGTTAACACAGTGGCACCGGCGTCTCGCCGGTGTGACGTAACTCATGGCGGCGCCTTCCCTTGTGTCACACCGGCGAGACGCCGGTGCCACTTGATCCTGCTTCAGACGCCAGCCAATCAGCAGTACTGGGGCAAGCCCGCCCGGCAGACGGCCAACCACGCCGACGCCGCGCCGTAGAGTTCATTGGCCTTTGCACCCTTCTTCCGCCACCTGGCACGGATGTTGCATCCGGCCCTGGGCATTCCCGATCGGCGGAGACAGCACAGGTAACACGGGAGCCGAAGCATGCTCGATGTCCCCAGATTGTTGGTCGTCGATGACGAGGCGGTAGTCTGCCAGGGTTGCCGGCGGATCCTCTCGCCCGAGGGGTTCCAGGTGGACACCAGTAGCGATCCCCGCGAGGGCCTGAGCCTGGCCGCGGAGAAGGACTACGCGGCCGTCTTGCTCGACTTCAAGATGCCGGGGATGGATGGGATCCAGTTTCTGAGAGAGCTGAGGAAAGTGAGGCCGGACGTCCCCGTGATCTTCATCACCGGTTATCCCAGCATCCCGGATGCGGCCTCGGCGATGCGTCTGGGCGCCGCCGATTACGTCACCAAGCCTTTCGCGCCGAAGGAAATCATCCAAGCGATTCAGAGGGTCTTGCGCCACCCGGGGACGGAGATGGGAGTGCCCGGAGCCGGCGAGCTCCCCTCGGGGCAACGCAAATACCTGCCCAAGTCGGAATTGGGCACGCTGGTGACCAAGCTCCGGGAGGTCGGCTACACCGTGTTGGGGCGGAAACTGGTCGACGGCGTCGCGCTGCTGCGGCCGATCCACTCGGCCGACGAGCTGGCCCGCGGCTTCCGCGACGAGCAACACGCCGGGCGCTACCGCACGACGGCGGGAGATCCGGAGCTGTCCTTCGAGTGCGTAGTGGGGCCGGACGGGCCGAAGCGCTACCTGTTCCCGGCAGTTCGGGGTGTCTTCAGCCTGCACGTCGAGAACAACCGGTTTGTCCTGGACGACACCCCGCCGCCACCGCCCAAGCTGGCCATGTTGGGTGTTCGGGCGTGTGAGCTGGCGGCCGTGCAGGTGCAGGATCGCGTGTTCGGCACTGGGGAGAACGGGCACTTCCGCTGCGAGCTGGATTCCTACTACAAGCAGGCCCGCGAAACCACGCTGATCGTGGCGGTCAACTGCACGCGGCCCGGCGGCACGTGCTTCTGTGCCTCGATGGGGACCGGCCCGCAGGCTAGCGATGGCTTCGATTTGGCGATGACGGAGCTGCGGCGCGGATTGCTGGTCCGGGCCGGTTCCACCCGCGGCGGAGAGCTGCTCGAGCAGCTTCCGGTGCGGGAGCCTTCCTCCGCCGAGCTGGAGCTGGAAGAAGTGCGGCTGGAACAGGCGCGGCTGCAGATGGGTCGCGAGCTGGACACCCGCGGCCTGCGGGAGCTGCTCGACAAGAACATCGAGCACCCGGTCTGGGAAGCGGTGGCCAAACGATGCCTAGGATGCGGCAATTGCACGCTGGTCTGCCCCACGTGTTTCTGCAGCACAGTGACGGACTCCAGCGATCTGGAGGGGCGGGCGGCGGGCCGGACTCGCCAGTGGGAGTCTTGTCACACCCACCAGTTCAGCTACACAACCGGCGGTCCGGCGCGGAGTTCGATCCGCGCCCGCTACCGCCACTGGCTGCGGCATAAACTGTCCACCTGGCACGAGCAGTTTGGCTGCAGCGGCTGCGTCGGCTGCGGCCGCTGCATTACCTGGTGTCCGGTGGGGATCGATTTGACCAAGGAGGTGGCGGCCATCCGGATCGGTCAGCCTTCGACGGGGGCCTCCTCCGGCGTAACACAAGGGGTGATCTGATGAGTGTCGATAGTGGCTTGGCGCGCCCGGAGCCCCTCTGCGGCACGGACACCATGATGCCCGTGCCCGTGCGGATTCTGGACGCCCGCGTGGAGAACTTTAACACCCACACCTTCGTCGTGCAGCTTGAGGACGAGCAGGCACGCAAAGCCTACCGCTGGACGCCGGGGCAGTTCAACATGCTCTACGTGCCCGGCGTGGGCGAAGCGGCCATCTCGATCAGCTCCCGCCCGGACGAACCCGACGTCATCGAACATACCATCCGCATGGCCGGCTCGGTCACGCGGGCCATCGAGCGGACGGGTAAAGGCGGGCTGCTCGGACTGCGGGGACCCTTCGGCCGCGGCTGGCCCATCGAGCGGCTCCGCGGCGGCGACGTCGTCATGGTGGCCGGCGGCATCGGCCTGGCGCCGTTGAAACCGATGGTCTACTGGCTCCGCCGCCACCGGGATCGCTTCCGCCGCGTCGTGCTGCTGTTCGGCTGCCGATCGCCCGACGATCGCCTCTACGTCGACGAGCTCGAACAGTGGCAAGCGGACGACGTGATCGACGTGCTGGTCACGGTGGACAACGCTACGGACGGGTGGATCGGCCCGGTGGGCGTGGTGACCAACCTCCTGCGGCGGATCCGGGTTAATGCCAGTCAGACGACCGTGATGGTCTGTGGGCCGCGGGTGCTCAACCGGGTGGCCGCCTGGAGCTTCTTGCAGCTTCACGTCCCGCCCGAACGGGTCTACTTGAGCCTCGAACGCAACATGAACTGCGGTTTCGGGCAGTGCGGCCATTGCCAGATGGGAAGCAAGTTTGTCTGCAAAGACGGTCCCGTCTTCGCCTTCAGTGAAATCGCCGACTTCTTTGCCAGTGAGGAGGTTTAGCCATGCCCGACGCCGCCAAGCACGTCCCCGACGGAAAGCCCAAGCTGGCGGTCTACAAGTTCTCCAGTTGCGACGGCTGCCAGCTTGGGCTGTTGAACCTGGAGGACGAGTTGCTCCAATTGGCGGGGGCCGTGGAGATCGCGTACTTCCTGGAGGCCCGCCGCCGGGAACTCCCGCCCCCTTACGACGTGGGGCTGGTCGAAGGGAGCATCTCCACGCCCGACGAAGAAGAGCGGATTTTCCAGGTCCGGCGGGATTGCCGATTCCTGATCACCATCGGGGCCTGCGCTACCTCCGGGGGCATCCAGGCGTTGCGGAATTGGGCGGACGTCGAGGAGTTCACCCGCTCCGTCTACGCCGCGCCGCAACACATCGAGACCCTGGAGACCGCCACGCCCATCGCTGCGCACGTCTTCGTCGATTACGAGCTCCGCGGCTGCCCGATCAACCATTACCAGTTGTTGGAAGTCCTCACGGCCGTGCTGGCCGGACGCAAGCCCGTGATTCCCACCTACAGCCTGTGCATCGAATGCAAGCGGCAAGGGATCCCCTGCCGGCTCGTGTCGGGAGGTCTGCCCTGCCTGGGGCCGATCACCCAGGCCGGCTGCGGGGCGCTCTGCCCGGGCGTCAACCGCGCCTGCTACGGCTGTTTCGGGCCGATGGAAATGCCCAACATCGAGTCACTCGGCGACTGGTTCTCCGGACTGGGCTGCACCCCGGCTGAAATCGTCCGCATGCTCCGGTCGTTCAACGGCTATCTGGAACCATTCAAGCAGGCAAGTGAGCGCTATGAGCAACTCCACAGAACGGCTTGATCGGCGGACGATCCGCGTCAACACCCTGGCCAGAGTGGAGGGCGAAGGCGCTTTCCACCTCACGATCCGCGACGGGACGGTCGAGGAGGCCCGCCTGAGGATCTTCGAGCCGCCGCGGTTCTTCGAGGCCTTCTTGCGGGGTCGTCACTTCCGGGAAGTGCCGGACATCACCGCCCGCATCTGCGGCATCTGCCCCGTGGCCTACCAGATGAGCTCCTGCCACGCCCTGGAAAAGGCGCTAGGCGTGGCCGACCAGATCGACCCCGGCATCCGCACCATCCGCAACTTGCTCTACTGCGGCGAGTGGATCGAAAGCCACGTGCTGCACATCTTCATGCTCCACCTGCCGGATTTCCTGGGCTATGAGAGCGTCATCAGCATGGCGGCGGACCACGGGCCCGTGGTTGAGCGCGCCCTGAAGCTCAAGAAAATCGGCAACCAGATCCTAGCCACCATCGGCGGCCGCGCGGTCCATCCGGTGGGCGCGTGCGTGGGCGGCTTCTACAGCATCCCGGACGCCGAGCGCTGGGCGGAGCTGTTGCCGGCGCTCAAGGCGGGCGTCGACGAGATGTCCGACCTGGCGCTGTTCCTGGCGGAGAAGCTCGAGTATCCGGACCTCCAGCAGGACTACGAGTTCGTGGCCCTGCAGCCGGACGACGAGTACCCGATGAATCTCGGCCCGATCGCCTCCAGCAAAGGATTCCGCGTAGACCCGGAGGATTACCTGGACGTCGTCGAGGAGCAGCAAGTGGCTCACTCGACGGCGCTGCACGCCGTGGTCAAGGGCCGCGGCCCCTACCACGTGGGCCCCCTGGCCAGGCTCAACCTGAATGCCGAGAAGCTGCACCCCCGCGCGGCCGAGCTGTTGCCCAAGGTCTGCGCCGCCGTCGGGCAGGAGCTCCCCTGGCGGAACAGCTTCCTGAGCCTGCCGGCCCGGGCCCTGGAAACCGTCCACGCCCTGGCCCTGGCGGTGGACATCCTGGAGAACTATGATCCGCCCAATCGCAGCCGGGTGCCGATCGAGCCCCGCGCCGGGGTGGGCGCCGCGGCCACCGAGGCGCCGCGGGGAGTGCTCTGGCATCGCTACGAGACCGACGCGCAAGGGCTAATCAAGGCGGCCAAGATCATGCCGCCCACCAGTCAGAACCAGCCCCAGATCGAGGCCGATCTGCGTGCGCTGGGCCAGAAGATGAGCCATCTGGACGACGAGAAGCTCGGCCTGCGGTGCGAGCATCTGATCCGCAACTACGACCCGTGTCTGAGTTGCTCGGTGCACTTTCTGAAGCTGCACGTCCAGAGGTTGCCGTGAAGTTCTCTCGCACGTCCTACGGTCCTCTCAGTGGATGCCTGCTTCATACAGCGTATGGTCGCCGCATACACCTCAGGCGCCGAGTTCGCATGGCAGACCCCCTCAGAAAGCCGATTTGAGATCATGTCGCCCGGATTATTCATGGCGGTGTGCCACTGCTTGCCGCAAGGCAAGCAGTGTACGGCCGTTGCGCACGGCACTGCTTCTGATGAAGCAGTGGCACACAGCGGTGGCTCTCCGCAGCCTGTGAATAATCCGGGTTTAGCGGGCGGGCTTGCCCGCCGCGGAATTGGACGCAGCGGCCGACCCACTGCCCGGCGGGCAAGCCCGCCCGCTAAACCAGATGTCCGCTTCGGCCGATTGGCACGGATGTTGCAGATCGGTATTCGCGTTGGCGGCCGCCATCTCCAATTGGCAAATCAGCACAGTCAACACACATAAGGAGCCAAGTCATGTCCGACAACCCACGCTTGCTGGTCGTCGATGACGAGGCGGTTATCTGCCAGGCCTGCCGGCGCGTCTTCGCGCGCCAGGGGTTCCAGGTGGACGAGAGTACGGACGCCCGGGAGGGGCTGGCTCGGGCTACGGAGATGGACTACGCGGCCATCTTGTTGGACGTCAAGATGCCGGAAATGGACGGGATCCAGTTCCTGGAAGAGTTGCGCAAGAAAAAGCCGGACATCCCCGTGATGATCATGACCGGCTACCCGAGCATCCCCAACGCGGCGGCGGCAGTCCGCTTGGGCGCCTCGGATTACGTCACCAAGCCCTTCACGCCGGAGCAGATCACGCAGTCGGTTCGCAGGATGCTCGCCCGCTATGCAGACGGCCAGAATGGGCCGGAGACCGCCTCGGTGGGTGTTGAAGCGCCGGTTCCTCGGGCAGAAGACTTCTGCTTCCTGGACGAATCGTGGCTCCAGTTGGAGATCGACGGATCGGCTTCGGTCGGGGCCGTGCTGACGCGCTGGCGCGAGAAGACTGCCCAAGCGGTTCGCCTGCCGCAGGTTGGTGAGGCCGTATACCAGGGATTGCCGCTGGCTGGCGTGACGTTCACGGACGGGTCGCTGGTAATCGTGCCGTCGCCGATTTCCGGAGTGGTGGTGGCCGTCAACGAGGTGCTGACCAAGGAGCCGTCGGTGCTGTTGAGCGACCCCTGCGGGAAGGGCTGGATCGCCTGCATCTGCACCACCCGGCTCGAGGAAGAAATCGACCACTGCAAACCCCGACGCGTGGTCCTGGTGAACGCCGACGAGGCGTCTGCCGCCGACCAGGCCGAGCAGTTGGGGTTGCTGGGCTGCCAGGTCCACGTGGCCAAGAGCTGGCAAAACCTGGAGCCGGCCGTCCAGGACCCCGGTTACCATCTGCTCGTGCTCGATGCGTCCTCGGTGGGCGCAGACGGTCCGGGGCTGGTCAGGCGGGCCAAGGCCGCGGCGCCGTCCCTGAAAATCGTGGTGGTTGCCTCCGATGCGTCGCAATGGGAAGCGGCCTACCGAGAGCAGGGGATCTTCTACTACGCGGTGGAGCCGTTCGCGGACCGCGAGATCGTGGAGATCGTCGACGCGGCGTTCCGGCCACAGGCACCGCCCCGCCGGCCGGCAGAGCGACGGAAGGATCTCTCCGAGCCCGTCCACGGCATCCGCATCATCAACCGCAACGGGCATAAGGTGCAACTGCTGGCCGCGCCCGGCCTGCTGCGGCGCAACGGCGGCCTCGGTTGGGAGATCAGGCAAAAGCTGGCAGAGCAGGCCTTTCCGATTGTGACGATCCCCGGCGACGCCGACGTCACCTCGGCCGCCGTGCTGGCCGCAGCCGGCGCCTACGATCGTGTGATGGTCCTGCTGGCCAACGACGCGGGGCGGCTGCCGGGCAGTCTCGTGCGGGACACCAAGGCCGAATACGTCTCGGCGTCCAGGGAGAACGCCGGGAGAGTGACCACGCTGGTGGTCCAACCCAATCCGGTGGGAGGCGAGATCCTGGGATTCGACGAGCGGACCATTGCCTCTCTGGCCGAGCACATCGTGCAGGAGATGGCGTCCTACTAAACGGAGTTGCACGACTGCTGGGAATGAACTGTTTAGCCGCTGCGGCTACGCGGCGGCAGCCTCCGGCGTGGCCGCGGGGCTATTGAGTGTCAGGGAAGTAACGTCGCTAGCCGGCGGCTAACAGCCGCCGGGACTTCTCGCGTTTCCGCCCGGCGGCTGTTAGCCGCCGGCTATTGCGATACGCCATTGGTTTTCTGAGAGTCAATAAACACTGTGGGATTCCCAGAATCACGAAATCCCATTTGGCAAGATCAACGCGGGGTGCGACTGCTGGCTTGCCCGAAAATGCGACAAGGTATCCAAGCAAGGGAGGAGAACGATGATTACCGTGCCAACAGACAGGCGGGACTTGACGTTCCTCCACGACGTCATCGAAGAGGCACCGGGCAGTGAGCGGATCGTCCACTGCCTGCAGTGCGGAAGCTGCGGCGGCTCCTGCCCCAACGGGCCCGACATGGACTACACTCCGCGGGCCTTGTTCGCGTTGATCAACGCGGGCCAGCGAGACAAGGTGCTCTCGGCCAATACCATGTGGTGTTGCGTCTCCTGCTACGCCTGTACCGTACGCTGCCCGCAGCAGATCCCCATCACCGACATCATGTACGCCTTGAAGCGGATCTCGCTGCGCGAGGGACTGGCCAAGGGCACGGACGCCCCGGCACTGGCCAGGACGTTCACCGGCCTGTTGGACAGGTACGGCCGGAGCTTCGAGTTCGGGCTGGCCAGCCGCTACTACCTGTTGAACAAGCCGCTGGCCATCCTGAGGATGGGCCCCTTGGGACTGTCCATGTTGACCAAGGGGCGGATGTCGTTGGTGCCCACCAGAATCCGTCAGCTAGCTCAGCTCCAGGCCATCATCAGCAAGGCTAGAGAATTGGGAGGTGCGGCGTGAAGTGTGCATACTATCCCGGCTGCTCGCTGGAATCCAGCAGTGCCGCTTACGACGTTTCCGTGCGCGAAGTGGCGGACATGCTGAGGATCGAGCTGCTGGAAATCGACGATTGGAACTGCTGCGGGGCCACGGAGTATTTCTCCCAGGACGAGCTGACCGCCGCGGCCGTGGTCGCCAGGAACCTGGCGCTGGTCGATCCGGAGCTCGATCAGTTGGTCGCCCCCTGTGCCGCCTGCTACCTCAACCTGAAGAAAACCGATCACCTGATGGCCGAAAACCCCAAGCTGGGTGAGAAGGTCAACCAGGCGCTGGCCGCCGGCGGTCTCCATCACCGGCCGGGGCGCATCAGGGTGCGGCACTTGCTGGACGTGATCCACACCGACGTCGGCGAGGCCGCCGTCCGCGACAAGGTGGTCAGGCCGCTCAGCGGCGTGCGGGTGGCCCCGTACTACGGCTGCCAGGTCGTGCGGCCGTTCACTGATTTCGACAATCCCGAGTACCCCATGAAACTCGACGAGCTGTTCACTTGGCTCGGCGCCGAAGTGGTCGACTACCCGGCCAAGGCCTACTGCTGCGGAGGCCACATGACGCAGATCAGCGAGAGCCAGGCGTTCGAGCTGATCCGTCGCCTGCTGCAATGCGCCGCCAGCCGCAACGCCGACCTCATCGCCTGCATGTGCCCGATGTGCCAACTGAATCTGGACGCCTACCAGGGCCAGGTGAACAGTCATTTCCGCAGCGATTTCCGCTTGCCGATTGTGTTCTTCACCCAATTGGTCGGCGTGGCCTTCGGCATCGAGGCGAAGAGGCTGGGCTTTGGCAAAGAGATCGTGCCGGCGGAAACCGTCATCCGGGACAGACTGGGGTTGCCGGAATTGAGCAGCGTGCCACAAACCTGAGTGGCTGCCGAAAAGGTGACAGTCACCTTTTCGGCGCAAACCTAACTGGAGAAGAGCCATGGCAGAGAGAGTCGGCATTTACGTCTGTCACTGCGGCAGCAACATCGCCGGAACGGTCGACGTGGAGGACGTCGTCAGGTGGGCCGGCGAGAACATCGAGGACGTCGCCGTCTCGCGCGACTACAAGTTCATGTGCTCCTCACTCGGCCAGCAGATCATCGAGGAAGACATCAAGACCCAGGGCCTCTCCCGCGTGGTCGTGGCCGCCTGCTCGCCGCTGCTGCACGAGAAGACCTTCCGCCGGGCATGCGCCAGCGCCGGGCTGAACCCCTATCTGTTCCAGATGGCCAACATCCGCGAGCAGGTTTCCTGGGTGACCGCCGATAAGGCAGCCGCGACGCAAAAGGCCAAGCTCTCGGTGGTTGCCGCCGCCCAGCGGAGCAAGCACCAACAGCCACTCCAGCCCAGCCATGTGAGCGTCAACCCGGCTACCCTGGTCGTCGGCGGCGGCATCGCCGGCATCCAGGCCACCCTCGAGCTGGCCGACGCCGGCTACCACGTCTACCTGGTCGAGCGCGAGCCGAGTATCGGCGGGCACATGGCCCAGTTCGACAAGACCTTTCCCACGCTCGACTGTTCGGCCTGCATCCTTACGCCCAAGATGTCGGAAGTCGGCCAGCACGAGCACGTCACCCTGTTGACCTACTCCGAGCTGGAGGAGGTCAGCGGCTCGGTGGGGAACTTCAAGGTGAAGGTTCGCAAGCGGGCCCGCCACGTGAAGGAGGACGCCTGCAACGGCTGCGGCGTCTGCTCCCAGAAGTGCCCCAAGAAGCTGATCGACGACGCCTTCGAGGCCGGCTTCGGACAGCGCAAGGCTATCTACACCCCTTTCCCGCAGGCCGTCCCCAGGACCCCCGTCATCGACACCGACGCATGCGTCTGGTTCCAGCGCCAAAAGTGCCGGGTGTGCGAGAAGCTCTGCCCCGCAGGCGCGATCGATTTCGAGCAGCAGGACCAGATCGTGGAACTCGAGGTGGGCAACATCATCCTGGCCACCGGCTGGAAATTCTTCGACTGCACCAAGCTGCCCCAGTACGGCTATCGGCGGCTGCCCAACGTCTACACCGCCATGGAATTCGAGCGGATGTGCAACGCGGCGGGCCCCACCGGCGGCAAGATCGTGCTCCGCGACGGCAAAACCGAGCCGGAATCGGTGGCCATCATCCACTGCGTCGGCAGCCGCGATTCCCAGCACCATTCCTACTGCTCGAACGTCTGCTGCATGGCCGCGCTGAAGTTCGGACACCTCGTGCTGGAAAAGACCCACGCCGACGTCTATTCCTTCTACATCGATCTGCGGACCAGTCACAAGGACTACGAGGAGTTCTACCAGCGGCTCCTGGGCGAAGGGATGCACTTCGTCCGCGGCAAGGTCGCCGAGGTGACCAACGCCGACCGCATGCCGCTGGAAACCGGCAAACTCGTGGTGCAGGCCGAGGACACGCTTTTGGGCAAGCAGCGCCGGGTTCCCGTGGACATGGTGATCTTGATGGGCGCCTTGGAGCCCCAGGCGGACGCCACGGAGGTGGGCAGAACGTGCGGCATTGCCTGTGGTGCGGCCGGCTGGTTCACCGAGCGGCATCCCAAGCTCGACCCGGTGGCCACGATGACCGACGGAATCTTTGTGGCCGGCGTCTGCCAGGGGCCCAAGGACATCCCCGCCTCGGTGGCCCAGGGTGCGGCCGCTGCCGCCCGGGTGGCGGGCATGATCGCCAAGGGGACCGTGACCATCGAGCCGATCACCGCCTCGGTCGATGAAGAGAAGTGTTCCGGCTGCCGGATCTGCAACGCGCTGTGCCCCTACAGCGCCATCGAATTCGACGAGGAAAAAACGGTCAGCCGCGTGAACCTGGCGCTCTGCAAGGGCTGCGGCACGTGCGTGGCCGCCTGCCCCGCCGGTGCGATCACCGGTGCCCACTTCACCGACGACCAGATCCTCGCCGAGATCGAAGGTGCGCTGTGGGACGCCCGGCCCAGCGGCAACGAGCACCCGGCCGCTCCCGCCTTGGTACAGTGTACAGTGGATAGTGGATAGTGGATAGTGGTGAGTGGAGAGTGGTGAGCGGCTATCCGAAAAGCTCCCCTCTCCCTTTGGGAGAGGGGCAGGGGGTGAGGGCATGGCGAAACCACGCAGCCGAGGAAGTCGTCTCGCCGCTGAACCGCCCTCACCCTAACCCTCAGGAGACCGATACAACGCGCTCTTCGGATAGCCTCTGAGTGGAAAGTGGGGGCGGGGGCCATGGTTGGCCGTGCCGACGACGGTCAAGCATTCAGCCATCAGCATTCCCCCTGGCCCCTCGCCCCTATCGAGGCCAACTCATCCTTTCAACAGTCTCTTTGCCGCGGCCACGATCTTGGCGGCGTCCACTTTCATGTAGTCGAGCATTTCCGGTGCGCCTGGGGCAGGGGCGTCGGGAAACGCCAGCCTCTTGACGTGGACCCCGGGCACCGCTTCGGCCACCCTGGCGATAATCTCGGCACAATTGCAGAAGCTGTACGAGCCCTCGTCGGAAGTCAGCAGCCTCCCCGTCTTCTTCACCGACTTGATGATCGGGTCCATCACCTCCTCCAGAGGCGCCAACGTCCTCGGGTCGATGAACTCCGCGCTGATGCCCTCCTTCTGGAGCTGCTCGACCGCCTTGGCGATCTCCACGGTCTGAGGTGCGTAACCGACGATGGTGATGTCCTTTCCCTCCGTGCGGACAACCGCTTGGCCGATCGGAACCGTGTAGGGCTCGTCGGGAACCTCGGGGCCTGTGGCCGGCACCGGGTAGTGGCAATACACCACCGGATCCACGTCGCGGATCGCGGAAATCATCAGGCCCTTCGCGTCGTACGGATTGGAGGGAATGACGACCTTCAGCCCGGCCAGCCGGGCGTAGGCAGACTCGAGCCCCGCGTCGGCATGTTGGCCGCCTTGCAGGGGCGATCTGGTTGCCATGTCGGCCCAGAGCACCATGGGAAAAGCCGCCTGGCCGCCCGTCATGTGCCGGAGCTTGCCCGCATGGTTGAACATCAGCTCATAGGGGATGAAGGTGGCCATGCTGGGGATATGGGCAATGGCCCGGACACCGATCATCGACATCCCCATGGCGCCGCCCACGATCCACTCTTCGTCGATGGCGCAGAACTGTACCCGCGGCGGGCCGAACTCTCGATCCAGATTGATGGACCTGTTCGCCCAGCCGGCCGCCGGGTTTTGGTATTCGTACAACAGCGTCAGGAACTTGTCCTGCCGCATCTCCCCCTGGATAGCCTCCAGAATCGCATAGGTCATGCTCTTGGGCATGGTGGGAACCTCCCGTTTTCTGCTTTTAGCTTGTGTGGAGCGGAACCGCACCTTGGGCAAAGACGTTCAACAAGCCGTCCTCGGGCTTGGGCACGGGTTGGGACTGGGCGAACTTGGCGGCATCTTCGACCGCCTGCCGCACCTCGGCCGCAATCTCATCGGCCCGGCCCACGGTGAGCACCGCCTCGTTGACCAGGAACTGCCTCAGCCGTGCAATGGGGTCCTTGGCCATCCAGTCCCTCAGCTCCCGGTCCGAGCGATAGCCCAGCCCGAATGCGCCGTCCACGCCGATCTTGCCGCCGCCGGCCCCGTAGTGGTCGTACCAGCGGTACGTTTTGCACTCGATGAGCGTGGGACCGCCGCCGGCACGGGCCTTGGCGATGGCGTGCTTGGCGACGTTGTAGACGGAGAGCACGTCGTTGCCGTCCACAACCCGCCCCTCGATGCCGTAGCCGTCCGCCCGGCGGGCGAGATCCACGATGCCGAACACGTTGCTGGCCCGCACCCAGATCTGGAAGCCGTTGTTCTCGATGACCCCGATCCAGGGCAGCTTCCAGGTGGCGGCGCTGTTGGCGGCACTGGTGAAGAAAGGCCCCTGGATGGAGCCGTCGCCGCCGAAGCTGACGGCGACCTGATCGGTTCCTTTCACCTTGATGCCGTACGCCGCCCCGGCTGCCAGGAGATGGGAGGCCCCCACGATCCCGTTCATGCCCAGGATTCCCAGGCTCACGTCGGTGATGTGCAGGGAGCCGCCGTAACCCTTGCAGTATCCGGTCGCCTTGTGCGTGATCTCCGCCAGCATCTTTCCCAGGTCGCCCCCCTTGGCGATCAGGTGACCGTGGCCGCGATGCGTGCTGGCGATGTAGTCATCCTTCCTCAGGGCATGGCAGACGCCCACCGCGACGGCCTCTTCTCCGACGTACAGGTGGGCCACGCCGCGAAAACCTCCCTGGAGAATCAGATCCTTGACTTTCGTTTCCCAGAGGCGGATCTTCAGCATGTCGGTGTACATCGCGGTCAGTTGTTCCGGCGACAACCCGTCGGCATGGCTGACGCCGTACTGGGCCTTGGCTTGCTGGGCGTCGCCGCCGAAAAAGGCTGTTCCTGCGCCGATCACACCCAGGCCCTTGACGAAGGACCGGCGCGAGAGTCCCTGTTTGTGGTTGGCCCCTTCGGCCATGACGGCCTTCCTCTTGTTGATGTCGACTTCCTCGTTCATTCTTGTACCTCCTGGCTCAATGCGCAATTCCCCGGCGCAGACTGCGCCCGTAACCACACGGCGGGCAAGGTAAGCCCGCTAAACGGTCTTATGACGGCCCCCATTCTCGCTCCGCGGAATCGGCCCGGCAAGCACTTGATCACCCCAGTTGTACTCATCACGCTCCGCGTGATGGGACCCCGCTGCGCGGTAGAAACCGCGGCCCTTCGGCTCATCACGCGGAGCGTGATGAGTACAGTCCAGACACTAGTCCGCCGGTATGCCCTTGGGCTCCTCCTTCGGCAGCAGGGCGATGATCTCCCGGCTGACCTCTTCCACCGACTTGCCCGTCACGTCGATGCTCCGCCAGCGATGGTCCCGACACAGTTGCCGGCAGTGGAACAGCTCCCTGCGGAGGTGCTCCAGTGACGTGTACGGCTCGGCAGGAATGCCTTCGCCGCCGGCCCGGGCACGGCGCAGTTCCCGCAATTGGCTGGCGTTCATCAACAGGCAAAACACCCGCTGCCAGGGCACCAACGAGAGGGCGGGCGGCAGCGTCATGCCCAACACAATCGGCACGTTGGCGGCGAACCAGCCCCGGTAGGCCAGGTAGAGCATGGTGGGCGTCTTCATGGTGCGGGACACGCCCACCAGCACGACCTCCGCGCCGTCGAGTTCCGCGGCGTTCTGCCCGTCGTCGTGGTGGAAGGCGAACGCCACCGCGTCGATCTCTCTGGAGCGGGCCTCGATCAACTGCTTGAACAGTCCCGGCTTTTCCTGCGGGGTGATCTTCAGGTGGGTGGCGATACGGTCCAACATCGGCCCGATCGCATCCAGCGAATCGACGCCGTGCAGGCGGGATTCGGCCAGGATCAGCCGCCGCAACTCGTCGGAGACCAGCGTATGCAGGATGATGCAATCGCCGCCGCTGGCCTCCCGCACCACGGCGCATACCTGGTCCGGAGTGCGAACCTCTCCGTGTCGAACCAGCTTCACCGCGACGTCGCCGAACTGGGTCAGCGCCGCGCGGGCCAGCCGTTCGGCCGTCTCGCCGCTGGCGTCGGAGACTACGAAAATCGTCAGCATCGGCCCGGCGCCTCAATGAGCGAAAACGGTCGAGACCTCGCGCCTAAGTGGTTGTTGTCTAAGCACTTACGGAGTCGAACTGAGGAGAATTGAACTCCCGACCTCTGCATTGCGAACGCAGGAGCACCATGACGTAACTATAGCTGCTAAAGGACTTACGTCAACGCCTTCGTAAAGATTCGTCCAACCTGTCACAGGGTGGCCAGACACGCTAACGGCAGTGCTGACAGAAGTGCTGTCAGGACCACATCTTGTGGTTGTTAGGGTGGGTGGACGCGTTGGACGAATCTTTACAGGGAAGTTATCGCAACTCCTTTTCTATCAACAGGTTGTGATCCTGAAAACGGCGGACAGCAGGTGTTGGAGCGATTGTTAGGCAGCACGACGCGACGGAATATCGCAAAATTGCGTTGACTTCCTATCGCAATAATGCGATAATACCGGATGGATGGAGTTCAGACCAAACGGCAAGGGACTGTCCATGCCCGAAACAGCGGTGGTTTTCTACGCGGAGGACGACGGCTCGTCGCCACTTCTGACTTGGCTCGACCGGCAACAGACCAAGGTGCAGGACAAGTGTCTCGTGAAGATCGAACGTCTGGCCGAGTTGGGGTATGAGCTTCGTCGCCCGGAAGCCGACTTCTTGCGGGATGGGATCTATGAGCTACGGGTGCGGCACCGGCGAGTCCACTACCGGATGCTCTACTTCTTCCATGAAAGGACAGCGGTGATTTCACACGGATTGACCAAAGAGCGCGTAGTGCCGGACACGGAGATCGATCTGGCAATCGGGCGGAGAGGCAAGTTTGCACAAGACCCGCGGAAGCACACCTACAGGGAGTAGACCGATGACCAAGAAGGAAAAGACCAGCGACGCTGTGGAAATCCTTCGCAATCGGTACGTGAAGGATGATCCCCAACGGAAGGCTTCTGTTGAAGCTGAGCGAGTGAACGCTCAAGTCGCTCGCATGATCTACGACCTTCGCAATGACGCGGGGCTTACCCAGAAGGGGCTTGCGGAGCTGGTTGGCACAACCCAGTCAGTAATCAGCCGTCTGGAGGACGCAGACTACGAGGGACACTCGTTGTCCATGCTCAATCGCATTGCGGAGGCTCTCCGGCAGAAGATGACCGTGGCCATGACCGCCAAAGATCCTCAACGGACTGAGAGGACCGTCACACTCACTATCAGCAAGGCGGGACTTCGCCAACTACAAGGTAGAATGGCCAAGAACATTAAGAAGACCATCCAGAGCAAGCTGCCACCTGGCACGAAGATGGTCGATGCCGATTTTGAGGAAATCGCCAAGCAGGCAACCAAGCAGATTGAGTCGGCGTTCAGACGGTTGGCGAAGTAGCAGGAAGGCGTTCCCCGCTGCTAGGCCGAACCGCGACCTCTACACCCCGTGCATGATCACCGTCTTCAACTCGGTCATCTCTTCCACGGCGTACTTGGGGCCTTCTTTGCCCATGCCGCTTTGTTTCAGGCCGCCGTAAGGCATAAGATCCGCACGCCAGACAGGGCCCCAGTTGACGTGGAGGTTGCCGGCGTCGACCTCGCGGGCGAAGCGCATGGCCGTCTGGAGGCTCTGGGTGAAGATGGCTGCGCATAAGCCGTAGGGCGTGTCGTTGGCCAGCGCCAGCGCCTCGTCGAGGTCGCCTACCCGGGTGACGCACACCGCCGGGCCGAACAGCTCCTGGCAGCTTACCCGCATCTGCGGCCGGACGTCGTCGAGGATCATCGGCTCGAGCAGATGTCCCACCCGCCGGCCGCCGCACAAGAGCCGCGCACCCTCCGAGACGGCCTCGTCGATCCAGTTGCGGACGCGGATGGCGTCGGCCTCGCGGATCATCGGGCCCATGGTCGTCCGCTCGTCCAACTGGTTGCCGACGGTGATCGCCTCGACCCTTGGCTTGAGTGCGTCGAGGAAATCGCCGTGGACCTTCTCCGTCACCAAGATCCGCTGGGCCGAGATGCAGACCTGTCCGGCGTTGGCGTATCCGGTGACGGCGGTCAACTCGGCTGCCTTGGCCAGGTCGGCGTCGGCGGCCACAATCAGGGGGCTGTTGCAGCCCAGCTCCATGGTGACCTTCTTAATGCCGGCCATCTTGCAGATCTGCTCGCCTACGTCGCGGCTGCCGGTGAAGCTGATTTTCCGCACCCTGGGATCGGTGCAGATCGCCCGGCCGATTTCCCCGCCGGGGCCGGTCAGGCATGAGATCCCCAGCGGCGGCAGGCCGGCTTCCAGGAGGATTTCCACCAGTTTCAGGGCCACCAGCGGCGTGTCGCTGGCCGGTTTGAGGACCACGGAGTTGCCCGCGGCCAGGGCGGGGGCCACCTTGTGGCAGACGAGGTTCAGCGGGAAGTTGAACGGCGTAATGGCGGCCACCACGCCGCAGGGGACCCGGATGGTCAGCCCGAAATCGCCGGCACAGCCGGGCGCGCCGTCAAGCGGCAGGACTTCGCCGCCGAGCCGTTTGGCCTCTTCGGCCGAGAGTTCCACCGTTTGGACTGCCCGGCTGGCTTCGGTGCGGGCCTCGGCCAGGGTCTTGCCCTCTTCGGAGCTGAGGGTTCGGGCCAACTCCTCCCGGCGGTCCTGCATCAGCGCGGCCGCCTTCCGGAGCACAAGGAATCGCTCGTAGCCGGGCATCTTGCGCATGACCCGGGCGCCCTCGACCGCCCCGGCCAGCGCCGCGTCGACGTCGTGGGCATCGGCCTTGGGCACGGTGTCGATCACCGAGCGGTCGAAGGGGTTGATCACCTCGACCGTCTGCGGCTTATCGACCCACTCGCCGCGGAGAAACATCTTCATGGCGTTGGCTCCCGTGGGGTTGTTTGCGCCATTAGACGAGAGTGCCCGGATGCTTGCAACCCCGGGGCCGGGAGGCTACGATAGCCGGCGTGTTTGGCCGTTTGCGGCTTTGCATTTCCGGGGTATCCGCCCGGCGTGGCCGCCGGGGCTAAACGGAGTCTCGACGACGTGGAAAGGGCGTTTCGATGAAAAACTCGTTCCGTATGTTTGCCCTCGGCGCGGCATTGGCCAGCTATTTCGCATTGACCGTCGGGACGGCTTTCGCGGCGGACGAAAGACCCAGCATCGTCTTCATCCTGACCGACGACCTGGGCTACGGCGACCTGGGCTGCTACGGCCAGAAGGCAATCCGGACGCCCAACATCGACCGCATGGCCGCTGAGGGGATGCGGTTTACGGACTGCTACGCCGGCAGCACGGTCTGCGCGCCGTCGCGCTGCGTGCTGATGACCGGTTACCACACCGGCCACTGCCTGGTCCGGGGCAACGCCCGGGTGCCGCTGCGGCCGGAGGACGCGACCGTGGCCGAACTCTTGAAGGAGGCCAGCTACAAGACGGGAATCATCGGCAAATGGGGCCTGGGCGAGGCGGACACGACCGGCACGCCGAACCGCCAGGGGTTCGACTACTGGTTCGGCTACCTCAACCAGCAGCACGCCCACAACTACTATCCGGAGTTCCTCTGGCGCAACGAGGAGAAGTTCCCGCTCCGCAACGAGGTCAACCACCTGATCGGCGGCAGCGACCGCACGCCCGGCGGCGTGGCCACAAAGCGGGTGGACTACTCGCACGACCTGTTCACCGAGGAGGCGTTGACTTTTCTGGAGCGACGTAAAGGGGAAAGGTTCTTTCTCTACCTGGCCTACACGATTCCACATGCCAACAACGAGGCGGGCGACCGGGGGATGGAGGTGCCCAGCTACGAGCCGTATGACGACCAGCCTTGGCCCGAGCCCCAAAAAGGCCACGCCGCCATGATCACCCGTATGGATCGCGACGTGGGCCGGCTGTTTGCCAAGCTCAAGGAGCTGGGCATCGACGGGCGGACGATCGTCTTCTTCAGCAGCGACAACGGCCCGCACAAGGAAGGCGGGGGCGATCCGGCGTTTTTCCACAGTTCCGGGCCGCTGCGGGGCTTCAAGCGGTCGCTGCACGACGGCGGCATCCGCGTACCGGGGATCGCCCGCTGGCCGGGCAAGATCAAGGCGGGCGCGACCAGCGATCTGCCCTGGTACTTCGCCGACTTCCTGCCCACCGCCTGCGAGCTGGCCGGCACTAAGGTGCCCCCCGGGATCGACGGCATCTCGATCGTGCCGACCCTGTTGGGCAAGGGCGAACAACAGAAGCACGAGTTCATGTACTGGGAGTTCCACGAAGGCCCGAGCAGCCAGCAGGCCGTGCGGATGGGCCACTGGAAGGCGGTGCGGACCGCCCCCAGTGCGCCGATCCAGCTTTACGACCTGCGGACCGACCTTGGCGAGGCCGACGACGTGGCCGCCGGTCACCCGGACGTGGTGGCCAAGATCGCCGAGTATCTGAAGGCCGCCCGCACCGAGTCGGCAGACTGGCCGCTGCGCGACGCTCGGCAGAAGCCGCGGAAGACGAGTCGTTAATACTACTGCGCGGCGCCGGCATGATTGACGCGAACGACGACCTGCCGCTGTGCTGCGACCGCTGCGGGGCGGAGCTGACACCCGGGGAGGGGAGTTTCTACGTCGTGCGGATCGAGGCCCTTGCCGATCCCTCCCCGCCCAACTTCTCCGTGGACGACCTGGTCCGTGACGCCAAGGCGGAAATCGCGCGGCTCGTGGAACAGATGGGCGAGCTGTCGGCCCAGGAGGCTATGGACCAGGTCTACTGCCGGCTGGTGCTCTACCTCTGCGGGCCATGCTACCGGCAGTGGATCGAGAACCCGACCGGGTAGGCCGCAATTCTCGCCAACACAAGGGCTCGGATCACAGTGTGCCACTGCTTCGCAGAAGCAGTGTGGGGGAACTCCCTCAGCACTGCTTGCCTTACGACAAGCAGTGGCACACTGCGGTGAGACCCGGGCTCACGGCTTGCCCTTGCCGTGGTTGCCGCCCATGCGTTCGAGGTTGCCTGCGCGGAAGGCGGCCGCCATGGCCAAGGGGACCTCGGCCTCGGCCAGGACGACGCGGGAGCGGTTGCGGGCGACCGCGGCCTTCATCTCCTGTTCCCGGGCCATGGCCAGCGCGCGGCGTTCCTCGGCCTTCGCCCGCGCGACCCGCATGTCGGCCTCGGCCTGGTCGGCCTGGAGCCGGGCGCCGATGTTCTCGCCCACGTCGATGTCGGCGATGTCGATCGAGACGATCTCGAAGGCCGTCTGGGCGTCCAGCCCTCGCTCCAGGACTGCCTTGGAGATCTTGTCGGGGTTCTCCATCACCTGCAGGTGGTTCTCGGCCGAGCCGATCGAGGTGATGATCCCTTCGCCCACCCGAGCGATGATCGTCTCTTCGGTGGCCCCGCCGATGAGCTGCTCGAGGTTGGTCCGCACGGTCACCCGGGCGCGGACCTTCAGCTCGACGCCGTTCTTAGCGACGGCGCTCAGCGTGGTTCGCTGGGAGCGTTTGGCATCGGGGCAGTCGATCACCTTGGGATCGACGCTGGTGCGGACCGCGTCGTGGACGTCGCGGCCGGCCAGGTCGATGGCCGCGGCCCGGTCGAAGTCCAGGTCGATGTCTGCCCGGTGGGCGGCGATGATCGCGCGGACCACGCTGTTGACGTTGCCGCCGGCCAGGTAATGTGCCTCCAGGCGTCGGGTGGTGATGCCGGTGTCGCGCTCAGCCCCGATGCCGGCCTGTGTCACCGTGATCTTGGCATTGACGATCTGCCGGCTGTTGACCCGGCGGAAGCTCATGCCGATCAGCTCCAGGATCTTCACGTTGGCGTTGGCGGCCCAGGCCTGGATGTAGAACCCACCGTAGATCACCCCAATCACTACCAGGATAAACGCGAAGATGGCCCCCACGACGATGATCGCGATCCAGGTGGTGGTGCTGAGGGCCAACAGGATGGGTAATCCGTAGTCCATGGTCTCCTCCCGTCAATTCGGATCGACGATTGATGATCGATGATTGATGATCGAACCACCCTCTTCCCTACTGCCTACCGCCTACCCCACCTGGGCACCGCCCCCGGCCCACTGCCCATTGGCTACAGCATAGTGGATCGGGGCGGACGGGAACAGCTCTGGGGGGACGGTTTTCCGGCAAATCCCCTCTCGCCGCCCGCCGGGTCGTGTGTGGCAGGTCTTTTGGGGCAACTTGGTGCCTGGGGTGGCTGGGGTCGAGCGCAGCGAGCCCCCAGATGAGCCTGCTGGGGGCAGCCTGCGCTTGGTGCCTGGGGTGGCGGGGGCCGAGCGGAGCGAGCCCCCAGATGGGCCTGCTGGGGGTGGCCTGCGGCCGACCGCCAGCCACCCACGCAGCCGCCAGAAAGGCTTGCCACACCCGCCGGGGCCGGCCCCCTGCCTGCCCGCAGGCCATCTGCTATCCTTGGTATATGGCACGTGCGGAACTGGTGCACCTGGAATTGCTGGCTGAGCTGGACGCCCTGGTCGGGCGGCTTCAGGACTGGGCCAAGGGTGTGCCCGCGTGGCAGCCGGCGGAGCCTTGCCGGGCGTTGGTCCGCCGGCTGGTCGAAAGGGCCGACTCGCTGCGGTTGCGGCTCGAGGCGCCCCTGGTGGTGGCCATCCTGGGTGGGACCGGCACGGGTAAGAGTGCCCTGGTCAACGCCCTGCTCGGGGCCGAGGTGGTGCAGACCGGCCGCCAGCGGCCCACCACCACCCGACCCACACTGATCTGCCGCCCCGATCTTTCCCCCCAAATGCTGGGGATCAGCCCCGACGGGATCGAGTTGGCCCATCGCGACCTGCCGGCGCTGGCCGAGTTGGTGCTGATCGACTGTCCCGACCCGGACACCACCGAGGACGTCCAGTCGCCGGGCACCAACCTGGCGCGGCTGCGTCACCTCCTGCCCCACTGCGACGTCCTACTGGTGACGACCACGCAGCAGAAGTACCGCAGCGCCCGGGTGGCCGACGAGTTGGCTGCCGCGGCCAGCGGGGCCCGGCTGGTCTTCGTGCAGACCCATGCCGACGTGGACCAGGACATCCGCGACGATTGGCGCAGCGTGCTCGATCGCCAATACGCCCCCGGTCACGTCTTCCTGGTCGATTCGCCGGCGGCCTTGGCCGATGCCCAAGAGGGGCTCCAGCCGCGGGGTGAGTTCGCCGCCCTGGTCGACCTGCTCACCCGGCAACTGGCCGGCACGGCCGCCGCACGGATCCGCCGGGCGAATTTCCTCGACCTGCTGGGCGAGGTGCTGCTGCGGTGCCGCGGGCGGATCGACCGGCAGATGCCCGCCGTCGAGCAGCTCCTCTCGGCCGTCGAGCGGCAGCGGACCGAGTTGGTTGCCCAGCTCGCCCGGCAAATGCGATCCGAGCTGCTGGCCAACCGCCGGCAGTGGGAAGGCCGGATCCTGGGCCAGGTCGCGGCCGCCTGGGGGCTCAGCCCGTTTGCGCTGGTGCTGCGAATCTACCAAGGGTTGGGCGGTCTGCTGATGGGCACGCTCTTATGGCGGGCGCGGACGCCGGCACAAATGGCCCTCTGGGGGGCAGTCGGCGGCGTCCGCACCTGGCAGGGGCGCCGCCGGCAGAAGCAGACCGACCGCAGCGCGGACCGGGCCGTGGCCGGCTGCTTCAGCGAGACGGAGCTGCGCAAGGCCGCGGTGATCCTCGAGGGCTACACGGCCGAGGCAGGACTGCCCCGCGAGGCCGCTGCACTGCAGACCGTCGCCGCCGAGGCCCGCCAGGCCGCCGCCGCCTTCATCGAGAACGTCTCGGCCCAACTCCAGTCGCTGGTGGCGCGGCTGGCCGGGCGTCACACCGGCTGGTTCACGCGCTTTCGGTATGAGCTGTTGCTGGCCGCCGTGCTGGGCTGGCTGCTGTACCGGTTGGGGAAGAACTTCTTCTACGATTCGTGGCTGGGGTCGGGTCAATTGCTGGGGCTGGACTTCTACGTCGAGGCCGTCTTTTGGCTGGCCTCATGGTGCCTGCTGCTGATCTGGTTCTTCACCGGCCGCTTGCGCCGCGGTCTGCGCCGCCAGATCGACCAGTTGGCGGAGGGCTGGAACCAGCCTGCGGCCGCCGCGGGCGTCTTCGCCCAACTGGAAGCCGCCTGCCGCCGGGTCCAACAGTTCCGGCAGGAGCTGGACGCGCTGGAGCAGCACGTGGGCCAGTTGCGCGGCGAACTGGCGCTGCCGGATGGGCCGTTGGGGTACAAGATCGACCGTCAACCGGAAACCGTCTGAGGTTCGTCTGCCGCTCGCCACACGGCCGACACGGCCGTGGCACGCGTGTGGATAATCCGGGTTTAGCGGCCGACGGCACGTCGGCCGGGAGAAACGCCGGGTGCCAGTGGCGGCTTGTCCGCGACTGCCGCCTCAGGGGCAGACAAGCTGCCCCTGCCACCCGCCAAAGCTACCCTGGCGGACCGCTAGACGATTGCCGACTCCACGGCCGCCGGCCGGAGCCGTTTGGGCACGACCGCAGCCTTGGGGCGGGCAACCTGCGGAACGACGTGCCGGCAGAGCGGGACCGCCGGCTGGTCCGTGACGGCCTGATTCCGCTCGCAGAAGGTCGGCGGCTCGTGGGTCCATCCGGCGGCCAGCCGCTTTTCTTCCCGGCGGATCTTCCTGAGCAGCCACCGCCCGCCAATCTCCCCAAACAGACGCGACTTCCAGCCGAACTCGCGGTACAGCTCCCTGAGCACGGCCGACATCTTGGCGTACATTGCCGGCTGGTGGCGGTAGTAGAGCTTGGCCCCGCCGACCAGGGCGGAGAAGGTGGTGGCTAATTCGCGGGCTTCCCAGGCGTAGCGGCGCCGAATCCGCTGGTCGGGGTGGTCCTTGTACCGGCGCCAACCGGCCAGCGTGGTCCGCACGATCCGCACCGTGCTGGGACCGTTGACTTGGAAGTCGCGGTCGAACGCCCTGACGAGCAACTCGGCCTCCAGGCCGTCCTTGATGTGCCGATGGCGGTAGTTGAAGATCGACTGCCCGTGGATGTCGGCCAGGTGGTACTCGCTCTCGTCCTTCATCAATCCCAGTTCCGTCAGCTCGGCGTGCAGGGGCGTGCCGGGAATGGGGGTGTAGAGCATGAACTGGTGGAAGTCGGCATCGTGGCGGACGGCGTAGTCAATGGCCTGGTCGATGTTCTCCGGCGTGTGGTTCTCCAGGCCGATGATCGTCGAGCCGAGCACGCGGATGCCGTGCGACTGCAACTCGCCGACCAGCTCGAAGGTATCGATCTGGTCGAGCTTCGAATACTGGCTATCCTCGCCCTCGATCCCCATCCAGACCCAGGAGACCCCCAGGCGGACGAGCTGATCGACGGTGTAGGAGCGGAGCACGCCGGCGGAGCTGAAGACGAAGAGTGCCCAGGCCTTGTCGTGCCGTTCCATCAGCTCCAGGAGCCGCAGGGCCCGGCGGCGATGCAGCAGGAAGTTTTCGTCCATCACGAAGAAGGACCTCACGTGCAGCTCGCGTTCGAGCTGGCACATCACGTCGAACAGTTCGTCGCCGGAATGGTAGAAGTTGACGAACTTACCCTTGCCGCCGAACATGGCCGAGGTGGAGCAGAAGTTGCAGCCCATGGGACAGCCCACCGAGGGAATCAGCGTGGCGGCCACGTCGCCCGGCCTATCCTTGACGGCTATGCCCACGCTCCGCGTGCCGATGCCGGAATAGATCATCGGATGGCGGATGGGCCGATTCTCGTCCTCGCCCAAAAAGCGGCGGAACCACCGCACGCCCTCGCCCTTGACGCAGTAGTCCGCGTCGATCCGCTGGTCGAGATCGGGAAGGTTGGCGACGTGCCCGCCCACGACGATCGTCGCCTGGGGAAGGTAGCGGCGGACCAGCTCGCACATCTTCTTGACCTTCAGCAGGTTCGGCACGATGGAGCTAATGCCCACCACGTCGTAGTCGTTGTTGCGAATCTCCTCCACGAACCGCTCCAGCGAGGGAAAGTCCAGCAGCGTGCAAGGGGCCTCGATGTTCGCTTGGATCAGCATCAGTCCCCAACTACGGTGAAACATCCGCAGCGAAAACGGCCCTTGCGTGCGGGTGACCTGGTTGTGATAGAGCTCCATCGGGTTGAGTCTGCGGCTGCCGTACTCGTCGTCCTGGGCGTACGGTCCGAACACGCTGGTCAATAACACCTTGGCACGCGATCCGGCCGGGTGCACCGCCTCGGGTTGCTGGCTGACGGACGGGATCTCGACGTAGTCCATTTTCATTATCGCTCGACTCCTTGGCGACAGTGATCTTCTCTCGGGTGAAGTGATTAGCGACAGTGATCTTCTCTCGGGTGAAGGTATTATAGGTCTCTTCGTAACCGGTAGAAGGCCAACTGCGTATCCGTTGTGTAATAGGTAAGTAATAGTTGCGCGCCGGGTAAGCGTGCGTCACGATTGGGGTGTCCGTCCGGTCTGCGTTGGCTATGGTTTGCAGGCAAACGGTAGGCCGGCATCCCCCCGGCTTGACGGTCACCCAACCGATCTGCTATCTTACGTTTGTTTGTGCGCACCCCGGTCTCGGACCCTCTATGAGCTGGCTTGCCCGGCTATGTCTCTCCGCCGCCACCTAGGACTGCCGATCACGCTGGCGATCGTGATGATCGTGCTCTTGGTCGTATTGACCGTGGGCTGGGTGTTGCTGGCCGTCTCCAAGGCCGTCAGCGACCAGGGCTACGCAGGGCTGTATTGGACGCTGCTGAGCGTCGGCACGACGTTCATGGTGCTGCTGGTGGTGGGTGTGGTCCTGTACCTGGTGCTCTCGATCAAGGCCATCAACCTCAGCCGCCGGCAGTCGAACTTCATCGACAGCGTGACCCACGAGCTGAAATCGCCGATCGCCTCGATGAAACTGTATCTGCAAACGCTCAATCTCCGCCAAGTGAGCCAGCAGCAGCAGGCCGACTTCTACCGATTCATGCTGGAAGACATCCACCGGCTGGACCATCTGATCAACCAGGTGCTCGACGCCGGCCGGCTGGAGTCCAGCCGCCGCAACGGCGAGGCGGAAGACGTGGCCCTGGCCGGCCTGCTGCGGGAATGCGCCGCCCTGGTCTGCCTCCGCTACCGCATGCCCACGGAGACCGTCCGGCTGGACCTCCAGCCGTGCCTGGTCCGGGCGGAGCGCATCGACCTGGAAATGATCTTCCGCAACCTGATCGACAACGCCGTGAAGTATGCCGGCTCCCAGCCGGAGGTCGAGGTCACGCTGCGCTGGCAGGCCGACGGGCGTACGCTCACGCGGGTCGCCGACAACGGCCGGGGGATTCCCCCCAAGCTCCGCCGCAAGATCTTCGGGCGATTCGTCCGCCTGGGACCGGAGCTGGAACGCGAGAAACCCGGCACCGGGCTGGGACTCTACATCGTCCGCACCCTAGTCAAACGCCTGGGCGGTCGTGTCCGGGTACACGACCGCGAAGCGGGGCCGGGCACCGTCTTCGAGATCCAACTACCCGGCACCCCGGCAGGAGAGACCGAAAACGCTACCGAGGTTTATTGATGCTCAGAAAGACAATGTAGCATTCCGTTTAGCGGCCGACGGCACGTCGGCCCGGAGAAATGGCCCCGTCGCCGTGCCGGCGACGGCTAAACGATGTAGCATTATCTTTCTGAGGGTCAATAGCCGCCGCGGCCACGCGGCGCGAGGTCGACACCATGGCCGCCAAAGAACACATTCTCGTCGTCGAAGATGAATCGCACCTGGCCACCGGCATCAAGTACAATCTCGATGCCGAAGGCTACCGCGTGACCATCGTCGGCGACGGGCCGTCCGCCCTGAAACTGATCGAGGAAAACCCCAACGACGTCGATCTGGTGATCCTCGATCTGATGCTGCCGGGCATGAGCGGCTACGCGGTCTGCGAGGCCTTACGGGCCGCCGATACCGACCTGCCGGTGCTGATCCTCAGCGCCCGCACCTTGGCCGAAGACCGCGCCCGCGGGTTCGACGTGGGGGCCAATCAATACCTCACCAAGCCGTTCGACCTGGCCGAGTTCCTCAGCCGCGTCAGGAACCTGCTGGTCCTTCACGGCCGAAGTGTCAGGCGCCGTTGGGCGCGATCGGGACGGGTCACGTCCGTGTCGTTCGGCAACGCCAATGTCAACTTCGAGACCTTCCAGGTGGCCGTCTCCGGTGAGCCGGTGCAGATGACCCAGCTCGAGATGAGCTTGTTGCGGTATTTCGTGGAAAACGAGGGCCGGGTGATCCCCCGCCAGGAACTGCTGGAAAACGTCTGGGACCTGCCGGGCAACTTGAACACCCGCGCTCCCGACCAGTTCATTCGCCGGCTCCGCAAGATTTTCGAGCCGGACCCCTCCCAGCCCCGGCATTTTCTCACCATTCGCGACGCCGGCTATCGCTTCGTGGCCCAGCCCGACGAGGAGTAACCAGTTCTCCAGAAATAGCCTCGCACTCTGGCAGGATAGCCCCGCCCGGGAGGGCGGGGCCGGATCGCCATTCCAGTGACCCCGCCCTCCCGGGCGGGGCTATCGGCGAACGCACGAATAAGGATTCTTGCCATGACTTGCGATGAGCCGCGTAGCTCCGTTTCCCCAGCATTAGCGAGAAGACTCCTTTGCGTCTGAAACTGATCGCCTGCGAGATTCTCTACCGCGAGTTCTGCGCGGCGGTGGCCCGATCGGCCAACCGGGTCGACGTGGAGTTCCTTCCCAAGGGCCTGCACGACGTCGGTCAGGAGGGCATGTCCCGCCGCCTAAAAGAGACCCTCGGTGCGATCGACCAGTCGCAGTACGACGCCGTCCTGCTGGGATACGCCCTGTGCAGCAACGGCCTGGTCGGCCTGGCCGCCCGAGAGATCCCCCTGGTCGTCCCCAGGGCGCACGATTGCATCACCCTCTTCCTCGGCGACAAACGGCGCTATCTCGAATACTTCTACAGCCACCCGGGCGTCTATTTCAAGACCAGCGGCTGGATCGAGCGGGGCGACGGGCTGGCTCAGCTCCAGGGTGAGTCGGTTCAGCGCCTCAGCGGCATGGGCTGGACGTATGAAGAGCTGGCCGCCAAGTATGGCGCAGACAACGCCCGGTTCCTCTACGAGCAGTTGGGCAACATGACCCGCAACTACAGCGGGCTGACGTTCATCGAGATGGGGATCGAGCCCGACGACCGCTTCGAGCAGCAAACCCGCCGCGAAGCGGCCCAACGGGGCTGGCAGTTCGAGAAACTCGCCGGCGACATGACGCTCGTCCAGGACCTCGTCGACGGCCGCTGGGACGAGGACCGCTTCCTAGTGGTCCCGCCCGGCTGTCGCGTGGCCGCCAGCTTCGACGAAGAGATCGTCAGGGCGGAGCCCGATGAGTGATCAGAACGCCCAGTAGTTCCAAGTTCGACAGGTGCGACTTGGGGTGGCCGGGGTCGAGCGCCAGCGAGCCCCCGGACATCCGGGGGACTGGGGGCTCACTTCGTTCGACCCCAGCCACCCTCCGGCGCGCAGAAAAACGCCGAAGCGGACGGCACAAATGAGGTCGGCGCTCCGGAAAACCGGATTAGGTGGCTCTTAGAGCCTACGTCCTGACGCCCCAGCAACGGTGACCTCTGCACTGGTACTTGGACCGGTGCTCGTCTGCCTCGGCAATATGCAGTATACCATACCGGGTCCCGGTGTCAAGCGGCCAGTATCCGGTGCCACGGCTGTATCAGCCGTGCTCCAGATTCCCACATTTACCCACGGCAACACGGCCGATACGGCCGTGGCACTCCTGTTGGTCATCCGGGTATAATCGTCGCACGCGGAGCCGGTTCCCATTTCCCCTTGCGGAAGAGTACACGATGAACGGACGTGAGCGAATCCTCGCCATGTTGGCCGGCCGGCCGGTGGATTGCCTGCCGCAGATGCCGATTACCATGATGTTCGCCGCCGACCAGTTGGGGGTTGCCTACGGCAAATACGCCGCCGATCACCGCGTGCTGGTCGAGGCGCAGATCCTGACCGCGGAGAGGTTCGATTTCGACTACGTCTCCTGCATCTCCGATCCCGCCCGGGAGGCCGCCGATTGCGGCGCGGCGATCCAGTACTTCGACAATCAGCCGCCGGCGATCGACGAGAGCCGGGCACGGTTGGCCGACAAGGGGGCGCTGGCCCGGCTGGAGATTCCCGATCCGCTGGGTGGCGGGCGGATGCACGATCGGGTCCGGGCCGCGGCACTCTTCCAGCAGCGGGTCGGCGGCCAGAAGCTGATCGAGGGCTGGATCGAGGGGCCCTGTGCCGAGGCCGCCGATCTCCGCGGCATCAATGCGCTGATGACCGACTTCTTCGACGACCCAACTTTCGTCCGCGACCTGTTCGACTTCGTCCTAAAGATGGAGCTCCGCTTCGCCCGGGCCCAGATCGAGGCGGGCATCGACATCATGGGGATCGGCGACGCGGCGGCCTCCCTGGTCGGACCGAAGATCTACCAGGAGTTCGTCCTGCCCGTCGAAAAGCAGATGGTCGACGCCCTGCACGAGATGGGCACCAAGGTCCGGCTGCACATCTGTGGGAACATCGGGCGGATTCTCTCGGGCATGGGCTCCCTGGGATGCGAGATGGTCGACGTGGATTACGTGGTTCCCCTCCGGCAGGCCCGGGAGGCCATGGGCCCGCAGCAGGTCCTGGCGGGCAACCTCAACCCGGTGGCCGTGTTGCGGGGGGGGACGCCGGAGTCGATCGCGGCGGCCGTGGCCGAGTGCCACCGCCAGGCCGGCCCGCGCTACATCGTCGCCGCCGGCTGCGAAGTCCCCCGCGACACCCCACCGCAGAACCTCCTCGCCCTGCGGGACTACGCGCGACAGGCAACGGTTTGACGTCGGTTGACGTCTCCGCGGGCAGGCCAGCGCCCCGCCCCACCACCACACAAGGGGTCCGTCACACACCGCAAAGACCGAAAAACGGAGAGGTTTAGTCAAGTTATGCCGGCAGATGCCGATAATCAATCAATGAACAGCAGATACCATGGGCGGGGCAGGCAGCATGGCAGAAGTGTGGTTATCGGCGCAGCCCACGGCCGACGGGTACCGGCCGGAGGTGGGGACCGAGCGAGGCTTGGTCCGGGGTGGCGGCGAGCAGCCGTTGACAACCGGTCCGCAGACCGTCGTTGAGTCGGCCACGCGCATAGAGGCCCCCCAGTCGCCGCCGAGAAAGTCCTCTCGCCGCCGCTTCACGGCAGAGTACAAGCTGCGGATTCTTCACGAAGCCGACCAATGTGCCAAGCCGGGTGAACTGGGGGCCCTGCTGCGGCGCGAAGGGCTCTACTCCTCACATCTGTGTGCCTGGCGGCGGCAGAGGGAGGCAGGGGCTCGGGCCGCCCTGGCCCCGAAGAAACGCGGCCGCAAGCCCGCTCGACGCCGCTCCTTGGCACGCGAGAACCAATTGTTGCAGCGCGAGACCCGGCATCTGCGGGCCAGGCTCCGCCAGGCCGAGATGATGATCGCCATGCAAGCCAGGGTCTCCGACATCTTGGGGATTCCCCAGGCGACCCCAGATGCTCCGCCAGCCCAGCGCGTTTCGACCGAGACTGCACCGCTCTCGGATCGACCGGAACCGAGTGGAAATCACCGTGGTCAGAGCATCTGAGCACGTGGAAGCTTTGACGTAGGGGGCAGCACGGCATGCCTGAGCCTGCGTGGGCAGGGGGGGCCTTGCCTGCGGGGCTCGGGCTGCCGTTTTCACCGCTGGGAGGTCAGGAACGGGCGGACGCGCCCGCCTTCAGTGGAGAAGGGAGAGGAGAGAAGGGAGAGTGGATAGGGGGAAGGTTCCGTGGATCGTCGGCATTCAGCATTCAGCATTCCCCCCGGCCCCTCACCCCTCATCCCTGGTCCCTCGCCCCTGGCCCCTCGCCTTATCGACAGCCGCACACTTCGAGAGCGGACGGGGCACCCAGTCTGCCGCCCGGCGCGGCACCGCGCAGTCGCTCCGCGGAGACGTATCGCCCCTGGTCCACCGCCCAGGAATACCGCCACGCGCCGGTGCTGACGGGGATGTACCTGCCGGAGTGTTTCTCCCAGCGGTATGCGGTTTCTGCGTTGTAGATGGTCGGGAAGCTGGCCCCCTCGGCGATCACCCAGCGGTTGTCGCGGGTGAGTCGCAGATAGACGTGGCCCGGCCCCTCTTGCTGCAACTGCCTGGCCAATCGTGGGGCGGTTTGAGCGAGTATTTCCCAGCCTTGTTCGGGCGTCACCCGCAGGTCCAGCCGCCAGGCCTCTTGCGTCGTGCCCTCCCCCAAGGCGTACCAGAACTCGCCGTTGGCTTGAGCGTAGCTCCACACCCGCCTGCCCAGCCGCTGGCTGAAATGGCTGTAAATGTAGCCCACTTTCAGTTCCTGGGGCGAGACGGGCTCGAGCGTTCCGCTCAGTGGGGCGTATCGCAGGACGCCCCGCCCGTCGTCTCCGCCCTCTCCCACCTCGGCGGCAGCAGGGTGGATGCCCAACACTTCCAGCGAGAAGACCGCCAGAGCCAAGGCCACTACCCACTGCCCACCGCCCACTGCCCACCGCCCACTGCTGACTGCCCACCGCCTACTGCCGCGGAGTCTCGTCGGGTTATTCATTGTCTTCACCTCCGGATGATGCGACCCATTGAGATCAAGAAACCAACGTCGGGAAGGCGAGCAACTGGAGCCCCGCTTCCCTGGCCGAAATGCGCACGCCACGCAACGTGGCGAACCTGACAACGAAAAGACAGCGTCGAGAGCCAATACGCAGGAAAACCACGCTGCACCCCGCATAAGCACAAGCGCCCATGCGGTTCGGTCTAGAAATGCTCTCGTCCTGAAGCACCCGTTTAACCGAGCGGTCGGGTGGCTTCATAAGCGAGACTCTCGAGGAATCGTTTGGCCAGCGTGTATTGCTCGGGGGGAACGTCCCGGATCTGCTCCTTCAATTGGCCCAGCATGGCGGTAGTTAGCTGGCGGACCTTCATATAGTCGGCAGGGCCCAGCGTGCCCTTGGAGGCCCGACCGGCGAGGATCTTCTCCAATTCCGCACGGTCCTTGGCGTATCCGGGGACCTGCAGCGCCAGGGGCCAGCGGACCGAACCGGTTACGGCGTCCAATTCACTGGGGCTGAGCGGCTTCGGCTTGCCTTCCTGGGCATAGCGGACCAAGTCTGACATGGTCGCCCGCGGCCTCCGCTCGGCGTCCCGCGCCCGCTTGTTCTCGTCCCGCATCTGGAAGTACGTCGACGTCCACGCGGCGCGGTTGTCGATCTCGTTGCGTTGGGTGATGCTGTAGTTGATCGCGGCGGCGGAATTGTTCAGGTTGGCCTGCCCCTGGGATCGGACCACGTCGGCCATGCCGTGGGCATAACTCTCCCCGGCGGTCGACGAGTGATAGGAGCCGGGATAGCCGTAGTAACCGTAGTAACTGCTGTCGGAAGGAGGAGTGATCGGCTGGCTGGTCTGGGCAAAGGCGATCGCCGCGCCGGCTGCCGCCACGGCGGCGCCGCAGAGTATTCGACCTCTCATCGATGGGCTCCTTAATGAACCGGGGTTGTCCCCCTCTCGGGTGGCCGCCACCGCGCCCCACCATGAGCGGACCCGCCAAGCCATTGGTGTCTCTCTAGGAGTTTTCGTACCCGCCCTGATACTGTAACATCATATTCAGCGCGCAACAGTTGTCAACTATCGCCGACCAGCTAAAATTCTGCTAATCACCCGACAGTCTTACGTTACTCTGGAGTCGATCATGAAAAACCTCTTCGTGGCGGTCGCAGCGTGGGTCGCGCTGCTGCTTTCTGCTTGCGGCAACAGCAAGCCGGGATCGCCGGCAGGCGGGGCTCCCCCCGAGAAGGAGTCCGGCCGGGTTTCGCCGAGCACCGCCGGCTCCAGCGAAGCAGAACTTTTGAAGGCTCTGGATTCGGACGACGAGTCGGCGCGGATGGCGGCAATCCATGCCCTGGGCCAACAAGGCGGGAAGATCGAAGGGGCGATCCCCGCCCTGATCAGGCAACTGGGCGACGATTCGGCCCTGGTCCGTGCCCACGCCGCCCGCGCGCTGGGACAGATCGGCCCCGCGGCGAAGTCGGCTGCCGAGCCGTTGGCCAAGCTGGCGTTCGACAAAGAGGCCGCCGTTCGGCGCGAGGCCGTCAAGGCGTACCGCAGCATCCGCCCCGGCCCCGAGGTCTCCATTCCCCTGTTCACCAAGCTGCTTGAAGAGGCGGAACCGGAAATCCGTACCCAGGTGATGAGGGCCATGGCCGAAGAGGGCAAGGCGGTGGTCCCGGCGCTGATTCAGGCGCTGGGAAGTGAGAAATCGGCGTACTGGGCATGTGTGGTGCTCGCTGAAATCGGGCCCGACGCCCAACAGGCCGTTCCCGCCCTGGTCAAGGTCGTCCAATCGAACCCACAGCCGGACGTATGCCGCGAAGCCGTGCTCGCATTGGCAGCCATCGGCCCGGCGGCCGCCGACGCGGTGCCGGTCCTGACCCATGCGCTGGAAGATGAGGACACGGTACTCGACGCCACTGCGGTGTACGCCCTGGGGGCCATCGGCCCGAAGGCCAAAGCCGCCGAAGGCAAGGTAAAGAAGCTGGCCGAAGATGAGAAGTCACCGCCGTTCCTCAAGACCGTCAGCCTTTGGGCCCTGGCGCGGATGAATCCGGAGGACAAGCAGTTGCAGCGCGAAGTCGTGCCCCGGCTGGTCGAGGCGCTGAAAGCGCCGGACGCGCAGATCCGGGCGGCGGCGGCGCGGGCATTGATCGACCTGGATCCCGATCCCGAAATCGTCAGGCCCGCCATGCAGAAGGTCATGGAAGAGGCCACCCCGGAAGCCCTCAACGACATCCTGGACGCCTTGGCAAGTCTCGGCGAGAAGGCGGTGCCCCGCCTGATCAAGGCCCTGGAGATCCCGGAGGTGCGCCCCAAGGCGGCGGCGATTATCGCCCGCATCGGCCCCCCCGCCAAGGAAACAGTCCCGGCCCTGATCGCCGCCCTCGGCGACAAGAACCCGGAAACCCGCAACGAGGTTCTGTTCGCCTTGGCCGCCATCGGCCCCGATGCAAAAGAGGCCGTCCCGGCCCTCAGGCAGGCCATGAAAGATGCGGACATGAAGGTCTGCTACAGCGCCTGCTATGCCCTGGGGAAGATCGGCCCGGCCGCCGCGTCGGCCAAGGCGGATCTGGCGGAGCATCTGGCTGGCGACGACCATTTCCTCTGCATGGCCAGTGCCTGGGCGCTGGCCCAGATCGATCCGAAGGATCCGCAGACGGCCGCCAAGTCGGTGCCCGTGCTGATCCAGGCGCTGGAAGAGCCCGACCCGCCGACACGTTTGCACGCGGCCGAGGCGCTGGGACTTCTCGGCCCGCTGGCCCGCGACGCCGCTGCCGCTCTGAAGAAACTCCAGAGCGACCCGGACAAAGCAGTCCGCGAGGCGGCCGCCAGCGCGTTGAAGGCAGTGGGCAGTAGGCAGTAGGGGGCGATTGCCAATAGCTTTAGGTCACTTTTTTGTTCGCGCGATGACAAATGGTCAATACCTTTAGGTCACTCGGAAGAGCTTGTTGGGTAGTTGGTAGTGCACTTGGTTGAGCA
>Ga0315277_10001093_pt1 | contig 40190 bp, 38 predicted proteins | sample YL17G05_15_MG_FD_203695 | JGI IMG/M metagenome (GOLD analysis project Ga0315277, IMG submission 203695) | Sediment microbial communities from Yellowstone Lake, YNP, Wyoming, USA - YL17G05_15 | ecosystem: Environmental > Aquatic > Freshwater > Lake > Sediment | place: USA: Wyoming | collected...
AAAGCGTGTCGCTGTATGCGACTTGGGCACATTCTCAGCTCTGTTCTTGATTGCCGAAGTCCGCAGAGGTCGCCTGGAGCCGCTTCTCGAGGAACGGTACACTCTTGATCTGGCCTATTCCCCCGCTGGGGATCACAGGATCCTGGCGGGAGCGGTCGATCGCGCCCTCGGGACAGTGAAGCAGTTTAACCGATACGCTGATTGCTACGCCTGCGAGCGGGCGGCGGTCGTATGCACGGCGGCGATTCGCCACGCGTCGAATCGTCGCCGGATTGTGGAACGCCTGCGCCGGGCAACAGCTCACCCGGTCGTGGTGCTGTCTCCCAGGCAGGAAGGGATGCTGACAGCGGCCGGTGCGACACACGGACTGCGTGCCAGCGACCGGTTCACCCTTGTCGTTGACGTGGGCGGTGGATCGACAGAGATCATTTGCCCAAAGACAGGCGAGATCTGGTTGATCCCCTGTGGTGCCGCGTGGGCTGCCGGGCAATGGCGACGGGGACGGCCGCGATTCTCGGAGCACCGCGCCGATTACTACCGTCGCCGAGCGTCCGAGTCGGTCTTCGCCGTCGACATCGGCTGGCTTGCCGAGGTGCCGCGAGTCATCGGTGTTGGCGGGACGATCACGACGTTGGCCGCGATCAACGCGGGATTGCGCGAGTTCGATCCCGCCCGGCTGCACAGTTCGACCCTGGCGCGCGCCTGGATTGCCCGGACGGCGAACCAGCTTGCCCAGATGGATCAACGTGCCCTGGCGGGCTTGATTCCGTTTGACCGGGACCGGGCCCGCGTCCTGACCGCTGGAACTTTCCTCTGGGAAGCGGTGTTGAATCGTGTGCACGCCGCCCGCGTGACAGTCTCCGTACGCGGGCTGCGTTGGGGGGTGGCGCAGGCCCTTGCCTTCCGACCGGGAAAGACATCGCGTATTCTCGCCGGACCTGTCAGGAAGAAAACCCCTTGACCGTCTGTGCTGTAACGGCGACCTTCGTTCCCCTGACGGGGATGTGACCACCTGAAACCTCCAGCCACAGCTCGCGTGACCTTGTCTCATCTCATCAACATCTCAAGCCGCTGCCTCAGGCTGGTGGCTGTTGTCATTGTTGTGCACGCGCTGGCGTCCGGTCCCTCGCGGGCGGCCGTGCCCCGGCACTGGTCGGCCGGGCCGCAGGAACAGTCAGTCGCCGCCGGCAGCGACACGGTTCCCGGCTCCAACAGCATTGTCGATCTCGTGTATGCCTCACCTGATCTGTGGGCGGGCACCGCCCGCGGCGTGAGCCGGCTTGTGCTTCCGGGCCGGACGTGGACGACATACACGACGGCCGATGGGCTTGGGAGCAACGAGATCCCGGCCTTGGGTGTTTTCCCCGACGGCGTGTGGGCGGCGGCCAGTCACACCAAAATGGTCAGCGATCGCCTGGTACGTTATGGTGACGGCATCTTTCGGTTTGATGAATCCGGCGGGCAGTGGATGGACAAGTCTCCGGCTGGTGACCAGGCATCAGGGCCGTACATGCTCGCCTATGATCTGGCGCGTTTTCGGGGGGCCGCCGTGGCGGCCTGCTTCGCCGGTGGATTGGTGATGTCCTCCGATGAGGGCCAGACCTGGAAGAATGTCTTTCCCGACGCGACGGCGAAATCCGACTTCGAAAACAAGAAGTTCCTTGATCTGAACAACCGGCTGTTCTCGGTCGTCGTGGATACTGCCGTTCCCGAGTCGGCGGCGATTTACGCCGGAACTGCCTATGGTATTATCAAGTACGTCTACCTGAATGATACGCTGAAGGTAGAAGGATGGGCGTTCGCTGATCTGTTTCTCGACAGCACGCGCCTGTACGCCGCGACCGAACGCGGTCTTTCGCGCACGCCGGACCGCGGCAGTTCGTGGCGGACATTCTATCAAGCAACCGATGGGCTGCCGTCCGATCGCATCAGCACGGTGACGGCACACGGCGACACGATCTGGGCCGGCCTTCTGACCCCTGACGGTACAGGTGGCGCTGGGCTCGCTTATTCGTACAATGGCGGCCGTGATTGGGCTTCTACTCAGCCGACGGGGACTGTCGGTCCCGGCCATCGCTCACAGGCGATCGTCCTTGCCGCCGGGTATGTCTGGGTGGCGGCCGAAGAGGGCGGGCTGATCGGACTGCGCGATCCCAGCCACTCTCTCGGAGAAACTCATCCGCGCCCCGCGTATGCACTGCTGCCGATCACAAGAGGGGACACAACCCGTCTCTATGTGGGACGTGACCGGGGGATATTCGTTCACACCCTGGTGAAGGACACGCTGCTGACCGGGTTTGACTCGCTATACGTCGGCACACCGGACGACACTCTGAGCCAGCGTGTCGTTGGTCTAGCCCTTCAGCCGACCCCGTGTACAACGTTCACGTCGCTAATCTGGAGTCTCAACCGTTCCACGGGTGCGGACGGGACCGATGGATTCGCCGTCTCCTCCGACGGTGGACAGACGTGGACTGTCTCTGATCGGAGACTTCCGGTCAACGATGTCGCCTTCAGCATCAACTGCCAGTTCTTCCTGGCCACCGACAGCGGTCTGATCGTGGGAAACTCCGTTGACGTGAACGACATGGCGTATGTTTCCACCTATGAAACCCTGATTGCCAACAAGTATGTCTCCCGCCGGGTCCACGCGGTGGCAACGGCGATCACCAAGGGCTATTCGGGTGGCGACAGTCTGGCGGTTCTTTGGGTGGGTTCCGATTCCGGCCTGGTGAAGACCTTCGATCAAGCGGGAACCTGGAGCCCGGCGTTTTCCAATGCCGATCCCTACGAGTTCGATCTCTATCAACGTTTCCTCTACCGCGGCGTTGACACCACCACCGACGAGTTCGTCCAGTTGTCGGGGAGTTTTGTGACTGCTCTGGCGATTCAACAGACGGCGGGGTCGCGCGTCATTTGGGCGGCGACACAGGGAACCGGTCAGGGACGGTACACCAACGTCTACATCTCGTCGCAGGAGCGCGATGGGATATCGATTTCGCGCAACGGCGGGCAGACATGGTCCGTGCCGTTGGTCGGTCACCAGGTGTGGAATTTCGCCTTCGATGGCCCCGGAGTCTGGGCGGCGTCCTCGCAGGGTCTGCTGCACACGGTCGATGGCGGCGCCACTTGGGATACTCTGAATCGCTTTGCCGATCCGGCCAGCGGCGCCGTGATCGACTCCACGGTGGAGGTTTATGGAGTCGCCATCACCGGTGACAGCATCTGGGTCGCCACCGAAAACGGGCTAGCGATTCTCGACCGCGAGGGCAACACACGGGCGGTGCGCAGGACTTTCCAGCCGGCTGATTCTCGTGTGCCGGGCGGTGAGGGCGGAGCGTACGCCACCCCGGTTCCCTTCTCGCCGAATCTCACCGCGGGTGGACTGCGTGTTCACTACCGACCCACGGCCAGCGGTCCGGTAACGATCACCATCTACGATTTCGCCAACCACGTGGTGAAGGTCCTCACCGATGGGGAGCAGCGTGAGGCCGGGCGTCAGTACGATGAATCGGACGTGTGGGATGGCCGCAACGGCGACGGCGACGTGGTGGCGGTGGGGACGTACTTCTGCGTCATCAAGTACACCAATGGCGATATTCACTGGTGCAAGATTGTGGTGATTCCGTGAGATTGACTGCTTATGCATCGCCATCATATTGAGAGAAGAACGCTGACCGTCGTTGCACGGGGCACTGTCGCCGGTCTACTGGCGGGATCGGTGATCATCTTGCGCAGTACCAGTGCCTACCCGGCGGATGCCGGTGGGCAGCCCACGGCGATGCTCGAGTGGGGGGTCGGCGCGCGCCCCGTGGCCATGGGGGGCGCCTTCACGGCGGTGGCGGAAGGCCCCACCGGATTCTGGTGGAATCCGGCCGGGGTGGCGCAGGTGCGTGAGAATGGCTTCGAAACCGCACTGCGCACGATGAGTTTCGACCGGCAGGCAGGGTATTTGACCTTCGTCCACCCCTTCGGGAAGGAAGAGGCGGCGATGGGTCTCTCCTGGATCTACGCCGGGGTGGGTGATGTGTACTCTTTCGATCAGGACGGGGTGGCCGGGGATAAGATCTCAGACTATACCAATGTGTTTGCGTTCTCCTTTGCGCGGCGCTTCACAGAGCGGCGCTCACCTCTGGCGCTGGCGGTCGGGATCAATCTGCGCTACATTCAGCATAATATCGCCAACATCAATGCCTACACGGTCGGGTTCGACCTGGGTGCGCAGATCCGCTACAAGCTCCGTCAGGTGACACGCCCCGGGCAGGTGTCGCCGGAGTTGCGCGGCGGCGTCTCGGTGCAGCGGTTGAATCAGTCGTATCCCTGGCTGACTGAGAAGTACTGGGTCGAGCAGGGAGAAAGCCACGGATCGGATTTCGACGAGAAGTTCCCGCTTTTGGTACGCGTAGGGACGGCCGGCGTGTTCTGGCAGGGGCGGGCGCTGGTAGCCTGCGACATCGATATCGATGAAAAGCAAGGGGCCGGTTGGCATGTCGGCGGTGAGGTCAAGCCCCACGCGTTGTTCGCGCTGCGCGCCGGACTGGACGATGGCAACGTCACGTTCGGCGCCGGTTTCCTGCCGGTCTTGCTCTCGGGCGTGCGGTTGACTATCGATTACGCGTTCGCGCCGCAGCCCGATGAGATCGACGCCGAGCACATATTCTCTCTGGGTGTCCGCTTCTGATTCTGCCTGCCTCCGCCGGGCGGTCAGGATGGCCTCCGGCGCATCCGATAATCGGTGTATGGGCAAGCCGATGAAACCAGGGTTCATTGTTGGTATGCCCGGCGTTACCCGGCTGCGGGGAGTTGTCCTGGTCCTGACGGCTCTTGCCTCATGGTCTGTGTCGGCGTACGGGATTGATGAGACACCCACGGGTCTGGCGTTCCTGACGATCGGTGGTGGGGCACGGGCGGTTGGATTGGCCGAGACGATGGTCGCGGACGATCAGGACGCTTTTGTCACGGAGTACAATCCCGCCGCTCTGGTCGATATCACACGCTTTGCCGTGTCATTTGCTCACGGCACCTTTTATCAGGATACGCGGGGCGAGTATGCCGCCTCGGCTGTGCCGCTGCGCGCCTGGTCGATCGGCGTCCGCATGGGATACGTCGGCACCAGCGACTTGCCGCTGCGGACCGGCCCGTCGGATCAGCCGCTCGGCTTGTATGACGCGTCCAACGTCATCTTTCAGGGGGCGGTGGCGCGCACCGTTGATGACCGGCTCGCCGTCGGTCTTTCGACGGCCTATGTTGCCCAGCACATCAATCTTGAGACCGCGCAGGGATTCGTGCTCGGTGTGGGACTGCGGTATCGACTGCGTCATAACATCACCGTGGGGACGGCCTTTGTGAACGTCGGCCCGCCGATCAAGTTTGTGGACCGCAAGTTCCGGATGCCCAACCTGTTCCGTTTTGGCGGGCGCTGGATGATCGGCCGGGCGTCAGCGCGTGCCGAGTTTGTGACCGCCGACAACGACAATGTCAAGTGGCACCTGGGGTCGGAAGTGGCGATTGACCCCCGGCTGTCGCTGCGGGCTGGTGTCCGATTCGGTTATGACACCCAGATGTTCAACGCGGGATTCGGCGTGCGCACACCCGACGGGCGCTTTGGCGTCGACTATGCCTTTGCCCCCTACACAGACGAGTTAGGGGCAACGCACCGCTTCGGTCTCACCGTCCGACCCTGACCCCGCCCGCAACACCGCAGCGGCAGAGCTCTATTCGCCGGCTCCGCGCTTTTGTCCGGAGAGGACGGCGGCGAGGCGATCAAACTTCTCGTTTAGTGTCTCAACGATCTCACGGAACTCTTGCAACTCACTGCGTGTCTCGGCTTGTTCCCGCGACAGCGATTCCAGCTTTGGCATGAGTCTGTCGCCCTGTCCGGCCATTTCATCGAGCAGGTCCTCGAACTCCGCCAGGCCGGAATCGAGAGCGCCGAGCAACTCCTTGATCTGCTGTTCGGTGTTGCCGTCCATCGCAGCATTCCGATGCCGGGGCTCAGGGCTTTGCCGTGGTCGACGGTGTCAGATCAAATGCCCAATGCAGGGCATTCGCCAGCGAGCGAAACCGCTGGCCCGATGACCGCGCGCCCAGCACAATCGCCGTGACATCGTCGCCATCGGGTGAGAGAGCCCGTGCGGCGATGCAGAATCCGGCGGCGCCGATGAACCCGGTCTTGGCGCCGACAAACCGCAGATCGGAATGCAGCAGCCGGTTCGTATTGGCCAATTCACGAGTGTGGTGCCGGTTGCGCGGGCAGATGGTGTACTTGGGCGTGGCGGTAATCTGGGCGATGAGGTGGTTTCTGAGCGCGGCGTTGACGAGGATGGCGCAGTCGTACGCCGTGGAAACGTTCTCAGTCGAGAGCCCGGTCGGCTCCACGACGTGGGTTGAGTTCATCCCCAACGCCCGCGCCCTGTCGTTCATCCGCGCGATGAACTTCGCCTGAGGCATGCCCGCCGAACGCGACAGCGCCCGTGCCGCCCGGTTGTCGGAGGCCATGAGCGCTGCATGGAGGAGATCATCCAGAGTGTATCGTTCCCCCGGACGCAAGTGGGACCGCGAGGACCCGTTGGCATCTTCGGCGGTGATTTCGACTTCGGAATTCAAGTCCGCGTCGGACTCAAGGAAGACCAGCGCGGTCAGCAGTTTCGTGAGCGAGGCGATGGGACGGGGTTCATGGGCGTTGCGGGCGTACACGATCTCCCCTGCCTTGTTGTCCACCACCATCGCCGCCGCGCAGCGGACCTTGGGGTCATGCTTCTTGCTGGCGGTGGCCGGCAGCGCGCGTTCGGTCCACCGCGGCGGACCCTCCGGCTCGGGAGCCGTCGTACCCCATTCCCACGACACCGATGGCGCGAGGCGGCGGGAGGCCCCGAACACTAAGGCCGCACCCAGACAGACACCCACCAGTGCTCTGGTCAAACCGCGTTTACTCATACCGCCATTTCCGGGAACTGCCCCCCAGATGGACAACCCCGTCCCGAACCTACTGACCCGCTCGCACCCCCGCAATAGGAATTATCGGCGCGGTGGCAACCGTCTCTGAGGCTGTCTTGTGAGGGCCCGTCAGGTGCGGCTGTCGCCCGCCAGCAGGTCCAGGAGCCGCTGAGCGTCCTTGACTGCCTGGCCCAGATGGCAGTTGTTGAAGAAAACAAAGACCTTGTCGGCCTGCTGCCGCAGTTGATCCAACCGTTCCGCCCATTCCCTCAGCTCGCCGTCCGCGTAGGTGTAGTCATAGCGCTGCGGCCCGCCGCCCCACCAGTGCGACGCGTTGCGCCCATGCAGACGCACATACCCGACACGCGTCGTCGCGGCCGTCTCCGGAGGCAACAGGTGGGGGAGAGCCGGCTGATCGACATTGCAGTAACCGATCCCGGCCTGTGCCAGCGCCGCCTTCACGCGAGGATCAAGCCAGCTGTCGTGGCGATATTCGACGAAGAGAGGAATGCCTCCAAACGACGGCGCGTGGCCCAGAATATAGTCGAGGTTGGCGTCGTTGTACCGAAACGCCCAGGGGAACTGGGCCAGAAGCCCCTTGAGCTTGCCGGTTTCCGCCAGCGGCGTGACCGACTCCAGAAACGGTGGAATCGCGGTCTCAACACCCGTGCGCCCGTGGGTGAAGGCCTGCGGCGTCTTGACGACAAACTCGAATCCGGGGGGAGTCTTTCGCTCAATGTTGCGCATCACCGCCGGATGCGGGGTACGATAATAGGTCGAGTTGATCTCCACGGTGTCGAAGTGCTGGACGTAATGATCGAGCATCTTGCCTTTGGCGATTCCCTCCGGATAGAAGGCGCCGACCCAGTCGGTGAAAGAGTAGCCGCTGGTGCCGACGCGGATCGATCGTGTGGCATCCGTCATCGCTCACTCCTGGTTCGACGCCGAGGTGGCGGTATCTGTTGAAAGCGCACGCGCTGGCAATGTGGGCACACCCATTTGCGCTGTCGATGATAGACCCGCCGCTGCTCGATCATCTTGTGATGGCAGCGTGGGCAGATCATCGCGTGAATCGACCAAGGTGCCCTCTCCACCGCACCCGGACAGCCCGCCATTAGGAAACAAGGGGCTTAAGCCCCTTGTCCTCTTCCGCTTCCGTAGACCCCGCCTTCTCCGATGACCGGAATGCGGCTTGCAGCACGAGGACACAGTATGGCGAGATCATAACCATCCCAGCCAGGCACCCAACAAGAACTCCACGCGGCCGATCAGGAGCGCCATCCGCGACATGATAGTATATGCGAACGTCGCCCCAAAGAAGACCATCATGAAATAGCGGCCGATCAGTGTCCCCCGCCCCCAGAGACGGGTCTGCTCCCGTGAGAACACAAAGTACGAGAGTGTCGTTGCGACCCCGACCAGAATCACCGCTCCATCAAGTGTCGCGCTGCCGGAAATCGTCGCCCCCATCTGCCTCAGCACGCGCGCCTGCAGCATGGCAGGGATCGACGCCCCGGCCCCGGCGCCGATCACCAATGCCAGCGGGATCTGCGACCACCCCCGCAATCGCGGCGAGAACCGCAAGAACATGGCGCCCCCCAGGATGACCGGGATGAGAACCGGCCAGTCCCCCTGCGCAAGCGGACTGACGGCCTGCGGAACGAGGACCGACTTGACGGTGATCACCAGGGAATAGCCGAGACTCAGCCCGACCAGCAAGTGCTCGGCAAACTTGTAGACCGGATTGTCGCCCGCGAGGAATGAGTAGATCGCCAGCGTTAGAAGGGCGGTCATGGTGAGTTCCCAGTTCAACCGTGGTTCCCAGCCACCGTTCGGCGGCGTCGGCGCAAACTCCACGCCTCGATGTTGCCGATGACTACCAGAACAGCGACCAGGGCGTGCGCGACTGTCTGCGCCGCCATGCCGCGCGAACCGGCTCCCGGCTGCTCGAGCAGTTGCTCGTATTCGGCCGCCCCCCGAAAACCGGCAACCAGCCCGGCCAACTGCCCCGCCTCCAAGTAAGGGATGTAAGACGTGACCATCACGGCCGACAAGGCTGCGACGATCCTGGCGTGGTACCGGACACCGGCGTATTCCACCCAGTAAGTGGCCATCGATCCATCGGCGATCGACACGACCAGCGCCACGTCGCTATAGTTGTGCACGCGGTGGCCCAGCGGCGTCGCATCGATTGGGCGCCCGGCATAGTCGGTGGCGAAGACCTCGCGGATATTCTCCCCCATGCCGAGGATCGCTGCAGTGTACTGTGGCCGATACCCCAGATACAGCCAGTCGATGCCCTCGCGACGGCCGAGCGCTGTGGCGCGGTGTGCCAGAAGCTCATAACCAACGGCGGTTCCTTCGGAAAAGAGGGCCAGCCCGATCACCGCCACACCGCGCCGGAGACAGTGATTGACAATCGCCTCGCCCAGCGGCCCGACCTCAGGCAGACTGGCGGCTTCATGGTCGAAGGAGATCATGACGACCGCGCCGGAGTCGAGCGCCGCGATCGTATCGAACACTCGCTGAGTCGAGGGCGAGACGCTCAGGCGCCAGTGCGGACGCAGGCAGAGAACGCCGAGAACGGCGAGCCCTAGGACTCCAAAGATGACGCGCCGCCCGAGCACGATCAGCGTCCTCCCAGATAGGTGCGTTCGACCCCGGCAATCACCTTGAGCGCGGTCGTCACCATCCCGAGGCCAATGCCGATCAGGATGGCGCGCTTGGCGGCCAGCCCGGGAACGTCGACGATCCACTGGGCCGCGGCTGGTACATAGGGGGAAATCCACTCGCCCAGCGGCACCCGACCGATGGTCACGATCAGGGCCGCCGCAATGAGGACTGTTGACTCACCCGAGCGCGCGCGGAAGCCGCGATATGCCGCCGAAGTGATATAGAACGCCAGCAGCGAGAAGACAGTCGCCTGCATCGGCGCCTGGGCGTGATCAAACAACCACAGGAAGGTGGAGCCGCGCTCGATGCCGCCGCTGAACCCGGCGATCGACATTATGACGATGGCGCCCAACAGCACAAGCGAGTAGAACCGTTCCCTGGGTCGTCCAATCAGGCGTACGACATGACTGCGGATCACTGCCAGTATCCCGACGAGAAGTGCACATGCGAAGATGACCTGCATCCACCCCAGCAGGGTACGGTAGAGCGACTGGGCTGCGGGGAGATTGAGGAAGTACTGGGCGGCCATGAAGATGCCCGCCGCTGACGCGGTCACCACCGCTCCCTTGTCGCGTAGAGAAGCCACGTTATCAAGCGACCGGTCTAAGGCGCCAGCATCGGGCCCGGGTCAAAGTGGAGGGTCACCAAAGCGGCAGTTCCGAGGAGCAGAAGGAAGAGGACAGTGTACTTCAGCCAGTCCTGAGCCAAGACCGCCATTGTCGCCCGATGATCGCCGGACAATAGACCCGGAGCGGCGAACAGTTCCTCCCCGATCAGCGTGTAGTCACACGCAACCAGGAAGAACGCCAGTTGGATGGTCGAATCGGAGCCGGCAATCGTCATGGCGCCGCACTGGTGTGCTCCCTCGGCGAGGATCAACGCTTCCCCCTCAAAGGAGCCAAGAAGGAAGACCGCGCCGGGTTTATCCCGCGCGAACAGCCCATCCACGGCGGCGGCATAGCCGAATTGGCTCTGAGTAACAAAAGTCACCTCAGTGTTGCTTATCCACTCGGGGCGTCCCGCCAGTGTGGCGGCCTGATGGATGGTGTCCTCCGCTACCGAGGCGACCACGGGATCGTGCGACGGCACCAGCAGGCGGCTGTTGTACTCGGCTGTGTGACGGGCGACATGGGAGAGGATCGCCATCGAGGCCATCGTGGTGGGCCGTCCCATGTCACCGCCCCAGCCGGTGATGTATACCACCGGCGTCCCCGACTCCGTGGCCCGCCCGACCGCATCGCCAATCGCCTCCAGCGGGGGCAGACGCCGGAAGCGAATCGTCCGCTGCCGTACTAGCCGGCGAACCCCCGCTATCGCCAACAGGACCACAGCTATCGCCACCAGTTCCGGTGTCCGTTCGGCGTGGAACCACGACGATGCGCTCGATGAGGAGGAACCGTCTGCCGCCCAACCTGTCGTGCTCGACAGCCCCAAGACAAACACAAGGAGGGCTACGAACGCGATTGAAAGGGCGCAAGGACGGGTCACATCCGGGTATTAACCGGCCGGCATGGCATCGGTCAACACAATTGCGCACTTCGTGGTGTGAGTGCTTTACACCGACCGATTTCGTCGGAATCGACGTTCCCCCCGTAGGGGCGCACGGCGTGCGCCCTGTCCGTACTGCCCCATGCTGACCAGTGAGCGGGCGAAGAACTGTCACGGTCCCACTCTACTCACGCCTCGGACAATGGGAAAGTGATTGAATCGGCCGCCCCGGACAGATAAATTGCCGGATTGTACGGGGTTGCGAGTCTCCGGCCTCACACCGGACCAAGGGCAGGGAGCCAAAGCCATCATGCTGGCCAAAGTGATCTCATCGGCGGTGCTGGGGGTTGACGCCTACCTGGTCGAGGTCGAGGCGGACATCACCCCGGCGTTGCCGGCATTCGTGACCGTCGGTCTCCCCGATGGGGCGGTGCGCGAGGCGCGCGAACGGGTCGCGTCGGCGATCAAGAATTCCGACTTTCTCTTTCCCAACAAGAAGGTCACGATCAATCTCGCCCCCGCCGACGTGCGCAAGGAGGGGTCGGCCTTCGATCTGCCGATGGCCGTGGGGATTCTGGCCGCCACCGGCCAGATTCTGCGTGAGGATTTCTCGGAGTATGTCCTGATCGGCGAGCTCTCTCTGGATGGCGCCTTGCGTCCGATACCCGGCGTGCTGCCGATGGCGATGCGCACTTTGGCCGCGGGGAAAAAAGGGATGATTGTCCCCGTGGACAATGCCTACGAAGCCGCGATCCCCAGCGGGCTGAATGTCTATCCGGTCGAATCCCTGGCGCAGACGGTCGCGTTTCTCGAGAATGACGATACCGTCAAGCCGCATCGGATTGACATCGAAGAAATCTTCAACCGTGCGCTGGTCTATCCGGTCGATTTCACCGACGTCAAGGGACAGCAGTTGAGCAAGCGCGCGCTGGAAGTGGCGGCCGCGGGCGGGCACAATGTCATCATGGTCGGCCCGCCCGGATCGGGGAAGACGATGCTGGCGCGCCGTTTCCCTACGATCCTGCCCAACATGACGCTCGAGGAAGCGCTGGAAACCACGAAGATTCACTCGGTCTGCGGCCTGCTCCCCTCGGGGGCGGCGTTGATCGCCACGCGTCCCTATCGCTCGCCCCATCATACGATCTCCAATGCCGGTTTAGTCGGCGGCGGGACATCGCCGCGTCCGGGCGAGGTGTCGCTGGCGCATCACGGCGTTCTGTTCCTCGATGAGATGCCGGAGTTCAACAAGGACGTCCTCGAGGTGCTGCGCCAGCCGATGGAGGATGGGCATGTCACAATCGCCCGCGCTGCGCAGACCCTGACCTTCCCCGCGCGCTTCATGCTGATCGGCGCGATGAATCCCTGCCCCTGCGGGTTCTTCGGTTCGCCGATGCACGAATGCCACTGCTCCTCGCAGCAGATCACCAAGTACATGTCGAAGATCTCCGGGCCGCTTCTGGACCGTATCGATATTCACATCGAAGTCCCGGCCGTGAAGTTCAAGGAGCTCTCCTCGGAAGAGGCCGGTGAACCCTCGGATGTGATCCGGGCGCGGGTCAACAAGGCGCGGGTGCGGCAACTGGAGCGGTTTGCCCATGAGAAGGGGATGTATTGCAACGCACATATGGAATCGAAGCACCTGCGCAAGTTCTGTCCGATCGACAATGAGTCGCTCGACCTGTTGCGCCGGGCGATCACCAAACTCGGCTTGTCGGCGCGGGCGTATGATCGTATTCTGAAGCTGTCCCGGACGATCGCCGACTTGGACGGGACAATCGACATCCACTCGCAGCACATCGCCGAGGCGATCCAATACCGCAACCTGGACCGAACCTTGTGGATGTGAAAGCAACCGTGACTTGCGTGCCACTGACCTTGGTCAGTGGGGTTCGTCCAACGCGGATGCACTGACCGAGGTCAGTGGCACACACGACAAGTGCAACGGACTGAGCGGTGACGATGGCTGGCTGGACGAGACGGATTCTTGGGGCGGTTCTCACGGCACTCTGCTTGGCCGCTTCAACGTCATGCCCCGGTCAAGCAGGAGGGCTGCCAATCCAGGCGCCGCGCCGTGTCGATTCTCTGGTCTGGGGGAATCCCGGAACAACGCGTTTCATCCGGAACCTGTTTGAGCGCGTCGGCATGGGAAAGTGCGGGGCTCTAAGGTACGTGGGAATCGGCGCCGCCCACTATGACACGGCCTACCCGTGGCGTCCGCCGGCGGGGCCTGCCGACTCACTGTGGGTGTTCTCCCCAGACAAATTGCGGGCCGCCTCCGTGATGAGATACTACGGCGAGCCAGACAACAGCCTCGAGTTGTTCAATCGTCGGCGTGACGGTCGCGTCGAACAATTGGTGATCTGCGGGACGCCGTGCCTGTACTTGGGCGTGCGCTGGGTGGACAACGATCGGTTCATATTCGTGCAGACTCACGAGTATTTCCCGGAGGGTGCCCAGTCTGGAGACGGCCGGAACAGGGCAGTAGTCACCCTCTATGATCTTGCCAACGACTCTGTCTATGTGTTCCAGTCTGCGCCGATGAGAGTGTACCCGCACCGATAGCGGTGGGAGGGAATTCCTATGGTCGAACCCGAACTCAAAGACGCCGTCTGGCAGGTCTTGGAATCGTACGCGAAGAAGGACCCGTCGATGACGATCCACTCCGATCTGGTGATTCGCAAGTTTCCCCAGGTGAATGAAATTGAATTGATCAATGCCATCGGCGAACTGCTCGCGGAGGGGAAGATCACCACGAAGGCGGCGACTGTCGATGCGCACGGCAATGCGACCGCCTATCACATCCGTGTGCGCGGGCTTGAGGAGCGTCCCGGCGGTCTGTCGGAGCCGCCGCGCGGCGGCGCCGGTTCATTCAGCGTCGGCTTTGGCGACACGAAAGCAGCCACATCCCAGCGGGAAACCGAGCCGCCTGTGGTGAGCGAAGCCGAACCGCCGCCCGGTCCGCGCAAGGTCGGTCTGACAATCAAGGATGGCAAGATCGACATCGGCCCCGACACGAAAGGCCTGCGCGAGCAGGAGCGGCCACCGGAGGACGAAGGTCGCGAGCGTGTCAAGGTCTCCGTCGGTGGATTGAAAGAGGCCGCCTCCGCGATGCAGGAGGAAGCGGAGCAGAACTTCGCCGATGAGGTCGCCTCGTTCTTCGCCGAGTTGCAGGCATACCCCGCGCGCGACGAAGACGCCAAGAAGGAGCTGATCGATCAATTAGCCGTCCTGATGGCTATGTTCCAGTCGGCGGATGCAGGGTCGTTTTCGACGCCGATCGGGAAACTGGGGGTGTTGAAGATCAAGGTCAAACACGTTGCCCCCGACCTCGTGAACGATTTTGTCCTGCTCGTCCAAACCGGCGTACGGGCCTGGCTCGGGCGGGCGTGAGAGGGACTGCAACGGAACAGAGTATGCACAGAAGATCAACGACTCAGACCCAGATGCTAGTCAGGGAGCCCGAATCCCGAGTGCGGCGTGTGACGACGCGCCCCCGTGCCAATGAGCTTGACGGCAAACGGTGGCTGCAGAACTCCATCAGTGTCTGGAATGACATCAAGAAGACCCCGGAGGAGAAGCGATTGAGCCATCCGGCGATGTTCCCGATCCAGCTCGTTCAGCGCCTGCTGGAGAGCTTCACGAACTCCGGCCAGAGACTCGTGCTCGACCCATTCCTCGGTTCTGGTTCGACCTTGATGGCTGCCCAGGCACTTGGGAAGGCGGGCGTGGGGTTCGAGATTTCGGGGGAATACGCTGAAACCGCACTGCAGAGACTTGGGGGACAGCTTGACACATTCCGGCCGGCCGGTGCAGATGTCCAGGTGATTCACGACGACGCGGCCCATCTCCTCGATCACCTGCGCAAGGAGAGTATTGATATCTGTATCACGTCCCCACCATACTGGGACATCCTCTCCCAACCCCGCAGCGCCGACGGCAAACCGATACGCGACTACCACGCCGAAGAAGGGAATGTCGGCCATGTAAAGAGCTACCCGAAGTTCCTTCATGCCCTGCGAGGTGTGTTTGAAGGTGTGTTCGTCGTACTGAAGGCGGGAAGTTACTGCATCGTGGACGTCATGGATGTCCGTAAGAAGAACAAGCTATATGCCCTCCACATGGACCTCACAAACGAGATGACGAGTATCGGCTTTGAACTCGACGACATCATCATCTGGGACAGGCGATCTGAGTACAATGATCTCCGTCCCCTAGGTTATCCCACGGTCTTTCGAATCAACCGGACTCACGAGTATCTTCTTATCTTCCGGAAGCCGAGTCGACATGATCACTGAGAACTACCTTGATCCTGACGTCGGATACCTGTTGGGGCTGATTGTCGCTCGAGGGCAAGTGAGCAGTGGAAGCGGGAGTCCAATCGTCTGGATCGAGTTCCCTCACAGGAGCTTGGAGGCAAAGGGGATTGACAAGGCTTTTGATCAGGAGCATTACATAGAGCATAATCTCCTTCTGATCAAGGAGCGCATCGCCGGCACTCTCGGTCACATTGTCGAGCACACGATGCAGCCGGGTCGGGGCACAATCATCATCCGGTTTCCCGGTCGCCCAATGACGATTAGGAACCTGGAGTTCCTACTCGGGGAGAAGTTCACTCCGAAGACGGCGCGGATCCCAAAGGCTGTCTTTGCGGCTTCCCCCGAGATCCAGCGTCAGTTCGTCCGTGGCTTTGCTGACTGTGCTGGATTTATCAGGCCATCGAACGCGTACATGGGGCGTTGGCACAGAGTCTACTTTCAAATTCCCAATGACAACTGGATTCTCCCTATCGAGATCTGTGCACTACTCCAGACGAAACTGAAGGTACCGGTCCAATCGGTCCAGTGGGGACATCCTAACATTCGCACGCCGCATGATCCTGCTACGAGGAGTTGGAGCAAGGAGCACCAATTAAGAGTATTCGCGCAGGACTATCTCCCCGTGGGATTCCATGTGACCTACAAGGACGAGATCCTGAAGGAACTCGCTCACGCGAACAGCGGCAGCAAGCCTACTCCGTTCTGCAATCCGAATAGGTCGATTCGCAGACTCACCAAGAAGCCGAGGCACTCGGAGGAGAAATCTGAGAAGCTGCCAGCCGCCCTTCGTCGACACTTCAATGCGTACTGGCAAGTCTGCTTGAAGCTGGGATGTAGTCAATGCAGGAAGGTATCCGGAGAGCCGCGGGAGCTCTTTGAGGCAGACGATGAGTAGCACGGGTTCGGAAAGCCGCTTGTATCAGCCGATCCGATGCTGGCTGGGAGAACTACTCAAGGGCCATAACCCGCGAGCCCGAGTTGAGGTTTTGGATACGTCTCAGAGGAGTCTCTCTCGTGTTCTCGAGGACAAGGGATGGACAGGCTCGTTTCAGGGCTGGGAGACTTTCGACGTGCATGTAGACATCACGGGTTTTGTGTTCGGCAGGAACCGCTGCATGATTCATCTCATCGAGGTCAAGCGCAATCCCATCACTCTTCGGGACGTTGGACAGCTATTGGGATACTGTAAAGTCGTGGGTCCCAGTCTTGGCCTCATTGTGTCTCCAAGGGGGCTAAGCAAGGCCATGTCATCCCTCTTTGAGGTGTACAGGCGGATCGATGTGCTCGACTACGGCGCAGGGAGACCGATCGTCGTGGCGCGATGGCTTGAGACTAAACATGATGTGGACTACGCGTCGCTGGTTCCGCAAGGCGCGGCCCTCCCATGAACAAATGCCAGGAGTAGGGCGGGCTCCGCCCGCCAATCGGATGGATGAGCACTATGAACGGCGGGCAAAGCCCGCCCTACGGATAGTGAGCGGACTTGAGGAACGGCGGGCAAAGCCCGCCCTACGAACCGGTAAGAGCAGATTCGGTGGGCAGAGCCCACCCTACATGGCTAAAGATGCATAAACACCAACGCACCATCCAGAAACCCGTTGAACTGACCGGGACGGGGCTGCACACGGGAAAGCCGTGCACCATCCGCTTTCTTCCGGCGCCGGCGGGGACGGGGGTCATCTTCCGCGTGCCCAATGGTGAACAGGTCGCCGACATTCGGGCGGACATCGACCTGGTCAAGGACGTCAATCGTGGCACGACACTCGCCCAGGGCGAGGCGAAGGTGCACACGGTGGAGCATGTCCTCTCGGCGCTCGCCGGGCTCGAGATCGACAACTGCATCTGTGCCCTCGACAACAACGAGCCGCCGATCGGCGATGGCTCGAGCCGGCCGTTTGTCGATGCCCTGCTGTCCGCCGGCATTCAGGTTCAGGATGAACCGAAGACCTACTTCGAGCCCGACGCGCCGATCAACTATTCCGAGTCGTCGCGCGGTGTTGACCTGATCTGCGTGCCGTCCGAGGACTTCCGCGTCACCTTCATGGTGGATTATCGCAATCCGGCGCTGGGGACGCAGTACACCACCCTGGCGTCACTGGAGGGCGAGTACGCCAACGAGTTTGCCCCTGCGCGCACTTTTTGTTTCATGTCCGAGGTGGAGGCGCTGCACCGGCAGGGACTGATCAAAGGCGGCAATCTCGACAACGCCGTGGTGATCTGCGACGATGGGTACTCGCAAGTCGATGCCGACCGGCTCCGCGCTACCATCGGCTATCCGGGGGCGGTCACGATCGGCAAGACGGGGATTCTCAACGACGTGCCGCTGCGCTTCCCCAACGAGCCGGTGCGCCACAAGGTCGTCGATCTGATCGGCGACCTGGCGCTGATCGGCATGCCGATCAAGGGGCATATCCTCGCGGCGCGTTCGGGACATGCGGCGAACGTCGGTCTGGCGAAGAAGATCCGCGCCGAGATGGAGAAGAAGCGTCTGGCCGAGAAGTACAAAGCTCCGGCGACGGGACGCGGGCTGCAGCTTGATGCGCAGGCAATTGCTCATATTATGCCACATCGCTATCCAATGTTACTAATAGACCGTATTCTCGATCTGGAGCCGGGAAAGCGCGTGGTAGCGATCAAGAACGTGACCTTCAACGAGCCGTTCTTCATGGGGCATTTCCCGGGTCATCCGGTGATGCCGGGCGTGCTGATCGTCGAAGCCATGGCGCAGGCGGGCGGGTTGATGCTCTTGAACATGATCGAGAATCCGCAGGAGATGGTGGTCTACTTCATGGGCATCGACAACGCCCGCTTTCGCAAGCCGGTCCGTCCGGGCGATCAGTTGCGATTCGAGGTGGAGATGGTGACCTTCCGGCGCGGGATGTGCAAGATCGCCGGCAAGGCCTTTGTTGAGGACGCGCTGGTCACCGAAGCCACGATGATGGCGATGCTGATGGAGAAGTGAGGGTCCGCCCTTGAAGGGCAAACAAGGGGCTTCAGCCCCTTGTCTACCGGCCTCGGCTGATCGCTGGTATTGGCGATGACGACTCACTTGCAGGGACAGGATGCGGCGCACACGACGCCGACGCAGACGCAGATTCATCCCACGGCGGTTGTCGATTTGGCGGCCCAGCTGGACGTTGGCGTGATTGTGGAACCCTACGCTGTCATCGACGGTGACGTGCAGATCGGCGCGGGATCGATCATCGGTTCCCACGCACGGATTGCCGCCGGGGCGCGTTTGGGGCGGAGTGTTCGCGTCTACGACGGCGCGGCGCTGGCCAATCCGCCGCAGGATCTCAAGTTCGGCGGCGAGCCGACCGAGCTGATTGTCGGGGATCGCACGGTGATCCGTGAGTGCGCCACGCTGAACCGGGGCACGAAGGCGAGCGGCCGTTCAGTCGTGGGTGCCGATTGTCTGATCATGGCCTACGCGCACGTGGCGCATGACAATGTGCTCGGCGATCACGTGATCCTCGCCAATTCTGTGCAATTGGGCGGGCACGTGCACATCGGCGACTGGGCGATCATCGGCGGCGGGACGGTTGTGCACCAGTTCTCCCAGATCGGCGCCCACGCGATGGTCGGCGGCGGGTTTCGTGTGACGCAGGACGTCGCCCCATATGTGATTGTCGGCGGGTATCCGCTCAAGACACTCTCCATCAATCGCATTGGCCTCGAACGCCGCGGGTTCGCACCGGAGCAGATTGCCGCGCTGTCGCGTGCCTTCCGCATCGTGTTCCGCTCGGGTTTGAACATGACGCAAGCGCTCGAGACGTTGCGTGCCGACGGGCCGGATACCACCGAAACCCGGTATCTCATCGATTTCATCTCCACTTCGGAGCGGGGAATCATCCGCTGAACTCCACGGTCTCATCAGCATGACCACCCGCCTGACCATCGGTGTGATCGGTGTCGGGCATCTCGGCGCACACCATGCCCGCATACTATCGTCATCAGCGGTGTGGCAACTCGCCGGCGTGTTTGACATCGATCCCCGCAAGAACGCCGAAACGGCCGCCCAGTATCACCTGCCGGTGATAGTCTCGGTCGATGACTTGATCGATCGCTGTGCGGCGGTCGTCATCTGTACGCCGACCGCCGGGCATGCCGGTCTGGCGCAACGGGCGATGGCCCACGGTCGGCACGTGTTTGTCGAGAAGCCGCTCTGCGCGACCGACGCGGAAGCGGCAGCGTTGGTCGAAGCCGCCGATCTCCAGGGCGTGATCGGCGCGACCGGGCAGATCGAGCGCTTCAATCCCGCCGTAATTGCGGTCGACGGGCAGATTGACCACCCACGTTTCATCGAGGCGCATCGTCTGAATCAGTTCTCCCCGCGCGGTCTGGCCACCGATGTGATCCTGGAGTTGATGATCCACGACATCGATCTGGTTCGCCACCTCGTCGGTGCCGAACCAGTCGAGATCCGGGCCGCGGGCGTGCCGGTTCTGTCCGAGACTGATGATATCGCCAACTGCAGGCTGGCATTTCCTGATGGCTGTGTGGCCAATCTGACGGCTTCACGCATCTCGACCACACCGATGCGCAAGCTGCGTGTCTTCTCGGTCGATCAGTATACCACGATCGACCTTGCCCAGAAGACATGCGAATCATATCGCCTGTTTCGCCCGGCCGACGCCGTGCCCAGAGAGGGATGGCGTGCCGTGGCCGAATGGCAGGGACGCGTGATCGCGCGCCAGGCGTTCCCGCCGGCCGACGCCAATGCCCTCGAGGCAGAGCTTCTCGATTTCCATGCGGCGATCGCCGACCGTCGCCCGCCGCGGGTCAATTTGCGTGAGGGCGCCTCGTCGTTGCGCGTGGCGCTGGCGGTCGCGGCCGCCTGTCGGGAGAGTGCGCGCGCGGCTATGTCACTTCCCGAACCAACGCTTCGCTCCACGCTCACGAGCCCGCTGTGAGTTCACGGTTCGCCCATGTCTGAGTTGTCGCTCTGTGTCGTTGCCGGCGAACCGTCGGGCGATCTGCAGGGATCACTTCTCATCGCGGCGATTCGTCGCCGTCATCCCGAGTGGCAGCTCTGGGGGGTTGGCGGGGACCGCATGGCTGCGGCGGGATGCGACCTCTGGCAGAATGCCCGCGATTGGGCCGTGATGGGGTTCGTCGAAGTGCTGCGCTCCCTTCCGAAGTTCCGCCGCCGCCTGCTCGACCTCCAGGGAGAGATCACCCGTCGGCGTCCCGACGGCGTGATCTTGATTGATTTTCCCGGCTTCAACCTGAAGCTCGCGGAACGATTGCATGCTGCAGCAGTCCCTGCACTATATTACATAGTCCCGCAGATATGGGCCTGGGGCCAGAAACGCATCGAGGTCTTTCGTCATTGCATCGGCCGCACTATCGTCGTCTTCCCATTCGAGCGGGACTTCTTCGCTGCGCGCGGGGTGACGGTGGATTGGGTTGGTCACCCATTGGTGGACTCTGTCAGGGTGTCTGTGCCCCGCCCGGCGCTGCGTGAACGCCTGGGTGTCGCTGCCGAGGAGAAGCTGGTGGCGATGCTGCCGGGATCCCGGGTACAGGACTTCCACTACCACCTGCCCCTGTTCACCGAGGCCGTGAAGCTCCTGGGGGAATCGGTGACGGGAATACGGTGGGCGCTGGGCCTGGCGCCCTCTCTGGCGGAACACGCGGAGGAACTCCGTCGCCGCGTGGGTGCCGCGCCGGTGACAACCGCGATCTATGATCTGGTCGCGGCAGCCGACCTTGTTCTCACCAAAACCGGCACCGCGACTGTCGAATGCGCGCTTCTGGGCACGCCGATGGTGTGCGCTTATCGGACGGGGGCGCTCAACTTCGCCATTGCCCGCCGGTTGGTGAAGGTGCGCTATATCGCCATGCCGAACCTGATCGCCGGACGGCGGATTGTCCCCGAGCTGGTGCAGTATGCGGCAACACCGGAAGCGCTGTCAGCCGAAGCCGAGGCATTGCTCGCTGATCCTGCCGCTGCCGAAAGACAACGTGAAGGGCTGGCCGAAGTCCGCGCGCTTCTGGGCCACCCGGGTGCAGTCGAGCGTGCGGTCGATGTCATCGAAGACTGGCTGCGGGTGAAAGCCCCTCCCGCATGAGCCTCCTCTGATCTCCTCGGCAGTGGGGCAGCTCCACCCGCGAATCGCGAAACTCCCTTGCGGCGACACCCCGAGTTTTCGCTATCTTGGCGGCGCGATGACAGCCGCAGTCCGATCCACTCGCCCCGACGATCCCCATCGCTCGGGTGAGCGGCCCGTTCGCAATGCGCAACCGGGATTCTGGGTTCGCCGCCTGACTGGTTTGTACACGCTGGCCGCAGCCGGTGCGGCCCGTTTCTCTTCCTGGTGGTTGCGGCGCTCAGGACGATGGCCCGAGGAAGGTATCCGGCAGCGCCGGGGCGACCTGCTGCCTCCTGCACCGCCGTCGTCGCCCATTTGGGTTCACGGTGCCTCCATGGGGGAAGCGCGGGTCGGTGGGTATTTTGCGCACGCACTCGCCGAGCGGAATGCGCCGGCCATTGCTTCCGCCATGACGGAACCGGGATTTCGCCTGTGCCGGGATGCCTACCCCGGGGGTACCAGTTGCTTCCGTGTACCGTTCGATCTTCCCGGTCCAGTCCGCCGGGTTCTGTCGCACTTCAGGCCGCGGGCGCTGGTTCTGGTCGAGACAGAGTGGTGGCCGAATCTGTTGCGTGGCGCGGCCGCCTTCGGGGTTCCGGTATTCGTGATCAATGGTCGCATCTCGAGGAAGGCGTATCGCCGCTATCGGCTGAGCGCGCCGTACTGGCGTGCCGTCCTGCGCGGCGTAGAGTTCTTCTACATGCGCTCGGAGGCCGACGCTGATCGGCTGATCTCGCTGGGCATTGATCGTATCCGCGTGACCGCTGCCGGGCTTCTGAAGGTGTTGCCTCCGGTCAGATCGTCGGAGACGGGGAGACTCGGTCTTCCTGGCGCAGATCGGGAGGTCACGCCGATTTGGGTCGCGGGATGCACCCGTTCCGGCGAGGAGCCGATCATTCTGGAAGCCTTTCGTGCACTGCAGGGTGAGTTCGACAGCCTGTGTCTGTGGCTGGCGCCACGTCACCCTGAACGGTTCAGCGAGGTCGTGGCGCTGGCGCGACGGGCTGGGTATCAGCCGGTGCGGTGGTCGGAGGTCCAGGGTCCCATCTCTCAGAAAGTGGGCATTCCCGTTGTAGTCATCGATGAGATGGGGATCCTTGCGGAGTTGTATGGCTGGGCTGCGGTCGCGTTCGTCGGCGGGAGTATGCGGCCATTCGGGGGGCACAACCCTCTCGAACCGGCACTCGCAGGGACGATGGTCGTGTTCGGCCCCCATATGGAAGAGCAGCACGAGGCGGCGGCCATGCTCTTGGACGCCGGCCTGGCCTTGCAAGTACAGGATGCACCCTCGCTGGCGAAGGCGGTCGCCGCGATGCTGCGGTCGCGGTGCAAGGCCGAAGTGCGCCAGGTTCGGGCGGATGAATTGCGTGAGCGTCTCTTGCGTGTGCGGAGTCGCGTGGCGGATGATCTCATCGCGCGCTTGAAGGCCCTTGACAGCGGCAGGGTGGGGTAGCGTGAGGAATCTGCTGGCCGGTGTCTTTGCGGAGTGGAGTGAGGGGTATCGCCGCCCGGGCCTGTACTGGTATGGCGCTCTGGCCAAGCCGTCTGCCTTGGCCTATCGTCTGGTTGAATGGATCAATCGCCGGCGGTACGGGAAGACGACGTTGCCGGGTCCGAGACAAGCACATCTCGTCGTGATTTCCTCGCCATTGGTCGGCGGCGTCGGCAAAACGCCGCTAGCCGCCTATCTGGCGTCCGCGCTCCGGCAACGCGGCCATCGCGTGGCGATCGTGAACCTGGGGTACGGACGGGAAGCGCGGGGAGCATTCGTGCTCACGCACACGACGGATCTTCCGGATGCCACGATGGTAGGGGACGAAGCGCTTGAACTGTGGCGGACCGCCGGCGTTCCGGTGCATGTCGGCGATGAGCCGGCGGAAGTGATTGCGGAATTGGACCGCGAGGGGAGTTTCGACACGATTGTCTTTGATGATGGCGTACGCCGCCGTTGGGAGAGCGAGCGGCGCGTCGTTGTCCTGACGGCGCGCGATCTTGAACAGCCGGTACGCTTCGTCCCCGATGGCCGCTGGCGGACTTCGCCAGGCGTCGTGGCACAAGCGGCTGCGGCCGCCATCACGGATGCGAACGATCTCTCTTCCGAGCTTCGTGACCGTCATCGCCGCGCTCTGACCGATTGGGGTCACAGCGGCCCGACGGCGTGGTTTGCGACCCGCCACACCGGCCTCAGTTCCATCAGAGCAGCTTCTGACGGTCCTGAAGTCGCCCCCGCGGATAAGCGCCCATTTGTGTTCTGTGGTGTGGGAATGCCGGCACGGTTTCTCGCGCAGGTGCGCGCGGCGGGATTCGAACCCGGAGGCGTTCGCCTCTTCCCTGATCACCACCGTTACCGCCCCGAGGATTGGGCGCGTCTGGATGCGCAGCGGCGTCGGGAGGACTGCTCTTGGTGTCTCACCACCCACAAGGATGCCGTGAAGTTCGACCCGGCCTGGCTCGGCTCAACGCCGGTGTATTTCCTGCGTATATCGCTGCAACAGGTCGCCGGTGACGATCTGGTGAGAGTGATCAGGGATGAGGGATGAGTGCAATCGCTTGGCGGACCGTTGTGTCGATTCCCTCGTCGTGTCACATTCGGAGAGAGAGAATCGGGTTGTTTCCCCCGGCGCGCGCGCGCGTAGTTGCCGGCGCCGGGTGGAAGTACTTGATCGCACGAGGGGTTCCAGCACCGGAGAGATGAGAAACCATGGTATCCCCGCGGAATAGCCGTGCCGTTGCCGCCGAGGAGCTGAGCGCGGATTTCCTGGTCATCGGATCGGGCATCGCCGGCCTCTGGGCGGCCCTGCGTCTGGCGGATCACGGCCATGTGATTGTCGTGACTAAGAAGGACGAGGCCGAATCAAACACCAACTACGCTCAAGGCGGGATCGCCGCCGTCGTGTCGCAGTGGGATTCCATTGAGGCCCACGTACGCGACACGCTGACAGTTGGCGCCGGGCTGGCGCGCTCGTCGGTTGTCCGGCAAGTGATCCGTGCCGGCCCCGCGTTGGTCTCCGCCCTGGTCGATGTCGGCGTGGATTTTACCTACCGCCAGAGTCCGTATGAGCTGCGGAACCTGGACCTGGGCCTGGAAGGCGGACACTCAGCGCCGCGTGTGGTCCACGCCGCCGATCTGACCGGACAGGAGATCGAATCGGCGCTGGTCCGCGCGGTCGCGGGGCATCCTCAGGCGACGTTGCTGGTGCACCATCTGGCGATCGACCTGTTGCGTGAGGGGACCGGCGTGTCGTCGCTTTGTGTGGGTGCCTGGGTTTTTGACCGCTACCGCCGCGCCATCAAACGGATCAGCGCTCCCGTGACGATCCTGGCGACCGGCGGTGCCGGGCAGGTCTACCGGCACACGACCAACCCCGACATCGCCACCGGTGACGGCGTGGCCATGGCTTATCGCGCCGGGTGCCGCGTGGCGAATATGGAGTTTGTCCAGTTCCATCCCACGCGCCTGTTTGCGCCGGGCGCCGGGCGTTTTCTGATCTCGGAGGCGCTGCGTGGCGCCGGCGGCGTGCTGCGCAACGGCAGAGGCGAGGCCTTCATGGCGAAGCTCCACCCGTTGGCGGACCTGGCCCCGCGCGACGTTGTCGCGCGCGCCATTGTTGCTGAGTGCCGGCGCACCAAATCGCGTTCGGCGTTTCTCGATCTGACCCACCTGAAGCCGCGCTTCCTCCGCCAGCGATTCCCCAACATCGACAAACGCTGCCGTGAATTGGGGATCGACATGACGCGGCAGCCGATTCCCGTGATTCCGGCGGCGCACTACATGTGCGGCGGGGTGATCACCGACCGCTGGGCGCGGACCGACCTACCGGGATTGTGGGCCGCCGGCGAAGTGGCCTATACCGGACTCCATGGCGCCAACCGACTGGCCTCGAATTCGCTTCTGGAAGCGATGTTCTTCGCCGAAGCGGCCGCCCGGTCGGCGACGAAGTCGTGCGCGCGTTTGAGGCAGAAGATGTCGGCCCCAACTCCTCTCGCACGGCCGCCCCGTGTCGGCCCGGTGGCGCGCAATCGTCGGGAGTGGGCGGCACTGCGCGGCGTCATGTGGGACGACGTCGGCATCATCCGCGATGAGGTTGGGCTGAAGCGGGCGGTCAAGACACTGCAGCGGCTGCGCCGTGAGGGGGAAGGGCGACTCCGCACGCGCGGGGTCAACGCCGACACGATCGAGTATCGTAATGCCGCGTTGGTTGGCTTGCTGATTGCTCACGGCGCGCTGTTGCGTTGCGAATCACGGGGGCTGCATGAACGCACCGACTGGCCTCGGCGCGATGACGAACACTGGAAGCACGACACCGTTATTGCTCCGGGGGTAGGACGATGACGTCTCTTCCATCCTCGACACCCTCAGCCGCAGTCGCCAACTCGGGGCTCCATCCGGGCGAGGCTGTATGGATTCTCGATTTCGGCTCGCAGTATACGCAGTTGATCGCCCGGCGGGTCCGCGAGCTCGGTGTTTTCTCGCGTGTCGTCCCGCACACGGTGACTCCCGGGGAGGTCGACTGGAATGAGGCCAAAGGACTCATCTTCTCCGGTGGTCCGGCCTCCGCTGCCGCACCCGGTGCGCCGGTCTGCGATGAGTGGTTCTTCACGGCCCCGGTGCCCAAGCTGGGAATCTGCTATGGGCTTCAGCTCTACGGGAAGAGCCGCGGCGGGGTGCTGGAACGGTCACGCACGCGGGAGTATGGACGAGCGCGATTCACTCCCGATCCCCGCGACCCGTTCTGGGAAGGGCTGCCCGCGTCGTTCGACGTGTGGATGAGCCACGGCGACACCCTCACATCGATCCCGACGGGGATGGTTGCCGTCGGGCAGACCGCCACGGTCCCGTTGGCCGCACTGGCCGATCCGGCAAACAAGTTCTGGGGACTGCAGTTTCATCCCGAAGTCGAGCACACCGAGCACGGCCGTGACATCCTGCGAACGTTCCTGTATCGCCTGTGCGCTTGCCACGGTGGCTGGGATGCCGGCGTCTTCGTCGATGAAGCGACGGCGGCGGTACGCCGGCAGGTCGGCGATGGGCACGTGATACTCGGCGTCTCCGGTGGCGTAGACTCGGCGGTTCTTGCGGTTCTCATGCAACGCGCCATTGGCGATCGCGCCTATCCCGTGCTGATTGATTCGGGTCTGCTCCGCGACGATGAGACGCGCGAGGCCAAGGAAGCCCTGGCCACGGCAGCGGTTCACGTGCATGTGGTCGACGCGGCCGATCACTTCCTCCGCGAGCTCGAGGGGATCAGTGATCCCGAGGAGAAACGCAAGGTTATCGGACGCGTGTTCATCGAGGAATTCGAAACGGAAGCGCGGCGCATCGGCCGGGTGGAGTTCCTGGCCCAGGGGACTCTCTACCCGGACTGGATCGAGAGTGTGTCGGTGCGCGGACCATCGGCGGTGATCAAGTCGCACCACAATGTCGGCGGCCTCCCCGAAAAGATGCACCTGCGGCTGGTCGAACCCCTGAAGTGGTTGTTCAAGGATGAAGTGCGGGCCGCCGGGCGGCGCCTCGGGCTGCCGGAGGGTGTTCTGGGGCGGCACCCGTTCCCGGGTCCGGGGCTGGCGGTGCGGATCCTCGGACCGGTGAGGCGGCCGGACCTGGATCTGTTGCGCAAGGCAGACCGCATCTTCATCGATGAGCTGCGCCGCGCCGCGCAGTATGACCGCATCTGGCAGGCGTTCTGTGTGCTTCTGCCGATCCAGACCGTCGGCGTCATGGGGGACGAACGGACTTACGAGCGGGTCGTCGGCCTGCGGGCGGTCGTATCCACCGACGGCATGACCGCCGACTGGGCGGAAATCCCCCCGGCGCTTCTCAAGATCGTCTCCAATCGCATCATCAACGAGGTGCCGGGCATCAATCGCGTGGTCTACGACATCTCGTCCAAGCCCCCGGCCACCATCGAATGGGAATGAACGGCGAGGCCCAGTCGACAGGGTCGCCTGCCGCTCCGGGCACGAGAATAGCCTTGACACTCTCCCGTTATCCAGAGATATTCGGGCCTCGTTTCGGCCGGGGCTCGCGGGTTTTGTCACCAGGTTAAGGTCGGGCGAGGTGGCTGCAGCATGACTCGGGCCAACGGGCGATGAAACGACCGGCGGCCGAACGAGCCGGACGGTGGCTGCGTCCGGTCGGTCAGTTGACCGCGATACCGTTTGTGCTTCTGGTTGGTCCTGTACTTGGCTACTTTGTCGGCGATTGGCTGGACCGGAAATGGGGGACCGAACCATATCTGATGATATTGTTTATCACGCTGGGATTTGTGGCTGCGGGACGGGAAGTCTGGGGGTTGATCAAGCGCGCCTCCCGTGATCAGGATAGTGATTGAGCCACCGCAAGGACCGCGATGGACCTTGATTTCCTGAAGCGAATCGGCCGGGCAACCGCAGTCGTGGGGGCACTGGCGTTTCTGTTTCTCGCCGTCTACTACGACGTCAGCTTCGCGCTCGGTATTCTCGTGGGATCACTCTGGGGCGTGGCCAACTTCGGCGCGCTGGCCGCCGTGTTGACCGCGACCATTCGGCCGGGTGGAGTGAACCGCCGGCGGGCGTTGCTGCTGGCGCTGGTCAAGTTCCCCGTACTCTATGGCGTCGGGTACCTGATCCTGCGCGCCGAGTGGTTCACGCCGGTGTCGCTCGTGGCCGGTTTCTCGCTGCTGTTCTTGGTGACGCTTCTGAAGGCGCTGGGGCGCCTGTACCAGAAACTCGATGAGCGCGCCGCCTCTCAAGCGCTCGGTTCCGGGGTTGCGCGGACCGCGGCGCGCAACGTGGTATCGTGATGTCGAATCTCGTTCCTGCGCTATTATTCCCCATAGTGGCAGTCACCGCACACGGTGGCGAGCAGGCATCATCCGGGGCTCCCGAGCTGCCCAACATCATCACGCTGCTTTCGGCGCGCTATCACGAGATACCCCTGGTGGCGTTTCTGCATCGCTGGGAGAACGTGGTCTATGCCTTCGTGGTGGCAATCGGCCTGTCGCTGTTGGCCCGGCTGGCGACACGCCGGATGACGATGGTGCCGGGGCCGCTGCAGAACGTGTTCGAAATGGTGGTGCAGGGACTCGATGATTTCTTTGTCGGCATTCTCGGGCGGGAAGGACGGCGCTTCACGCCGTTCTTGGGGACACTGTTCGTTTATATCTGGTGCATGAACCTGTTCGGACTCATTCCGGGGATGATGTCGCCGACCGGCGGGAAAAATGGCGTCAACACGACCATTGCGCTGGCGGTCTGTGTATTCCTTTACGTGCAGTACGCCGGCGTGAAGAAGCTCGGCATCGGCGGGTACATCGATCACATGATGGGGAGGCCGCACAGCGTTGTTGAGTGGGTACTGGTGCCGCTCAACCTGCCGGTGCACATCATCGGTGAGTTTGCCAAGCCGCTGTCGCTCTCGTTGCGTCTCTTCGGCAACGTCACCGGTGAAGACGTGCTCTTGGCGGCGTTTGTCGGGTTGGGTGTGGCGACCACGGCGTTCCTGAAGATCCCCTTCGGGTTGCCGCTGGAGCTGCCGTTCATCTTTCTTGCTCTCCTGACGGGGACAATTCAGGCGCTGGTCTTCACGCTTTTGTCCACGGTATATTTCTCGATGATGGTCGCCGGTCATGAGGAGCATGAGACGCTTTGAAATCAAGTTGACACTATCTTGAACGAATAACGGAGTGTTGTCCGAGCACGAAAGGAAGTGACCATGGATTTCAAAACCGCACTCTCATTTGCCCTGCCGGTCGGTCTGGGCCTCGCGGCGATCGGTTCCGGACTCGGTTTGGGGCGCGCCGTGGCGGCAGCGATGGACGCCATGGGACGTCAGCCGGAGGCCGCGGGCAAGATCCAGACCGGCATGATCATCGGTTGCGCGCTGATCGAAGCGCTCACGATCTACGCCTTGGTGGCGTTTTTCATCCTGCAGGGCCGCATCGGCTGATGGGCGGCGTCGGTGTCATCGCGGGCTGGGCCGGCTCGGGAGAATAGAAGCCCTATGAACGTCGATATTCAGCAGATCATTACGCACATACTCGGCTTCTTGATCGCGCTGTGGATCCTGCGGCGGTATGCCTGGAAGCCTCTGTTGGGGATATTGGAGCAGCGGCGGCAGAAGATCCAAGGGGATTTCGATGCGGCGGCGGAGAAACGGCGGGAGGCCGAAGAGACGGCGGCGCATTATGCGACCCACCTAAGAGAGATCGAGGCTGAGGCGCGGGCCAAGATCCAGGACGCGATCGCCGAGGGGCGGCGGATGGGCGGCGAGATCCGTGAGGAGGCGCGCGCCGAAGCCACACGCATCATCGACAAGGGGCGCGCCGACCTCGAGCGGGAGCTGGCGAAGGCACAGGTGGAGTTGAAAGAGCAGATCATCAGCATGACGATGACGGCCACCGAACGCATCATCCGCCGTTCGCTCGACGATGAAGGGCACCGGCGCTTGGTCTCCGGTTTCATCGAGGAATTGGAGCAAGAGCGCATCCCCCGCGGCCGATGACGGCGGGAATCCAGACGGCGAGAGACAATGATCGAATCCCGGGTCGCGAAGAAGTACGGCACCGCCCTGTTTGGGCTGGCGCGTTCGCAGGGCACCGAGCAGGCGGTATGGGATGATCTGGTCGCCTTGGACACGGTGCTCAGGGATGATCGTCGGCTACTTGCGGTCCTGGCCGCGCCGCAGATCCCGGACGAGGACAAACGCCGTCTCGTGCGGAGTGTGTTGACGGGCGCCCAGCCGGCAGTGCTTAGCTTCGTCCAGTTTGTCATCGACAAGGGGCGCAGCGAGCATCTGACGCGGATCATTGAGACCTACGGTCGGCTTCTGGACGAGGCGATGGGTGTGGTCGAGGCGACAATCACCAGCGCCGTGCCCTTGGCAGGGGATGAAGTCGGACGCATCCTGTCCCGTCTGACGGTGATTACCGGCAAGCGCGTGCGGCACCGGCTCGCGGTCGATCCGCAGATTCTGGGCGGGGTCGTGATCGTTGTCGGCGGTGAGATCATTGATCATTCGGTGCGTCACGATCTGGTCCGGCTGCGCGACACGCTGGGGGCATTGAAGGTCCATGCAGCCGCCTGAGGTGCCGAGGGCACGCTGGACGCTTGTATCGATGCGAGGTAGTAAGGGAGAGTATTCACGATGGCGTTGAAACCGGAAGAAGTCTCATCGGTCATTGCCCGCGAAATCGGCCAATACCAGGGCCGTCTCGAGATGGAGTCGGTCGGCACGGTCCTGCAGGTTGGGGACGGCATCGCACGCGTCTGGGGACTGGAGGACGCGATGATGTCGGAGTTGGTCAGCTTCCCCGGCGACATCATCGGTGTGATCCTCAACCTTGAAGAAGACAACGTTGGCTGCGCCATCTTCGGCTCCGACCGGAACATCAAGGAGGGTGACACGGTCCGTCGCACCGGCCGGGTGGCTTCCGTGCCGGTCGGTGAGGCGCTGATCGGGCGGGTGGTCAATCCGATCGGGCAACCGCTGGATGGCGCCGGGCCGATCGTCACGGACCGCTTCCGCCCCCTAGAGGGGCAAGCACCGTCGGTGATCGAGCGCCAACCGGTGAAGGAACCGGTGCAGACCGGGCTCAAGGCGATTGATTCCATGATCCCGATCGGCCGCGGGCAGCGCGAGCTGATCATCGGCGACCGCCAGACCGGCAAGACCGCGATCGCCGTCGATACGATCATCAATCAGAAGGGCACCGGCGTCTTCTGCATTTACGTCGCCATCGGTCAGAAATCCTCGACGGTGGCGAAGGTCATCGAGATACTCCGCAAACGCGGGGCGATGGAGTTCACGACCGTGGTCGTTGCCTCGGCGACCGATCCGGCGCCGCTGCAGTTCATTGCTCCGTACGCCGGCGTGGCGATGGGCGAGGAGTTCCTGCACACCAAGCGCCACGTCGTCTGCATCTACGACGATCTTTCCAAGCACGCGACCGCCTATCGGCAGTTGGCGTTGCTCTTGCGCCGCCCGCCGGGACGCGAGGCGTACCCGGGCGACATCTTCTATCTGCACTCGCGGCTCTTGGAACGCGCCGCCAAGCTGTCGGATGAGAAGGGCGGCGGTTCGTTGACGGCGCTGCCGATCATTGAAACTCAGGCGGGGGACGTGACCGCGTACATTCCCACCAACGTGATTTCGATCACCGATGGGCAGATCTATCTCGAAGGTGACCTATTCTATTCCGGCGTGCGCCCGGCGATCAATGTCGGGCTCTCGGTGTCGCGTGTCGGCGGCAATGCGCAAACCAAAGCGATGAAGAAGGTCGCCGGCTCATTGCGCCTCGATCTGGCGCAGTATCGCGGGCTGGCGGCATTTGCGCAGTTCGGCTCTGATCTCGATGAAGCCACCCGCCGGCAGTTGACACGCGGCGAACGCATGGTCGAGCTCTTGAAACAGGGCCAGTATGTCCCGATGCCGGTCGACGACCAGGTGATGGCGATCTGGGCCGGGACACATGGATACCTCGACGATCTGCCGGTGGCGGCAGTGCTCAAGTTCGAACGCGAGTTCCTGGAGTTCATGCACAAGGAGTACCCGGACGTCGGCCATACGATCAAATCCAAGGGCCAGATGACCGACGATCTCGACGCCAAGTTGAAGGAGGCGTGCACGAAGTTCCGCAAGTCCTTCGTTGTATAGTCCTCGACCGGGAGGGCGACCCGCCGCGGCGGGCTGTCGAGCCGCTCCGATAACGCCATGTCATCCTTGCGCGACATCAAACGCCGGATCCGCTCGGTCAAATCGACCCAGCAGATCACCAAGGCCATGGAGATGGTCTCGGCTGCCAAGCTGCGCAAGGCGCAGCAGCGGGCGGAACGGGCGCGGCCGTATTCCGAAAAGATGGAACTGATCCTCACCAATCTCTCGCGGGCGACCCAGGGCGGCGTGGCGCCGCATCCCTATTTTGACATGCGCGCCGTCAGGAAGACGACAGTGGTTCTGGTCACTACCGACCGGGGTCTGTGCGGTTCATTCAATGCCAACCTCATCCGCAAGGCGTGGCAGTTCCTCGGTGACTACACGCCGCAGAGTGCCGAGCTCGTGACGGTCGGCAAACGCGGCTACACCTGGTTCCGCAAGCGTGCGTTTCCGATCATATCCCGCCATCTCGACTTCGGCGGCAATATGGATTATGTGCGCGTGCGGCGTATCTCGGCGGAGTTGACTCAGCGCTTTGTCAGCGGGCAGACCGATGCGATCTATCTGATTTATGCGCGTTTCGTCTCCATCGCGCGCTCCGAAGTCGTGCTGACGCGGTTTCTGCCGGTCGCCCCGGCAGCGGGGACGTCGGGCGCCTCCTCGGATTACATCTTCGAGCCCGACCCGCCCTCGATCTACAACGATTTGATGCCGCGCTATGCCACGGCGGTGATTCAGACCGCGCTGGCGGAATCGTTTGCCGCCGAGCACGCGGCCCGGATGCTGGCGATGGGGTCCGCGACCAAGTCGGCGGGGGAGATGATCGATACCTTGACCCTGCAATACAACAAGGCGCGGCAGGGCGCGATCACGAAGGAACTGCTCGATATCGTCGGCGGCGCGAATGCGGTGCAGTGAGGGCCCGTGGGCGCGGAACTCGAGCGTAAACAGGATGTCCGACTCACACGCCTTTTGGTCAGCAAACAAGGGGCTTAAGCCCCTTGTCCTCCCCGATTGGGGAGCTGGCGCCTCCACGAGTTGCGGACAACGGGCCTTCAGCCTCTTGTGGGCCATAACAGAGGGCTTCCCCACCGTATGAGATTGCCTGAGCAAGGGAGATAGGATGGCGGACGAGAATTGGGGCAAGATTGTGCAGGTGATCGGGCCGACGGTCGATTGCGAGTTCCATTCCGACCGTCTCCCGAATCTCCTCAATGCGCTCACGATCACGGACAAGGAGCGCAGCATCGACCTCACGGTCGAAGTGTCGATGCATATCGGTGATAATATAGTTCGTTGTGTGGCTTTGGCCTCGACCGACGGCCTCGTGCGCGGCATGCCGGTGCTGGACACCGGGGCGCCGATTACCGTGCCGGTGGGACGGTACTGTCTGGGACGTGTCTTCAACCTGTTGGGCGCGCCGATCGACGGCAAGGGACCGCTGGTGGGTGACACGGGACGGCGCGATCCGATCCATCGCCCTGCACCCTCGCTGGCCGATCAGGCCACCGAAACCGAGATCCTTGAAACCGGCATCAAAGTGATTGATCTTCTCGAGCCCTACCCTAAAGGCGGCAAAGTCGGCCTGTTCGGCGGCGCCGGGGTCGGCAAGACGGTCATCATCCAGGAGTTGATCCGCAACATCGCCACTGAACACGGCGGCTACTCGGTCTTCTGCGGTGTCGGGGAACGCACCCGCGAGGGGAATGACCTGTATCTGGAGATGACTGCTTCCGGCGTCATCAACAAGACGGTGATGGTCTTCGGCCAGATGAACGAGCCCCCGGGGGCGCGCCTGCGGGTCGGTCTTACTGGTCTGACGATGGCCGAGTATTTCCGCGACGAAGAGCACCAGGACGTGCTGATCTTCATCGACAACATCTTCCGGTTCGTGCAGGCCGGTTCCGAAGTGTCGGCCCTGCTGGGGCGGATGCCCTCCGCGGTCGGATATCAGCCGACGTTGGGTACCGAGATGGGAGCGCTTCAGGAACGCATCACCTCGACCAAATCCGGCTCGATTACCTCGGTGCAAGCGATCTATGTCCCGGCCGACGACCTGACCGATCCGGCCCCGGCGACCACCTTCTCGCACCTCGATGCGACCACGGTGCTGTCGCGGCAGATCGCCGAGTTGGGGTTGTATCCGGCGGTCGATCCGTTGGATTCGACTTCGCGGATTCTTGATCCGCTCGTCGTGGGTGAGCGCCACTATCAGGTCGCGCGCGGCGTGCAGATGATTCTGCAGCGCTACAAGGACCTGCAGGACATCATCGCGATCCTGGGGATGGAGGAACTCTCCGAGGAAGACAAGGTCACAGTGCTGCGCGCGCGCAAGATTCAACGCTTCCTCTCGCAGCCGTTCTTTGTCGCCGAAGCGTTCACCGGCACCCACGGCCGCTATGTAAAGCTCGAAGACACGATCAAGGGATTTGGCGAATTGATGGAAGGGAAGTATGACGACGTCCCCGAGCAGGCGTTCGTCATGGTCGGCACAATCGAAGAGGCCTTGCAGCGCGCCGAGCAACTGAAGGCGGAGGCGGCCTAGCCGGCTGCTGAAGAAGCCATGAGAGTAGCGAAAAACCATTGTGTCATGCTGAGCAAAGCGAAGCATCTGCTTTCATTTACCTATGAAAACAAAGCAGATTCTTCACCCCGCCAAAGAGCGGCGGGGTTCAGAATGACAACCCAGGACCGTTTTTCAGCAACCTGCTAGGCCGGACGGGCGTGCATTGCCGATGTCCACATTTCACCTCTCTATCGTGACGCCACAGGAAACGGTCTTCGAGGAGACTGTCGCCTCGATCATCGTGCCGGGGGTCAAGGGGTACCTCGGCGTCCTGGCGCATCACGCGCCGTTGATCACGCCGCTTCAGCCGGGGAAGATCACCATCTATCTGCCCCACGGAGCCGAACTGATTTTGGCAATTTCTGGGGGCTTTCTGGAAGTGGCGAATAACCGCGCCACAATTCTCGCCGACGCCGCTGAAGAGGCGAATCAGATCGACCGCGACCGTGCCCTGCGTGCCCTCGAACGCGCCCGTGACCGCTTGAACAACCCTAAACAGTACGAAGGCCTCGATCTCGACCGCGCCACCTCCGCCTTCCGCCGCGCACAGAACCGGGTGCGGATCGCCGATGGCATCCTTGTCAAGGGGCAGTAGCACAGGCCTGTCCCGTGCGGTCACAGAGGTGTCCCTCCCGGCGCAGGGGCCTGCGCTGCACGACTATGTAGCCAAGTCCCCGGTCCGGCCGCGACGTCCACCCCGGGCGGTTGCGGCGGGATCCCCGACGCCGGCTTGGGGTAGAATGGTCTTGTATCAACGGGCCGTCCGGGGTTTATTGGTCGAATTCGGCAGGTAATCTGTTCACAGGAGGAAGCGGAATGAGGACAGGATGGAAGACAGTGTTTGTGTGGGTCGCGGCGGCAGTCGTCATGGCGGCCGTGGGACTTGGCCCGATCCAGGTTGCGAATGCGCAGGACAGCACGAAGCCGGCAGTGGGAGCGGGCAAGACAATGGAAATGCAAATGAGTGATTCGGCCCATGCCGCGATGCTGAAGGCGCAGGAGGCGAAGAAGTCGGATTCCACTCCGAAGGCCACTCCGCCTGCCGACACGACCAAGCCGGCGTCCAAAGCCGAGGAGAAACCCAAGACTGAGGCCGCCCCTGCCGACACGACCAAGCCGGCGTCCAAAGCCGAGGAGAAACCCAAGACTGAGGCCGCCCCTGCCGACACGACCAAGCCGGCGACCAAAGCCGAAGAGAAACCCAAGACGGAGGCCGCACCGGTGGATCCCAAAGCTCCCTACAAATCCGTGACTTTCGCCAAGGGCGAGAAGCCCCGCATCGTCATGGAAACCACGCAGGGCAGGATCGTCCTCGAACTCTGGCCTGAGGTGGCGCCCAAACACTGCCAGAGCTTCGTGTATCTGACCGAGAAGGGTTTCTTCGATTCACTGACCTTCCATCGCATCGTGCCCAGCTTCGTCATCCAGGGAGGTGATCCCAAGGGGAACGGCACTGGCGGCCCCGGCTACAACGTTCCGGCGGAGTTCTCCGAAACCCTGTTGCACGAGGACGGGATTCTGTCGATGGCTCGGGCCCAGGACCCGAATTCCGCCGGCTCGCAGTTCTTCATCTGCCTCGGGCGCCTGGCCTCCCTCGACAAGAAGTACACGATCTTCGGCAAAGTGGTCGAGGGGCTGGATGTCGTGCACAAGATCGAGAAGGTCCCAGTGCAGAGTGAACGTCCGGTGACGCCGGTCGTCATGTCCAAAGTGTATCTTGAGAAGAAGGGTTGACCCCGGCACTGATTCCGGAGAGGCGGGCCGACCGATGGATGGGGCCCGCCTCTTTGTTTGAGACACGGCAGTTGCTTTTCGGGATGGCTCGACTCCTGTTTATCCTGAGCGAAGCGTGAGGGCCGAGCCGCTACCAGCGCGGTTCATGCGCCGTCCCGCCTCGGTGACATACGATGGCGCTCCCCAAGCCGATCAGCATCGTCGGTTCCACCGGCTCGATCGGTGAGAGCACCCTGCGGGTCGTCGATCGATATCCCGGTCGGCTGCGCGTCGTCGCGCTGGCGGCCGGGAGGAACACCGCGCGTCTCGCGGAGCAAGTCAGACGGTACCATCCCGACGTCGTCGCCATCGCTGCCCCATCGGGCGTCACCGAGCTGCAGGCCCGGCTCGGCGGAATGGGCGTCGAGATCCTGGCGGGTTCCGACGGTGTCGAAGCTGTGGCGGCGTGGCCGAGCGCGGACACGACGGTCATCGCAGTAGTAGGATTCGCTGGTGTCTTCCCAACGCTGGCAGCGATCCGGGCGGGCAAGAGCATCGCACTCGCCAACAAGGAAACGCTGGTCGCCGCCGGTGCTGTCGTCATGCCACTGGCGAAGGAGCACGGTGTCACGATTGCGCCGATTGATTCGGAACACAGCGCGATCTGGCAGTGTTTACGGGCCGGACGGCGGTCGGAAGTCAAACGTCTGATTCTGACCGCATCGGGGGGGCCATTCCGCACGCGGCCCTTGTCGATATTCGGTGACATCACTCCGGCAGACGCCCTCGCTCACCCAACCTGGAGCATGGGACCACGGATCACGGTTGACTCGGCGACAATGATGAACAAGGGCTTCGAGATCATAGAAGCCGCCCGGCTGTTTGATATCGAACCGGCGCGCGTCGAAGTCGTCATCCACCCCCAGTCGATTGTGCACTCGCTGGTGGAGTTCTGCGATGGGTCGGTGGTCGCCCAGATGGGCCTTCCGGACATGACATTGCCGATCACTTATGCCCTCTTGGGCCCGGAACGTGTGGAGGCGAGCCCGGATGTGCAGGGCTTCGATCCGGTTGCCTGCGGGCCTCTGGAGTTCGGCGCGCCGGAACCGGAACGGTACCCAGCCTTGGGTCTGGCTCGCCACGCCTATGAGATGGGTGCCACCGGGGGAACCGTGCTCAATGCGGCGGACGAGATCGCCGTCGAGGCCTTTCTGGAGGGACGCCTTCCTTTCACGGGAATCACCCCCCTGGTGGAAGCGGTACTCGATGAGCATCATGTTGTTTTCGATCCCGGCATTGACGATATAGTGGCAGCCGACCGCTGGGCGCGACACCGGGCGGCGGAGCTGATGCAGGGGCCCGGCAGCAGTCGCCTGGTTTCGTAAGCGTTACCGGTCGCGCGGGAATTGGGAGCCGATTTGACCACGACTGTCCTATCGACCGTCTTCGTACTCGGCGTGCTGATCTTTGTCCATGAGCTCGGCCACTTCCTCGTGGCCAAGTGGGCGGGGATCAAGGTCGAACGGTTTTCGCTCGGATTTCCCCCGAAGCTGATCGGCAAGACGGTCGGGGAGACCGAATACTGCATCTCCTGGGTGCCGCTGGGTGGCTATGTCAAGATGGCGGGAGAGAACCCCGAAGATGGTGAGCCGACCGGAGACCCGCGCGAATTCATGGCCAAGCCGGTCGGTACACGGGCGCTGGTGATTCTCGCCGGACCGGTGATGAACTACGTGGCCGCAATCGTTCTCTTTGCCGGCGTCTTCATGATCTGGGGCCGGCCGCTGGTTGATCCCAACAATGTCGTCGTCGGGCCGGTTCTGGCCGATTCCCCGGCGGTGAAGGCGGGGATCGAGACGGGAGACATCATCGTCGCGGTCGACCACAAGCGCGTCTCGTCCTTTGAGGAGATGGCACATGCCATCCACGCGCGACCGGGAGAGACGATTGAAGTCGTGTGGCGGCGCGGCGAGGACCTCTACTCGGCGTTCATACGCACCGCGGTCGACACGGTCAAAACAACTGCGGGGACCGACAGCATCGTCGGCCGCATCGGTGTGGGTATGGGGTATGGCAGCGAACGGCTGAATCCCCTGGCGGCGCTGATCAGTGCCGGAGGGCAAACGATCGAGATCTCCGGGGCGATGTTCACTTTCCTCGGCGGGCTCGTCTCCGGGCAAGTCTCAATCAAGATGGTATCCGGGCCGGTCGGCATTGCCAAGATCGCCGGCGACGTGGCGCGCGAGGGGCTCAACATGCTTCTGGGCTTCATGGCGGTCCTGTCGGTCAACTTGGCGATCCTCAACGTGCTGCCGATCCCGATCTTGGACGGTGGGCACCTGGTCTTCCTGATAGCGGAGAAGCTGCGGGGACGGCCGCTCACGCTGAAGCAGCGGTCCATCGCGCAACAGGTGGGCTTGGCGCTGCTGCTCCTTCTGATCGTCACCGTGACCTATCACGACGTCCTGCGCCTCTTCGGCGGGTAGGCCGGGATGAGGACCGACGTCCCGTGAACTTTCCCTGTTCCCTCAACGTATGATACTACAGAATCACGGGCCGGCGCGGGAGTTGACGGTCCCGGCACAGTGAGGGGATCATTGTTTTGGGAGGAATCGCATGGCCAACGGAGGAATCATGACCAAGCGCAGTCGAGAATTGTCCCCAGGCGGGGGACGACCGGCGGGCGGGCCGATGCATGTGATCTGGGAGTACGCCAAGTCGCTGGCCATCGCGTTCCTTCTGGCCATCGTCATCAAGACCTCCATTGTGGAGGCCTACAAGATTCCTTCTGGATCGATGGAAGACACGCTCTTGGTCGGGGATTTCCTTTTGGCTAACAAGTTCCTCTATGGTTCGCACCTGCCGCTGGTCAACTACCGTTTCCCGGCCATCCGCGACCCTAAACCAGGGGACGTCGTCATCTTCAAATTCCCCAATGACCCCTCAGTCAACTATATCAAACGCTGCGTGGCGGTCGGCGGACAAACGGTGGAGGTTCGCAACAAACGCCTGTACGTCGACGGCGAGTTTGTTCCTCTGCCGGCGAACGGGAAGTTCACCAACGGCGAGCGGGTCGAACCGGGGGCGCGCAGCGCCCGCGACAACTTCGGACCCTACAAGGTCCCCGAGGGCAACTTCTTCATGATGGGGGACAACCGCGACAACTCCTACGATTCCCGCTTCTGGGGGACGGTGCCGCGCGACTTGGTTCAGGGTAAGGCCATGGTCATCCACTGGTCATGGGGCACCGACGAAAAGGCGCCTTCATGGTCGTGGCGCGATCCGCTCTCGGTGGGCCAGGCCTTTCTCTACAATGCCGCCCACTTCTTCGGGCGCGTGCGCTGGAACCGCTTGGGCGACGTCATCCGCTAACGAAACTCGCCGTTCTTCCTGTAGGGTGGGTGCTACGCACCCACCATGCCGCGGCCGTAGGGTGGGCCTCCCTCGGCTTCCCTCGACTACGCTCGGGACAAGCCGCCCACCAATCGTCCGAGGACAAGGGGCTTCAGCCCCTTGCCGGTGCGTGGTGGCGCGGGCGCTGTCCGGCCGGCGGGCACGGCACGCCGTGCCCCTACACAGGCGCGGGACGGCTTGCGGGAAGCATGCGCCCTACTCTGCGTGGAATGATCGCACCGTAGGGTGGGCTCCGCCCACCATCATCACTTGATGATCACCAGCTTGCCGATCTGTTTGCCCAGACGCGAATCGACCCGCCAAATGTAAATCCCCGAGACTACCGCCTGCGTGTTCCGCGAGATCAAGTCCCACCC
>Ga0315277_10001096_pt1 | contig 40147 bp, 30 predicted proteins | sample YL17G05_15_MG_FD_203695 | JGI IMG/M metagenome (GOLD analysis project Ga0315277, IMG submission 203695) | Sediment microbial communities from Yellowstone Lake, YNP, Wyoming, USA - YL17G05_15 | ecosystem: Environmental > Aquatic > Freshwater > Lake > Sediment | place: USA: Wyoming | collected...
GTATCGTTTCCCACATAGAGGTCCTCATATCTGAGGCATCGGAGCGTTCTTTTACGCACTTTCAGACCTTCAAGGTTCAGCACTCGTATCGTTTTTTCATCGCCGGGAGCCAGGGCCGCTTCCGGGCTGTCCAGTGAGGTGCAGTCGAACAGGCTGTCATCGAACTCCTGATGTTTGAGCTTTCCATCGATCTCCGTATCACAGGCCAGCTTGCTGCCGTCAAAATAGCCTTTTTGGATAGCGGTGTGTCCCCTGGCCTTACCTTGCCTGGAAAAACTGTAAGTTCCGTCCTCGTTCCGTAGCGTTTCCTCCCTGGCCTCAACGGATATTTTCAGGAGAAGGAGGAACCGGACTCCGAATTCCATCGAGCGTCTGGTTTTCAGTAACGGCCCGTGATCACCGGCCTGCTCGGAGATGCTATAGCTCATCCGGCCAATTTTTTTACCTTTGTGGTAAACATCATATTCAATGGAGTCAAGCATAGCCATTTCTGCGGCTTGCAGAGCTGCCACGGCGAGGAGCAGGAATGCGAGGGCTAAGGCAAGAGGCGCGGGGCGGAACAAGACGCTGGCTGTTTGCATGGTTTGTCCTCGGTTAAGGGACAATCAGGGGTGAATCCCATAGACGGTATAAAGGGTTCAGAAAATTAGTACAATATCTCGCCTCGCTTGGTTTCCTTCGCCCCTCCAAAAATTATTCGAATTCCTATAAGAAATCACCATCATAAATGAATAACCTTGCCAGTAGGGGCGCGATTTATCGCGCCCAAGCCCTGGGGGCGCAATGAATTGCGCCCCTACAAAAATCTTTAGACACGCTTTAAGAAACCACCTTCATAAATGTATAGCCTTGCCGGTGGCTGCAGATGCGGCTTCCATCATGGCTTCGGAAAAAGAAGGGTGGGGATGCACTGCCAGGTGCAGGACCTCGGCCCCGGCGCCAAGCCACCTGGCCAGCGACGCCTCCGGGATCATCTCCGTGGCCTCGGAGCCAAGGATGTGGACACCGAGCAGCTCGCCGTTTTTTTTATCCGCCACTACTTTCACAAAACCCTCAGGCTCGCCTAGAGCCTGTGCCTTGCCTAAAGGACGGAACGGGAATTTTCCTACTGTTACCTCATAACCTAGAGATATGGCGGCAGATTCTGTCAGTCCTACACTGGCCACCTGAGGCTGGCAGTAAGTGCAGCCCGGAACCTGATCTTTTTCCACGAACCGTACTTTGCGGCCCAGGATCGACTCCACAGCCGAGATTCCTTCCCTGGATGCCGCATGAGCGAGAAGCGGCGGCCCGATACAGTCGCCTATAGCCCGGATTCCGGAAGCTGTGGTGCGGAATTCATGGTCGACTTTGATAAAACCTCGCTCTACCTCGACCCCTGCCGATTCGAGCCCTATACCTTCCACATTGCCGGTCACGCCGACCGCTAATAGCACCTTTTCGCAGTCCACTTTTTCAATTCCAGCCGGGCTTTGGACAATAACAGAAAGGAACACTCCAGCTCCGGGCTTTATTTCCTCGACTTTCGAGCCGGTGAGGATGCGCATCCCTTTTCGCTCGTACAGCCTTTGCAGTTCGCTCGAGATTTCTTCATCCTCCTGGGGCAGGATCCTTTCCAGAAGCTCGACAACTGTCACCCGCGAGCCGAAAGTGTGGAAAAAGTAGGCGAATTCCATTCCTATGGCCCCTGCGCCGATTATGACGAGAGATTCGGGTCTTTGTTCGAGAACAAGCGCCTCCCTGGAGTAGATCACTTTTTGGCGGTCCGCCTCGATCCCCGGTATACCGCGGGGATGTGCGCCGGTAGCCAGGATGATCTCCCGGGCTGAGACGACAATCTCATTTCCTCCTTCTACTCTGATCCGGCCCTTTCCTTCGAGCACTCCGCGGCCCTGAAATACAGTGATCCCGTTTTTTTTCATGAGGTAGCTCACTCCGCGATACGAGCGGTCGGCAATCTGGCGGCTGCGCCTGATTATCGACTCCCAGTCAAAGCTTATCTCGCCGGCTGTAAGGCCGAAATCACTGGCATGCTGGAGCTTTTCATACAACTGGGCGCTGGCCAGAAGGGCTTTGCTGGGTATACAGCCCCAGTTAAGGCAGACTCCGCCCAGACGGTCCTCTTCCACCACAGCGGTTTTCAATCCCAGTTGCGCTGCTCTTATTGCCGCCACATAACCGCCCGGCCCGCCGCCCAAGACTAGAAGGTCAAAATTGTTGATTTCCGCCATCTTTTTCTCCGTGAGAAAACAGTATATAAAGGACAGGGAAAATTCTTAATAATCAAACATTGATCAGGTTTTTTATCTCTTAATCCATACAAGATACCGGTTATGTTCAATTTTTAAAAGCACACGGAAGTTGTCAATGTTTTAGTCCCGGAAGGCATGATTAATTAAGAGAGGTCGAGGAACCTCTTGAAATAAAAAGGCGGGAAGCCTATTTTAAGCTTTTAAAATTCCTAAGAATATTCCGGGGCATTACAAAAATTGCATAGCAGAAATTATTGAAGGCTGTAAGCTGGAGTAAAAGATATTTTCTTATGTATTCTGACTCCTGACTCCTGTATTCTGACTTCTTTCTTAGCCCTTGCACTATGCTTTTTTGATTCAGTGAGTACTGTCGCTTTTTAAACTTGTATATTTTTCCAAAGATCTGAGGCCCGATTGCCTTCAATTTTGCTTTCTTCTTTCCTGGCTACCCTGGCTGCTCTGGCCAAGGTAGCGATAATTGTCGTTGCCTGCGCCTGGCTTGTGCGCAGGAATATTTTCAATGAAACCCATGTCCGGGCGCTGAGCGGGGTGGTGGTTCACCTCAGCTTGCCGACACTGGTCTTTTCCAGTATTGTGAGCAACTTCAATGTTTCCGCTTACCCTGACTGGTGGAAATTTCCACTGGTCGGAGCGGCGCTGAATCTTTCAGTGCTGGCCCTGGGGCCGATAATATTCAAGAAAGACAAGGAGCAGAGGCGCACTTTGAGCGCTATGATTGCATTCCAGAACGCCAACTACCTGATTCTTCCTCTAGGCGAAGTTCTTTTCCCGGATCAGTTTGAAAGGTTCTCGATATATATTTTCCTTATGCTTTTAACCTATAATCCTTTGCTCTGGAGCCTGGGCAGTTTTCATATCTCGCACCGCCAGGGAATGAAAATGAAGTGGAGCCATTTATTCACCACTCCTTTCTGCGCCACAGTACTGGCCCTTTTGCTGGTTTTCACCGGCCTGGCCCGGTACCTCCCTTCAATTCTGGTCGGCTCGACAGAACTGGTAGGCAAATCCTGCGTTCCTATGGCCATGGTGGTTCTAGGGTTCACCATGGGTGCTCTCCGGGTGAGCCGGATGCCGTCCTTTTGGGTGGTCTTCCGCGTGGCGGCGATAAAACTCGTAGTTGTTCCCCTGTTGATGTTTTTTATCCTGAAATATACCTCTCTCTCCAGCGGTGCCTTGGAAAGTTCATTCTGGATACTCGAGGCTTCCTCGCCGCCGGCTACCGGCCTGGCTCTTCAGGCGGTCCATTTCGGGGGGGATGAAAAACTGGTCTGCGGGATAATGGTGGTTACTTATCTTTTGGCGCTTTTTACCATTCCCCTGTTTTTCAGTATAGTTCAGGCAATCCTTTGAATCTGACAGTCATTATTAAATTAGACTAGAAATTTCCATGAAAGAGATTACACGGAGAGAATTCATTTGCAGAGTGGGTGCCGGGTCATTTCTTGTGGCCCAGGCGACTTTCTCAGGAGCCGGATGTTCCGGTAAAAAGGATGTAGTCAGGGTAAGCCGCAGCGGATTCCTGATCGGCGGCAGGGTTTTTCCCCTTTACAGCGGCAGCTTCCATTATTGGCGTCACGAGCGGAATTTGTGGCCCTCTCTTTTTGACCGTCTCTCCCGCCTGGGACTGAACACTGTCTGTACGGATATACCCTGGGGAGTGCATGAGACTGGGCGCGGCAGTTTCGATTTCGGCAAGGCCGACCAAAGAAAGGATATCGGGGCTTTTATAGATCTGGCTGCGGCAAAAGGCTTCAAGGTGCTGGTCTCTCCTGGGCCGCAGTTGAACAGCGAGCTGACTTATTACGGATTCCCGGCGCGGGTTTTGTTTGATCCTGAAATCTCAGCCAGAACAAGTAGACAAACGGTGGAGGTGCATCACTCCCTGGGCGGACAGTTTCCCCTGCCCAGTTATTACAGCGAAAAATTCTATCAGGAAGCGGGAATTTATTTCGATGCCCTGATGCCCATTCTGGCCGCGAGGCTTCCGGCTGACGGAGGCCCGATTATCAGCATCCAGGTAGATAATGAGCTGTCATTTTTCCACCGCCTCTGGTCGCCATATACAGTTGATTACCATCCGAGCGCCCTGGAGCAATACCGCAGGAAACTGGAGGAAAAATATGAGGGCCGTATCGAAAATCTTAACCGCTGTTATGGAACGAGCTACGACTCATTCTCAACTGTAAAGCCTCCACTGCGCCTGTCAGCGGAAAAAGTATCCGACCTGCCGCCATATCTGGATTGGGTCGAGTTCCGCCAGTGGAGTATCATCCAGGCCCGTCAGAGGCTGGTCCGGATGCTGGTCGAGCGCGGGATAACCGGGATACCGGTTTTCCACAGCCTGCCGGAAAATTTTCAGACGCCGATAAACATTCCTCGCAGCGAAACAGGGGGAGTAACCAGATTGTACGGGATTAACGGGCATCCGGGAAGGGAAGATTATTCCATGGAAATGGAGCTTTGCCGGACAGAGGCCGGTATCAGTTCCTACCCTTTCCGACCGGCATTCGGCGGGGGGCATTGGTTTACCGATCGGCCGGTTTCCAGAGAGCCGGAAGATGTCGAATTCACCAGCCTGGCCTGCCTGATGCACGGAATAAAAGGAATTAATTATTATATGGCCGTGGAGCGGGATCGCTGGCTCGCTTCTCCGATCACCCGGGACAGCCGTATCCGGAAAGAGTATTTCAGAGTTTACCAGCGAGTTATCCGCTTCCTGCGCGAGAGCCGTTTCCAGGATTTTCGTAAATCGGTGGAGATAATTTTTTTATACAATAATGCACTTGATCGCCTGGCCTGCGCCATGGAACAAGGAAAAATTTCACTGAACCTGAATATCGGCGGGGAGGCCTTTGCCGAAACTGTGGATTTCGGTTACCATACCTCTCCTGAGGCATGCCGCCTGTGGATCGGACAGACCAGGGATATAATGCGTAAAGTCGGGTTCGATTGGAACTGCGGTACTACCAGTCTGGGTGCGGATAGACTGGCGGAATACAGGGTAGCCATTCTGCCCACCATTGATTTTCTTTACGGAGAAGACCTGGAGAATCTGGATGGCTATATCAGAAGTGGCGGTATACTTGTTTTCGGGCCGGAGAGACCCTATCTGGACGAAAAAATGGAAACGAATGCAGCGATCAGGGACTTTTTCTCCCGGGCTGAGTCCGTGGAGACTTATCATTCGCTTATTTCCAGGAGGTCCGGGGAAATCTCCGGTGATAATTCCAGAATGAAGCCGGGTGTCCGGGGTAATCTCATCTGCGTGGCCAGCCCTCTTGAAATAAGCGGGCTATTGAAGTCTTTGGCTGTGAGTATCCCCTTTACCAGGTCGAATTCCTATATCGATATATCGCTTCATGAAGCTCCCGAAGGCCGGCGTCTTCTTTTTATCGCTAATGGGACTGAAAGAACCCAGCGTACCGATATTTTTTTCCCAGGCAGCCATGTCTTTCTCAACCTGCTGAGCGGTGAAAATCTCAGAGGGGTAGGCAAAGTGAACATAGAATTGGCGCCATACAGGGTTGAAGTACTGGAGGTGAATTCGTGATCGACCGGAATATGGAAATAATCGATGTCGATCCGCGGGGTTTTGCAAATTTTTCAGCGGTTTTCCCGCATTTAAGCACTGTGTCTCCCCAACTGGTTCTCTGGCATGAGGAAGGTATCCCGCGCCGCATGATATTGGACAAAGAAATCCAGACAGTGAGTATTTCGCGCGTGGAGGATGCACGCCAGGCCGCCATGATGCTTTACAGCCGTCAGGAGGGAAAAGTCCGCAGGGTAGTGGTCACCGATCTTGAGGGCTACGACAGTCTGTATGCCGCGCAAAACCTGTGGCCGGAGCCTGATGAAGACAAATACAGCTATCTCTGCCGGGTAAATCAGGCTTTGATCAAAACTTTTGACCGCAACGTGGCTGTTTATCCCGAGCCGACTCTTGACCGGGGCCCGGTGGCTTTCGAGAAGATGAGATCATTTATCGGCCGCCAGCTGCCGGACCAATGCTGTCTGATCTTTGCGGTATTCGAGGAGGGGGAGCTTTATTTCAGCTTCGTGGCCAGGATACGTTCGCACGCTGCCGACCTCATCACCAGCTTTGATCACTGGGGTGATACACTGGCCGGAATCGGTCTGGGAAGCCGGGATGTGGAGATGGCCGTGGAAGCGGTTGCTGCGCAATACGGCCCTCCGGCTTGCGCCTTGTTTATCGAGCGCATGGATTTCGAGCGGCTCTATGACGGACGCCTTCACGAGGAATTGCCTTATTCATTGATCCTCGATTCCCGGGCATTCGGCTATCCGAGCCTGGCAGAGGCATCCGAGGAGGCTTTTCTCAATACGGCCGGCTTTTTCGCTTATGCGCCGGTGCGGATTCCCTGATTTCTAAATCACTTCTCCGGCAGTTCCAGGTCTTTCATCCTTTCTTCATAAGGTTCAAAAGGCCCCCATTTGGGTGAGGGAAGAGTCTGGTACCAGTAAGCCGTGGCGCAGACATCCTGCGGCGCCTCGAAATTGAACCATCCCTCTTTCGCTTTGACCTTTGACGGATCGAATTTCTTGTGCCCCTCCACCAGCTCCGGGTAATTCTCCGGCTTGATGAATTTCAACATTTCCTCCACCGTGGCCCCGGACATCTGCTGCAGCTCGACTCGTATGTCCTCGCTGAAGTATACCGGATCAGGCACATGGAAACGGTAGAAACCCCACACTTTGTGTTGGGATGCGGAGAGAAGACAGCCCTGATAGAGATGGTTAAAAAGGCCTAAACCCCAGGCGCTGCCGACAAGATCCTCGGTGCCTGTGCCGCAGAGTGTGGGGAACTCCCTGTCCCCGTCAAGGTAAATCTTGATCTCTCCCTCGCCGAACCAGACCGGTTCTTTGTAATCACCGATGGCCCGGATTCCCACATTACAGCCAAGGTATCTCCCTCTGCCTTTGACCAGGGGCAGAATCAGGAAATCCTTTTTAGGAGTGGTAGGATTTTCCCTGCGGTAGCGGGAATGGAAATAAGCAAGGTCCTCGGGGAGTTTATCGCCGATAGTATAGTCAAGATCGAAAAACAGGGAGCCGGCATCTTTCGGCGCTTCATTTTTCACCACTACCCGGGCTCTTTTTTGGAAGGGCATGGGAATATAACAGTTGAAAGAACGGCCTTCCGGGTTGGAGAAGAAACAGGACTGGAAGGAGACCTGCCTGGCAAAGGGTACGCCGAAAAAGTCCTGCAGGGGTGCCTCGACAGAGGGGTAATCCTGGTCCTCCCAGTATATTCGCAAAACAAGGCCCCGCAAGGCAGAAGGATTTCCACGCACAGTGATCCAGATACGGCGGATCACTCCCGGCCCCTCGATATCGGCGAGGGTGACAGTCTCCCCGGCATTGATTTTTCTTGCCGGCGATCCTTTCCGGCCTTCATTCGCCTGGCCTCCCTGTCCTTTCGCGCCGGAAGGGTTTTCGAAGGAAATCCAGCGGGTGTGGACTCCCGCAGGGATGTCGAAAAGGTTATCACCAAAAAGAGAAAAAGTCTGGGCCGCGGATAAGATAAAAGAGAGAATAAAAATTGAGCTGATTTTTTTCATTTCCGGTTCCTCCAAAGTTATTGAGTAAAGTGCCTGAAAATAGAAAAGAAATATTTTATGCTCAGCTACTAAAAAATTACGGATGACATCTGAGAATAACAGCTACTAACCATGTATACGCATCATTTAGAAGTCAGGAGTCAGAATACAGAAGACAGAATAAAAAAATCCTTTCCTTCTGCTTCCTTGCTTCCCTGTCTCCTGCTCTCTTGCCTGTTCTTTCATAGTGGTTTAATTTGTTCTCGATATTGAAACAATTATTGCTTATTTTAATAAAAAAGGACAGATAGTAAAAGCTTTTCTCAACATTGAAACGCCGGGCTTGTGACCGGTGGTCTTTTCCAATGAATGCGGATTTTACGATTTTTGGAGAAAAAAATGAACTGGATTGACGGCTCGGCTGTCTCAATTAACAGAAGAATACATAACGGCCTCGGCACCGGGATAATCGCAATCTTGAGTGCTGGATCATCGCGGAACTCAGATGAATAAAAGTGTTGCTGAGCTCGATATTCAGGATGAAAGCCTTCTGGTAGAAAGACTCAAGCAGGGCGATCCGGATGCTGTAAATGAGGTTGTTGACCGCTACCAGAAGCAGCTTTACTGCTTTATCCTCCGTCTGGTCGGTGATCAGACTACGGCCGAGGATATCTTCCAGGATACCTGGCTGCGCGTGATCCGCAGTATCGGGTACTTCCGCGGAGAGGCCCGTTTTTCGACCTGGCTGTTTCAAATCGCCTTGAACCTGTGCCGCAACCTCGCGCGTCAGAAATCGAGGAGGAGTTTCGTGCCTATCGAAGAAGCTGCTGATCTGTCCGAGGATCCCGAGGTCGATGCGGTAAAGATACTGCAGGCCCAGAAAGTGCGCAAACTGGTGACCAGTCTGCCGGTAAAGATGCGCGAGATGATAGTGCTGCGTTATTACCACGATTTCAGCGATATTGAGATCGCAGAGATCACCGGGCACCCGGTGGGTACTGTGAAAAGTCGCCTGCACCGGGCAACCCTGATCCTGCGCAATAAAATAGAGGTTTCCGGTGTTATGGAGCCTTGTTCTGAGGAGGAGGAGGAAAATGAAACCGATTGATGAAGAAAGCTTGCGCGAATTATTGAAAAAGGATTGTCTCCAAGGCCCCAGAGCCGCGCTCGTGGCGGAGACAAAACGGCTGATGCGCGAGGAGCTGCTCCTGGCCGCCGAACCCGTGGAGATCAAACAGAAAGGGATGATTTACGTCCTGGCTGTGCTGGTAGTCTTGATCTGCCTGAACCTGTTTTACATGGCCGCTGTGGGCACGATCCTTGAATTCGCTCTGCCTAGTTCCATGGCTGTATTTATCCGTCATTCCATGATCGGTGTCTCCGTAGCCGGTGCCTCCCTGGTCTCCGGCGCGGCCATGCTGATCTTTTTCAAAATGTTTCAGGCCCAGAGAGTCCTGGGCACGAAAAATTAACTCATCGCTGAAAGTTTTGATATTAGCTTTTACATAGCGTAATAAATTTTTACGCATATCAACATTTTTCGATTTTTTGATAACCAATTATCTTTCAGTAGTCAGGAGACAGTAGTCAGTAGTCAGGAGAAGGGATGAAATCACCGGCCAAAGGTTTTTAGGATCTTCTGGTCGTGGGAATAAACAGATCAGTTAGAACGATTGGCAGAAAAGTGTTGAATGCTTATTCAAAATCAATTCTGACTCCTGACTCCTGAATTCTGACTTCTATAAAATAGTTGTACGCAATTAGCAGCTATTATTCTCAGATATTATCCGAATTATTTTAGTTGATAGGTATAAAAATAAAACAGCACTGAAGAAAGAGAGGGAATATCATGGCCAACGGGGAAATGAAAAAGTGCCCTTACTGTGCCGAGATGATCAGGACCGAGGCGATCAAATGCCGATACTGCGGCAGCGACCTGGTCAAAAAGAGCTTTGATTTCGACCGCTTTCAATCCACTTACTGGCACAGGGTATGGGAGGGAAAAAAGATCGCCGGAGTATGCACAGGCCTGGCCCGGCAATTCGAATCGCCGGTACTCATCCTGCCGCTCAGGGTGTTCTTTGTGGTCACCACGATCTTTTACGGTTTCGGACTGATACTTTATATCGTGCTCTGGCTGTTGATGCCCGCGCCCATTGACGGCCCTGTTGCACCGCATCAGGCCGCCGGGCCGGTACCGCCCAAACATCCAAGCTATTCCACACCCTCTGCCGCACCGTTCAGCCCGCCGATGGTGAACCATTATCCAAGCCAGGGAGAGAAATACCGGCCGGCCCCGCCGGTGGTTGAAGAAATGCCGGCCTCAGAGCAGGGGAAATCGCAACAAGAAAATAAGGCACAGCCTGGTGAGTCGGGGAGAAAAGAAGATATGGGAATATTAGACCTTGGAAAAGAAAGCGACAGGGAAAAAGGGGGAGAACAAGAGGATAAAAAAGCATGATGGGCTTGTAACCGGGATAATTCATAAATTTGAAAAATCAACGAGGATTCGCTAAATCAAAGACATTGCTCTATAACTCAGAAAGAATACGGAATTCAGAATAATGAAAAAATTCTTTACTCCTGTCTCCTGTCTTCTGACTCCTGTCTCCTGACTCCTGTCTTCTGACTCCTGACTTCTGTCTCCTGACTTCTGTCTTCTGTCTCCTGACTCCTGTCTCCTGACTCCTGTCTCCTGACTCCTGTCTTCTGACTCCTGTCTTCTGTCTCCTGTCTTCTGTCTCCTGACTCCTTTCTCCTGACTTCTGTCTCCTGACTTCTGTCTTCTGTCTCCTGTCTTCTGTCTCCTGACTCCTTTCTCCTGACTTCTGTCTCCTGACTTCTGTCTTCTGTCTCCTGACTCCTGTCTTCTGACTCCTGTCTCCTGACTCCTGACTTCTGACTTCTGACTTCTGACTTCTGACTCCTGACTCCTGTTTATTTTTCTTTCCTAAAAAAATCCTTGACAAAATAGGTTAACTGGTATATTATTAATATGTAAACAATAAAAAAGGGAGAGATTATGAGTCTGCACGATGAATTGGGATATTTAAATCCATTTAAGCACCTTGAAGAAGAGACGCTGCTCAATGTCATCCTTACCGGTACATTCATGGTCAAAGAGGGCCATCGTGTTTTAAAGCCTTTCAAACTCACTGTGGCCCAATTCAACATTCTTATGCTTTTAAAGTACCAGTCGGAAAATGGCCTGATTAACCAGACGAGATTAGGGAAAATGCTCCTGGTCAACCGGGCGAATATCACCGGTCTTATAGACAGGATGGAAAAGGCCGGCCTGGTAAGAAGACTTGCCGATTCTGAGGATAGGAGAGTCAATTATGTGAAGATGACCGATACCGGCAGTGAGGTTCTGGAAAAAGCGCACAAGGAGTATTTTTCCCGTATCGAACAGATAATGGCTCCTCTTGCCGAGGAAGAATGCCGACTTCTTAACCTGCTTTTGGAAAGAATGAGAGGCCAGGTTCGAAAAAGAAGGAAGAATTAAAAATGCGGAATGCTTTAAAAGTTTTTGAATAAAGTAACAAATTTTTTTTTGAAATTATAGTTAATATATAAACAGTTTAAAACTTAACAAAATAATTTCAAGATTATTTTGCTAAGAAAATAAGAAGACTGGAATTCACCCGGCTGATCAGCCTGATAAACAAACACTTTTCCAGGAGGTGACCGCTATGAATGGACCAGTTAAAAGGCTGTTGTTTTGGACACCCAGGGTGCTGTGTATCGCCTTTGCTCTTTTCATCAGTTTGTTTGCGCTTGATGTTTTTAGTGAAGGCTACAACTTCTGGAAAACGGTTCTCGCCCTCATGATCCATCTCACTCCCACAGTTGTCATTGTGGCAGTACTCGCTGTCTCCTGGCGCTGGGAATGGGTCGGCGGAATTCTGTTTATCCTTTTTGGGGCATTTTACATTGTTGAAGTATGGGGCCGTTTCCCATGGGTAACCTATTTGGTAATATCCGGCCCCCTTTTCCTGATTGGTGTTTTGTTTCTAATCAACTGGTTTTATAGAGAGGAACTTTGGGCCAGGCCGTGAGAGTTCCTTAGAACCGAACAACTGCAGGGAATAAACTTTTTACCTGCTTTTCTTGATTGTCTTGTTTTTAGCTCATATAATTAATGAAAAAACTCCATCGACTTGGAGTTGGAGTTAAACACATGAGTGCCGGGCAATCTAAAAGTTACGAGCCTCTGGTGCTTCTAATAGCAGGATTTACGGCCCTGGTAATTTCCGGAATCCGGCCTTACGACCGGATGACCTGGGTGATGGAGGTTTTTCCTGTTCTTTTAGGCGCTCCTATTCTCATCGCCACTTACCGCCGCTTCCCGCTGACACCCCTTCTTTACCGTCTTCTTCTTTTCCACGTGCTGATTCTGATTTTAGGCGGACATTATACTTATGCCAGGGTTCCGCTTGGTTTCTGGGTCCAGGATCTACTTAATCTGGGCCGCAACCATTACGATCGTCTCGGCCATCTGGCGCAAGGGTTCATACCGGCCATTCTCGCCAGAGAGGTACTACTCAGAAAATCGCCTTTGGTCCCCGGGAAATGGCTCTTTTTCCTGGTAGTGTGTGTCTGCCTCGCTTTCAGTGCGCTGTACGAGCTTATCGAGTGGTGTACCACGGTTATTTTCGGAGAAGCTGCGGACTCTTTTCTCGGCACACAGGGCGATGTTTGGGATACCCAGTGGGACATGTTTTTTGCTCTTGTCGGATCGATAATTGCCCAACTGGTTCTAGCATCTTGCCATGACCGGGCTCTGGAGAAACTCGGTCAAGAAAAGATGCACTGAAAGGGTTTCGGGGCAAAGATTCGGTTGTGATAATGTTTCAGGTCGGGTGAAAGCCTGTTTTATCAAATCCTCACTGTTTCTAATATCTATGGAGGAAACAATGGAAAAGCAGAATAAAATAATTCAGCTTTATGGCTACGCTGTATGCCTTGTTGCAGTGATCACTTTCCCCATCTCCGTGACTGCTCTCGTGGGCACATTTTTCGATTTGAGCGATCCGCTTCACAGTCAGCGTTTCTATGGAGGCCCCAGCCTGGCCTCTTTCGAAAACTATAAGATGGACGTGCTGAAATCTCAGAAAGAAGGAAAACAGGAATCGACATATATGCCGGATGACCAGACACTGCGTGCCATGTACGAGGCCGCAAAGATAGAAAAAATCCAGCAGGTAAGATTGGAGGCGCACAAGACAATGACAATAAGCTCCCTTTTAATCCTGGTCTGTATTGTCCTGTTTACTACTCATTGGTTCTGGATGAAAAAAGTGGCCCGGGAGACAGCATGACTTTGGTCCCGGAATAAATGAGATATAAGCTTCATCGCGGCAAGGGCCGGGCCCGGCTCTTGCCGCGATGTGTCAGTTATCTTACTCCTGAAAGGTTTTTCCGGGAGGCAGTTACCTAAACGCTCATCCTCAGAAAGAAGGTGTAAAATGGATGAGAAAAAGGAAAGGTCTTTAAATGAACGAGTCGAGCTGCTGGAGAAAGCGGTGGAAGAACTCCGCTGCCTGCTTGGACAATTAATATTGAGAGAAAAGGGCCTGAAAGCTGAGATCGAGCCGGAAGAGGCAGTTCCAGTGACAGAGAAGCCTTTACCAGAACCGCCCCTAGCGCCTTCGCTCGAGCCTGAACCGCCTCGCCGAGCTGTTAAGGAAGAATATGTTCCGTCGCCTCTCGAAGCTTCTCGCCAGGCTATCCTCGACGAATATGTTTCCTCGCGCCCGGAGACCCCTCCAGTATCCGAAAGGGTGTGGAATTACGAAACCTGGTTCAACAGGATCGGAATCGGACTTCTCCTTTTCGGTCTGGTCTTTCTCTTCAAGTACTCAATTGACCGGGGGTGGCTCACTCCTGCAGTAAGAGTAGGGTTCGGCCTGGCGCTCGGGGCAGGACTCCTGTTCACCGGGTTACGTCTGAAGGCGGAAAGGCGGCATTTCGCTCAGTTTCTCTTAGGCGGAGCAATTGCCACTTTTTACATCACCGGATTCGCCGCGTTCCAGCTTTATGACCTTGTTCCTTACCTGTCCGCATTTGCTTTCATGGTAGCTGTAACAATCTTAGCCTTTTCCATATCACTCAGACAGAATGAACCGGTTCTATCCCTGATTGGCGCAATTGGCGGTCTGGCAACTCCGTTTCTGCTTTATACGTCGAAGGGAAGCCTGCCCGGGCTTGTGGGATACACCTGTCTTATCTTGGCCGGTACCAGCGTAATTTATCTTCTCCGGGGATGGCGATCTCTTCTCTGGGTATCGGTTATCGGAGGCTGGGCGGTATTTATAATCGGTTACAGCAAGGGCCTTCCATCAGTTCCCGGCGCGGCTCCGCTCAGTGATCTCTGGTCCCTGCAATCGGGAATCCTTTTCGGCTGGATCGCCTTCTGGGCCTTGCCTGTAATGCGAGAAGCGCTTCAGGTCATGGACTCTAAAAGATGGATATCATCTCTTCCCGGCTTTCAGAATCCCGCTTTAAATGAACTGGGTCAGTTGATACAGCGCTCGACTGCTCATGTGTTGACAGTATCTATGCCGCTTGCAGTGCTCCTCTTTTCACGGCTGATCTGGACACTTTCCGATGCCACCTGGGGCTGGATCACCATGGGAGGAATATTTTTATACGGACTCGTTTCATGGCGCTTAAGCCGGTGGGAGGGATTGAAAAATCTGGCTTACACGCATGCGCTGATGGCCCTGACACTTCTTACCATTGCGCTTTTCCTGCTGCTTGAGGGTAATGTCCTCTTTTTTGTGCTGGCTGTCGAGGCAGGCTTGCTGCACCTGGTTTCCCACCGGCTGTCCGACCGCGGCACGGCGATAAGTGCGCATATCCTGTTCGTAATGCTTGTCTACTGGCTCGCCATTCGTCAAATCTCTTCCTTTGGTGAACTTACTGGAAATGCGGGAAAAGAAATAATCTATGGACAGGCCCTGGCCAATTTTGCGGTCATCGTCATAGCTCTGGGGATCTCCAAAGTGCTCAAATCCCCTGTCGCGGTCGAATTATACCGTCTTATCCCCTTGCTTTTCCTGACCGGAGAATTCTATCTGCTGTTCGAGGGTAATGTACTCATCCTGGTATTTACAGCCGAGGCAGTCGCGCTGCACCTCGTTTCCTGGTGGCTGAATAACAGAAGCCTGGCGATTTATGGTCATATCTTGTTCGGATTGATTGCCCTGCTTCTTGCCCTGCGTTTGACCGCAAATTTACAATTTATCTTCGCGCCCAAAGGCATGGCCATACTCAACTGGCAGGCCGCTACCGACCTGGCAATAATCGCGGCAGGTCTTGGCCTGTCCATGATGTTTCGGTCTAAAGAGGCTGCACAGTCTTACCGTTTAGCGGCCCATCTGGCTGTACTGGGCTGGTTCCTGAGAGAATTGTCCGCTTTGCCTAACGGGCAGGCTTATGTCACGAGTGTCTGGGGAATATATGCCGTGGCGCTCCTTGTCCTGGGCCTGCGGATCAACTCGAGTGACTTAAGGAATGTTGCGGTCGGCACCCTTTTTCTCGTTGTGGGCAAGCTCTTTCTGGTCGATCTGGCGAAGCTTGAGGCGATCTGGCGGGTGCTTTTGTTCCTGGGTTTCGGCGGGTTATTCCTGGTGTTGAGTTATTATTTCCAGTCTTTATGGAAGAAGGGGACTGAACCGCCAAAATCGGAATGATGTTTTGCGAGACTGCTCAGATTGCCACACCTGACCGATTGGTACATAATGGCCTTTTATCAATTCCCGCCATTTGGGGTGTCAACGATTACAGGAGGTCGATCATGTTCTCAACAATAATTTTCAGACTTGTGCGGCAGGCTTTGAACAGGGTCACCCCAGTTATCGCGGCCAGGGTGAAATCAATGGAAATCACTCAAGCCCCCAAAAATTCTATCGCGGAGGTCAATATGTTTAGACCGCAATCGTTTAAAATCACTTTATTGACTCTCGCTTTTTTACTGGCCAGCTTTGCTTTGCCCTTGACCGTCTCCGGCCAGTTGCGGACAAACTTACTGGACGTCCCGGTTGTCGGTCAATGTATGGGATATAACATTCAGGATTTTGTAGATATTGAGATCTCACGCTATGGAGACATAATCACTGTAAAACGGCAGGGCCAGATTGTTTTTCAGGGCAGAGACACGACCGCTGCCGGGATGTTTAACAGCGGAAAGATAGCGATTACCTCACGCCCTGGGGCTTGCGGCCCGGCTCTTGATGAAATAAGCGTCTCGGACCAGGCGCTTCCCCCGCCCAAATGGGCTGGCCCGGTTGATCAAAAGGATTTCACGTTCTTTTTCAATGAAGGCAGCGGGAACCTGATTAACAGTGCGGACGGAAAACACTGGGGAGAAGTCGAGCTAGGCTGGGGTTACAAGAGCGGCGAGTGGGTGGATGATGGGGCGAAACCCGGAAACAAGAGCTGGTCTTCCTGGATCGGGACAGCCCGAATTCACAGGGTTCAGTACAGCAGCCAGTACACCCTCGAGGGCTTTTTCAAGGTGCCGTCTAATCACAAACTGCGTGCTGGCTCACGCTTTCGCATTCCATTGTTGTTCATGCAGATTCAGGGGAATAACAACCCGTGGAACCGTGGGAAAATCGTGCAGCCGGAGCAACCTCGAGATGCCGACTGGGATCGTGAGCGCGGCGGAGTATTTGTTCAGGAGAATAATGAAGGCAAACTTCTTTTAATTTTTCATATTTTACCGCCAGGAAAATTATATGTCGAGGGACCTGCGTTTACTTATGATAAGTGGCATCATGTGGCTCTTGTCCGTGACGGAGTCAACTATAAGTTGTACCTGGATCGCGAGAAAGTGTGCGATACGCTGTTTTCGCGCTGGGGAAAGGCAAACCTGGTTAAAGGTATTTTGAGTACCGGTCAAAACGTTGATAATGATATGATCAACTACCGTTCGAACGCCGCTTACCTTTTTGTGGACCAGATCCGTCTGACCAGCCGCGTGTTGAATCCGGACCAATTTCTCAGTGGCGCCGAGCCGGCTTACTCACCACCCGATAGGAATAAACAGCCAAAAAGGTTGACGGTCAAGTTCAGCGACAACTTCGATGACGGTAATGCGGATGGCTGGACACCGGATAGCGCCGGGAACTGGAGAGTTACTGACGGTGTGTACCACGTGTATCGCGGCGTTATGCCTGGTATCCGTAAGAAAGCGCTTCCTTTGTGCGTAGCCAGTGTCTGGGAGGATTGCCGGCTGGAAGGGAATTTCACCATTTACGCCAGAATGGGAATCAGCCCTACAGCGCAAATGGCAGACCCTGACGATCCTGAGAACATGAATATGGGAGAAGATTGGTATAAGCGTAATTACGCACTCGCTTTCTGTTACCAGGACGATCAAAACTCATACGTGGCGGACTTCTTCCCTCATTGGTCATGGTCGAGCGGTATTGTGAAGATCTCTTACACACCAATCAAGCTGCCGGAGGTGCTGGAGCGGTCCGTGGCCCTTTACCAATCGCTTCATGGCTACCGGGACACTACCACCGAGGAGGTGCACTATTTCAAGCCCGGCATGGACACACGGTTGACAGTACCACTTTTGTTCGCCTTCGAACGCCCCAACCGGCTTAGGTTTGAAACCAGGAATGCACCGGAAGGAATGGGGGCTGCGCTTTTCGACGATGGAACGAAAATAGTGAGCTATAACGAAATGTGGAAGCAGTATAAGCAAGAGGATGCACCCGCAGTGTTGTCCATCGCTGTCCTGCAGGGTAGGGCGGCAGGACCGGCAGAAGATGCGTTCGTGCCGAGAATGCTGTTAAGCGATGAGCCTCTGAAAGAGCTTTTGAATGGTGCCGAAAAGGCTGAATTGATCAGCAGCGAGGACCTGGATGGCACTCCGGTCACTGTAGTCGAGCTGACAAAGCAATCCGGATCGTTGCCGGGTTATAACCCTGTGTTAAAGAATGATGTTCTGGTAGGTCTCCGAGTGTGGATCGGAAGCGAGGACTTCCTGATCCGAAAGATGGCTTTTGAGCTGGATATGGGGGAAATGGCGGGTGAAAGTATACCACAGCAGCAGCGGGCCATGATGGAAGGGATGAAGATAAATTACATGCTTAAGCACACAGCCATAGAGACCAATCCGGTCTTCGCCGATAAAGATTTCGCCTTCACTCCTCCCGAAGGCTCAAAACTGGTCGAGGAGTTCATGTCTCCCGAAACACTTGAGAAATTATCGGGACTGGTGGGCAAGCCTGCCCCGGGATTTGTCCTCAAGGACTTGGAAGGCCAGGAGGTGAAACTCGCCGATTTTGCGGGAAAGGTTATCATCATTGATTTCTGGGCCACCTGGTGCCCCCCTTGTGTTGAAGAGATCCCGGAGTTTGTCAAACTTTATCGAGACTATAAAGACAAGGGTCTCGTTATCATCGGTATTTCCCTTGACCAGGGCGGAATCGAGGTCGTCAAGAATTTTGCCGCCCAGTACAAGGTGAATTACCTGCTAGTCATGGGCGATCAGAAGGTAACTGAGGCATACGGGGGAATCTCGGCCATTCCCACCACCTTTGTTATCGACCTTAAGGGAAATATAGTAGATGGAGTGGTAGGAGGTAGACCGAAATCGTACTTCGAGAAAAAGATCAGAGGACTTTTTTGACCATCCATCGTTGAGAGAAGACAGTCCTTGTCTTGCTTGGAGGTTTGAGCCATGAAAAGAAAGGCTTTTTATGGAGCCGCTGTCTGCCTTTTCGCCGTGGCGGCAAGCCTTTCCACCGGCTGCGCTGTGATGATGAAAGGTGGCAAATCTAAAAGATTCAGTGTCGTAACCGATCCTCCCGCAGCGGAAGTATACCTTGATGGCAATCTTTCGGGCACCACGCCCTGCGAACTTGCATTAACACTCAAAAAGAACCATCTCATCGAGTTCAGAAAAGAAAGTTTTGAGAACGAAACAATCCTGGTCTCCAAACACCGGGGAGCAAACTGGGTGATCGCTGACATCGCCCTTGGTATTCCTGCAGTTACACTAATGTATGGTCTGTTTCATGGTGGAAGAGATTTCGACTATTGGAGTTTTGTTTTCTGGATTTTTGAGGGAGTTCCTGCCCTAGTGGATGCGAATACCGGAGCCTGGAACCATTTCGACCGGAACAAACTGGAAGTGACTCTGAAAAAAGAAAAGTGATTCGGATCGCGGGACACCTCGCCTTATCAGCGCATAGTTCGCTTGAGACTGCCGGGTGAATGCCCAGGATATTTCCGGCGGTCAGGCCTTTCGCTGAGCAGAACAAGCTTAACTTCCCGGTCTTGCTGGCGGACGCCAAAGTGCAGCGGGATTAGGGAGGCATCAGGTCTATTCCTTCAACCTTTTTGATCGACAAGAAAAAGATTATCCGTTACACTTTCCGGGGTGTTCCACCGGACCAGCTTGTCTTTCAGAGGCACGTCGAGGAGTTGCTGTCCGAGTAGTCTATTGGGGCAGCAGAACATCCCTTTGCCACCCTTTTTCCCCTTTACCTGAATTAAGAAAGGGGATATAATGATGGAGGGCAGAAGAGTTGACATTCTCCGTCAATAATTGGTAATCATTTAAGAATAATGCGCACCGGTTTTCAGGGTGAATGCTGGTTTGATATGGGTAATATTTGCAGAAAATTAGCCGCAATTATGTTCACTGACATTGTGGGCTTTACCGCCATAATGTCCAAAGACGAACAGAAAGCGCTTGAGATTCTACGAAAGAATCGTGATACATTGAAGCCTCGTATCGAGTATTTTAACGGTGAATGGTTAAAGGAGATGGGCGATGGTACGCTTTCCTGTTTTGAGAGCGTAGTAGATGCGGTGAATTGTGCTCTGGAAATTCAGCGCTCTTTAAAAGATGACCCCAGGCTTAAACTTCGTATCGGTATTCATATCGGTGATGTGGTGTTTTCTGAAGGCGATGTATTCGGAGATGGAGTAAACGTGGCCTCCAGGATTGAGCCTTTGGCTGAGCCTGGAGGGATTTGTATTACCGAACAGGTGTACCGCAATATTCGCAACAGGCCGGGTATAGAAGCTGTATTTCTTGGAGACAAACAATTGAAAAACGTCGATTCCAGCATAAAAGTTTATGCGCTCACAATCAAAGGCCAGCCTGTTGCCTCGATTCCTTCTCACCAGGCCAAAAAATATTCTGCAATAAAAACTCAGCCCTCTATAGCAGTGATGCCGTTTCTTAATATGAGCGGTGATCCCGAACAAGAGTATTTCTGTGACGGTATTACGGAGGAGATCATTAACGCCCTGACCCATGTGGAAGATTTGCGAGTCGTTGCACGCACCTCGGTCTTCGTATTCAAGGGCAAGAGTGAGGATATTCGTGAAATAGGCAAAAAATTGAATGTGGAAACCCTGCTTGAAGGAAGTATACGAAAATCAGGCAACCGGTTGCGCGTCTCGGCCCAGCTCATTAATGTAGAGGATGGCTACCACATCTGGTCGGGGCGGTTTGACCGCGAGATGGAAGATGTGTTCGCTATTCAGGATGAAATATCCCTGGCCATAGCCAGAGAATTGAAAGTTAGACTTTTGAAAGGCGATAAGGCTAAAATATTGAAACACCATACGGGTAACCTTGAAGCTTATAATATGTATCTGAAGGGTCTTTACTATCTCCGAATTTTAACACCCGAAGGATATGAGAAAGCTATCGAATTTTTCGAGCAGTCCCTTGAAAGAGACCCCAACTATGCCTTGGCCTATGATGGTTTAGGCAGAGTAAACATCAGCCGCTCCTACTGGGGGAATTTACCCCCTAACCAGGCATACCCAAACGCCCGGACTTTCACGAAAAAGGCCCTGGAGATAGACTTTGATCTTGCCGAAGCCCACGCCTCATTGGGTTTTATCAGCGTGTTTTATGACTGGAACTGGACGATCGCGGAGCAGGAATTCAACCTTTCCTGGAATTTAAACCCGAACTCCGCCAACAGTCGCATATTTTATTCCTTTTTCTTGACCATAACCGGGCGTCATGAGGAAGCCATTCTCGAAGCAAGGCGTGCGCAGGAGCTTGACCCGCTTTCCAGCTTCATCAGCACTCATCTAGGCACCGCACTCATCTACGCCGGCCGGTGCGACGAAGCTATTGGAGAATTACGAATGGCACTTTCGATGAATCCCAACTACTTTCTTGCATACCTTCACCTCGGAATGGCTTATCGGGCAAAATCAATGATAGAGGAGGCAATCGCAGAGTTTGAAAAGGCGCTTGAACTTTCCATAAGAGACCCTTGGGCGACAACTAATCTTGCCACAATTTATTATCAGGCAGGTAAGGAGAAACAGGCGGACAAGCTGATAAACAGTCTGAAAGAGAGATCGAGAAACGAGTACATACCGCCAATGTGTTTCTACCTTTTTCATCTGGTCCGCAGTGATCTGGATCAGGCCTTTCCATGGCTGGAAAGGGCTTTCCAGGAGCGCGACAGTTTTCTCCTTTGGGGGATTGTATCTTCGGAGGAGAGCTATAAACTTCCCCCTGATCCTCGTTTTCAAGTCCTGATAACAAAGATAGGATTAGACAGGTGAAGTGTTATCTGTCATGCCGTAAAAAGCCCCGGCTGCTGGGTTAACCAAGGCCATAATGGGGTGGTTTATTTTTCCCAAAAAGGTACGTTGTCATACCCTGAGCAGGAGAGGGGAACATTTGGTCATGTCCTGCGAACACCATTGTAAAATTCAGACTGAATAATCTGGTACCCTGCAGTTACGGATTTTCCTTTAAAGCCTTACTGCCCCCCCTTTTTCCGCGGACTCGAGGATAGCCAGGATCACCTCTACATCGTGGGCTGCTGATTCTGCGGTAATATCCGGCGGCTCGCCTCTTGTCACCGCCCGGTGGAAATCAGCCAGCTCCAGGTAATAGCCGTTCTCATTTATAAACGGTATTTCCTCCTCCTTGCCATCCGGAGAGATTCGGGTGATCTTGCCGTCGACCACGATCAGGCTTCCCCCGGTGCCGAAAATCTTAAGCAGGTGGCCGGGCTGGTCTTTGGCGCGCCAGCTCATGTTAAGGCTCGAAAGGACACCGCTTTCATGGCGGAGCAGGGCGAAAGCTGTATCCACCTTTCCGAGCTGCGGCTCGCCCGAGAAGACTGTTTCCGCTTTTACCGAGGCAATTCTGCCGGCAACCATCTGGAGCACATGCACGAAATGCACCCCGCCGTCAAGCAAATACCCTCCCGGATAGACATGGTTAATCCGCCAGAGGGTTTTGGCGTATTTGTTCGAGGTCTCCATAAAGCGGAAAAGATTCCAGTTTATCAATGTCAATTTGCCTATAGCGCCTGTTCTAGCCAGGTCCGCAGCCTTGACAAAAGTGGTCTCGTAATGGCAGTCCTCGGCCACCATATAGGTTATGCCGTATTTTCTGGAGAGATCTACAGCGGCCCGGGCCTCCTCCTTGCTCTGGCCGCAGGGTTTTTCGCAGAGCACGTGCTTCCCGTGCTTTGCCGCTTCGAGGCTCACCGGGAAATTGAGCTCTATGGGCAGGCAGATAAGCACTGCCTCCACCGGAGCTTCTTCGAGCATCCGCTTATAGTCCTGCCAGATGTCTTTATCGCCTAGGCCCAGGCGGCTTGCCAAAGCCTCTGCTTTGGGTCTCGTGCGGTTGCAGAGCGCTGTAACCGTGTAGCGGTCTTTGAGCCTTTCCAGTGCCGGTAAATGGGCTTCCTCTGCTATTATCCCGCAGCCGATAATCCCGAGGCGTATTTTTTTTAACTCTGACATATTGACCTACCTTATAGAGTTGAAGTTCTGCTATTTTTAATAAGAAAATATTTTTCTGGCAGCGGATATTGCTGGGGAAAGATAGGGAGCAATAATCTGGAGAACAAGCTTTTTGGACCCATTGTAGGCAATTTTTAAATCTATCAGTTTGCAGATTGAATCTGATTACCAGAATTTTTAGAGATTTCTGAATTATAGGGAAATTATGGTCTCAAGCTCAAGAACTTGACCAAAAAGTTATTTGATAGTATTTTAACTGCAATCGAAATTGGCAATTCCAAAGAGAAAAGCCACCATAGCTCAGCTGGTAGAGCAACGCACTCGTAATGCGTAGGTCCCCAGTTCGATTCTGGGTGGTGGCTCCAGACTATAAGCCGTAAATCCGCTAATATCAGGGGTGAACGGCTTTTTTTGTTTTTATAGCCCTTATCCCTATTTGACCCTCAATATCGCCCTTTATTTCTTAAATACAATGGATAATTAAGGGATGATAAAAAACAATGTTATTTGGCTCCGTATCTTCAGAAAAAAGAGATCAAGACAGAACTAGTCTATATCATACTGCCTTTTTGAGAAGAGACCAAGCTGAGAAGGAAATCTTTGAGTATATCGAATCCTGCTTACAACAGCCGAAGACGTCACTCGACCCTCGGCTATCAAAGACCAGCCGAATACGAATGGATGAGATATGCCGCTTATTCAGATGTCGATTTGTGTATGTCAATATTAATAAATATCTTGACATTTCCCTGATGTTAAATATAATCTGCTGGTATATTTTTTCTTAAACTTTTACATTTAATAGAATCATTTTCAAAAATAGTCATATAATTATTGATCCCGGATAATCCAATAACAGGTTATCTATAAATATTATTAACAGGAGGCGTTAATATTAATAACATTTTAAATGTTATAAAATAATTCATTTTAATTTCCCACTAATTTTAAGGAGAGAGAGTTTCCAATACACTGAGTACCGGTTTATGTACGAACTGTTTGAAAGGTGGTGAGTCAGATGTAAATACTATCTTTACAATATTAATTCCCGAGCAATACATATCTCAAGAAGTAGTTGGATTGATGCCGATTTTGGAGGAACTGACTTGGGACTGTTATCAGATAAGTTTTAGATTTTGGCACTAACCTGGAACTGGGTTTCCTGATAATGCAGGTCGAAGCCAATAACATCAGGGATTAGCCTTGTGGTGGTTTTTTGTGAAGTCTAAAAGATCATTATAGAAACTCAATGAAACCTTAGGAGGAATTCGAGATGAAGAAAATACTTTTGACCTTCGCAATCGGCGGAGCTCTAGTTTTCTGGAATGGCTGTGCTGGTACTCGTCAGTTTGTTCCACTTCCTGATCAAAGTAAGAATATTGAGAATATTAATATGGGCCGAATTTATGTTCTTCGCCCTACTGCCAAAATTGGAAGTGCAGTTCCCGTGCTGATAACAGACGACGGAAAAAGAATAGGGAATACAGGACCCAAGGGATATCTCTGCTGGGAACGTGACCCCGGGTCAGCATTAATTGTAGGAAGGTCAGAGAATGCCAGCGAACTCAAGCTAGCGGTGGAAAAGGGGATTGTATATTACATTTTGCTAGACATTAAATGGGGCCTCATAGCCGCACGAAACAAGTTGGAAATTCTTAATGAGGCAGAAGGGAAAGAGAAGCTCAAAGGATGCAAACCGCCTAAGGTCACCCCAAAACAGTGACCCTTGGTCAGGAGGTTCGGTGATATGACAAAATCGCACGTAGTACGAGCCAGCGCAGCAATCTTTGGCATTGTTGCGGTATGTGTCGGAGTACTTTTCGCTTCAGGCGTGACGGCCATCATCGGATGCATAACAATATTAGGAAGCCTCTCCTCGAGTCGCTTCATTAACACTCGTAGCACTTGAGAAGCCTGGGAAACCAAGAAAATTCAGCTTATTAAGGAAAGGTCATTTTCCAATTCACAATGACCTGATCCTTGCGATTAATTCATCATTTAGCAGTTAATTTACCGCCTGAAATACAAAATTGTCGGGTGATCCATGACCTGACCCCCGAAGACGAGTCCAGAAATTATGAGAGATTTTGGACTCACATTTAAAGAAAGGAACTTAATTTTTTTAGATAAATTGGGTACTTTAAATTCCTTTTTCCAATATCTCCATCAATTCCTTATCACTCAGGGTGACCGGGTTGCCTTTCATGCTGCTCGCCTTTTGGGCCTTGGCTATTACAGCCGTGAAATCCAGTTTTTTCAATCCAAAATCTCTCAGCGGAGGCACTTTTAACGCCACGCAGAGGTTTTCCACCCAGTCAAGGCCATCGTCTCTTCCTGCTGTGGAAGATCCGGTCAGAAGCCGGGCGATATCCTCATAACGATCCAGGGCCGGCGAGCCTGGTTCACGACTCTCCAGCGCCTGGATATTTTTCCCCATAACCAAAGGCAAGAGCCTGGCGCAGATAGCCCCATGCGGGGCACAGAGCATACCGCCCAGAACTCCGGCTAAACCATGCACCGCGCCCAGTTTTGCATTAGCCAGGGCCAGGCCGCTGAAAAGACTGGCCAGGGACATATCCTCGCGGGCTGCCGGGTCGCTGCCATTTTCATAAGCCCGCCGAAGAGAACGCCCGGCCCTTTTTATTCCTTCCTGGCAGATACTGTCTGTAAGCGGGTTAGCCTTATTGGAGACATAGGCTTCGATAAGCTGGGTGAGCGCATCCAGGCCGGTTGTGGCGGTAAGAGACTGCGGCAGGGAATGGGTTAGTAAAGGGTCGACTACAGACAGCCTGGGGAGCAATAACTGGCTGCGCAGGCTGACTTTAATCCCGTATTCAGGCAAGCCGAGAACGGCATTGCCCGTGACCTCTGCTCCGGTCCCTGATGTGGTCGGAATGGCGATAACCGGTGCCGGGCTCATGCTTATTGCCTTGCCGCTGCCGACAACCTCGAGATAATCCTCAAGGTCTCCGCTGTTAGTGAGCATTGCGGCAACAGCTTTGCCTGTATCCAGGACACTGCCGCCGCCAATGGCGATTACCAGATCACATTCGGCCTCGCGGGCCTTTTTCACACCCTCTTTTACCAGGGCTGCGGTTGGCTCTTCGGCTACGCTGAAAGAAACCCGGCTTATTCCCTGTTTTTCCAACTGCTCAAAAAGCTGCCCGGCCCGGAGAGTGGCGCGGCCTGTAATCACAAAAGCCCGGGTTCCAATCGCTGCGGCCAGAGAAGCCACCTCCTGAATTACCCCCTGACCGAAAATTACGCGGGTTGCGGTGGCGAATTCAAATCTCATGGTTTTCCTTGCTCCGCATAAAGATTCCAATAATTAATCCCAGCCCTGTTCGCCCGGGAAAACATTGCTGTACTTAACACTTGTGCGCGGCTCTGCCATCATGCCGGCTACAGTGTCGCGCCATTTCAGGTAGTGCGCCGTATCCTTATGCCTGGCCGGATCATCGGCAGTACGGTAGACCTCGACCAGTACGAATCGAGCAGGATTATCCTGTTCCTGGAGGACATCGAATCTGGCGATACCCGGCTCTTTTATGCTGTTAGTGGCATTCTCCACAGTCGCAGTCCGGAAAGCCTCGACCTGATCAGGCTTGACATGGACTAAAACATGGACTATGAACATTATATTCTCCTTTTAGAACATTTGACATGCTGATCTAGAGACAAAACCGGTGTCCAATGCCAGCAGTTTTGTTGGTACAGATACTTTTTCAATATATAAGAGTATAACATATAAGAAAGTAAATAAAAATGTTGCAATGGAATGTTTAAAATTATAAAATTATAAATATTTGAAATAAAAATAAAAAAGGAAGATAAGAAGCAAAAAGAGATAAAATAATTTGACATAATGGTAGACGTACTATCATGAGCTAAATCAGATCAAATTAGGAATATGAAACATGATATATCACGGGATAGAGATTCCTGAGAACTTAATAGCTGAATTTTGTCGAAAATATTATATCCGCAGGCTGTCGCTGTTCGGTTCAATCTTGAGGGATGATTTTGGCCCGGAAAGCGACATTGATTTTCTGGTGGAGTTTGAACCGGGAAAAGTGCCGGGTTTGATTAGAATGGCCGGCCTGGAAATTGAGTTATCGTCGATAATCGGCCGCAAAGTGGACTTGCGCACTCCTGCGGAGTTAAGTCGGTATTTTAGGGAAGAAGTCTTAAAAGAGGCAAGGGTGCAATATGTCGCGGCGTGATGATAAGGCTCTTCTAAAGGATATTCTTGATTCGGCAAGATCGGCATTTGGGGCAACAAAAGAACTGAGCCAGTAAATGAGAAAACTAATAATCACTATATTCACCTCTTTTTTTCTTTTTTTCCCCTCATTGGCCTCCGCTGGTCCAGGCGCCACCTACCGGGGAGATGTCAATGAAGACGGCCAGGTTAACATATTCGACCTCCTTGGCCTGCTGGGGATAATTGCTAAAGGAGAGCCTGGAACAGAAAGGCAGCGGATAATCGCCAATGTCGATAAGTCTGCGGACAATAAGGTGAATATTTTCGATCTCCTGGCCCTCCTGAGAATCCTGGCCGGTATTGATAAGCCTGAACTGATAGTCTGGGGTCAGCCGGAAATTACAGGATTAATCCCGTCAACTGCCGCCTCAGGCGATACTCTGACTATCGCGGTGAAAAATATTTATTCAGCAACTGAGGTTAAGGTTATCCTCTTGGCCCAGGAAGTAAATATCAGCAGTTTCAGCCCGGGGCTTTTGAAAATTGTGGTTCCCGAGAATTTCACCGGGGGCCGGATTTTTCTCGTAGCCGGGAGCGATACGACCGGGTCCTGGTTTGTCAATGCCCGCAACACCAGGCCTCCGGTTATCGCCGGCTGCCAGATCTTTCCTGCAGACAACCCCTGGAACCAGGCTGTGGAGGGTTTCCCGGTCGAACCCAATTCGAACAACTACATCAACAATATCAATAGCAGCGGCAACACGATGCTCCACCCGGATTTCGGCTCCAATCCCAATTACGGCATCCCTTATGTGGCAGTGGGCGGCGACCAGCCCCGGGTGCCGGTGTCTTTTACCTGGCCGGATGAGTGCGACCCCGGGCCTTACCCAATACCCCCTAATCCGCCGATAGAGGGAGGAACCTCCTCTACCGGAGACCGCCATGTTCTGGTGCTCGATTCCACCAATTGCCTGCTGTATGAAACCTGGAGTTCATCTTACGATAACGATAAGCAGGTGTGGAACTGCGGCTCCGGGGCCGTTTTCGACCTCAAGTCCAATGCCCTCCGCCCGGACACCTGGACCTCGGCTGATGCCGCCGGATTGCCGGTCCTGCCTGGACTCGTACGCTACGAGGAGGTAGCTCAAGGCGAAGTGAACCACGCCATCCGTTTTACAGTAGACAGATCACAGAGGAAATATATTTACCCGGCCACCCATTATGCCTCCACCTTTACTGATCCCAATTACCCGCCGATGGGCCTCCGTTTCAGGCTCAAGGCCAGTTACGATATATCGCGTTTCCGGGGCCAGTCCCTGGTCATTATCAAGGCGCTTAAAAAATACGGCATGATCGTGGCTGACAACGGCGGTAACTGGTTTATCACCGGAGCGAGCAGCCGCCGCTGGGACGATAACGACCTGGAACAATTGAAAACCGTGCCCTCCAGCGCTTTCGAGGTGGTGGATGCAAGCTCCATGGTGGTGAGCGGAAAAGAGGACAGGCGCAATATCTGGCCCGCTGTTTCTATTACCAGTCCTGACGCTGATACGAAATTCGCTCCCCAGGCCGATATAGGGATCATGGCCAGCGCGGTGGACTATGACGGTTCAGTGAGCCTGGTCGAGTTCTTCCAGGGCCTGACCAAACTGGGTGAGGATGCCGCAGCACCCTACGAGTTCACCTGGAGCGGTGTCAGTCCCGGAACCTATTCTATCACCGCAAGGGCAACCGATAACGGCGGAGCGGTGAACACCTCTTACGGGGTGACAATAGTGGTCGGCAATTAAAAAGAAAAGCTTGATTGAAAGCGGTGGATTGGCTCTCGAAAGTTCATCTATTGACGTTTAGCGACCTTGCCGGGCAGGTGTCAAAAGAGTTGAAAGGTATTATCCGGGACAGTATAATCGCTGCTGACTACAGGAACAAATACGAAATCGGCAAGATCCCTGGCTTCTCTGCAAAACCAGAGTTGAGCCAGTGCGCTGGCTTTGCCGTTATTTTCCACTAAAATCTTTTATCTCGCCGATTTTTCGATCACTCCACGGATATCGACATCCTTTAAAATTTAAGAATAATCCAGGCTGAATGCTTTCAATATAGAAAAAATTAACGGGAAAGAAAAAGGTAACACCAATAAAACTGGGTAATTACGATAAAAGCCAGACAGGCGAGAGCAGTGAAACAGAATAATCTGCAAGCGACATCTCCCGGGCCCTCATAAAGTTTGCAGAAGCAGAATTTTTTTAGCATGTTGAGCATAGTCGCAATTTTCCCTGATTGGCGTTTAACCGTGATTAGATCAAATAAGCTCAAATTTGCCTGAGAGTAACAGTGAAAAATTTTTTCCGGCTTTATCGAAGGTGGATTAAAACAGCCTTTTATCGGAGAGAATACTATATTTGCAGGACTTTTTAGCAGCATGTACGAAAAGAAAGTTTAACAGTAAAAAATTGTATTGTTATGAAAAAAACTATTTATCATTTAATAAAAAGTTCATTGTGAAATTTGTAACAGCTCATATATAAATAAAACTTCATCCTCTGTCAAGATTTTTTCTCGTTTTTGGCTAGCCTTCTCATTCAGGCCAATGCAGGTCAATATGGAGAAAAAACATGCTAAAAATTAAAAATTTATCTATCTCGATGATTTTATTTTTCCTTCCCGCATTATATTTTCCGACGGTTTTATTAGCTGGAAAAGACCGTCCCAGACCGTTAATTCCGCCATTTCCACTTACTGTCTCAGGGGTTGAGACCCCGGTTATGAACCTTAACGGGGTATGGAAATTTTCACTTGAAGTCCCGGAGAAATTCTGGCTTGAAAAGAAAAACCTGTCCGGCTGGACCGATATTCAAGTGCCAGGTGAGGCGCTGATGCAAGGTTATAATATCAAGAGAGATATCGAGTATCCTTATAAGAGGCTCTTTCACATTCCCGGGGATTTCCAGGGCAAGAAAATATTCCTTCGTTTCGACGGAGTTTATAGTCATGCCAGGGTCTGGGTCAACGGGAACTTCATTCGCGACCATCACGGAGGATTCACCTCCTGGTGCTGCGATATTACCGAACAGGTTGTCCCAGGAAAATCAGCCTGGATCACAGTCGGAGTCACCGACAGGGCGGATGATATATCCTGGGGCAGCGAATATGCTAAGCACAATATTGGAGGTATCTTGCGGGATGTCACTCTGTTCGCCCTCCCCGAAAACTATTTGCAGCGCTTCCATGTTGACACTTTTTTCGACTCTTCATATACGGACGCAGTGATGAAAGTGACGGCATCAGTGGCTTTCCAGCATGAAATGAAGGCCACGATCAGACTCTCCCTGTCCGATCCACAGGGAGAACCCGTACCCTTTGTCCCTGACTCGCTCGTTCTGAGCTCTAAACGCCCCCAGGCTGTTGCAGTCTTACCTGTAGCGCATCCCCGGAAATGGGATGCCGAACATCCCAATCTCTATACTCTTGAGGCGAGCCTGGTGGCCGATGGCGTTGTCCGGGAAACTCTTTCCCGGAAAGTGGGCTTCCGGAATGTGGAACGCCTGGGGAATAAGCTTTATGTCAATGGAAAGGAAATAAAACTGCGCGGAGTCAACCGTCATGAGACCCACCCAACCCGCGGAAGATCGATCACCGCGGAACTGGCCGCGGTTGATGTCCGTCTGTTCAGGGAAGCCAATGTGAATTTTGTCCGTACTTCCCATTATCCGCCTTCGGAGGCTTTCCTGGATGCCTGTGACAGGTACGGTATGTATGTCGAGGAGGAAACCGCGGTTTGTTTTGTAGGCACGTGGAGTGATCAGGCTACCTCCCATAATCCTGCTTTCGCCTCCCGGTACATGGAGCAGTTCGCGGAGATGATCGAGCGCGACAGGAGCCATCCGAGCGTGATTATCTGGTCTTTAGGAAACGAAAGCGAATGGGGAGAGAATTTCCGGATGGAATACGATTACTTGAAAGACGAAGATCCGGCGAGGCCCGCGATTTTCAGTTACCCGGAAAAAGTCCCTGCCGGGGTCGTAACCTATGACATCTACAGCGTTCATTATGCGGATTACAAAACAAACCTGGGCAGTCAGTCAATTCTTTACCCGGTTCTCCATGACGAGATGGCGCACGTGGCCTGTTATAATGTGACCGAGCTGAGGAGGGATCCGGGAGTCCGTGATTTCTGGGGCGAAAGTATCAAAGCATTCGCGGAAAATGTCTTTACCACGGATGGCGCTCTCGGAGCGGCGATCTGGGCCGGCATTGACGATTGTTTCCAGCTGCCCCCGGCGGATAACGAGCTGCCCGCTTACAGTTCACAAAGAAGCGGCTTCAACAAGTACGGCTATGGAGAGTGGGGAATCATTGACGGCTGGAGGAGGAGAAAACCGGAGTTCTGGCTTGTCAAAAAGGCCTACTCGCCGGTCCGGATCAAAGAAGAACTACTGCCTGATCCCGGCAGCGGAAATATTCTCGCCATACCTGTGGAAAATCGTTTCGACCATACAAATTTAAGCGAGCTCTCCGTTCTATGGCGCGCCGGAGCTGATTCAGGCCGGTTCCGTGGGCCGGATGTCAAACCGCATAGCCAGGGACTGCTTACTATCCCGGCCGGGGAGTGGAAGGACAGCGGAATAATTAACCTCCGGTTCTTTCGTCTGGACACCCTCCTGGTCGATGAATATAACTTGCCTCTCGGTTACCAGGAGAAGAAGTTTCCGGAAGTCCAGGGCCGGGCACCGTCCATATCCGAGGACCAGTTAGCAATCGCGGTCACCGGTGACCGGTTCCGTATCGAGTTCAGTAAGGCCACGGGTCTTATCACCCGGGGAGTGTTCAAGGGAAGCGAAATTATCAAATCAGGGCCATACCTGAACTTGATCGCTGTCGACTACCCCGACTGGTCAGAGAGCGGTTTGTGGGACAGTCAAAACAATGAACTCACAGTGGACCGGGAAAAGTGGTCGCTCGGACATTTAAGTTCCCGCGCCGATTCAGCCGAGGCGATTATCGAAATTGACGGGGGTTACGGGAAGATGAAAGTGAGCTTCGAGGTCCGGATTGATGGGAAAGGGCTGATTACTACGAACTATAAAATTGGTTCTCAGCTTGATCCCCCGCCTAAACAGGGATACAGCGAAATAGGAGTAATTTATGTGCTTGCTGGTGAAATAGACAGACTCACCTGGGAAAGAAATGGATTGTGGTCCGCCTATCCTTCAGACCATATCGGCCGCAATTCCGGCCTGGCTCTGAAATTGAGGAAAACCGGCAAGGAAAAATACGGCGTTCAGCCGGACTGGCCCTGGGCCGAGGATATGGCCGATTACTATCTTTTCGGCAGGGATGACCAGGGGGGGCGGGGAACCAATGATTTTCGCAGCATGAAAGCCAATATCCTTTTCGGCTCGGCGATCCTGGCCGGTACTGAGAACAGGGTTCGGGCCGAGTCGGACGGCGCTCACGCCCTCAGGCTGGAGATTAGCCATTCCGGAAATAATGAGCGGATCAACTTTATTATCAATAACTACTGGAACTATCCCAGCCTGAAATGGGGTAACTTCATGGAAGAACCGCTTTATATCGGAAAAGGCTACCGGGGTATGGTGAAAATGAGGCTGACCGACAATGATAATTATCTATGACCGGGGGATGGGGGTATGGACTTTTTATGGCGGGAATTTGTAACGATCTCAGCTATTTAATTATCCGGCAGGCCTGTTAAATGTATATGCTTCGAGCCAAATCAGCGACCTGGCTCTATCATCTATTCCGTCAGAAAAATTGAGCTTCCCCGGGTTCAGGATATGAATTCGAACCCGTAAGTCATACCGTCATCAGGGGTTTTATGGATGCGGACCAGCCGCGCTTTGCGGTCCTGAAGCTGGCCGTGGGCCACGAAGCGCATATTGACAGTGAGCGGAGTACTCATATCGATCCGGACACCCGTACTGGAAATATCTACGGTCATGGCCTCTAGGGTCTCGGCATCCAGGATCAGATCTACATCCGCAATGAAGGGTTCCCGCTCAGCCCTCCTTCTGTCTGGTTCCTTTCCGGAAATCACAACCTGCCTCCCTTGATATTTATTTGAATAAGCCACAGTTATCTCAACCCCTTACACCCGCTGCCGCGTCTTTATAAGTCCTTTAAAATACGCATTATTTAAAATATTGAATGTGATTTTTAATCGGCTGTCAATAAAAATACTTTAAACAAACATAAATGATAGGTACTTGTTAGTCAAGGGATGAAATTAAAAAAAGGTTAAAGCAAATCTTTATCCAGGCTACAGTATGAAAAATACCATATAGAAAAAAAGCGGCAAACCCTTATATATCAAGGGAAAGCCGCTTTATTAATGGTACGCCCGGAGGAAGTCGAATCCCCAACCTTCTGATCCGTAGTCAGATGCTCTATCCAGTTGAGCTACGGGCGCACAGCTTCTCTTATTTTCTGATGATAAAATAAGCTGAATCCAAATAAAAATCAAGTTTTTGCTCGTCAAGGTTACTTGTCAGATGATTCATTCTTACCGGCAAACCGGGAATCCGCTCCCATTTTTTTCGGCAGAGGCCTGTCCAGCCAGCCGGTTTTTACTTCCGGAAAAGAATCGAAGCCGGGAATATAAGGCTTGATATCAACAAGCGGCGTATTATCGAGCACATCTATATCGCCGATCTCAAGTCTCGGCCCGTTACGGCCCAGAAGCCGGACACAGGAAAAGCCTATCCGGTTTGGCCGGCAAGGGGCGCGGGTGGCGAACACCCCGTGTTCTCGACTGTCCAGATAGGGAATAACTTTAAGCCTTTCTTCTCCGGCCCGGTCGAAAATATAGACGAGCCAGACCCGCTCGAAACCTTCGAGATCATCGAGGCCGGCCTCGAATTCCGGGAAGACCTCGACCCAGCCGCGCGCACCGCCGGCCAGCGAGGGCTGGATAGGGGTACCCTCCTCGACAGTGAAAGGTGAATGGATGATCCCTATCGGCTTTAAAGTCAGCTCACCAGCCATGGCGATTCCTCGGCTTAAGATAACTATTTAGCCCATTAGACTGACTTATGAATTATTCCGGTTAAAAGCTATCAGACCTGGTCCGGAACCACAAACGGGTAGCGGTATTCCCGGCTGAGATAGCTGTCCGCTTCCTCATCATCCACGAACCTTTCTCTCTCCGAGTCGAAAACCACAGCGCGTCCGGTGCGGTAAGCAATATTGCACAGGTGGCACATGGAAGCCGAGAGATGTCCTTCCAGGATTTCAGCGGTCAGAATTTCTTTATTGCGCGCGCGCACAGCTTCGATAAAATTCTGGAAGTGCGGCTCTTCGCCGGTACCCTTGACATTCAGGACATCATACTTGTTCCTGGCTTCCCCGTCGCTCATGCTCGGCCCGGGCTCGTTTTTGCGGCCGAAAAATGACTCCCACTTACCGTCCCCGAGCTTCATCCATCCTTCCGACCCGTAAAAGGTCATTCCCACTTCCGTGGTGGTGTAAAGGCCGCGCACCTCGAGCTGCATGATCTTGCCATCCGCATACTGCATCACCGACATCTGCGTGTTCGGGGTTTCCTGTTCGCTGTCGAAAGCAAAGAAGCCGCCGATACTCTGGATCTTGCGCGGGTGTTCGTATTTCTGGAGCGCCCAGCGGCCCATGTCCGTATAGTGTGGGCCGTTATTGCCGGTCTCGCCGTTGCCGGTGTCCCAGAACCAGTGCCAGTTGTAGTGGAAGCGGTTTTCGTTGAAGGGTTTCCAGGGTGCCGGTCCGAGCCAGAGGTCGTAGTGCACGCCCTCGGGTACTGCGCTCGTTTTCCCCCGGCCGATACTTTCCCTGGGGCGGAAAATGGAGCCTTTGACCATGTAGACATCACCCAGCTTGCCGCTGTGCAGGAAATCCATGGCCGAGCGAACCAGGGGCAGGCTGCGGTTCTGGCTTCCCACCTGGACAATGCGATCATACTTGCGCGCAGCTTCAACCATTTTCCGGCCCTCGAAAATATTATAGCAAGCCGGTTTTTCCACGTAGACATCCTTGCCCGCCTGGCAGGCCCAGATCGTGGCCAGGGAGTGCCAGTGATTACAACTGGCTATGGAGAGCACATCCACATCCTTGGCCTCGAGGACCCGGCGGATATCTGTCTCTGTGCGGGCGCGCTTGCCGCATACCTTCTCCAAATCGTCGACCGCCTTGGGCAGCAGGCGCTCATCGATATCGCAGAGCACGGTGACATTCACATTGGGCAGCTTGGCGAAACTCTCGGCATGCTGGGAACCCCGGCTGCGGATACCCATTACCGCCACGTTCACTGTCTCGCCAGGGCTGTTCTTGGACAGGCCGCTTTTGATCCATGGCCCGGCGGCAGCCAGACCAACTGCTCCGGCCCCGGCTTGCTTGAGAAAATTCCTCCGATCCATGCTTTCCATCCGACCTCCTTAAATTTTGAATAATTGATGAATTGGCTCTCAAACCAGAGATTAATGATTATCTATTATTCTTGGATACTTGCGGAACAAATTCTTTTCCCTAATATAACGCCCGAATCAGCGACTGTCACCATGTTTGTCCTGATCAAAAAAGGAAAATTCCGGAAGATTTATCTATTCAGCCGGTCGAGCACCACGCTGCGCATCGATCTTACTTTGACCAGAGCATGTACTATCATCCCGGGCCTGAGGCCCAGTTCACGTGCTGCTTCAAGGGTGACCTCTGCCCTTATTTTCCGGCCCACATTCACAGTGACCAGAGCCATATTCTCAAGATAAATGATTTCTTCGATCCTCCCGGTCCATACATTCCGCGCGCTGACTCTAGGCAGGCTTTCCACGGCGAGGATTATTTCATCTGCCCTGATAGTTACATAGCACTCCGCTCCGACATAGTTGTCGTTCAAAGGAATCCGTATGAGAAGGTCGCCGCTTTTGACAACTGCATAGCCGCACCCGGGCCGGGCTTCCACTACTTCACCGCGGATAAGATTCTCGACTCCGCCGGCAGAAGAAAATTGTCCAGTGACAGGTAAAATCCGGAACGGGTCGCCAAAAGCCGCCACCCTGGATCGCTTACCGTTCTTTCCGGCCTGTTCAACTGTTAAAAGAACACTTTCATCGGCCAGGAGGGACAGGTCCGAAAAATTGTGGCTGACATAAATCATGGGGATGTCCAGCTCGTTTTTCAGGCGCAGGAGATAAGCGAGAAGCCTGTCCCGGAGCATGAGATCCAGGCCGGTGAGAGGCTCATCCAGAAGAAGCAGGCAGGGGGAGGTCAGAAGGGCGCGGCCTAGAGCCACCCGCCGGGCCTCGCCTCCGGACAGGTCGCCCACTCCCCGGTCCAGAAGAGGCTCGAGATCAAGTAAGGCAAAGATTTCTTCCGGTTTAAGTTTCCTCTGCGTCTCCACGGTACGCCGGTAACCAAAGAGCAGGTTGTCCCTGACCGAAAGATGAGGGAAAAGGAGGTCATCCTGGAATACCACTCCCAGACGGCGTTCCTCGGGAGGAAGATTAATCCCCTGCCCGGAGTCGAAAAAATCTCTTCCCTCCACCCGGATCGATCCTTTTTGAGGTCTGAGCACTCCGGCCAGGGCGAGGAGAATGGATGTCTTGCCGCTGCCGGATGGCCCCATCAGGCCGGTCACTTTGGAGCTGGAGGAAAATTGTCCCTGGAAAACGAAATTGCCCCGTTCAAGCCCGAAATCGAGGTAGATCATGGCTTTTCTCCGGACATCTTTTCAAACCGCAGGCGGGTCGTTTTCCTGATCAGCGCCTCGCTGGCCGCCAGGGCAACCATGCTCAAACCTATCGAGACCAGGGCCAGTCTCACCACAGTTTCTTCATGACCCGGGCTCTGGTAATAACGGAATATTTCCAGGGCGATAGTCCGCTGGCCCGGCGTGCCTGCGGAAACCATTGCTGTCGCGCCGAATTCGCCGAGCGCGCGGGCGAAACAGAGCACTGAACCGGCGACAATTCCCGGCCAGGCAAGGGGCAGGGTGACCGAAAAAAGACTGGAAAGCTTCGAGCAGCCTAATGTCCGGGCCGCTTGCTCCAGACGGGGATCGATATTTTCCAGCCAGGCACGGACCGTGCGCACAAGGAGAGGAAAACCCATCACTGCGGCTGCCAGGGCCATTCCTGCCGGAGTAAAAATTATTTTAATGCCTATTCCGGCAAGGAAGCCTCCCAGAAAGCTGTTTTGGCTGAAAAGCCGCAACAGGAAATAGCCGGTGACTACCGGAGGAAGAACCAGGGGAAGGAAAACCAGGGCCTCCAGCACGCTTTTACCCGGAAAGCTCCGGCGGGCAAGGATCAAGGCCATAACAATCCCCGGCACGAGATCAAGGCCCACTGCGCATAACCCCATGGCGAGAGAAAGGCCCACTGCGGATATTGCAGGTTCGTTCATTTTCCATTTGCCGGAAGAATAAAACCGTGCCTGAGCAAAGCCTGGCGGAATTTTTCCGATTCCAGAAAAATCAAGAAAGTTTCAGCATCTCTAACTTTTCGGCTGCCTGAGATAGCGGCGGCATAGTAACACACCGGCGAATGGGAATCTTCAGGGAAAGCGAAGGCTGTCACTACCTTTGGGGAAAGGAGGGCCTCGGTTGAGTATACTATTCCTGCCTCTGCCTCACCTTGTTCCACATGAGAGAGCACTGCAAGTACATTCCAGGCGAAAATCAGCCTCTTCCCGTTATTCAGAGTATCCCACAAACCGTAATAGGCCAGTGCTTCCCTGGCATAGCTGCCTGCCGGCACGTGCTCCGGATCGCCGATACTTATTTTTTTCAGGCCGGCCAGGTCCATTGGCTTCATTACCGATTTCTGTGAGACGGCCGGTACTATACAGACAAGAATGTTCCGGGCAATAAGCCTCAGCGAGCGATTGTCAATATGTCCATCTTTAGCCAGGAAATCCATCCAATTCTTATCCGCGGAAATGAATATATCTGCCGGAGCGCCCATGGTGATCTTGCGGGCCAGGGATCCTGATGACCCGAGGTCGAAAACGACTTTGATACCCATCTCGCTGGTAAATAAAGGGATCATTCCCTCGAGGAGATCTCCCAGGCTTGAAGCTGAGTAAATGGTGAGGGAATTTGTTTCGGCGTTTTTTATCTGGCAGGACATTAAAATGAATAGAAAAAAAACAAAGGCGGCAAGAGAATTCCGGAAGATCGACTTGACCAACTGATTTTTCTCACAATTTACGGTTTTGTCAGCTAAATATCTTCTTCGAATAGTTATAATATTGTAATCGCTTCAATTCCAGTCAATAAAGAAAAATTTTGCAACTCCAATTCTTGACAAGCGTTTTTCAAATTAGTAATTTTTAATGCAGGCTTGCGACTTATTTAGATTAATTTTCTTTTTCTCGTATGCATTAACCAGTATCCTCCCTTAGATCAATATCCTTTTTCAGTTCGAAATTCATTGAAATTCCATGTAACCCGAATAATTCATAAACCGTAAGTACAATGTAAGGTTCGTCTTGTTGACAAAGCTTTTGCCGGAAGCTCATCCAGGTAGTCAGGAGACAGAAGTCAGAAGATTATTTTATCAAATGTCATATTGTGATTAATTCTGACTCCTGACTTCTGACTCCTGAATTCCCAATTGATTACAGCAGGCATTTGAATTTATTTATCTCGCTAGCTTGTTAATTTTAAAAATTTTTGAACAATCCAGGGTAATTAAATTATCGCCATTTTTTTACATTTACCACCAGAGAAAAAATCAGCAAAGGAGCTAGCCCATGAAAGAAGGCGGTAAAAACAATTCGCCTCCGGCAAAAGGCCTGACCAGAAGAGGCTTTCTCAAAGGTATGGGTACGGGCCTTGTCGGCACTGCTGCCCTGTCCCAGGGTCTGCTGGCCAGGGAAACAGAAGAAAAAGCCCCGCTGCCGGACACCCAATCAAAGGACATAACCAGGGCTGCGGTCACCATGAATATCAACGGTAAGCCGTACACCGTGGAAGTCGAGCCGCGGGAGACCTTGCTTTATGTCATCCGCGAAAAACTTGGGCTTACAGGTACCAAGGCGGTCTGCGAGAGAGGTGAATGCGGAGCCTGCACGGTAATCATGAACGGCAAAGCCGTTTATTCCTGCACGACACTGGCTATCGAAGCCCACGGAGCCAGGATCACCACTATTGAAGGCCTGTCCTCCGGCGGGAAGCTCCATCCGATACAGGAAGCTTTTGTCAGGCATGATGCGTTCCAGTGCGGGTTCTGTACACCGGGCTTCGAAATGGCGCTGAAAGACTTGCTCGACAAGAATCCCGGTGCGGATCTCGAACAGATCAAGAAAGGTCTCTCCGGTAATCTGTGCCGCTGCGGCTCTTATCCCAATATCTTCAAAGCGGCGCTCGAAGTTGCCGGTGCGAAGGGAGGGAAGTGATCATGGCCAAGTGGAAACCCTTCGACAAGATGAAGTATATCGGCCGGGAGATACCGCGCACTGACGGGCCGGAAAAAGTAAAGGGAACCGCCAAATATACCCAGGATATTAATCTTCCTGAAATGCTCTACGGCAAGATCCTGCGCAGTCCCCACGCCCATGCCTATATCAGGCATATCGATATCTCGCCAGCCGAAAAACACCCCGGAGTCAAAGCGGTACTCGTTTTAGATAAATATACCGTACGTTATTCCGGCGAGGAGATCGCAGCAGTTGCCGCGATCAGTCCTGACATCGCCGAGGAAGCATTGGGTCTGATCAAGGTGGATTTCGAGCTCCTCCCCTTCGTGGTTACCGAGGAAGAGGCGATGAAACCCGAGGCTCCGCGAATCCACGAACAGGGAAATGTCTCTTGGAACGGGGGAGGCAATAAGGAAAAGGTCGAAAAACTCCTTGCCGATTCGGCTTATATGGTGGAGGATACTCTTCGTACCCAGGTCCAGGTGCATAATACCCTGGAGACACATAGTGTAGTCTGCCAGTGGGAGAATGATAAGCTCAAGGCCTGGATCTCCACGCAGGGAGTTCATGGAGCGAGGGATGATTTCGCCAAGCTGTTCGAGTTGGATCAGGACAAGCTGGAAGTTATCTGCGAGTATATGGGCGGTGGTTTCGGCAGCAAGTTTCCGATCGGTGTCGAGGGTATGGTTGCCGGCCGTCTGGCCAAGATGACCGGAAAGCCGGTGAAGGTGATACTCACCCGCAAGGAGGAGTACCTGGCAGCAGGCAACCGGCCTTCCTCGATCCAGAAAATAAAGATCGGCTGCGACATCAAGGGGAAATTGACCGCTTTCTGGATAGAGGATTACGGCACTGGAGGGATCAATGCCGATGCCTGGTTCCCGTCGCCTTATGTCTACAAGGTACCCAGAGAGGCGATTTACAGGCGGCACGGCGAT
>Ga0315277_10001097_pt1 | contig 40054 bp, 36 predicted proteins | sample YL17G05_15_MG_FD_203695 | JGI IMG/M metagenome (GOLD analysis project Ga0315277, IMG submission 203695) | Sediment microbial communities from Yellowstone Lake, YNP, Wyoming, USA - YL17G05_15 | ecosystem: Environmental > Aquatic > Freshwater > Lake > Sediment | place: USA: Wyoming | collected...
GCAAGATCGTGTTCGGCATAGGTTGCGGCTTTATCACCATGCTCCTCAGGCACTACTCAGGAGCAGCGGAGGCCGTGACGGGCGCGATCCTCTTCATGAACATGCTCACGCCTTTCATAGATAGATCCATGCGGCCGAGACTGTTCGGTGTGGTGAAGGAGGCGAAGGCCAGGTGAACGCCAAGACGCAGAAAGATATGATACGGTTCGGCATCGCGCTGATGATCTTCTGTGCAGTAGGCGCCGGTTCGCTAGCTTTCACCTACCAGGGTACGCAGCCTAAGATACTGGCACAGGCGAAGATCGAGGAAGAGAAGGCGTCGCGGCTTGTGATGCCTGACGTGGAATTCACGAGGCGCGACGATCTGGTGGCGAAGGCCGCCGCGCAGTTCCCCGAGTACATGGGACAGGGCAGCGGAATCTTTGAGGGCAAGAGAGACGGTAAGACGGTCGGTGCTGTAATACAGCTTGCATCGAGGGGCTACGGCGGGCCGGTCCGTATCGCAGTGGCGATACAGGACGGCAAGGTCACGGGAGTCACGATTGTTGACCATAAAGAGACACCCGGACTGGGATCGAACGTCAAGGATAACCCGGCGTTCGTGAAGCAGTTCATAGGCAAGACGACAAGCGACCCGCTTGAAGTCAAGAAAGATGTCCAGGCCATCACCGGCGCCACCAAGTCGTCGCGGGCTGTTGCCACGGGCGTGAAAGCGGCGCTGGCGGTCTACGCGAGCGTGTACGGAGGGACGACCAAGTGAACGGGCTGCTAAATGATCTGAAGAACGGTGTCATACGCGAGAACCCGCTGCTGAGGCTCATGATCGGTCTGTGCTCCGCGCTTGCGGTTTCCGTAAAGCTGGAGAGCGGGATGTTCATGGGCGTGTCCGCCACGTTCGTGCTGGTCATGTCGAACATCCTGGTGTCCGCTGTACGCCGGTTCACGCCGGACAACATACGGATACCCATATTCCTGGTGGTCATCTCGGTGTTCACGACGATAGTTGACCTTGTACTGAAAGCTAACTTCCCGGCCATATACGCGAGGCTGGGCGTCTGGATTCCGCTGATCGTGGTCAACTGCATAATTCTGGGCAGGGCCGAAGCGTTCGCATACCGGAAAGGCGTCCTGTCTTCCGCCATGGACGGGGTCGGCATGGGCATCGGATATACCATGGTGCTGCTGACGCTCGGATTCGTACGTGAGCTGTTCGGCACAGGCAAGATAGTGATGTTCGACAAGACCGTCATCGACCTTGGGCCACGGTTCCTGCCGCCGGTGTTCCTGGTGACGTTCCCTGGAGCCTTCCTCATGTTCGGCTTGCTCATGATGGTACTGAACATCGCCACGCAGAGGAGGGTGAAGGCCTGATGGGCGAGATCCAGAGGTACGGCCTCATTTTCCTGGGAGCGTTTCTTGTATATAACATCCTGTTGATACGGTTCATCGCCCTATGCTCGTTCTTCGGCATATCGAACTCGATGGACACTTCGTACGGCATGAGCGCGGCCGTCATCTTCGTCATGATGGTCTCGAGCACACTGTCGTGGCTGCTCTGGAACTATGTTCTGGCGCCGCTGGGCATCGGCGAGTTCCTGTACATCCCCGCCTTCATCTTCGTGATCGCAGGGTTTGTGCAGTTGGAGGAGATGTTCATCAAGAAAACGGCCCCGACCCTGTACAAGGCGATGGGCATCTACCTGCCGTTGATCACGACGAACTGCGCGGTGCTTGCCGCCGCGACCGAGGTCGCGAAGCCGGGGTTTCTGAAACTGAACGTGGCTTACAACTACGGGCTTGTGGAAGCCTGGGTGTATACATTCGGAGTTGCTCTGGGTTACAGCGTGGCACTCATACTGCTCGCCGCCATTCGCGAGCGCATTGACATAGCGCCTGTGGCCAAGCCCCTGAAGGGCTACCCGATCGCTTTCATCACTGCTGCGCTGATGTCGCTGGCCTTCACCGGCTTCGCCGGGCTTCTGGGCCTTTGAAAGGGGGAGAAGGACGATGAGCGCTTTGGGAGCTGCTATCGGAGTTATGGCGGTCATCGGAGCCCTGTTTGGGATTGGGCTCGGGTTCGCCGGCAACAAGTTCAGCGTGGAGACCGACCCGCGTGTAGCTGAAGTGCGGTCCGCTCTCCCCAGCGCGAACTGCGGCGGCTGCGGCTTCCCCGGTTGCGACGGTCTGGCGGATGCCATTGTGGCGGGCAGGGCGCCGGCCGATGCATGCAGGCCGGGCGGGGCCAAGGCTGCAGAGGCTATCGCGAGCATCATGGGGGTGGCGGTCGATGCCACTGCCGAGCGTAAGGTCGCGCAGGTGATGTGCGGCGGCGGTTCGGGGCTCGCTGGCGAGCGCTCGACGTACGTGGGCATTCAGACATGCCCGGGTGCGATGCTTGCCGGCGGGGGATGCAAGGCCTGTACATTTGGCTGCCTGGGCTACGGCACATGCACCAGCGTCTGCCCGTTCGACGCGATTTCTATGGGAGGCGACGGCCTCCCAGTGGTTGACAAGGAGAAGTGCACGGCTTGCGGCAACTGCGTCAAGGCATGCCCTCGGAGCATAATCGCGCTTGTGGCTGTCTCCAAGGTCGTGCACGTGCGGTGTAAGAACACAGACCCTGGCGCCGTCGTTCGCAGGATCTGCAAGGTAGGCTGCATCGGTTGCCAGATATGCGTCCGGGCCTGCCCGAGCAAGGCTATCGAGTTCAGCAATAACCTGGCGCGCATCAACTACGACCTGTGCACGAACTGCGGCACTTGCGCGCAGAAGTGCCCGACGAAGTCGATCAAGGACTACGCTGCGGTGGAGAAGCAGGCTGCGAGCGCGTCGTAGGTCGCGGACATGAAGAGACCCGGCCCTCAGGGCCGGGTTTTGTCATGTGGGGCAATAGATCAAATCCGGAGTACCTGCTCGCCGGGATTCGCTGGCATCACGTTTCCGCTGGTAGACGGCCTTGGACGATGAGAGGTTTCCCATCCACGTATACTGTCTGGCCCGGGACCACAAAGTCCAGGTGAAGGTTCGATTCATTGACCCCGCCGAAGTTCTTGTTCATGCCGATGGCAATGTGGATGCTGCCCAGCATCTTCTCATCAAGCGAAACCAGCCCCGTGAGCGCAGCGACGCCCGGGTTCAGCCCGATCCCGAACTCTGCAATCATGTCCTTATCGCCGCTGGCCGAGGCCAGGATTGCCCGCAGCATACTCACCGCGCGTTCTGAACCTGCAATGCGGGTAAGCCTCCCGCTATCGAATCCAAGTTCAAGTCGCCCGGCATCCTTGCCCTGGAGAAAAGCGTGCTCAATGACAATGGTGCCGTCGGCTGAGCTCTCGACAGGGGCCATGTAGACCTCGCCGCGCGGCACGCTGGTCTTGTCTGTGCTGACGAGCCTGCCCGCATAAGACAGACAGAGCGTGGCACCGCAGGGTGACTGGATCTGGACTTCGCTGTGCTCTTCCAGCCGGTCTTTGAGCTGGCCCATCGTGACATCGAGCCGGCGGTGGTCCACTGCCACGGCACCGGTGATAGCGCCTGCCAGGGCTTCCTGGGCCATGTCATAGTACGCAGCCAGCGCTGCCGTGGGATTCGTCACACGTACATGCGGTTTTGAGCGGCGGGATACTTCGTCGATGAGCGCGATCCACTCAGCCGCCATCCGTCGCCGGCGCAGAGGATCGGCACCGCGCACCTGCCCACCGTGGTCCTGTATCTCAATTACCGCGTCAATATCCTTGAGCCAGCGCAATTCGTGATGCGGGATGAGCCCGAGGTATTCGTCAGGCACCTCTCTGCACTGGCGCTCCAGCAGGGACTCCATTGCCAGTCTCAGCGTCCAGTGAGCGCCGAGCTTGCGGATGCCGAGGGCGAGTTCTTCGATGAGGTCCAGTGAGTGCGTGCTTGCCCATATCCAGACGACATCGCCCGGTTTCACATCCAGGGTATCGAGCGCCGCACGAGCAAGCGCGGTGCTGCGTGACATACGGAGCCCCCCAATCTCACTGGCAGGTGGACAGCTGCCGGCACAGGTGGACATCTGCCGGCCGTCGCGTTGACAGCGGGTGCCATGCTGTTCAGAGCCTGATATCCTGCGCAAACAACGATCCCAGACCGCCGGTGTGGACGTAGCAGGCGGCCTCGGTCCTCGGGACAATCCCGCGTTCAATCAGGTCCAGGAAACCGCCCAGAGTCTTGCTGGTGTATACGTCTTCGCAGAGGATGCCCTCGCAGCGAGCCAGGTCGAAAAGCGCCTTCCGTGACATCGCTGTGGGCACGGCATACCCGGGCCCCAGGTACTCGTCGTAGACTGTCATCACTTCCTCGACCGGCGTTTTCGGAGGTGTGCCCACAAGCAGTTCAATCTTACGGCACAGGTCAAGGAGGATCCGGCGCAGCACAGGGCCGGGGTACTCAACGCTGATGACATGCACGTGGAATGGGTGGCCCAGCATGGCAGCCCCGAACACGAAGCCGCTCGCAGTGCCGCCCATCGCGCCGACCATTCCGACGTGTCGCACCGGTCTGGGCATCTCCCGGGTCTGTTGCTCCAGTTCGATCGCAGCCTGTACATAGCCGAGCGCACCGCGGGCCGTCGAGCCGCCGCTCGAGATCACGTACGGGCGACCGCCGGCGGACCTGACCTCTTCCGCAACCTTTTCCATCATGGGGTCCCGCTCTGCCTCGTTTGCCCTGCCCATGAAGCGGGAATCTGCCCCCAGGACGGCGTTGAGCAGCATGTTCCCGCGGAGTTCCGCCGGGGGCGAATCGTTATGCACAAGTATGCAGCGGAAGCCGGTCCTCGCACAGGCTGCTGCAGTCAGCGCGCACAGGTTGGATTGGAGGCCGCCTCCTGTGATGATCGTATCCGATTTCTCCACCATCGCGTGCCCCAGCAGGAATTCCAGGCTTCTCGTCTTGTTCCCGCCGAGCCCGAGGCCGGTCATGTCGTCGCGTTTGATGTAGAAATGCTCGTGCCCCACGAGCCGGCCGAGGCGCGGAAGATGTTGCAGTGGAGTTGGAAATTCGCCGAGGGTCGTCCTCGGCAGATGAGACATGTCCATGCTTACAGGCTAAGGCACCGCGCTGATAGAATCAAGGGCCGAGTCGGGCGGGCAGGGGGCCAGTTCGAACCCTCCAACACAAGTCGCTTCCAGCACCACTGCAATCGAGACTCCCTGTGTGCCGTCACGTAGTCAGGGGGCGAACTGTCTTCGGCGCGGTCAGAGCCCCAGTCGACTGCGTACGTGGCAGCCAGACCGCGCGGGTCCACTGTATGCCTCGCAGCCACACCGCAGGCCCAGTGCTCTCCACTACTACCGCCGGGCGGTAGTAGTGGCCAGCATGAATGATGCCTGTAATGCTGTCTCCGGTGGTGTTACAATTGGTATACAGACCAGCCCCGGGGGCTCTTGTCGGAATTATCCCTACGAGCAGTACCCTTCCGCTCCCTAGCCGCGCTCACATTTGACCTCGCTGGGCAGTCAATAAACGACGGTGCTGTTACGAAGATATTAGCGGACAACCACTATGGACAAGCGTGTCAAGCCTCGTCGAATGCTGGCCGCGGAGACACCTCCCGTCCTGCGGGGACCGGGGAAGTCTCTCGCAGAGCTGGTATGCCCAAACCGACCGTGAGGTGGGGTTTTGCGTCTATTGGGCAGGAAAAATCAGGAATAAGATACTTCTTCTGGGGAGATTATCAATGACAGGAAATCATCGCGGCAGGGCGAACTGTAGAATGCGCTCGCAATCCTTGGAGCTGGGGGGCGGAATGTGCGAAGAGACAGAAGTGCAGGCTTGCTGTTCATCCTGGTTCTCATCGGAGCATTGCTCGGAAGCATAGTCGGAGAAGCGCTCTCGAAATCGGTCCCGTTGCTGGCAAGAGGCGTGAGTGTCGGGGTTGATCCCCCGACCACTCTTGACCTGTTCATCCTGAAGGTCACATTTGGGATCAAGATGAAGCTCAACGTTGCTTCCGCAGTGGGCATTCTGCTCGGCCTGCTGTTTTTCCGGAGGGTCTAGGCGAGTGACCACGAGGCGCATAGTGCTTGCCTCTTCCTCGCCTCGACGGCAGGAACTCCTGTCCAAAGTTGGCCTGGACTTCGAGGTTATCCCGGCCGAATTTGACGAGAGCGCCGTCTCCGGCTCGCCTGATCAGGTTGTGAAGGCGCTGGCGCTGGAAAAGGCCCGCGAAGTCGCACGGAAGGTGGAGCATAGCCGGGATGCGCTTGTGATCGGCGCAGATACGGTGGTTTACATAGACGGGAAGATTCTCGGCAAACCGGCTGACGACCGGGAAGCCGCTCTGATGCTTGGGATGATCAGCGGCCGGACCCACATCGTGTACACAGGAATCGCGGTAATCGACACGGTGACGGGGAAGACGCTCGTCGAGTCCGAGGAAAGCCGGGTGCACATCCGGGACCTTGAGCCCAGCGAGATAGACGCATATGTCAGGACCGGCGAGCCGGGCGACAAGGCCGGCGCTTATGCGGTCCAGGGTCGAGGCTCGGTGATCGTCGACAGGATTGAAGGGTGCTACTTCAACGTTGTGGGTTTGCCCATGTCGCGGCTTGCTTTGATGCTCAAGGAGTTCGGCGTCAGGATTCTCGGGTAGTACCTTTGAGATAGTCCTTTGCAGTGTAGGGCGCGCGGTGGCGGAACTGGGGGAGAACCCTTGACATTGACACATGCCGCCGGGCGTGTGCGCATGGCAGATCTGCCCGTCGAGGAGAGGCCGCGGGAACGGCTCGAAAGACTCGGGACAAGTAACCTCAGTACGGTGGAGTTGCTTGCCATACTCATCGAGACGGGTACCAGGAAGCACAACGCTCTGGATGTAGCTCAAGGCCTGTTGTCCTGGGCGGAGGAAGACGGGGCACATGACGGTCAAAGCCTCCGCAGGATCCTGCAGGCAAGTTTCGAGGAGATGTGCAGGCTCGAGGGCATCGGCCGGAGCAAGGCCTGCAAGATCAAGGCGGCGATGGAGCTGGGCCGGAGGCTCACTGCCGAGGCGCTTCCGAAGACTTTGATCAACTCGCCGCGGGATATTGGGAACCTCCTGATGGAGGAAATGCGTCATCTTGAACAGGAGCACTTCAGGGTGGTACACCTTGGCATCAAGAACCAGGTGCTTGGAGTGGACCTCGTCTCTGTGGGAACGGTGGGCAGCTCGCTTGTGCACCCGCGGGAAGTGTTCAAGCACTCGATACGGAAAAATGCCACCGGTGTCATCCTGGTGCACAACCACCCGAGCGGGGACCCGAGCCCGAGCAGGGAGGACTTCGAGGTCACCCGGAGGATTGCCGAGGCAGGCCGTATCCTGGGCATAGAAGTCGTAGACCACATTGTGATAGGTGATCGAAGGTATTCAAGCTTGAGGGAGCAGGGCGCAGACTGGAATAGCGCTTAGCACAGGATCTGGGGACATCATGAAGGGGGTAGCGGTCTTGTTCGATTTCCTGTTCAACATGTTCTCCCGCGACATGGGCATAGACCTCGGCACTGCGAACAGCCTTGTCCATGTCAAAGGCAAGGGCATCGTACTGATGGAGCCGTCGGTGGTCGCCATCCACCGCGACACCAAAGCAGTACTGGCAGTCGGGAATGAGGCGAAACTCATGATCGGCCGCACCCCCGGCAACATCATCGCGATCAGGCCAATGAAAGATGGCGTGATCGCCGACTTCGATGTCACGCAGACCATGCTCCGGCACTTCATCCTGCGGGCTCACCGGAAGACGCTTTTCAAGCCGAGGGTCCTTGTGGCAGTACCCAGCGGGGTCACCGAGGTGGAGAGGCGGGCTGTGATCGACGCGACGCTCCAGGCGGGCGCGCGTGAAGCCTACCTGATCGAAGAGCCGATGGCGGCTGCAATAGGCGCCGGCCTTCCAGTGCACGAGCCGACCGGGAACATGATTGTCGACATAGGGGGCGGTACAACGGAGGTCGCCGTGATCTCTCTCGGCGGCATCGTCACGTCTAAGTCCATCCGCATTGCAGGGGACGAGATGGACGAGGCGATAATGAACTACGTGAAACGCTCCTACAACCTGATGATAGGTGAGAGGACCGCGGAGGACATCAAGATCCAGATCGGTTCGGCCTATCCGCTGAACGACGGCGAAACCATGGATGTCAAGGGTAGAGACCTTGTCACGGGCCTGCCGAAGATGATCACCATCACGGCGGAAGAAGTCAGGAAGGCTATGTCCGAACCCGTGGCCGCGATCATCGATGCCATAAAGGTGACCCTGGAGAAGACGCCACCAGAACTGGCTGCAGACATCATGGACAAGGGAATAGTCATGACGGGCGGAGGTTCTCTGCTCCGGGGCGTGGATAAGCTCGTGGCCGACCAGACGGGTATGCCGGTAACCATCACCGAAGAACCCTTGCTCGGAGTGGTCAGGGGTACCGGCAAGGCCCTTGAAGAGCTTGAAACACTGAGAAAGATCCTTATCGCTTCCAAGAAGATCCTGTGACCGCCACCGGAGGATTTTGCGGCTCGCCGTCGCGGCCTTTTCGCACCACCTGAAAGGCGTGAAGTGATTGTACGGTTCACACAGGGGCCGTAGGCTTCTTGCCGCGGCCCTGCTGCTTATTGTGGTGCTCGTCGTTATCAGCAGGACGGCACACGTCCGGCTCAACACGACGCTGGCCGAAGGCCTGTTCTCCGAGATGGCGGGTCGCTGGCAGGGCGTCGTAGCCTGGGCCAGTAAACCGTTTGACAGGATTTCCCAGGAAATAGCTCGGCTCCGCACCATGAGGGACGAAAACCTCATGATGCGCGATACAGTTCTCAAGACTCCCTGGCTCGAGGCAGACCTTCAGGAAACTCTCAAGGAGAACCAGAGGCTCCGGGACCTACTCAGGTTTGCGGAGACCCTCAAGTATGCCTACATCCCCGCCGAGGTCGTCGGGCGCAACCCGGATAACTGGCTGAACACGGCCATAATCAACAAGGGCTCCGCCGACGGGGTCAGCGTGAATGATTCTGTCGTGACCTCTCTCGGGCTGGTCGGCAGGGTCACCAAAGTCACTCGCAACACGGCTACCGTGATGCTGATGCTGGACCCCGATAGCGGAGTGGGTGGCCTTGTACAACGCAGCCGGGACGCGGGTGTCATCGTGGGCCAGGCTGGGGGAGGCCAGACGCTGCGCATGAAGCTCTTTCCCAGAGACCCAGACGTTAAGGCCGGCGATGTAATCATGACGTCTGGCCTTGGTAGCTTCTTCCCCAAAGGCCTGCCCGTCGGCAAAGTGATTTCGGTATCCAAGGGTGAGTACGGGCTCGTGAAAGTGGCGGATATCCAGCCGTTTGTGAATTTCGATAGGCTCGAGGAAGTGCTTGTGCTCAAACCCTCCAAGCCCGTGACGGAAGGCTATTGAATGAAACGCAAGTACCTGTGGCATTTCGTGATGTCGGTACTGGCCGCAGCCCTGTTCCAGATAGCAGTCGCACCCCGGATACGGATCTGGGGCGCAAAACCCGATGCGACGGGCGCGGTGGCCGTTGCGCTGGGACTGCTCATGGGGCCTGTGGCGGGTGCATCGGGCGGCTTTCTCGGCGGGCTTGTTATCGACCTCATGAACAGCAGGTTTATCGGGCTCTTCGCGCTCACGCGGGCGATCATGGGGATGGCAGGGGGGCTCGCGACGGGCAAGATCTTCAAGGAGAACCTGCTGATGACCGGGGCTATCGGGTTCTTCTCGACCATGGCGGTCGAATTCGCCGGTGCCGTTGTCATTTCATTGAACGGTGTTGATTTTAACACGAGAGCTTTCGCCAGCGTCGCGGGGATCAGCGCTCTGTGCAGCCTCTTCATGACGCCGGCGGCGTTCTACATGATCTGGAGGGCGAAGGTCCGCGTCGACTCGAGACAGAGCCGGGTAATCGTGGAATAGTCTTTGTGGCGTCGCGCAGCGGGAAGGGCCGAGGGCAGCACGGATGGAAGAGAAGCTTCCAGAAGCTGAACTACAGAGAAGGGTTGTGGCACTTGTAGTCTGCCTGGCCCTCGTTTTCGTTTTCCTGGGCGGTAGGCTTGCGTACCTGCAGATCTCCCAGGGCGATTACTACACCAGACTCTCCGAAGGCAACCGTATCCGGATACTCCCGCTTCCAGCACCCAGAGGCGTCATCTACGACAGGAACGGAAAGCCCGTTGTCACACCCAGGCCTGCGTATTCCGTGTCACTCGTCGTGATGGACAAGCAGGTAGCCCGGAAGAGCGCTGTCAAGGTGGCTGAGATGCTCGGCCTCGACCCGCAGGAAGTGCTCGGCAAGATAGACAAGAACGCCAACCGCCTGTATTTGCCCATCAGAATCGCCTCGGACATCTCACCCGAGCTCCACACCATGATTGAAGAGGCTAAGGCCGATCTCCCGGGCATAGTCGTAAGCGTCGAGCCAGTCAGGGAATACCTCTATGGCCAGCTTGCCTCCCATGTAGTCGGCTATACAGGCGAGATACAGGATAGCCAGCTCGCCGACCCCAAGTATTCGAGCTACAAGATGGGTGACATCATCGGGCAGGCTGGGATTGAGGCGCAATACGACAGCATAATCCGGGGCAAGGATGGTGGCAGGCAGGTCGAGGTGGACTACAAAGGGCGGCCGACACCCCGCGACCTGGGCAGCATCGAGCCCGAACCCGGGAACGACGTCGTGCTGTCACTCGATATGGACCTCCAGGAGACAGTCGAGAAGGTGCTGGCCGACCAGCTCCTGTACCTGCAGGCAAACGGCTTTCCCAACGCTAAGGTCGGCTCCGTGGTGATGCTTGACCCGCGCACGGGTGAAGTGCTGGCCATGGCCAGCCTGCCTGCTTACGACCCCAACGAGTTCATCAAGGGGATGACGGTAAAGCGGTTCTCGGAGCTGCTCCAGGACCCGCTGCGGCCTTTCAACAACCGGGCCATAGGAGGAGCATATGCCCCTGGATCCTCGTTCAAGATAGTCTCTGCCATCGCTGCGCTGGAAGAGGGCAAGGTGACCCCGTACGAGTACGTCTACGACCCCGGATATCACCCCGTGGTGCCCAGCCTTGCCTGCCACCTCAAGGGCGGGCACGGGGCGGTCAACCTTGAGACGGCGATCAAGGTATCGTGCAACGTTTACTTCTATGAGATGGGCAGGCGTCTCGGTGTCGACCGGCTGGCCAAGTGGGGCAACAGGCTCGGGCTGGGAGTGAAGTCGGGGATCGACATAGGCGGCGAAATCCAGGGCCTGATGCCGACCACGCAGTGGAAGCGTGAAGCATATGAGAAGAAAAACCCGCCGTGGATAAGGGAACCCGAGTTTCTTCTGGCTGAAGACATGATGTCCGGCATGGGGCAGGTCTACCACAGCTATACGCCGCTGCAAATGGCGAACTACGTTGCGACCGTCGCCAACGGAAAGCGTTACCAGCCGCATTTCCTCACGAAGATCATTGACAGCAAGACTCAGGCGATCAAGGAGATTGAGCCGGTCGTCGCCGGGGAACTCGGAGCGTCACAGTTCACGCTGGATACGGTAAGGCACGCTATGTCGCTGGTGTGCCAGCCGGGCGGCACCGCAGGATTGCAGTTCCTGGGGTTTCCGATTGACGTTTGCGGTAAGACCGGGACGGCGGAGAACCCCCAGGGCGACGACCACGCCTGGTTTGTGGGTTATGCCCCGTACCAGAACCCGCAGGTCGCATTTGCGGTTCTGATCGAGCAAGGAGGTCATGGGGGGACGGCATGCGCTCCCGTTGCCAGGAAGGTCCTCGAGCACTTCTTCGGCGTTGAACCCGAGCGGAAGCCAGTCCGTCCTGGTGCCGGGGCAGACCAGCAAGTGACGCCCCAGACCTCCGGGGCTCCGGCAGAGCCCGCGCCTGTAGAGCCCGGCGCCCGCCCGACCCGCTAAAAGACGCGATAGAATTAGTGAGTACCTGGAAGGAAATGGGAGCCTCCCGGCGAAATCCCCCTGGGCAGGCGTGCCTCTGGACACGGCATACTGGAGGACGGACCGGGGGGACAGACGCATGGGCCATCTCGACGTCACGCTCCGGACAGCAAGGGGTAAGGTTTTCGTTTTCCTGGGCGAAGAGCCGGACTTCCAGGCGGCGCTGTCCAGGCTCAGGTCGAAGGTGAAGGACCACCCGGAAATTGGGAGCAGGTCCGATGTGATGGTGGACATAGGGAAGCGCGTCCTGACAGAGGAGGAGTTCCTGGCTCTCCAGAAAACTGTGCAGGAGGATCTACGGCTCAGGCTGACCGGGGTTGTTGACGCCATAGACATGGCATCCAAGCCTTCCTGGTGGCCCAGGTGGCTTGATGAGGAAGAGACCACGACGGGCGTGCTGGTCACATCTGATGTTGAGGCTGACGAAGGTTCCGGGGCGGCATGCCCTGAATATGTCGTCCATGAACCGGTGGAGGAACTGGTGCGGGAGCCCGGAGAGACGACCGAGGTCGGTCCCGGAGCCACCGCAGAGCCGGAGTACAGGGAGGTTTCCTGGGAGCGCCCGCAGAAGCGCGGCAGCGACCAGGTGGACGACACTCTGGCGATTCCCCTGTACAAGGACCAGATCCCGTCAAGCCCCAACGCTTACCTTGTCAAGGCTACTGTCAGGTCGGGTCAGACAGTCCTCTTTGACGGCGATCTGGTGGTACTTGGGGATGTGAACGCCGGGGCCGAGGTTATAGCCGCAGGAGATGTTGTGGTGGTCGGGACGCTGCGCGGGGTTGCCCACGCAGGCTCGCGCGGTGACCGCGGAGCCACGATTACCGCCATGAGGCTTGAGCCGACCCAGTTGAGGCTTGCAGACTTTGTGGCGAGACCACCGGACGGGGAGCATTCGCGGCCGAAAGGGCCGGAAATCGCTCGTATTGAGGATGGGACTGTTGTGATTGCACGTCTGGAGAGGTACTTTCCCACCGTCGCGGAAGGGGGAGGGACGTAGTGCCAGAACCGATAGCATACGTCATAACATCAGGCAAAGGTGGCGTGGGCAAGACCACCGCTGTCGCCAACCTCGGCTGTGCGCTCGCGGTTGCCGGGTTGAAAGTCGCGCTGGTTGACGCAGACATCGGACTGAGGAACCTGGATGTGGCGATGGGGCTTGAGAACCGGGTCGTCTACGATCTGGTTGACGTCGTCGAAGGTTACTGCAAGCTCAGGCAGGCTCTGATAAGGGACAAACGCGTGGATACTCTTTACCTGCTGCCTGCGGCTCAAACCCGCGACAAGAGCGCGGTAACGCCGAAGCAGATGGCCGACCTTATCGAGGAACTGAAAGAGGAGTTCGACTACATACTCGTTGACTGCCCTGCGGGGATCGAGCAAGGCTTTCGCAATGCGGTCGCAGGCGCGGACAGGGCCATACTCATCACGACGCCTGAGATAGCTTCCGTACGGGACGCCGACCGGGTCACAGGCCTGCTGGAAGCGGCGGGGAAACACAGCCCGCAGCTGGTGGTGAACCGCGTCCGCGCGAGAATGGTCCAGCGAGGCGACATGATGGCGGTCATGGACATTGTCGACATCCTGGCCGTAGAACTCCTCGGAGTCGTTCCGGAAGATGAGCAGATCATCGTTTCCACCAACAAGGGCGAGCCGCTCGCTCTGCGACCTTCGTCCCGAGCCGGTACAGCCTTCAGGAACATCTCGCAGAGGATACGCGGGTTGACGGTGCCCTTCATCAAGCTTGAAGAAAACGACGGCCTCTTCGCTCGCCTCTGGCGAGCATTCAGCTCGCGCTGAAGGGGGTATGGACTTGTTCGACCTGATAAAGTGCATCTTCGGTGAACGCCCCGATAGTCGCGCGGCAAGGCGCCCGGACAGGCAGAGAGAGCCTGCCAGTGGGAGCATGGCCAGAGAGAGGTTGCAAATCCTCCTGGTGCACGACAGGTCGTCCATTGCCCCCGAGGTGATGTCCATGCTGAAGGACGACATCATCATGGCAGTGGCAAAGTACATGGACATAGATCAAGCGGGCATAAACATAAGTCTCTCGCGGAACGACAACTCGGTCGCTCTTGTGGCAAACGTTCCCGTGATCCGCCTCAAGCGCATAGCTATGACAGAAGAGGCGGCCACGCGGGATGTCAGCAATGTGAACAGACGCAGGGGCCGGTGAGCGAGTAGTTTGAACAGGCGACTTCTGAGGAATTTCGACATCCCTCTTGCTTTCGGCGCGCTGGCGTTGTCGCTGGCGAGTCTGGTTATCCTGTCGTCTGCCTCGCTCTCGGTGGTTCCCACCGGTGGCGACTCACTCATGTACGTCAAGCGGCAGGCCCTGTCTCTCGGTATCGGTGTAGTGCTATTCCTGATAGTGGCTGCCACCGAGTACTCGGACTGGGCCCGCTACTCCAAGATCATATATGTCGTGAACACCTTGCTCCTCCTGGCGGTACTTATCAAAGGGCGCAGCGCGCTCGGCGCCCAGCGGTGGCTGGGGCCCCTGCAGCCGTCGGAGATTGCTAAGATAAGCATCATTATCACGCTGTCCACTTTTCTAGTGGAACGGAACAAGCCCATAAGGAGCCTTCTGGACTTTGTGCCGGTCTTCGCGCATGTCGCCATCCCGATGGCGTTCATCCTCCGGCAACCAGACCTGGGCACTTCGCTCGTCTTCCTTGCGATCACCTTCGGCACGCTGTTCATGGCGGGTGCACCGGCAAAGCATATTGTGGGTATGATCGGCGCGGGGCTCAGCGCAATCGTGGCAGCCCTGTGGCTGCACCTGAACCGGGGCCTGCCGTTGCCACTCAGAGAATACCAGATCAAGAGGCTGATCGTGTTCATCAACCCGAAGATAGACCCGCTGGACTCCGGCTACCACGTGATCCAATCGCAGATAGCGGTCGGCTCCGGCGGGATCTGGGGCAAAGGGCTTTTCGCCGGAACGCAGAACCGGCTCAACTTCCTCCCGGAGCAGCATACGGACTTCATCTTCTCGGTCATAGGCGAGGAACTTGGGTTTGCGGGCTGCATAGCCATCCTGGCCCTTTACTTCCTGCTCCTGTGGCGCATCATCAAGATCATGCAGGTGTCGCGAGACCGGCTTGGGTGCTTGCTCGCGGCGGGCGTCTTCTCCATGCTGTCCTTCCACGTCCTGGTGAATGTCGGCATGACACTGGGCGTCATGCCCATCACCGGAATCCCGCTGCCTTTCGTGAGCTTCGGTGGCAACTCCCTGCTTACGAACATGGTGAGCATCGCCCTGGTTGAGAGCGTAGCCATGCGCAGGCAAAAGATACTGTTTGGTGCATAGGCTATCAACCATCGCCCAGTTTTCGGGCAAGGCTCTCGCTCGTCTATTACGGACGCCTACGGAGAAGGGACCAGACATGAGACTGCAGGGCAAAGTGGCACTGGTTACTGGGGCGGGCAGGGGAATCGGCAAGGCGATTGCGCTACGGCTCGGTGGTGAAGGAGCAGATGTGGCAGTCAACTACAGCCGGAGCAGGGAGGCAGCAGAGCAAGTCGTTCGCGAAATAAGGCAGAAGGGTAGAGAGGCCATCGCTGTGCAGGCAGACGTGTCGGATCCTGCGAGCGTGAAATCCATGGTCGATGCAGTCATGGACGAGTTCGGACGCATTGATGTCCTGGTGAACAACGCGGGCGTCCTGAGGCGGCAGACCTTTCTCGACATGGCGCTGGAGGACTGGGACTGGACGCTCGGAACCAACCTCCGTGGCACCTTTATCGTGAGTCAGTGTGTCGCGAGAGTCATGAAAGACCGGGGCACGGGTAACATCATAAACGTCGCCTCCATGTTTGCGCGGAATGCTTCTCCTGGAGCCACTGCCTATGCGGTGTCGAAAGCCGCCGTGAGCATGCTGACCAAACAGATGGCCGTTGAACTTGGCCAGTACGGCATAAGGGTGAATGAGATCAATCCCGGTTTGACGGAGACCGATCTGAACCGCAAGGACATAGCCAGGCCGGAGTTCCGCGAACCGAGGTTGGCCAGGATCCCATTGCGCCGGATCGGGCAGCCCGAGGATCTGGCAGGCGCTGTCGCCTTCCTGGCATCGGACGACGCCGCCATGATAACGGGAGCGAGCATATTCATCGATGGTGGCGCCACCATCTGGTAGGTCCCAGTACAGCGCTAATCTGAGTGTTGCGCCGGCCGGCAACGAGGGCCGGCTTTTCACGCGCTTTTCACTATGCATCGAGGGACACCGACGGGCGGGTCATGTCCTGGATAGTTGACGCGCTTGCCCACAAACGCCAGGGGCATAACCGTAATACCGGATATTCTTGCGAACGCCGGCGGTGTGGTTGTCTCATACTTTGAGTGGGTGCAGAACCTGCAAGCGGCGTTCATGCTTGCCATAAAGAGAGTCGCGGCGGCTGTCGCCGACCGCTTCTCGATTGCCGCAAGCTGACATAGCGTAATCTTCCGGTTGTGTGGTTGACCAGCGGCTCCCTCCCTTTCTGGCAGCACTGCTGGGGCGGGCCAGGCTTCCGCGTTGACCCGTGCGGGTACACATTCCCCGGCAAGCTGCTTTCGTCGCGGTCAGAGCGGGGTCCAACTGTCGTCCTCGCGGTCAGAGCCCCGGCCGACTGCGCACGTGGCAACCAGATCCCCGGCCCCCACTGTCGTCATCCCACGCAGTCTCGACCCGACTGTCGTCGTCACGGCCAGATCCCGCGGCTCAACTGTATGCCCCGCGATCACACCGAAGCCCCACTGTTCTTCACGACTACAGTGAGACTTTACTTGTACCGTCTGCCTGAGCCCCGAAGTCCGCCGGCTGCTCCTCACATCCTGGAGACAAGCTGCTCAAACTGCCCCACTACCGGGAGCCGGACCCTTTCCAGTGCATCCGCACGCCCATCCTTGCCACCCACACCTCGCCTTTGTCGTCGAAGAAAAACCTGATCGGCGAGTCAAAACCGTTCTGGCAGAACACCAGGGTGCGGTCATCGCTGGCCCGCGCCTGGTACCGCTCGCCCTCCGTCTCGATCAACGGCACTCCTGCTTCAATCATCACGCGGAACTTGTTGCCCTCATCGTTCTCGTACGAACCGGCAAGCCGCGCCAGTTCCTCCTGAGCCGGCGAGTATTGTGGCTCAATCTCGACCTGCTGCCTTACCGGCAGGTCGAGGGCAGCGTTCACTGCACCCTGCCAGATGGCCTTGGCGGGCACGCTCGTAACATTCGTGAGGACTGCTGCGACCAGCCCCTTCTCCGGGACAAACCCGAAGTGTGCGGAAACGCCGGGCTGCGATCCTCCATGGAAGACCAGTGCGTTGCCCTCGTAGTCCGGGACAGTCTCAAGCGCAAAGCAATAGTGAGCCTTGCGTGAGATCTGGTGGAATGGGCGCCGCATCTGCCGCAGCGCCGCTTCCGACAACACGCGCTCACCATCCAGGACGCCGTTGTTGACGTAGAGCTGCCCATACCGCAAGAGGGCCCGGACACATGAGCGGACTCCGCCGCCGACTTCGTACGTGCCGAGGCTGGGATAGGGCCTTTCTTCGTGCTGCTTTGTGTGCTTGTTGTATATGTACGGTACTGTAGCATTGCCAAAGCCCTGCAGCTCTGAGATGTCATATGTTGTACGGGGCAGGCCGGTCCGCTTCACGAAGTTCTCCATCATATATGACCTGTATCTTTGCCCACTAAGCTGCTCGATGATCGCACCGTTGAGTAAGAATGTGTCGTTGCAGTAACTGAAATAACCGCCCGGGCGCCCGAGGATCCTGCAGTTGAATGACCGCAGGTAATCCATGTGGGCTGCGAATGTGGTGATGTCCTCACGCCGGTTGACCGGCGACAGGCCCGTGGTGTGGGATAGTATGTGCTTTACCTTTACCGCGCTCATGTCAGGCATGTTGTTTATGTGCACGTCAGGGAGGTACTTCACGACGGGTTCGTCCACACTGAGCAGGCCTTTGTCCTGCAGCTCCATGACCGCCAGTCCTGTGAATGACTTGCTGACAGACCCAATGCCGAATATGGTGTCAGGAGTGACTGGGTCGCCGGTCGCAAGGTTCCTCACGCCGAAACCGTCCTCATAAAGAACTTCGCCTCGTTGTGAAACCGCAACTGCTGCGCCAACGATATGCGTCCTCTCCATGAGTTCCTTGACGTAATCCTCAAATTCCACCCACCTGCTGTCTGCCAATGGTTGCACCTCCAGCGACGTATTCTTCGGCGCCATCCCAGCTACCCGACTCAGGGGTGGCCGCGGAGCGCCGGTCGAAGGTGAGCCCGGCTGTACGGTGAAGTCTTACACGAGTATGTGCGCGAACCCTGCCCCGTGCCGAATCTGGTGACCTGGATGATCGGCCGCAACCGTGGCAGGCAACGACTCAGGCCGCCGCGACCGCGGCGAGTGGCGACGGAGGGGTGCACTATGGATAAGAGCCTCGAAGAATGGCTGCTCCGGCAGGGTGGCCCGGTTGTGCGGTGGCGCGTGGCGACAGAACTGCTGGAGTGTGCGCCGGAGCCAGAGATGCGGGCGTCGCTGGAGGCTGCGCTGGCTGGACACCCTGAAGTGGCCCGCTGGCTCCAGAACTTGAGCCCCAGCCAGGGGATCAGGTTTGGGACCTTGCATGGGAGCTTTGACACATGCTTCGAGAATGCTCTGGGGAAGCTTGTGACCCTCGGCCTCAGAGCCGGGATGGAACCGCTTGATACTGGCACAAAGCCGTTCCGGGATTGGCTCGCCGCGCAAGCGCCCGGCAGGGCAGAGCATGTCTTCGATGTGTTCCAGCAGGCGCTGGTCGCGTCGCTCCTGGCCATGGCAGGTTACACAGACGACCCTGCCGTACGGGCGATGGTTTCCGACCGGCTTGACACCACCTTTGAATTCGCGCGGCAGCACAGATATGACATCTACGACGACCCTGCCAGGCACAGGAGTGTGCCTGCGATCTGGCTCAGCCGGCCCCTGATACACCCGGACCTTTATCCCTCGGGAAGATTCTGCCTGCCCTGGATATACGACCTCTTCGGCTTCGCGGCGGTCCGGCCCGAAATGTCGCCTGCGGACAGGGAGAAGGCCGCCACGGTGGTGCGGTACGTGCTGGACCCGGCCTACCAGGCGCTGGCGGAAGGCTATGGAATCATCGCATCCGGAGGGCGGCGCTACCATGCAATGGGCTGGGACGCCAGGCTGCCGGAGCCCGGCGCCCCTGCTGAGCCCAGCGCCCCTGCTGAGCCCAGCGCCCCTGCTGGAAGCCCGCTCCAGGTAGGGTACTGGCTGCAGCGTCTCGGCCTGATGGCAAGCTTCCCCGAGGCCAGGACAAGCCAGTGGCTTGTGTCCAGTATGGCGCACGTCGAGCGCTTCACCAGCACCCATGGATACCTTTTCCCGAAGGAGATGCTGAGGGAGGAGACAGGTTACTGGGTTGCCGGGTCGCATATGGGCCTCGGCGAAAACCGCAGGTCCAGGAGCGCCCTTGAAATCGAGTCGACGTTCTGGGCTCTGAGAATAAAGAAGACGGCCGGCTTGCTTTAGCCCGCTGCGCCCCGCATTAGCCGCATAATTGCCGAAATGAAAGGGTATCGGGGTCGCCGGTCGAAATCCACTGGTAGGACACGGGGAAAGGAGACTGTTGTCATGGGCGCCTTAACGCTCGAAGATGTCCTGAATATCAAGTATCTGGGTAAGTTCGAATGGTCTCCCGGCGGTCCGGACATAGCGTTCATCTGGGATGATGGTGGCGTTTTCGATATGTACCTGCAGAGTTCGGAAGGCGGCGCTCCACGGAAGATCTCCTGCGCGAGGGAAGAGGTGGCGGATTTCGATTTTAATCCCCTCGATGGGAGCCTCGCATTTGTGCAGGACGGTGCCCTGCATTCCCTGGCACGGGGTCAGAGTGCGCCTCATCCATGGCTCACGTTCAATGAGCGCATTTCACAGGTATCATGGTCTCCGGATGGTATCAACCTTGCGTTCCTCCGCGAGGGCAAACTGGCTCTCTATGATGTGAGCAAGAGCCAGCTCAAGGAGTTCAGAGTGCCGGGCCGCGCCGGAGCACGTGGGCTGGAGGGCAAGTCGCTGGCCTGGGCACCGGATGGGCGAATGCTTGCTTGCACCTTTGCCGACGAGAACAAGAACAGGTTTGTCGGCGTCTTCGACCTCGAAGGTAACCTGGTCTACCGTACCATCGGCACAGATCCCGCTGCTACTCCTTGCTGGTTTGACGCCAACACACTGTACTACGCCGTGCTGAAAGAAAGGGGAACTGCGGTCGAGTTCTGCACCGTTGAGTTCACAGTGGATGGCACGGGACGCCCGAAAGCCGGTGCGCGCTATGTCTTCTACAGCATCCCCGGCGACGGGCAGGGTAATGTCTACTCGACGGTGGCGCATCCGGCCCGCGACGGTAAGACCGTCCTGTTCCTGCTCGAGAATGACGGCTGGGCGCACCTGTATGCCTATTCATGCGCGACGGGCGAGATGAAGCAGCTCGTTTCCGGCATGCACGAAGACTTCGCCTACGCCGGCGACGAGCCTAGCTGGGCACCCGATAGCAGGCACTTTGTCTTCTCCTCCAGCAAGGGTGACCTGCACGAGCGGCACCTATGGGTGCTTGACGTCAAGACAGGGGAAATGTCCCAGCAGGATAGCCTGGCTGGCACGAACGGCCAGGCCAAGTGGTCGCCGGACGGCCGCAAGATCCTCTTCGCACACTGCGATGTTCACAGGAACATCGATCTCTGGGTGATGGACGTAGCGTCTCACAATGCACGGCAGATCACGGTCTCAATGCCGTCGAATTGGACGCCGGCCGATATCTCGGTCGCCGAGCACCTGACCTACAAAGGCGCTCAAGACTGGGATATACACGGTTTCTTGACGAAACCCGCCGGGTTTGACCCGTCGAAGAAGTACCCGGCGCTGGTGTGGGTCCACGGAGGCCCCGGCCGCCAGATGAGACAGGGGTTCCACCCGCTTCACAGCTACGCCGTGTTCCACGCGTTCCACCAGTACCTGGCACAAAAGGGCTACGTGAGCCTTTCCATCAACTACCGCGGGGGCATCGGATACGGGCGCGCATTCCGGAGCGGGCTCTACAGGAAGATGGGCGTGGACGACGTCACGGACGTGGTGAATGCCGGCAAGTACCTGAAGTCGCTGCCTTTCGTGGATGCGGATAGGGTCGCGGTCTGGGGGATCAGCTACGGCGGTTACATGACCCTGCATTCGATGACGCAGTACCCTGACGTCTTCGCCACGGGCATAAACGTTGCCGGCATCTGGGACTTCGCGCAGTGGACACGGTGGGTCCAGTCGAGACGTGGCTCCCAGGGAGGCCTGTTCGTCACGTACTTCGGTGGATTCCCGGAAGAGTCGCCGGAACTCTACAAGGTCGGCTCGCCATTCACATACGCGGAGAATCTCAAGAACCCGCTCATCAACTTCATGGGCACTGCGGACGCCAACGTGGACTTCGAGCAACTCGACCGGATAGTGCTGGATTGTGTGAGGCTTGGCAAGACCTATGAAGCTTACTACTACCCGAAGGAAGTGCACATGTTCAGGTGGCGGAGCACCTGGGCTGATGCGTTCCCGAAGATAGAGAGGGAGTTCGACAAGTACCTGGGGAAGTAGGGGGCGGCTGAGCAAGAGCAGGAGATCAGTCCCTTGCAGGTGGGTGCGCCGATCGCACCTAAGGCATCTACCAACCTCTCCGAGGCGGGCTGCGGCCCGCCTCATTCATTTGGGGGATGCCATTTCATTCAAGGCTATACCTCAATAATATGAAGTCAGACCTTGACATAGTTAAGGTTCGTGTGTAGCATATCAACCAAGAGAGGGAGGACGGCCTGAATGAGACACTGGAGTGAACGGCTCCGCTCGATGCCGGCGGGTCTAAGGGCATACATAGTCTACAGCCTCGTCGCCGGGACCGGCACTTTTCTGTATGGTGGGTTGATAGCGCCGTTCGGGCGCTCGCTTGGGCTCGGACCCTCCACAATCGGGCTCTACTACACCGTGTTTTCGCTTGTGTCCGTTGCGGCATCGTTTGCCGGCGGGATCCTCGGAGATAGGTTGGGCCACAAGAAAGTGATGACGCTGGGCCGTGCCCTCTGGGCTTTCCAGGCGCTGTTCTTCGCGCTGAGCCGCGACTGGAAACTGTTCATTCTCAGCGCAGTGGTTCGTGGCATGGTCGACCTCATGATAGCACCGTCAATGGCCATGGCCGGGAGCCTTGCCAGCGACTCCAACCGCGCAACTGTCTTTGGTGTGCTGGCGATGGTCCAGTCCGGCACCGGCGTCCTGGCTCCAATAGTGGGAGGCGCGATGGCCGACCATTTTGGGGCGCGGACAGTGTTCCTGATATCCATTCCGCTTACCCTGCTGGCTACCTACCTGATCAGCGTATTCCCTGAGCCGCAGCGGAACGCCCAGCCGCAGCAAGGCAGCCGGGCCCCCATCCTGGACGCCCTGCTCGGCCCGGCAGGGGGCATCGCGCGGCTCTTGCTGGTGTTCATGGTGCTCAATGGCGTTCATAACGGGATCCTGAACCTTATCGTGCCGCTATGGGTCCAGGACCGCTTTGGAGTCGCGTATACCGGGGTCAGCGCGCTGAGTACTGCATCGTCTCTCGGGACGATGGCCACGTCGGTGCTGGGTGGGCGCATGGCCGACAAGTACGGCAAGGGGCGTATGGGCGCACTGCTCGGCGTGCTCGGGAGCGCTATGTTCTTCCCCCTTGTCTTCACGTCATCTGTGTCGCAGGTTTACCTGATCTACTTCGCCGTTTGCCTTGTGGCCAATGCCGCGTCGCCGGCACTCCAGGCGCTTCTCGTCGAGGCTGTGCCGCCCGGAAGTCAGGGGTAGCTTTATCGGGCTGTTCCAGGCCCTGTTTGGAGTGTCCTACGCTGTGGCAAGCGCCGTCACGGGACGACTCTATGGCACAAACCAGATGCTCCCATTCAGGATTTTCTATGTGAACCTGGTTCTCAGCATGGCCGTAGTAGCGGTTGTCGGCCTTAGAGCGAATGCGAAAAGCGTAGCCCAGGCGCGTGCGGCTCAACCCGCAGCAGCCTACCCTCGGCGCGTGTAGTAGCCGGCAGCGAGTTCGAGATCAGAGTCCCACTCATAGCCCCCTCCGGGGCCGTTTTTGTTTCACCAGGCCTTCTTCGCGTTGTTGTCATTGGTGGCTACTGAGACTCAAGACACCAGGAAAACCGGCACTGGAACTCTAATCCCTTCGCGACCGGTTGAACCGCAGGAGGGGTCACGAGATGTCCCAGCTGAAACTTACGTTTTATGATGGGGCGGGTACCATCGGGGGCAACCGTTTCCTGCTGGAAGCAGGAGACACGTCCCTATTCCTGGATTTCGGCACGAGTTTCAAGAAAGAGGCCCAGTTCTTTGACGAGTTCCTGAAGCCGCGCTCTACAGCCGGTGTAGAAGACCTCATCGAACTGGGCCTTCTGCCGCCTCTTGAGGGCACATACAGGAAGGACCTTGAGGTCCCGGAGCGGCGTATCTGGGAAAGGTTTGGAGGCCGCCCCCAGTACCGCAGGTTCAGGCCGGATGCTGTGCTCTTGTCGCACGGGCACATGGACCACAGCGGGTACATATCCTTCCTGGATCCCACGATCCCCGTGCTCACGGGCACAACCACCGCATTTCTGACCAAGGCGATACAGGACACCAACTCCTCCGGTCAGGAGCGCGAGGTGTGCTACTACTCAGCCAGAGAGGCAAAAGACGGCATCCTGAGAACCCAGAGGATGGCGCCCAACTCTCACCGCAAGTTCACGCTGCTCGACTGCCCGCAGAACAGCCAGGCGGAACAGGGCTTTTGGGCGGAGTGCGATTCGTCCAGGGGGCTTGAGCCGGTGCCGCCCACGCTCTGCGATGGGCCGGAGATGGCGGTGGGAGACCTTGTGGTGAGGTACTTCCCGGTGGACCACTCCATTCCCGGCGCAGGCGCTTTCGCTATCAAGACTCCGGCTGGATGGATCGTCTACACAGGTGACTTGAGGCTTCACGGCTCGCACGGCGCATCCACCCGCAAGTTCATTGACGAGGTCGCAGGCCTCCAGCCTCTGGTGCTGCTCTGCGAGGGCACACATCCGGGCACGACGAAGCCCGTCGCCGAGTCATCGGTGAGAGACCGGGCTGAAGAGGCCATCGCGAAAGAGCCGGGGCTCGTGATCGCCGACTTCGGTGCAAGGAACATCGAGAGGCTTCTCTTGTTCGCGGAGGCGGCAGACGCCTGCGGCAGGAGGCTGGCCATCACGACCAAGGACGCGCACCTGTTGAGAGCGCTCGAGGCCGCCGGCGAGGAAGGCGCGCCGGACCTCCTGGGTGACCGCCGCATAGCCGTTTATGCACGCCAGAAGGGCTCGATCCAGAGGTGGGAAACATCGCTTCTGTCAAGACTTGAGGGCATATCCGGCAAAGTGGTCACGGCACGGGAGATGAGGGATGATCCAGCATCGTACGTCCTGTGCTTTTCGTTCTATGACCTACCTGACCTGGTGGACATCCGCCCTGCGCACGGCACATACATCTACTCCTCCAGCGAGGCCTTCAACGAAGAGACGCATATTGACCTCGACCGGCTGCGAAACTGGATAGCTCATTTCGGTCTCGTGCTGGCCGGTGATCCGGGAGACCGGGCAGGACGCGGGAGAGAGCAGGGATTTCACGCAAGCGGCCACATTCACGGGCCGGGGATCGTGGAACTGGTTGAGAAGGTGAAACCGGAAGTGCTTGTGCCCATACACACCGAGTCGCACGACTTCTTCGAGCAGCATTTTGGCGCCGGGCAGCCGGCGGGTGGGCCGGGCCACCTTCCAAGGCTGGTAATACCCCATGAGGGTTACGTGCTCGCACTTTGACAACGAATGGCACGACACGGAGAGGAATGCAACGACAATGCGGTGAATTATGCGGCGACTGTGCAAGGCGCACTCGACAGGGCGCTGGCGGCCAGGAGAACGCGGGTGGGCACATGGCAGGCAGAGACAGGACGAGTCACTGGACCGGGCAACCTTCGCCCTGGTTATGGCACATGCAGACCCGAGGCGTCGTCACTCCGAGCGACTTTCTCACAGAAGAGGAACGGCAGAAGCTCAGTGGACCGGTGGTGACTTACGTGCTGTCGAAACCCCTGAAAGATGAGCCTCCTGAGAGACTTCCAGTGCGGCCTGGGCGACTGGCAGTGCCTGCGCAGGCGCCCGGGCCTTCAGAAGCACCGCAGGCTGTCACACCCGTCGAGCCACCGCAACACGCGCGGCCCAGGGGGCCGGCACAACAATTGCAGAATGTGGCGGGTTCTCACGAAGATCAGGCGCCGCCAGCGCTTCCCACGCTAACTCGTGACGCGATGGTTGAATTCCTGCAGAATGGCAGGTCAACCACGCAGCTGGCCAGGATCTTCGGCGTCTCCAGGGGAACGATCAATAACAGGAAACGGGTCTGGGGTCTCCGGCAGAAGATAGATGTTCATCCGAACGGCGACAGCGCCGGGGAGCCAAGAAAGGACCCGGTCCAGATCGAAGTCTCAGACGTTCTCGGCGCGGAAGCAGCCGAAAAGCTCCTCAAGAACCTCGCGGCCTTCCTGCTCGCGGATGGGGGCAACTACGAAGTTGCCCTCCGTATCTCAAGGAAGAGCAACTGACGCGCTGCTGCAGCCCGACCGCACGTCCCAAGCCCGGGTCCAGCCCCAGGGCACGGGCCCGCAGAGCCCCAGGACTTCAGGCGGGGCGCATCTTGTAGCCCGGCGCGGCGAACTGGGCTTTGCCCCCTACCACGGTGCACAGCACCTTGATTTCCCGTATCTCGCTCTTGTCCACCGCTGACAGGTCCTGATCCAGTACCACGAAGTCGGCCAGCATTCCAGGGGCCAGGCAACCCTTGACACGTTCCTCGAAGGACGCATATGCCGACCCGACAGTGTAGAACCGCAACGCCACTTCCGGCTCGACCGCCTCTGCGGGTACGTAGGGCTGCCCGGACGCCGTAGTCTGGTTGACAGCGTCGTGAATGCCCAGGAGCGGAGCCCCCAGGACTACAGGCCTGTCCGAACTGCCCGGTACCACGATACCCGCTCGGAGCAGGCTTTTCATCGGGTAGCAGAGCTTTGTCCTTTCTTCTCCCAGCACGCGCCTGAAGCCATCGCCCAGCTGCGAGATAAACGGCTGCTGCGGCACCGGGATCACGCCGAGGCGCCGGATGCGCTCGATCAGCCGCGGGTTCAGCACGCCGCAGTGCTCGATCCGGTGCCTTGCATCCGGTCGCGGAGCGGCACCCAGGGCCTCTTCATAGATGTCGAGGATAGTCGTAATCGCGCGATCGCCAATCGCGTGAACCGCTACCTGCCATCCCGACCGGTGCGCGTCCAGGATCTTCTGCCTGAGGCTTGATGGGTCTTCGGCGAAAAAGCCTGTGTTTTGGGGCTCGTTGGCGTATGGCTCGTTCATGGCGCATGTCCGCCCGACGAGGGAGCCGTCGGCGAAGATCTTCATGGGGCCTATCTTGAGATGCTCGTCGCCGAAGCCCGTCGCGAGGCCCAGATCGAGCCCGAAGTGCGCCGGGTCAGGCGGCCGGCCCGGGATATGCTTGAACACCTCCGCGCTTATCATCATGTAGACCCGGAGGTTGAGAAGGCCCTCGCGCCTGGCCTCCATAAACGCCCGCACCTGCTGGAGGCTGAAACCGCCGACGCCGGCTTCCTGGGTGGAGGTGATGCCTTCGCTCAAGTATCGTCGTGCGGCAAGCCCCAGCGCGCTCTTCATCTCGGCCAGGCCCGGCTGCCTGGAGCGCACCTCAACGAGCCTCTGCGCACGTTCCTGCAGGAGACCCGTGGCGTGCCCGGCGTCATCGCGGACTATCCGGCCGCCTTCCGGATCCTGAGTCTCGTCCGTGATGCCGCTCATCCGGAGACCCAGGCTATTGAGGACGCACATGTGGCCGGAGTTCTGCGTGATCAGCACTGGACGCTGCGACGATACACCATCCAGCTCATACCGCGTGGGCGGCCGCTTTTCGGCAAGCTTGTTTTCGTCGTAGTTCCTGGCAAGTATCCACTCTCCCCGTGGCACTGTAGCTGCCCGCTCTTTCACCAGCCGCAGGATATCCCGGATGGTGGAGGCCGCCGGGTAACCGACATCGAGGTGGCCAAGTCCAAGACCGAAGTTCATCATGTGGTTGTGCGCGTCGTTGAAGCCGGGAACCACAGTGAGGCCGCCCAAGTCGAACTTGCGGGTGGCGCCCCACCCGGCCATTTCTCCATCGCCCACCGCAACGATCCTGTCGTTCAACACCACAAAACTGCGCGCTCTGGGGCGTCTGGAGTCCATCGTTATCACATTGCCGTTGAGGAAGACCACCGGGCCGCAACCCGTACAAGGCTCCTGCTCCATGGGAGAACCTCCTTTGATACAACCTGCACAGCATGCGTATGATCTCGGCGGGCAGGCATTGTCTCGGTGAACGCCGGCTCTTGGCGGGAATTGGATTCTACAAATGCTCACGTCAAACCTCGTCCATGGGCTCCATTGACACTTCGCTCACGGCAGGGTACACTTGTCTTGTATACCCCAGGGGGTATACAAGATGACGGCAATCGCTCCCGAAACGTTCTCGGGAATCATAACGACGAGCCCGCCGCTCAACCGGAAAAGCACCGCACCGCGGCAGGCGATGTCGTTAAGCCATGCGCCCGGGCTGGAGGTAATTACGATGCCGGACAAGCGCCAGGATAGGTTGACTCTCAGGATCAAGGGAATGAGCTGCGCTGCCTGTGCCGGCAGAGTCGAGCAGGGCATCAAGAGCGTGGCAGGTGTCCAGCAAGCGAACGTCAGCTACGGTACGAATGTTGCCTATGTGACCGTCGAGCCCGGGGAAAAGCCGGTACGCGAGATAATCCAGGCCGTGAAGGACGCCGGGTACCAGGTCGCGTCGGATGTTGTCGAATTGCGGATTACGGGCATGACCTGCGCGGCGTGCGCTTCAAGAGTGGAGAGGGGGCTTTTGGCTCTTGACGGCGTCATCCGGGCCACGGTCAACCTTGCCACGAACAAAGCTTCGGTGGAATATGCCTCTGGGATGTTGACGCCCAGCGACCTCATCGCTGCCGTAGAAGCGGCCGGTTACGGAGCTCAGGTAACCTCTGAGGAGGCACAGGACAGGGACCGGGAGCAGAAAGAGCGTGAAGACGAGATAAGGCGCCAGCGCAACCTGCTCATATTCACCGGCCTGCTGGCTTTCCCGCTGCTCTGGCTAATGCTGGCCGAGATGGTTTCAATACCGCACCCGAAGATCCTGACGAACCCGTATTTCCAGATGGCCCTGGCCACACCTGTCCAGTTCGTCGGCGGCTGGCAGTTCTACCGGGATGCGTTCAACGTGCTGACCCACGGCAGCGCGAACATGTCCGTGTTGATTGCCCTCGGAACGTCGGCGGCTTACTTCTACAGCGCGGCAGTTACGCTTTTCGGCGGACCGATGGTAACGGGTCATATGGTCTATTTCGAGACGTCTGCATTCATCATCGTGTTGATCATCATGGGGCGGATGCTTGAGGCCATAGCCAAAGGGCGCACATCCGATGCCATCCGCAAGCTTCTGGGCCTCAAGCCCCGGACAGCAACCATAGTGCGCGATGGGGCTGAAGTCGAGATACTCGTAGACGATGTGGCGGTCGGCGACATCGTTCTGGTCAGGCCCGGCGAACGGATACCGGTGGACGGCACTCTCACCGAGGGTTTTTCGTCTGTCGATGAATCCATGCTTACAGGCGAGAGCATCCCGGTGGACAAGAAACCGGGCGATGAAGTGATCGGCGGCACTGTGAACCGGTTCGGCTCGTTCCGGTTCGAAGCCGCGCGTGTGGGCAAGGACACCACTCTCGCCCAGATCGTGAGGATCGTGGAAGAGGCGCAAGGCTCTAAAGCCCCGATCCAGAGGCTGGCGGACGTTGTGTCCAGGTACTTCGTGACCGCCGTGATAGGAATCGCCCTGGTGACGTTCTCCGCGTGGTACCTGCTGGTAGACCCCGGCAACTTCACGAAGGCACTCATACACTCAACAGCTGTGCTGGTCATCGCATGTCCCTGCGCCCTCGGCCTGGCGACGCCGACTGCAATCATGGTTGGGACAGGGAGGGGCGCCGAAAGCGGCATCCTGGTGAAGGGCGGCGAGCATCTCGAGCGTACCCACGAAGTCAAGGTCGTCGTGCTCGACAAGACGGGAACGATCACCAGGGGCGAGCCGAGCGTCACGGACGTCGTTCCGGTTGGGGGTACAGGCAGGGACGAACTCCTGAGAGCGGTGGCATCTGCGGAACGCCCATCGGAACACCCGCTCGGGCAGGCCATTGTCGCTTTCGCGATCGGAGAAGGTATCGCTCTTGACGACGCCCGCGACTTCACCGCGGTGCCGGGAAACGGTATCGAGGCTACAACGAGGGGCATGAGGGTGCTGGCAGGGACGGGTAAGTTCCTGCAGTCCGCGGGGGTGGATATCTCCCAGCTCGAGCCGCAGGTGACTGCCCTCGAAAGCGAAGGGAAAACGGTCACGTACGCTGCGATTGATGGCAAGGCGGCCGGGCTTGTGGCGCTGGCCGACACCATAAAAGAAGGCTCGAGAGAGGCGATCGCGGCGCTCAAGAGAATGGGACTCCGCGTCATCATGATCACGGGAGACAACCACCGGACGGCGCAGGCAATCGCAAAGCAGGTCGGGATTGACGAGATATTCGCCGAAGTGCTGCCGGAAAACAAGGCCGAAGAGGTAAAGAAACTCCAGCAGCAGGGTTTGAAAGTGGCGATGGTTGGCGATGGTATCAACGACGCCCCGGCGCTCGCGACCGCCGATGTCGGAATCGCGATAGGGACAGGGACGGATGTAGCTATTGAGACGGCGGACATCGCGTTGATGAGCGGAAACCTGCGCGCGGTTGCGGCAGCTATTAGCCTGAGCAAAGCCACCATGCGCACGATCAGGCAGAACCTGTTCTGGGCACTGATCTACAACACGCTGGGGATCCCGCTGGCAGCGATCGGCTTGCTTTCGCCCGTAATCGCCGGCGGAGCGATGGCCTTCAGCTCAGTCTCTGTCGTGACAAACAGCCTCAGGCTGCGCCGGTTCAACCCCTATAGCGGAGTCGACGGGGCGACAGGACAGTAGGCTAATCCGTACGATGGCGAGGTAGATAGGCCCGCTATCTTCCGGGCGATCAGCCCGCCTTCTTCCGCCGCTGGTCCATGTCGGCCACATACGCCAGCAACTCGTCCCAGCTCTTGACCCGCGGGCCTGCCACATCCTGGTTATATGGGTGGTCGAACAGCAGCGCTGCTCCCCGGGCCCGCCTGATATGTTGTGGGGAGTCGTCCACCAGCAGGTCCACAGAAACGAGGTCCTTGCGCCGAGTGATCACGAAATTCGACCGCGGGATGACGGGGAAATGCTCCTGGAGCCACGAGAGCCGGTCGGCCACTCCTTCCGGCGGTGTATCCGTGACCACGACCACCTCATGCCCCATGGTGGCGAGCGCCTTTACGCCTTCAGCGGCGCCGGGCATGAGAGGCAGGTATCGCCAGAATCCAGGCCTCTTCAGATAATCGTAGACTTTCACTCCGCACTCGGGTTTGACCACACTGTGCGTTTCCCATACAGTACAGTCTTTGGGCTGGATGTTGTCACCGTAGTCCGAGTTGTAAAAAGAGAGCCAGTAAGGCATCAGATCAGAGAGTATTCCGTCGCAGTCCAGTCCGATGATCAACCAAAGCCCTCCCCAGAGGCCACCCGTGGTACAAGTATGCTGCATATGCCCTTGCTTTTCCTTTATAGCACAAGGCTTGCGCCGGAGGAAAGGTGACGAATGACCTCGAAAGAAGTCACGTTTTGAAGCAAGATGCCTGTTGTACGAGAGTGGACCGCCCGGCGCCAACTGAATATGGCTTCAAGCAGGACTCCGGCCTTATGTGCTGAACACTTGATGCGAACGTTGTCTAAAGAGGTGTACGGTTGGGCCGGCTGATTATCGACCCCGATCTTTGCGTAGCGTGCAGGAATTGCCTGCTCGCGTGCGCTGTGGACAGGCATTCGCTGGCAAAGAGCCTGCATGGTGCGCAAAAGGAAAGCCCGCAGCAGCCGCCGCGGCTACGGCTGGACCTGTACGGCAAAGGCTCGATGCCTGTCCATTGCAGGCACTGCGATCCCGCGCCCTGTATCGCGGCATGCCCCACATGGGCCATGCACAGGGACGAGGACGGCATGGTTTCATACGACGACGGTGCCTGTATCCAGTGTTTCATGTGCGTGGCGTCCTGCCCGTACGGCGCTTGCTGGCAATCGGAAGACGGCGCCCGGGTCCTTAAGTGCGACATGTGCCCGAACCGGGAAGTGCCTGCATGCGCCGATGCATGCCCGACGGGCGCAATCACCTATGAGCAAGCGTCATCCAACGAGAGTCCGGATCCAGCGGAGGTAACCCATAGATGAAGACGAGGCTCAAGGTAGCTCTTGATGGCTACCGGCCGTTGTTCGAGCGCCTGTATTCTCTGGACGTAAGCACAGCGTGGGAGCGGTATGAGAGACTCGTCCCACAGAACAGGCTTGCGCTTGGCGGTCTGTTCTGCCACGACTGCCTCGACGGCCCCTGCCACACCGATCCTCTGGGCAAGGGCGCTAAGCTAGGGGTATGCGGGAGAACGCCCCTCGAGATGGCAGCGGCGTGGCTCGCTATGATAACAGCTCGCGGGTTCATAAGGCGCCTGTCGGGCATCGACGATAGGTTGCCGGGCATTGAGACGGTGCCCGAGCCTGTGCTGAGCCTGATATCCATGGCCTCACGTTACAGGATGGATATGGGTGCATTCGCCGCAACTTTGCGCGACGCCGCATACGAGGCTGCAATAACCGAGGCCAACGAAGCCGGCGGAGAACCGGTGCTGGCAGGCGGGCGGGTCCGGTGCGGCCCGGGGGCCAGGAACCCTCTACGGCCGGCAGTGCTGCTGGATGGCCTATCCGGGAGTGCGGCGAAAGCCATGGCAGAGAACCTTGCAGACACTGGTCTTGAGTGCGTGCTTTCCGGTGCCGAGCGAGACGGCTTCTCGGTGGGCCTGCCTGTCATTTGCCCGTCGTCGCTGGCCGGAACGGTGGTGCTGGCAGGTGGGGTGGACGCAGTCATCACAGGCGACAGGTCTTACGCAAGGGTGATGGCACAGGGAGAGGTCGACGTCCAGGCTCCCGTGTTCTATGCATCGAACTTTCGCCCGAGTGACGTGGTGGAAGCTGCGAAGAGGCACTTCACCGACTATCCTCCTGTGCCGCTGATCGGCCGTGTCGTGGAATGGGATGGCTTTGAGGAGCCCACGGCGGGTTACTTGATCGTCGCCGGGGGCCTTGGTGTGAAGAAAACCTGCGGTGAAAGCACCATCGGTCTCACCGAGATAGCTCTTAAGGCGGGCTTCAGTGTGATGGCTTCCGGCGACGCTGCTTCAGTGCTTGGAGAAGCGGGCCTGATGGGTTCGGGCAACCGGTGCGTCCCGGTAGACAACCCTGCCGGTCTTGGATGGGCGATGTCGCTGCTCAGGGACAAGACTCTAGCTCGACCCGTTTACGCGGTACTTCCAGAAGCGACGCGGACGCGGGATATCGCAGCGGCCTTCGAGTTCGCCAGCCTCGGGGCGCCGACGTACCTCGGCACGCCACTACCTGTGTGGGGCCCCGGGCTCGGCGAAGTGCTCGGGTGGAATGGTGGTGGTGGACTCCCCCTGGTCAACTACCCATCCGAAGAGAGCGTGGAAGTCATATGGCAGAGACTTGTAGCCATACCTTCCACGAGCTGGGCTCAGAAATGAGGATCGTGATCGCCGGTTCCGGCATCGCGGCTCTGTGGGCGCGCGATGCCGTCTTGTCTACCGGGGTACCTGCAGATGTCACCATGATATCCCGCGATACTGAAGCACCCTACTCCAAAGTGGCGCTCCCAAAATACGTCTCCGGCCAGATCGGGCGGGATAGCGTTTTCCTGCGGGTAGCCGCGAAGAAGCCTGCAGGCGCCGGCACGGGCAGGCAGGACCCCGCCTGGTTGCGGGGCACGAGCCTGATATCCATAGACAGGGCGGCGCATACCGTCGCCACGGCTGGGCCGTCGGGGCACGGGCAGGTACCCTATGACAGGTTAATACTTGCGCTCGGTGCAACGCCGTGCGGCCGTTTCGGTCTGCCGTTCTGGACTCTCGATGATGCCGACCAGATCAAAGCGCTCGCAGCCGCGGGTAAGACCGTGGCCATCGCCGGCGGCGGCTTCGTCGGCCTGCGTCTGGCCACGGCGCTTCCGCGCACCGGGATGAAGGTCACAGTCTTCGAACGAGAAGAGCACGTCATGCCCGGCAGGATCCCACCGCGTTTTGCGGACTGCCTTGAGGATACCCTGGGAAGAGCAGGGGTCGAAGTGCGCACCCATGTGGTCATGGACTCCCTCGAGCGGATCGCGGACGGGTGGGAGGTCAGGCTGGAGTCGCCTGGGCATGTCCACGAGACTCTCAAGTTCGACCTCGCTGTGGACTGTACCGGCACATTCCCCAGCACAACCCTCGCCACGAACGCCGGGCTCGACATATCCGCGCGTGGGATTCTTGTCGACCAGTGCCAGAGAACGAGCGACCCGGACATACTTGCTGCCGGGGACTGTGCGGCGGTCACCCACACTTCCGGTGAGCTCAGGAGCGCAGGGGTGTGGCACCAGGCATCTGCCCAGGGCAGGGTCGCCGGCCTGGTGGCGGTTGGGGCCCCGGTGCAGTCGCCACCGAGCACCGGGTGGCACACATTTGAAATACCGGATCCTGAGAACCTGTGCGGCGCGACGGTGGAGCTCGGACAGACCGGCCCCGTTCCACGCGTGGCCTGTTCTTTCGGAGACCTGGTGCCCCTGGAAACAGACAGGATTCTTGAATCGGGTGACCCCGCAGGGGACAGCTACCGGTACGCCGTGTTGCGTGAGGGGCTCGTTTCCGGGTATTTCACCACGGCCGGGCCCTCTGAACTGGGCGGTCTCATCGAAAGGCTGGGCAAGCTCGACGTGAGGCTGGAGGAGATATCCACAGCCTGGTATCCTTCGCCTTTCAGCATCATCGCCGGGCCGGAGACGCTTCCTGTGGGCCCAGGCAATGCTAAAGTAACGGTGAAAGGGCGTCTCGAGTGAAGATAGACGAGGCAAAATGCTCCGGCTGTGGCCGGTGCCATGACTACTGCACAATGTCCTGCATCTCGTTTGCGCGGCTGCCGGGTGGGCGGGTCGTGTCGCGTGTAGACGAAGACGAGTGCGTCGACTGTGGTGTGTGTGAGAGGTCCAAAGTGTGCGGCCTCGACGCGATTTTCGAGCCTGAGGTCACCTGGCCGCGCTCTATCCGGGGGACTTTTTCTAACCCGCTCATCGAGCATAAAGAGACGAAGGTACCCGGGCGCGGCACAGAAGAAATGAAAACAAACGAAGTCACAGGACGTTTTCCGCCAGGCTTCGCGGGCATAAGCATTGAGCTCGGCAGGCCCGGAGTGGGCGCCAGGCTCACTGACGCGGGTGTCCTGGGTAAGGCCCTGAGACAGATGAGTATAACTCTTGAACCCAGGAACCCGCTGACCCGTCTCCTCGACCCCGTCACCGGGGATTGCCTCCCCGAGGTCGCGGGCGAAAAGGTGCTTTCGGCGATAATCGAGTTCATTGTGCCTGTGGAAAGGATGCCCGAGGTTGTCGGAGCCGTCAGGCGCCTCTCTTCGCAGGTCAAGACCGTCATCTCGGTGGACCTTGTGTACAGGAACGTCCTCGGGAACGATATGCTGGAGACCGTGCTCGCGCTGGGCGAAGACCCTTACCCCAACGGCAAGACCAATACTGGCCTGGGCAGGCCGCGGTATGGCGTCAGAGCGGGGGAGGTGCGCTCCTAGATGTCGCACACACTGCACAGGCAGGGCACGACCCAGAGCCTCAGCCGCGACTTCATCGTGTTCTCGATGTCAGCCAAAGAGATCAACCACGTTGGGTCGGCGCCGAAACTGGCCGAGTTTCTCCGCATAGCCAGAAAACACGGCCCTGTCAACATGGGTGACATTAAGACCGGCAATATGCAGAAGGTTTTACCCGAGGAAATCATCTCGCGGGTGCAGGATACTTCCATCGTCCATGCCGTTTTCGACAATCCCGCCGCTGTCGCGGGTGTATTATCCGAGCTGCGTGAGCGGGACCTGGGTGTTTCGGTTATTGTGTCCGGGTTGTTTGACGAGGTGGGCAAGTGCCTGCACGCAGCCGGTCTCGAGGCGCACACCGTTGAACACTCGCTCGGGATCAAGGGACAGACCTCAAGGCTGGCGCCCGCGCGTATGCTGCAGGTGACGACGATGTGTGGCCACGGCATGGTTTCGGCGAATCTTGTTTCGAAGGCCTTGGTGGACATCAAGCGGGGTCGGGCAACACCGCAGGAAGCCGCGCGGACTATCGCCAGGCCCTGTGAGTGCGGCGTCTTCAACCCCGCACGAGCGGCCCGGCTTTTGGGCGATCTGGCCGCCGTGATGACGTTTGACTGGTGACGAGACTGGGAGGCACACCATGGAACGGGGCTCAAGCGACCTGGATATAGCTGTTGAAGCTGTGAGAAGCGGCGCGTCCATAGCAGTGGCCAAAGGCGGCCGGCTGCTGGCATCTCGCGACGGGCATTCAGTGAGGCCGCTCATCGAACTGCTGAGTGAGGTAGGAGACGAGCTGCAAGGCGCGTCGGTCGCCGACAAGGTCCTGGGCCGTGCTGCGGCGCTCGTGCTCGCAGACAACCCGGATATCTACATGGTCCATGGTGTCGTGATGAGCGCCCACGGTAAAGAAGCCCTGGAGTCCGCAGGAATCCCGTATTCGTTCGACCGCCTGGTGGACTTCATTTTGAACCGTACCGGGGACGGGATGTGCCCCATCGAACAGATGAGCCTCCGTTATCGAGAGCCGCGGGACTTCGTGGCTGCCATGAGAGAGATGTACCTGAGGCGGGGGTGACACAGGTGGGAACCGTGAAGCTGAAGTACGGCCTGGGCACGATCGCGGTCAACATACCGGAAAGAGCCAGTACGGCTTTCCTCCGGCCCAATGATCTCGACGCCATGCAGGACTTCGACAGCGCGTTCCTTCGCGCCCTCGACAATCCAATCTCGAGCCTGTCCCTGGAGCATCTTGCCCGCGAGAACGGGACCCGGCCCGTCGTTGTCATTGTCAATGATCCCACACGCCTCGCCAACTCCGACCGCTTTGTCCACCCGCTCCTCAACTACTTGAACAGGGCGGGCGTGCCTGACGGTCAAGTATCGGTTGTCTTCGCCTGCGGCAGCCACAGGCCGCTTAACGATCGAGAAATGGACGAAATCCTGGGCGCCGGAATCAGGAAGCGAGTGACGTGCCTCAACCATGACGCCCGCGACCAGTCATCGCTCGTATACTGCGGCACCACCTCGCGCGGCACACCTGTGTGGCTGAACAAGACGGTAGCTGCGGCGGGGCTCAGGATCCTCACCGGGAGCATCGTCCACCATTTTATGGCCGGGTTCGGAGGGGGCAGGAAAGCGCTGGTCCCCGGTGTGGCGGGGCACGAGACAATCCAGCGTAATCACGCGATGATGCTCTGCGACGGCTCGGAGATAGGGAGGCTCGACGGGAACCCGCTACACCTTGATCTGCTTGAGGCCGCCAGGATGGCCGGCGGTGGCTTCCTTGTGAATGTAGTGTTGAACCAGCGGCATGAGTTCGCGGGAGTCTTCTGCGGCGATATGGAGAAAGCGCACCTGGCAGGCTGCGAGATGGTCGAGCACCTGAGCGGTGTGGAGCTACCATGGTCCGCGGATCTGGTCATTGCCAGCTGCGGCGGGTACCCGAAAGACATCAACATGTACCAGGCTCAGAAGACGCTGGACAATGCCGCGCAGGCGTGCAAGCGTGGCGGCCATATCGTTTTCCTCGCCGAATGCCGTAACGGGGTCGGGTCGGACACGTATCATGACTGGGCTGTGCGGTACAAGACCTTGCCCGAACTTGAAAGCGCCCTCCGCGAGCATTTCGTCCTCGGAGGGCACAAGGCATACGCCGTAGGGAAACTGCTGAGCCGGGCCACGATCTGGCTCGTGTCAAGCCTGCCTGAAAGCACTGCCAGAGAACTGGGGTTTCGCTGCGCCGGAAACGCGCAGGACGCGATAGACAGCGCCCTGCAGGCGGCCGGGCACGGTGCCAGAGTGCTGGTCATGCCCGAGGGCTCGATCACCGTGCCTCGCAGAAACTCCTGAGCACAGACAAACATGCCCAGGTTGCCTCCTGTCCAGGGAATGTGCTGCTGTGCCTCAGCCTTTCCTCCTCCGACGGATAGCGGGAATGATTATGAGAGCCACCACAAGAATAGCCGCCACCACTGCCGCCCGGCTCCCCCACGTAGATCCTGTGGTCACGAAGACATACTCGCGGGGAGCGCCCGCGGTACCGGGTGTTACTCCCGGGCCCAGACGCGCCGCCGGTAAGGTCCCGTATTGAGCGTCACAGCCGGCCCGGAAGGATTGCCTGACGGCAGTCGTCTCAAATGGGCCCAGCAGGTGCTTTACGGAAAGATCGCCCGGTTCTCGGGTAACCCCCAGCCTGAGAGGGTATTCGAACGTCACCAGGTGCACCGGCCCGGTCGTCCCAAGCTTCCGGCGAATTGCGTCTATCGCAGGCCTGTCCAGAGAGCCGCCGGTCTTCAGGTAATCATCCTCAGGCCTGACAAGATAGTTCACTAGGGCATCGCCATCGCGAACCTCAAAAGGCTTCCAGTTCGGGTTCGCTTCCGCCGCTGCGACCAGCGTGACGACTACGGTCCTGCCCTCCTCGAAAAGCGTCAGATCCTGCGCGGTTGCAGGCGCCAGCGTCCAGACCAGACGCAAGTTACCGGCCGTCACCTCCGCCTGCAGTGACTTTACTGCAAGCCGGGGTGTGCCTTCCTGCAGCAGCCAGACCCCCCTCGGAACGGCCTGCAGAGCGGTGCAACCCACGAGGAGGCCGGAAGCCAAGAGCATGGATACCAGGACTGTTGATGCCAGTAGCACACAGACCAGGGGCGGAGATGCCACCGGCCATTTTCCCTCACCGTATGAGAGGAATCTCGACATCATCACGGGTCACCACTGGTCGAACTCGGCCGCCGCATGCCGCCAGGCAGGCCGGCTGAACAAGGCTTTCACGCAGGTCCGGCCAAAGTCCTTTCACAGTGTTGCGAACGGTCAGAGCACGAAAATGCAGGAACGGTGCGCGTCGCCGTTGAAAACCTCGGTCAAGGTCCACCAGGCAAACACGCATAATGGAAGAAGGGGTCGATTAGTGGAGGCATTCTACAAACCATCGGAAATCGCGCGTTTCACAAAGGAACTCCTCACTGTAGCAGGAGTCGTGCCGGAAGAAGCTGAGATCGTTGCGGATAACCTGACTGCGGCCAACAGGCGCGGGGTTGACTCGCACGGCATCGTCCGGGTACCTGTATACCTCGGTAACCTGGAACACGGCCATGTGACGAAGAAGACCAACTGCGAGATCATCCAGGAGACGCCCGGCTCGATTCTCGTTGATGCCCATGATGGCTGGGGCTCGGTCGCCGGTACGTTCACGATGAACAAAGTGATAGAAAAGGCCAGGAAGAACGGCGTGGCGATGGGCGGAGTCCGTCGCTCGAACCACTACGGAATCGCTGCCTACTACGGCCTGATGCCTCTGAAGTACGACATGATCGGGTTGTCGCTGACCAACGCCTCCCCGATGATGGCGCCGTGGGGCGGCATCAAGCCGTACTTCGGCACCAACCCAATCTGCCTCACCTTCCCGGCCAAGAAAGAGCGCCCGGTGGTGTATGACGGCGCCACGACCGTCGTCGCCAGAGGCAAGATCGCCTTGCACCAGAAAAAGGGCCTTCCCATCCCGGACACCTGGGGCGCCGACAAACAGGGCAGGCCGACGACGGATCCGAACGTCGCACTGGACGGCCTGCTCATGCCAATGGGTACCTATAAGGGCTCGGCCCTGGCGATGGCAGTCGACATTCTGTGCGGAGTGTTGACCGGCGCCATGTTCGGAGATCATATCGCCGACTTCTATCACATGGTGCGCCCGCCCAACATAGGTCACTTCTTCGGCGCCATCGACCTGAAGGCATTCGGAGAGCCAGAGGAGTTCAAAGCGAAGATAGACGAGATTACCCAGGCGGTTCACGCGCAGCCGCTCGCATACGGCACGGAGAAGATATACATGCCCGGCGAGATCGAGTTCAATTTCGAAGATGAGCGGGAAGCCAACGGCTGCCCGATCCCGGAAGCGGTTTACAGCGAGCTGCTGGAATGCGCCAGGAAGTACAACGTGCTACCGCCGCAACCGATCAGGAAGTGAGGGGTCCGCTGACCCCGGGCTGTACGCTCGGGCAAACGGCAAATGTGGACCGGCAGGCACGGCCCAAGACTGACAGACCTAATGTGGCATCGTGCCAGAGCGGCCCGGGGAGGGGACATCCTCCCCGGGTCGCTTGAAAGTTGCCCAATTGCCGGTGTGCATGTGGTGCGGCTGAGAGGAAAGCGGGCTTCCGCAGACTAGCCACCTAATCCAAGTACCCTCAGCGCCTCCCGGCGCACGGCTTCCACTGCAGGCCCCACCGTAGCGGGGTCCTGTCCACCGGCCTGCGCCTGCCTGGGATTGCCCCCGCCGCGCCCGCCGAGCACGGCCTTCGCCACCTCGATGAGTTGCCTGGCGTCGACCGCGACATCATCCGAACGGGCGATGATGACCTGCGGCGACGGCGCTGATGACCCGAGCACTGCCACCTTACCGCCTTCGGCCACGATGAAACCCGCCAGCATCCGCAGTTCGCCAGGATCGCGGGCCTCGAAGTGCTTTGCGACGATGGGACCACCCGCGGCCAGCGAGGCTGCCTCGTGGCCGAGCAGCTCCTTGGTCAGGGACTCGAGGCGCTTGAAGTACTGGGCGTTCTGGTCAAGCAAGCGTCTTGTGGCCGGTTCGATCTCCTCAAGCGGCACGGACAACATCGCACCGAGCCGGGTCGTCACATCGTTCTTGACGCCGAAGTCCGCGACCGCCCGTGATCCGCAC